>Ga0233425_10004948_pt1 | contig 21683 bp, 17 predicted proteins | sample Watercolumn_Towu_2_FD_181712 | JGI IMG/M metagenome (GOLD analysis project Ga0233425, IMG submission 181712) | Freshwater microbial communities from Lake Towuti, South Sulawesi, Indonesia - Watercolumn_Towuti2014_140_MG | ecosystem: Environmental > Aquatic > Freshwater > Lake | place...
TGCATCCATTCAGGTTTTGAGTCGATATCTGATGAACCGTCCGACCCGCAAAATTTTCCCCTCCCCGCCCCCTCACCCTGCAAGATCCAAAAGTCCGACAGACTCCTAGGAAATCGCAGTTTGCGTGGGTAACCGTATTTTTCGGTGACGGCCACCGGAACATTCAAGATCGCCTTTTGGCGGTTTCCCTAAGGGAAGCGCAGAATCAATCCATCCCGGATTTCTCAGCGCCCGCCACCGGAAAACGCGGTTTCCCGGCTGCCTACAAAATCAGCGGCTTGCCGCCGCAGCTTTGGGCGGTGCATCCCTGCACCGCGGGAGCCGCCGAAAAGATCAGCGGTTCCCCGGCCCTTTCGTCTTTGTTCCGGCGCTTCCAGCCGAGTCGCGACCGCCGGTTGCCGGGAGATACCGGAGCATCCCTTCCCAGCCTAGCCTTCCCGTAGCGCCTCGGTGATTTGCAGGCGCCGCACCCGCAGCGCAGGCGGCAGGCCGATGGCGAGGGCCAAGGCGGCGATGACGACGGCGGCGGCGAGCCAAGTGCCGGGGGTGACGAACAGGGGCGGAAAGCGGCCGCCGGTGGCGGCATTGAGGGGTGTCATCGCCGCCGTCGCCAGCAGCATCCCCAGCCCGCCCCCCAGCAGCAGCAGCAACAGCGCCTCCCCCAGCACCAGGGCGGCCACCAGGGTGTCGGCGAAGCCCAGGGTCTTGAGGACGGCGAACTCCGGGATGCGTTCGCGGATGGACTGCGCCATGGTATTGCCGGTGAGGATTAGCAGGCTGAAGAACACGGCGCCGAGGATGCGGGTGATGATGGCGCCGATGTCGCCGATCTGCTTGGCGAAGCCGACGGCGAACTCCTTCTCCGGCTGGGTCTTGGTTTCGTCCGGGGAGTTCAGGAATAGCCGGTCGATCGCCGCGCTGATCTCTCGCGCCCGACCGGCATCGATGATGCGCACCACGTACCAGCCAGTAGTGCCTTTCCCCGTTTGCCGGGCCTCGTCGAAGTAGTCGTGATGGATCATCACCATGTCGGTGTTGCCACGGATGGCGGGATCCTTCGAATCGATGATGCCCACCAGGTCGAATTCCCAGGCCAGGCTGCCATCCTTCTTGGCGTGGATCATGGACTGGATCGGCAGCTTCTGGCCCAGCTTCCAGCCGTAGCGGTCCACCAGGCGCTGGCCTGCCACGGCTCCGGTGCGGGTATTGCGGAACGCCGCCCGCTGCTCCGGACTGATGTCGAACTCCCGGTAGAGGTTCAGATAGCTGTCCGGGTCCACCGTCAGCACGGCAAAGGCATTGGCCTGATCCTGGTACTTGGCGCCGAACCAGTTGGCATGGGACACCGCTTCCACGCCTTCGACGCCGGCGATCTGGCGCCAGTAGGCGACCGGCAGCGGTTCGATGATGGAGTAACGGGCGGTGGTGAGGAGCCGCTTGGCATCGGCCGCGTCGGCGCCCGACTCGAAGGCGACCTTGACCCCCTGCAGCAGACCGAACAGGACGAAGGCAACCAGCACCGACAGCAGGGTCAGCAGGGTGCGGATCTTCTTGCGGAACATCCCGGCCCAGAGCAGCGGCAGGTATTTCATCGATCTTCTCCCGCCTGCGGCGGAAACAGGTGCACGGCCGCCGCCGGGATATCCAGATCCAGGTGGTCGCCGGGACTGGCCGGAAACCGGCCGGCGCGACGCCCGATCAGTACCGGGCCGGCGGCGTCGGCCGCCGGCACCAGGTGAACCAGGGTCTCGGAGCCGAGGTATTCCACCAGCCGCACCACCCCGTGCAAGCCGCCTTCCGCGGCCAGCCGCACCGCTTCCGGCCGCACCCCCCAAACCACTTCGCCGGCCCCGGAGTACGGTGGCATCCCGCCGCCCGGGAGCACGATCGGCTGGCCGCCCCAGTCTGCCTCCACGCTGCCGTCATCGCGCCGCCGCAGCGCCCCGCGCACCAGATTCATCGGCGGATTGCCGAGAAAACCGGCGACGAAGGACGTCGCCGGCCGCTCATAAAGCCGCTGCGGGTCGTCCACCTGTTGCAGCTGCCCCCGGTGCAACACCGCGATACGCCGCCCCAGGGTCATCGCTTCCACCTGATCGTGGGTGACGTACACCATGGTGGTACCCAGCCGCTGCTGCAAATCGGCGATCTCCGCGCGGACCTGGCCGCGCAGTTTGGCGTCCAGGTTGGACAGCGGCTCATCCATCAGGAATACCGACGGTTCCCGCACCAAGGCTCGGCCCATCGCCACCCGCTGCCGCTGGCCGCCGGACAACTGCCGGGGGTGGCGATCCAGCAGTTCCCCCAGATCCAGCATGGCCGCCGTAGCCGCCACCCGGCGCGCCATGGCGGGCCGATCCAGCCTGCGCATCCGGAGCGGAAAGGCGAGGTTCTCCCGGACCGTCATGTTGGGATATAGGGCATAGTCCTGGAACACCATGGCCACGTTTCGCTGCTGCGGGCTGAGGGGATTGGCCAGGCGGCCGCCGATCCAGATCTCGCCGCTACCGATTTCCTCCAGTCCGGCCAGGAGCCGCAACAGGGTGGACTTGCCGCAGCCGGAAGGCCCCACCACCACCAGCAATTCGCCGTCGGCGATGGTCAGCGTCAGGTCGGCGAGGGCTCGATGGCCGTTGGGAAAGGTCTTGCCGACCCGGTGAAACCGCACTTCTGCCATGCCGATCCTTCTACCCCGGTCCCGGCACGGCCCGAGCGGCAGCATGGCCCCGGTACCGATTCGCCGCCGCCTGCCGCGCCACGGTCACGGGGCCTCCGCCAGGAAGATCGCCCGCCGCGGCGCCGGATAGCCTTCGCAGGTACGCTGCGGGTCGGCGGAGTCGAGAAAATCGGCGAGCGACTGGAACCGCATCCAGTCCGTGCTGCGCTGCTCCTCGACGGTGGTGGCGCTGACGTCGGTCAGACGCGGATCGCGCAGGCCGCAGCGGCGCAGCCAGGCCAGCAGGGTGGGCGGGGACGGCAGGAACCAAACGTTACGCATGCGCGCATAGCGGTCCGCCGGTACCAGTACCTGGTGTTCGGCGCCTTCCACCACCAAGGTTTCCAGCACCAGTTGGCCGCCCCGGCGCAGCAGTCCGCGCAGTTCCAGCAGGTGATCCAGCGGGGAGCGGCGGTGGTGGAAGACGCCCATGGAAAACACCGTGTCGAAGGCGCGCAGGTCCGGCGGCAGATCCTCGATACCCAGCGGCAGCAGGTAGACCGGCTGGGGGCCGGTATAGCGCTTGATGGCGCAAAACTGCACGACGCTGAGCCAGGTGGGGTCGATCCCCAGCACCAGCCGCGCCCCGTCGCCCAGCATGCGCCAGCAGTGATAGCCGTTGCCGCAGCCCACATCCAGCACCAGCCGCCCGCGCAACGGTTCGATGTGACCGGCGAGGCGGTCCCATTTCAGATCCGAGCGCCATTCGGTATCGATGAAGATCCCATGGACGCGGTACGGCCCCTTGCGCCAGGGATGGAGTTCGCGCAACAGGTTTTCCAGGAAATTCCGGGTGGCGCAGTCACAATCCGCCGCTCCGCCGATCTCAAGGACGGAGCGGTCGAAGCCCAGATGCGAAGGCTCGATCGCCGGCAGCCGGCGCAATAGCTCCTGCCAGCGCGCCAAATCGCCGTGGGCGTCCGCCGCGAACCGCCCCGCCAGCAAGCCGGCCTGCGTTTCGAGCCACTCCCGCAGCACCGGAGGCAGCGGTTCGCGGCAGAGAAGGGGGTCGGCATTCATGGCGCCATTATAACGGCCGGCAGGATCGGCCCGCCGTGATAGAATCCGCGGGTCGCCGGGACCGCTCGGCTCGGGCAGACCCCGCCGGGGTGACGCGGCCCGGCTGCGGATCGCGGCAGTCGCGGGCGGCCCGTGAGAAGGAAGGGTGCGGCCGCCTTCCCGGGGCCGGTCCCGGCCCCATTCGAATCATTCCCGAGGTGTTGGTCGATGAGCGCTCCTGACCTAGCGCGCGTGAAACAGTATTTGCTGGACCTGCAGGACCGGATCTGTAGCGCCGTGGAGGCCGAGGAAAACGCAGGCCGCTTTCTGGAGGACAACTGGCAGTACACCAGCGGCGTCGGCGGCGGCCGGACCCGCGTGCTGAGCGGCGGTGAGACCTTCGAGCAGGGCGGCGTCAACTTCTCCCATGTGGTGGGGCTCAACCTGCCGCCGTCGGCCACGGCGTCGCGTCCTGGCTTGGCCGGCCGCGGCTTCCAGGCGGTGGGGGTATCCCTGGTGATCCACCCGCGCAATCCCTACGTGCCGACCTCCCACGCCAACGTGCGCTTCTTCATCGCCGAGAAGGACGGCGAGACTCCCATCTGGTGGTTCGGCGGCGGCTTCGACCTGACCCCGTTCTATCCGTTCGAAGAAGACGTGGTCGGCTGGCACCGCACCGCCAAGGCGGCCTGCGATCCGTTCGGGACGGATGTCTACCCGCGCTACAAGAAGTGGTGCGACGAATACTTCTTCCTCAAGCACCGCAACGAGACGCGCGGGGTCGGCGGACTCTTCTTCGACGATCTGAACGAGTGGGGCTTCGAGCGCAGCTTCGAATTCATGCGCAGCATCGGCGACCATTACGTCGACGCCTATCTGCCCATCGTCGCCCGCCGCAAGTCCACCCCTTACGGGGACCGGGAGCGTCAATTCCAGCTCTACCGGCGCGGCCGCTATGTGGAATTCAACCTGGTCTACGACCGCGGCACGATCTTCGGCCTGCAATCGGGCGGACGCACGGAATCCATCCTCATGTCGCTGCCGCCGGTGGTGAACTGGCGCTACAACTGGAAGCCGGAGGCGGGCAGTGCCGAGGAGAACCTATACCAGAACTACTTGAAGGCGAAGGACTGGCTGAAACTGGAAAGCCCCTGAACGGGGCTTTCCGGGAGGCAGAAGACGGTGGCCGCGACTCAGGAAGCCGTCGGCGCTCGCTGCGCGCTGCTGAGGGGCTCCTTGTGGGCCGAGCTGTTGCGCTGCTGGAGCTGGCCGATCAGTTGGTCCAGCGAACCGGTGCGTGCCACCTCGTTGGTGAAACTGGTGCGGTAGTTCTGGATCAGGCTGATGCCTTCGATCAGCACGTCGATCACCTTCCAGTCGCCCTTGTCGTTGACCATGCGGTAATTGACCGCCACCGGCTGGGCGCCCGCCTGCAGAATCTGGGTCCGCACCACGGTGCGGTTGTCGGTGGGCGCCAGATTCATCGGCAGATAGCGGATGGTCCAGTTGGCGTACTCGGTGAATGCCGTGGTATAGGTCCGCACCAGCAGGGTACGGAACTCCTTCTTGAACTTCTGCTTCTGGTCGGGGCTTGCGGTCTTCCAGTACTTGCCCAGTATCAGCATCGAAACCCGATCGAAATCGACGTGCGGATCGATGATTTCCTCCACCAGATGGGACGCCTTGGCGAAGTCCTTCTTGTACTCTGGCTTCTGCAGGCTCTGCTGCAAGGATTGCGATGTATGCTGGATCACCTGCTGGGGAGGAAGAAGCGCTTCCTCCGCCCGCAGCGCGACGGATGCCAGGCTAAGCACTACTGCCAGCAAGCCGGCCCAACTCGCCAAGCCGAAGGAAGGTTTGGTAAATTTCATGTAGTGTCACTCCTGCAAGATATCAGTCTCAATACTCCTATCATAACGCGCCGGTAGTCAATAAACTACCGATCCCGCCCTGCCGGGGCTCCCCGAAACGTTCGTTCCCAGGCCATGCCGCGAGACACCAATCATAGCATCACTCCCCTGGCCGTTCGCCCGCGCCGCATGCGCCGCGACGAATTCAGCCGCCGCCTCATGCGCGAACACGCGCTGACCGTCGACGACCTGATCTATCCGCTGTTCGTCCTCGACGGCGAAGGCTGCCGCGAAGCCGTGGCGTCGATGCCGGGAGTGGAACGGCTCAGCATCGACCTGTTGCTGGAGGAGGCGGAGACGGCGGTGGCGCTGGGGATTCCGGCGCTAGCCCTGTTCCCGGTCACCCCCGCCGAATTCAAGAGCGAAGACGCCCGCGAGGCTTACAATCCGGACGGACTGGCGCAGCGGGCGGTACGCGCCCTCAAGCGGCACTGGCCGGAGCTGGGGGTGATCACCGACGTCGCCCTCGATCCCTTCACCACCCACGGCCAGGACGGCCTGATCGACAACGACGGCTACGTGGTCAACGACGAGACGGTGGCCGTGCTGGTGCGGCAGGCCTTGTCCCACGCCCACGCCGGCGCCGACGTGGTGGCGCCCTCGGACATGATGGACGGCCGGGTGGGAGCGATCCGCCGCGCCCTGGAGGCGGAAGGCCTGGTCCACACCCGCATCCTGGCCTATTCCGCCAAGTATGCATCCAGCTTCTACGGCCCGTTCCGCGACGCCGTGGGTTCCGGCTCCAACCTGGGATCCGGCAACAAGTACAGCTACCAGATGGACCCCGCCAATGGCGACGAGGCGTTGCGCGAGGTGGAACTGGACCTGACCGAAGGCGCCGACATGGTGATGGTGAAGCCCGGTATGCCGTATCTGGACATCGTGCGCCGCGTCAAGGAGCGCTTCGGGGTACCGACCTACGCCTATCAGGTGAGCGGCGAGTACGCCATGCTGATGGCAGCGGCCCGGAACGGCTGGCTGGACGAGCGCCAGGTCGTGCTGGAATCCTTGCTGGCCTTCAAGCGGGCCGGGGCCGACGGCATCCTGACCTATTTCGCGCCGCGCGTCGCGCGCTGGCTGGAAAGTCGCTGATTGGCCGTGCCAGTGCGCCGGTGTTCCGGCGGTTCTTCGGGTTACATGGTTCCCCGCAGGGTATCCAGCAGGCCGACGATGGCCTCGTCGTGGGTGTCCGGTTTGTGTTCCAGCATCCCCACTTGAGCCGGCAGTAGAATCGAGCCCGGCAGCTTCGTCTTCGCAGCGATTGCTGTTAACCTAATTCTACTTTGTCAAATTGCCGCACCGACTTTTGACGACCTTGATTTTACGAATCCCTTCAGCCGCGCCGAGCACCGCAGCTTTCGGCAGGCTCAGCCCGAAGGGGCGACGCGGACGCGCGAAGCGGGTTTGCCACGGAGGGCAAACCCAGGGCTTTGGAAGCCATGCCGGACAGCATGGCGAACCAAGCGGCGCGCCGGCAGAGGGCGATGAATCGCCCTTTTGCCGATCCCTGCCAAAAGCGAGGAGCGCAAGGGGGTGAGCCGACCGGCGAACGGGCGGACCAGGGATGGTTTGCCCCGGCTTGCAAGCGAAGCAGGAGTGCGTAGCGCTGCAAGTCGCACTGAGGGTGGCCTTTCTTTTCGATACTTTGATCTTTGGCCAAACAAAGAAAAGGATCTCGGCCGCGGGTCCGACAAACCGGCAGGACAGCCGGTTTGCACGCCGGAGGCGTCCCGCAGGGATTCGGTACTGGACGTGCCGAATGAGAACCCACATTCGACTTGGCCATCGCACGGCGATCCAAAAACGATTTGATCGCCGATCCGAGCGGGCTAAGCAATCTGACAAAGTGGAACTAAGCCGGCCGGTTCAGGCGGTATCGGGCCCTTTGCGGAGGGAGCCGGTGCCAGGCCGCTGCCCGGCGTAGCGAGAACAACAAGGGGAGTCCCATCATGCTGAAAGATTTCAAAGAGTTTGCGATGCGCGGCAATGTCGTCGACATGGCCGTGGGAATCATCATCGGTGCCTCCTTTGGCACCATAGTCAAATCGTTGGTGGACGACGTCATCATGCCGCCGATCGGGATGCTGCTCGGCAACGTCGACTTTACCAATCTGTATGTGGTGCTCAAGGACGGTGCCACCGCCGGGCCCTACGCCGCGCTGGCGGAAGCCAAGAAGGCCGGGGCGGTGACCATCAACTACGGGGTGTTCGCCAACTCCATCATCAGCTTCCTGATTGTCGCCTTCGCCGTGTTCCTGCTGGTACGGGCTCTCAACCGGCTGAAGCGGGAGCCACCGCCGGCCGACCCCACCACCAGGGAATGTCCCTACTGCCTGTCTGCCGTCGCCCTCAAGGCGACCCGTTGCCCGCACTGCACCTCGACCCTGGAAAGCTGACCGATCGCTGCCGCGCCGATCAGCCGGCCGCCGCCTCGACGCCGAGGAATTGCCGTTCGAACTGCCACACCGGAAGCGGACGCCCAAAGAAGTAGCCCTGGAACAGGTGGCAGCCGTGGGCGGACAGGAAGTCCGCCTGCTCCTGGGTCTCCACCCCTTCTGCGATGACATCCAGCCCGAGTCCGGTGGCCATGGCGATGATTGCGCGGATTATGGCGGCGTTGCTGGCGTCCTCGCTGCAGCCGTGGACGAAGGATTGGTCGATCTTGAGCACGTCCAGGGGGAACTGGCGCAGGTAGCTGAGGCTCGAGTAGCCGGTGCCGAAGTCGTCGATGGAGAAGCGGATTCCGGCTTCCCGCAGGCTGGCGAAATTGCGCATGATGTCGGCGGAGTGGTGCATCAGGCAGCTCTCGGTGAGTTCCATTTCGAGGCTGTCGGCAAGCGTCACCGCGGATTGGTCGAGGATCTTCAGGGCGCGCTGGGCGAAATCCTGGCTCCAGAATTGTTGCGGCGAAACATTGACGGCGACCGAGCGGAAGCCGTTGCGGCACAGACCCCGCTTCACCCAATCGGCCTTGATGGCGCAGGCGGCCGCCATGACCCACTCGCCCAGCGGGATGATCATGCCGGTCTCCTCCGCCAGCGGAATGAACTCGCCGGGGGAGATCGGCTCGCCGCCCTCCGGCAGCCAGCGCAACAGGGCCTCCGCGCCCACCACGCGGCCGCTCCTGCGGCTGAATTGCGGCTGCAGGTGCAGCTCGAACTCCTCCCTTTCCAGGGCACGCCGCAGGGCGCTTTCCAGGGTCAGCCGGCGCAGCCCGCCGTGGGTCATTTCGCGGCGGTAGAACTGGTAGGTGTTGCGGCCGCTGGACTTGGCCTCGTACATGGCGGCGTCGGCGTACTTGATCAGTTCCTCGGTGTCGGCAGCATCCCGCGGGAAGAAGGCGATGCCGATACTGAAGGTCGCGGTGATTTCGTGGTTCTGCAGGTGAAATGGCGGTGCCACCGCCGCCGCGACCTTTGCCGCGATCTTGCCGGCCAGCGCCTCGGCGGTCTTCGCCGGCAGGTTGTGGAGGACCACGACGAATTCGTCGCCGCCCATGCGCGCCACGGTGTCGCCGGCCCGCAGGCAGCTCCGCAGCCGGTCCGCCACCTCTTTCAACAACTGGTCGCCGACGCTGTGGCCGAGGGAGTCGTTGACGTGCTTGAAACGGTCGAGGTCGAGAAACAGCAGGGCGACGGCGCTGTCGTCGCGGCTGGCCTGGCCCAAGGCCAGCTTGATGTGGTCCTTGAGCAAGACCCGGTTGGCGAGTCCGGTCAGTTCGTCCACGTACACCATGCGCTCCAGCAGCTGCTGGTAGCTCTCCACGTCGGCGCGCACGATGCGCAGCCGTTCGGTCATGATGTTGAAGGCTTCCGCCAGTTCGTGAATCTCGGCGCCGCCGGATTCGACCGCGACCGGTGCCAGACAGCCGTCCGCCACGCCATGGGCGGCGTCGGCGAGGCGTCGCAGGGGCGCGATGATGCGGCGGGTCATGAGCATGGCGATGAGGGTGGCAGCCAGCAGGATGGCGGAACTGACCCCCAGCGCCAGGCGCAGGGAACCGACCACCTCGCGCCGGAAGGAATCCAGCGTCAGGCCGATGCGGACCTGTCCCAGCACCTCGGTCTTGCTGCGGTTCAGGTCCAGGAACACGGCATCCTCCATCTGCCCCGGCGAGCTCAGTACCGGCGTGCTCAGCTCGATCGCCGGGGGACCGTGATGTTCCAGCAGGGAATGCCAGAAAGACTGGGGTGCCTCGGCCTGTTCCGGTGGCGGTACCCGTGCCCCGTCCTGGTACACCGTCGCCGCCAGGGTCCGGGAATCGCGGTCCATGTAGGCCGCGTACACCAGATCCGGTTCCCCTTGCAGATGATTCAGCTGCTGGGTGAGGGCTTCGCTGCTGCGGGTGTAGACAGCATATTCACCGTTGTGGGCCGCCATCTGCGCCAGGGTGTTGCCGTGCCGCAGCAGGCTGTCGTAGCGCTCCGACAGCTGCCAGAGGGTGAGAAAGAGCGAGACGCTCAGTGCCGTCGCCAGCACCAGCAGGGCGATGAACAGATTGAAACGGAGGGTGATCCCCAGCGGCTTGGCGGCCATCAGCGGTACACCTCGGCGGCGCTGCGGATGACTTCTTCCGGAAATTCCAGCTTCATGTGCTCCGCGGTCTTGAGATTGAGCGAGTAGAGCACCCGCCGCGGTGTCGCCAGCGGGATCCCGGACGCGGCCTTGCCCTTGAGGATTTGATCGGCGATCTCGGCGCACTGGCGGCCCAGGTCGTCGTAGTCGCGGTCCAGGGCGTAGAGGGCACCGGCCTTGACCCAGCTGGAGGAAAGCCCCACCAGCGGGATGCGGTTGCGGAACGAATACAGCAGGATCTCGTGCGCAGTCTGCGGCGACAGCAGCCGCGATTCTCCCAGTCCCCACAGTGCCCCGATGGTGGACGGCAGGCGCTTGAGCGCATTGGGCAGCGCTTCCGGGGTGGCTCCCTCGGCGGTATCCAGCGCCACGCTGTCGCGGCCGGCGAGGCGTTTCAGCTCCTCCACTTCCCGGGTTCCCAGGTCGGGGTCGTAGAGCACGCCGAATTCCCGCACGCCCCCCAACAGCCGCTTGAACCACTGCCACTGGGTGGCGACCGGAAAGTCGAGACCGACACCGGTGGCGTTGCGGGCACCGCGGAGGTCGCCGGAATTGAAGATGAGGGTGGCGACGACCGGAGTCTGCCGGGGGCGGCCGGTGATCGCCTGGGTCGCCACCGTCCCCAGGCTCAGCACCAGGCCGGGCGGCTGCCGTTCCAGCTGGGTCAGGGCGGCGGCCAGCGTGTCGCGCTGTTCCACCACCCATTCCTGAAAGACCGGCTGCACTCCCAACGCCGCCAGTTGCGACTTGAAGCCCGCCAGGGTGCGGCGGTAGGGCGGTCCGTCGTGGCTCAGCAAGACCGCCACGCTGGCGTCGGCCCTGGCGCTGACCGGCAGATCCGCGAACAGCACGGCGAACAGCAGAAACTGACGGACTGCCCGGCGGCCGGTGAGCGCCGCGACGGAGCGCCAGGCTGCTGCTCCCTGATCCGAGGCCGCGGGTCGTGGGCATCCTCCCTTGCCGTCGTCGTGACGTCGGCGCTCAGAATTCATAGCTGATCTTGAGCCGCAGGCTGCGCCCGTCCTGTTGCACCGTGTCCGGCAGCAGGGGCGGAGCGGCCGGATCGCGGTACTTGGTATCGAACAGGTTGTAGATGTCGCCGGTGATCTCCAGCCCTTTCCACCAGCGCCCGGAAAACAGGGTCAGGTTGGTCACCAGGAAGCCGCCGGCGATCCGGTTCTGCACCGTCCGGCGGGAACTGGTGTATTGCACTTCCAGCCCGGCGAAGGTGTGGTCTCCCCACAGCGGCGCCGACAGGTTGAACTTGACCAAGTGGCTGGGCGAGTTGGCCAGGCGGCGGTCGCCGCCGCGGGCATCCTGGAAGCTGTAGCTGAGGCGTCCTTCCAGCTGCTCCCAGCGGGTGACCAGTTGCGCCTCCACCCCGGCCGCATCCATGCCTCCCGGGCTGTTGCGGTACTGCTTGTAGTCGTCCGGGGTGCCGGAGAGACCGTCCCGTCCCGGCAGCACGTTGAGGCTGATGATGTCCTTCAGCTTGTAGTAGAACGGCGACAGGTGCAGCCGGAAGTGTTCTCCCAGGGCCTGCTCCCAGACGAATTCGTAGGTTTCGATGGTCTCCGGCTGCAGGTCCGGGTTGGGTCGCCAGGCGTTGTTGCAGCAGGTGTAGAGGCTCTCGAAGGTGCTGGGGGCGCGGAAGGCGGTGCCGTACAACAGCTTGAGGGTGGTGCCGGGGAACGGGTCATAGATCAGGCCCAGCCGCGGATTGAGGGTGCCGCCGAAGGATTCGTAGTGGTCATAACGCAGACCGGCGTTGAGGTGGAGGTTATCCAGGATGCGCCATTCGTCCTGGGCGAACACCCCGAAGATGGTGCTGTGCAAGCGGTTATTGGCGTAGATCGCGGCGGGAACGGCGTCCAGGTTCATCATCCGCTGCTGGTAGTTGCGGCGATATTCGGCACCCAGGGTCAAATGATGGCGGTCGAACAGGGTGCGCCCGACCAGGAACTCGCCGCCGAACCACTGGCCGCTCCACAGGTCCTGGTTGAGGATGCTGCCGCCGGGGACGGGGTAGGGCAGCGCGTCGTCGAATCCGTAAAAGTCCCAGAACAGGCGGCCGGTCACGTCCCAGACGTCGGCGAAGGTATGGCGGTAGTTGAGGTCGGCGTAGGCGCGGGTATCCCGGTAGAACACGCGGGGATCGTTGAACACGGTGGAGGTGGTGCCGGTGGGCAGGAATTTCTTGCGGGTGATGTAGCCGCCGGACAACGTCAGATCGCCGTAAGACGCCTTGCCGAACAGCCGCTCGGCGCGGTCGCGGTCGAGGTCGCGGGCGATCCCCGGCGGATTGCCGGCCAGATCGGCAAAGGCGAGCCGGCTGCGCCCTTGGCTCTCGTAGTGGGAAGCCGACAGGTAGGCCTCGACCCCGTTGTCGAAGCGGCGCCCGACGGCACCCTGCTCTTCGTGGGTGCCGAAGCTGGACACCTCGCCGGCGATCTGGGTGCCCTGCAGGTCACGGCCGCGCTTGGTGGTGACGCTGACCACCCCGAAGAAGGCGCTGCTGCCGTACAGCGACGACGCCGGCCCCCGCACCACCTCGACCCGTTCGATGTTGTCCACGTCGAGGACGAAGTCCCGGCCGATGGCGTTGTAGTCCTCCAGGTTGTCGTTGATACGGTGGCCGTCCACCAGCACCAGCAGCCGCATGTTGTAGTCGCCGGGGGGAGCGAAGCCGCGCACCCCGATGTGATGGTAGGCGCGGTCGTAGGTGGTCAGGAATCCCGGCAGGCTGCCGAGGATGGCCGACAGGGTGCGGTAGCCGTATTTCTTGATCTGATCGGAGGTGACGATGCTGACCGACGCCGGCGCCTTGGTTTCCGGCTGTTCGTAGCGCGATGCACTGGAGATGGAGGGAATCTCGCCGAACAGCAGGGCGCCCTCGTCCATGGCCGGTTCCGGCGGCGCCTGGGTGGGCGCCGCCTGGGTGGCGGCGCTGAACACCAGACTGCAGGCGAGGAAGGGGCTCTTCATGGACATCTCTCCGAATGATGCGGTCGCGGGCAGCGGCCGTGGGCGTGGCCGGGGGAAGTCGGTGGCGGTTTTGAAAGGATAGTTGGTCGAACCGGCGCGACAACGGGAGCGGCCGCGAAATCGGTGCGGCGCCACGCAGGGCGAGCCTGGGCCGGACGGCGGTCCGTCGGCAACGGCGGGGAAGGAGTTCGGAGTTGGGGCCGGCCACAGCGGGAGACAGGCAAGGGCCGGTCGGCGGACGGGGTTCAGCGGCTGGCGCGGGATGGCATGGTCCGCAGGGGGACGGTAGACATCTCGAGATCTTCCGCCGGGGTGGACGCGCCGTGGCTGCGAGCCCGGCGAAGCTGCCCTGGGTGAGCCGCCGCCTGGGACGATCCCTGGCGCCGCGCAAACCGTCCCTGGTTTGCGGGCTTCCCGCCGGAACCGGAAGAACTCACTCCGCCGGCCCTTTCGGCACCTTGGTTTGGGAGGTGGGAGGGTACCGAAACGGCCTGCGGGCGGCAGTTCCCGATGCGCCAAAAAGGAAGGGGTCGATCGCCCTATTCACGGGGCGGTGTCGGAAAAGCGGAACCGCACCTTCAGAAAACGCCGAAATATCCACCCGGGATCTTTCAGCGAGCGCCACCGAAAAACGCGCTTTCCCGGTGGTTGTCACGTTCAGCGACCAGCAGTCGCCAATCCGTGCGGGTGAAGAGAACCCGATGGTATTTCCGCCGATGTCGCTGACGATTCAGGTGAAAAGGACCACGGCTGCGAGAACGGACCCCATCAGTAGCAAGGTTGCGCCGAGTATCATGATCGTGCTCCTGGGATGAAGACGAAAGTAGCCTCTGAAGCCCCCCCGGACACTTCGCCGAAACGAGGAGAAAAGCGAAGGCCCGATCAAACCGTCCCGCGTCGAGGGCTCCAGATGCCGCAAACGGTGAGGCAGGACTCATGCCATTTCGTCATTTCATTGATTTTCTTGACGGTGATCGGGCCGGATGGCGGGGAGCACGGCCGCCCCGTCGCCCCAGGACGACAGCATGCGGCCAGGTTGCCGGAAGAAACTGCCGGCAAACTCCGTCGTGCCACGGCCCGCGCCTGCCACCGGGTTTCCTGCGGCATGTCGTCCAGGGGATGCAGGGCCGTGAAGGCCGGCTCGCTCCGGACCGCCCGGCCGTTACCGCCCTCCGTCCACAATGTGGGTTAGCGCAGCGTAACCCAACAGAAAATTCGGCTTTGTTGCAGGCAGCCCGACCTACCATTTCCGACGTGCTCCCTTGGAGAGGCCTGGGCCGAGGGAAACCGGTCATGGCGCGCCGGTCTCCCGGGTCCGGGGTGGCTCGCCTGGCATGACCGGCTCTCCCTCCAGCAAGCCCAGCAGCCCCTTCTCGTCCAGCACCGTCACCCCCAGTTCTTCGGCCTTTGCCAGCTTGGAGCCGGCCTCGGTGCCGGCGATCACATAATCGGTCTTCTTGGAGACGCTGCCGCTGACCTTGCCGCCCAACGCCTGCAGCCTGGCCTTGGCTTCATCTCGGGTGAAGGCGTTGAGGGTTCCGGTCAGGACGAAGGTCTTGCCGGCCAGGGGCTGTTCCGCCGCCGCGGCGGGTTCGGATTCCTGCCACTGCAGGCCAGCCTGGCGCAGTGCCGCGATCACCTCCCGGTTGTGGGCCTGGCGGAAGAAGGCGGCGATGTGGGTGGCCATGGTGGGGCCGACGTCGGGTATGGCCTGCAGTATCGCCTCATCGGCTTCCAGGATGCGGTCCAGGGAACGCAGGTGCTGGGCCAGGTTGTGGGCGGTGACCTCCCCCACCTCGCGGATGCCCAGGGCAAACAGGAAGCGCGCGAGGGTGGTGGATTTGCTCTGGTCCAGGGCCTCGATCAGATTCTCCGCCGACTTGCGGCCCATCCGGTCGAGCGGCTCCAGTTGCTCCGCGGTGAGCCGGTAGAGGTCGGCGACGGTGTCGATCAGTCCCCGCTCCAACAGCTGATCCACCAGCTTTTCACCGAGGCCCTCGATGTCCAGGGCACGGCGCGAGGCGAAGTGCCTGACCGCCTCGCGGTGCTGGGCCGGGCAGTACAGCCCGCCGGTGCAGCGGACGATGGTCTCGCCCTCCTCCGCCTCCACTTCGGAACCGCACTCCGGGCAGCGCGCCGGCATGACGAACTCGCGGGCCTCGGCCGGCCGCAGCTCGGGGACGCCGCGTACCACCTCCGGGATGACGTCGCCGGCGCGCCGCACCACCACGGTGTCGCCGATGCGGACGTCCTTACGGCGCACCTCGCCAGCATTGTGGAGGGTGGCGTTGGTGACGGTGACGCCACCGACGAACACCGGTTCCAGCCGCGCCACCGGGGTCAGGGCGCCGGTGCGGCCGACCTGGACGTCGATGCCCAGCAGCCGGGTGGTGACCTCCTCCGCCGGGAACTTGTGGGCGATGGCCCAGCGCGGCGCCCGGGCCACGTAGCCCATCTCCGCCTGCCAATCGAAGCGGGCCAGCTTGTATACCACGCCGTCGATCTCGTAGGGCAGTTGGCGGCGGCGCGCCAGCAGCTCCCGGTAATAGGCGAGACAGCCCTCGGCACCGTGCACCACCCGCAGTTCGGGGGACACCGGCAGCCCCCAGTCGCGCAGTCGTTCCAGCAGATGGTCGTGACTGGCCGGCAGCCGGTCCGCGGGAAACAGGCCGAAGCCGTAGCAATAGAAGCACAGGGGGCGCTCCGCGCTGATGCGCGGATCGAGCTGACGCAGGCTGCCGGCGGCGGCGTTGCGGGGATTGACGAAGACCTTGTCACCGGCCGCCGCCGCGCGCCGGTTCATGGCCTCGAAGCCGGCCTTGGGCAGGAACACCTCGCCGCGCGCCTCGAACCGCGCGGGGTAGCCGGAACCGCGGAGCTTCAGGGGAATGTCGCGGATGGTGCGGAGGTTGTGGGTGACGTCCTCGCCGCTGCGGCCGTCGCCACGGGTGGAACCCTGCGCCAGTTCGCCGTCCCGGTACAGCAGGCTCACCGCCAGGCCGTCCAGCTTGGGCTCGGCCACGAACACCAGGTCGTCCCGTTCCAGTTTCTCGCGGATGCGCCGCTCGAAGTCCAGCACCTCGCCGTCGGCGAAGGCGTTGTCCAGCGACAGCATGGGCACATCGTGGTGGACCTCGGCGAAGGCTGCCAGCGGCGCGGCCCCCACCCGCCGGGTCGGCGAATCCGGCGACTGCAGTTCCGGGTGTTCCGCCTCCAGCCTTTGCAGCTCGCGCAGGAGCTCGTCGTACTGGGCATCGGCGATCACCGGCGCATCCAGTTGGTAATAGCGCCGGTTGTGTTCCTCGATCTGGCGCCGCAGCTCGGCGGCGCGCCGGGATGGGTCGGTAGCGGTCATGGCGGTGTCGGGCAGGAAGTTGGCTTGGCGCCAGTGTAACCCGGATGGACGGCGGCCCATCAGCCCCGCTGCAGCGCTTCCCGGACCGGCCGGCGGGCGGCGGCGACGGCCGGTGCCAGGCCGCCGGCGAGGCCGATGGCGAGGGCCCAGGCCAGGCCTTGGGCGAGCAGGGTCGGGGTGACGCGAAACTCGAAGGCGACCTGGGAGAAGGTGTCGAAATTGAGGGTGGAGACGCTGGCGCCGTTGCAGTAGAAATAGGCGAAGCCTCCGCCCAGGGCACCGCCCAACAGGGCCAGCAGCAGCGCCTCCGCCAGCACCGACACCACCACCGGCACGCCGCCGAAGCCCAGCGCCCGCAGGGTGGCGATCTCCACCTGGCGGCCGGCGATGGCGGAATACATGCAGTTGAGGGCGCCGAAGCTGGCTCCCACCGCCATGAACACCGCCACCGTATAGCCCAGCACGTTGATCAGGGTGGCCAGCATGGTGGATTGCTTGGCGTAGTATTCCGGTTCGCGGAACACGTTGATGGAAAACCGGGGATCGCCGCCGATGCGGTCGCGGAGAGCTTGCAGGGCGGCGGCCGAGTCGTCTTCCAGGTCCGCCGTCACCGACTGGAAGCTGTTGCGGCGGAAGGCGGACAGGGCGACCTCCGCATCGGCCCACAGTTCCGACTCATGGACGTCGCCGCCGGTCTCGAACACTCCGGTGACGGTCCAGTCTGTGTCGCGGAAGGCGATGCGCGAGCCCACCGCCAATCCCTCGAACTGGGCCGCGGCCTTGCGGCCGACCACGACCTCGCGCACCCCCGGCGCGAACGGACGGCCTTCGACCATGCGCAGTTCCCGCCGCAGCGCCAGGGCCATCGGCTGGACCCCGCGGAACGGGACGTTGCTGGGCTCCCGGTCGCCCTTGCGCGGCAGGTCGGCGATCACCACCAGCTCGGCCGAAGCCAGCGGAATGCCCCGGGTGGAGCGGGCGATCCCCGGCAGGTTGGCCAATAGCTGTGCCTGGTCGCGGCTGACGTTGCTGGAGAGTTCCGCATCCGATCCGGCCCGCAGCAGGATGACCCGGTCGGGGCGGCCGGTGCTGGCCAGGGTGTGCTGGAAACCCTGGGCCATGGCGAGGACCGACACCAGCACCGCCACCACCCCGGCGATGCCGACCACCACCACCGAGGAAGCGCCGGGCCGCTCCGGCACGGTGCGCAGGTTGAGCAGGGTAACGGCGAGGATCTGGTTGAGGAGACGCATGGCGGGTGTTGTTTGAATTCCGGATTTCGGTAGTTGAGGCGCAAGTGTACCGATTCCATGGCCTGCTCGAATCGACCAGATCGGTTTTGAAACGCTGCGCGATGGCCTTTTGGGTGTAGGTTCGCGGACCCACGGCGGCGAATCATCCCTGAATCGCCCCTACGGGCAATTCCCCTCGAAAGCTGCGGTGCCCGGCGCTTCCGCCAACCCCTGCTGAGAGCGGGGAGCTCAAGGGCTGGCGCGGCTGGCGGTGGACTTTCTTTTGGATACTTTTCTCGATAACGGCAAATTCTTGCCAGATCGTCCGTGCTCTCTGATTGCGTAGAGCGAAAACGCGAAACGCGGTTGAGGCGGCGGGTCTTGTTGCGACGCAAGTGTCGACTTCCACCCCGCCACCGGCCGGTCATCGGATCGGAGACCTCTAATTCCCAAACTTAGGAGAAACCATCATGAGCAAGAGAACCGTTTTTGGCATCAGCCCGGTCGCAGCGTTGATCGTTGCCGCCGTGTCAGCCAATTCCGCCTTGGCGGCAACTGTCGGCGGCACTGCGACTAACGCGAATGTCGTCGTCCCAACCCCCGTAGCCGCGGGAGCACCGCTTTGGACGACGCTGCGGATGCAGCCAATCCCAGCTGCTGCCTGGCCACGTTATTGCATCGCGACCGGCAGTGCGGATGCATTTCGTCCAACTGTTCTTGCTGGCCAAAATACCTATTACTTCACTGTAAGTAATGTTCCACAACCCTTCCCGAACCAAGGCCAGGAACGTACTCTGATGTTTTTGAATCAGGGTTCTGGAGTGGGCGACCCGGTGATTCTTGATAGTCCGCTCAAGGAAATCACGACGACCGGAGGATGGATGGGCGGGGCCATGAATAACCCGGGGTATTTCACTTTCCCGGCAGGAGTCGCAGGCAACATCTTTTTCCTGGCACGTAAGGCAGCGCCTGCGCTACCGAACTTGAATGTCGACGACGCATCGTTGACGGTGGTCTGCACGACTGCCAACGAACTGCCCTTGCCGTCCCTGTTCAATCCGGTCCCAGTACCGTAACCAGCGCGCTGTGACCATTGTCGGTCGGAATGCCGCCTCGCGATTTCTTGTTGTCGGGGCGGCCCTTTTCAGAATATCGGGAGGTTGGATGTCTAAAGTCCCGCGTAACCTCCAGGCCGGTATGCGCTTGCCCTTGGCGCTTTGTCTGGTAATTATGGCGCCGCCGGCTATGCCCTCTGATGGCTTGATTGCCGGTTCGCGTTTTCAGATTATCGTGTCCGGAACGTGCATCGATGCCGAGGTCAACGGCGCTCCGTTAGGGCTGGTTGCTCAGGCCTTGCAGGCACAAGCCAACATCCAAGTGACACTCAATGACCCAAGGATTGCGGCCTACCCCATTTCCGCTCGAATAAGTAGTTGCGCGATGGACAAGTCTATTCGTCAGTTATTGAACGGCTTGTCCTACGTGGTCAGTGCCTCGCCACGAGGCCGGCGGGTCGTCGTGCTTTCCAGCGATGCTGTGGATGGTTCTGACCTCGCGGCTTTGTCGAAATCCGGCCCGCAGACACTAGACGAGTTTCGCCGTATTGCTGTCCCCGATGAGACTGACGATGCCGAGACTGCCGCTTCCGACCAAGGCCAGCTTCGCGACGCGATGTTGCAGCGTGCCTTGGACGCATTGAAGTCGCCGTATTCCCATCTCCACGCCGATGCCATCGAGCAACTGGCAACGCTCGAAGATCGCCGTGCGACGGATGCGCTGATCCAGATCGCTGAGCACGGACCAAGTCGAGGGTTTGCGGCGGAGGCGCTGAGTCGGATCGCATTGCTGGATCAGACTGCTGATCCCAGCTTGGTTGCCGCGCTAAAGCAGTTGGCAGTGGATCCTGACGCCGACGTTCGGCGAGTCGCATCGCTGGCCGTGGAGCAGATTCGTGGTGTCGAATCCTACGCGGCGGAAAATCAGTGAGCCGCGCAGCGACCCGCCATTGGAATCGGCGACATGAACCGGATCGTTTTCCTTCGGCCTGATTCGTGGCGAGGCGTTTCTTGCTCTTGCTCTTTCGGGCGTTTGTCTGGCCGGCCGGGCTGATTCGGCGGATTGCCGTTTGCGTCGAATCCTTACCATTGGCACTTCGCGATTGATCGGTTTGGGGGGAAGGGATGCCGGATTATCGGCAGAATTCTGTTGCGGGCGGGACGTTTTTCGGGCTCGCACACATAAAGTATCGCGGCCGTGGGTCCGCGAACCCACATTCAAATGGCCATCGCGCAGCGATTCCTTTTCGACCAAGCGCCCATTCCCGGAACAACGTTCGATGCTGGGTTACGGCGCGCCCAAGGGCCATCCCTCCCTGCCGGAACATTCCCGTTGCACACCGAACCCAACCTACAGCAATTCGCGAATCTCCGGGTGTTCGCTCACCAGATGCTGGCGGAAGGCCTCGGTCTCGGCTTCGCCGCGGCGGCCGCGCGGCAGGTCCACCGTGACCTGGTGCAGCACCGCCGCCGGCGACGGTGTGAGGAACACCAGGCGGTCGGCCAGGGCGATGGCTTCGCGCAAGTCGTGGGTCACATAGATAACCGTATGGGGCCGTTCCATCCACACCCGTACCAGCAACTCGCGGATCCGGCGGGCGGTGGGCGCGTCCAGCGACACCAGCGGTTCGTCCATCAGCAGCAGGTCCGGCTCCAGGGCGAAGGCACGCACCAGGGCGACGCGGCGGCTCATGCCGAGGGACAGCCGGCGCGGATACTGGCCGGCGGCTTCCGCCAGATCCATGGCCGCCAGCAAATCGTCGATCAACCGCTGGCGCGCCGGGTCGAGTTCCGGCAGGGCCAGCTCGATGTTCTGCCGCACCGTGCGCCAGGGCAACAGGCGCGGTTCCTGGAACACGTAGCCGACGCGGGGTCGGCCGGCGGTGCCGGTCTCGATGGTGCCCTCGAAGTCCCGGTCGAGGCCGGCGATCAGGTGCAGCAGGGTGGTCTTGCCGCAGCCGGACGGCCCCACCAGGCACAGGAATTCGCCGTTGCCGGCGCGAATCGACAGGTTTTCGATGGCGCGCCGCGGTGGCATCCCGCCCCGTGCCGGATAGCACTTGCGGCGGATCTGGACGGCCACCGAGGTCATCGCTGCCAGCGCCCGGCGTGCGCTTCCAGGGGCTTGAGCAGACCCAGCTCGAGCAGCTGGATGACGGCGACGAAGGCGGCGGTGTAGGCGAGGATGCCGGCGACGTCGAACAACTGGAAGAACAGGTGCAGCTGATAGCCCATGCCGTTGCCGCGGCCGAGCAGTTCCACCACCAGGATGATCTTCCAGATCAGCGCCAGGCCGTTGCGGGACGCCACCATGAGGTAGGGGAACAGCTGCGGTGCGATGACGTGGCGCAGGGTCTTCCAGCGCCCGAAGCGATAGGCCGCCGCCAGTTCCAGGAGGTCGCGGTCGAGGGCGCGGGCACCTTCCCGCAGGGTGACCACGACATTGGGCAGCTTGTTGATCACCACCGCGGCGATCGCCGCCATTTCCCCCAGGCCGAGCCAGACATAGCAGAGAATGATCGTGACCAGGGCGGGGACGTTGAGGAAGATCACCAGCCAGGGGTCGAACCAGCGGTCGAGGTTGCGATGGCGCCCCAGCAGGATGCCGGCCGCGGTGCCCAGGGAGATCGCCAGCAGGAAGCTCAGCGCCAGCCGCGCCAGGGTGATGCCCAGTTGCGCCGGCAGCCGCCCCGACGCGGTCTCGCGGCCGAATGCCGCCGCCACTTCCAGCGGGCTCGGCAGAGACGCCGTCGCCGCCATCTGGGCCGCCGCCTGCCAGATCAGCAACAGGCCCAGCAGGGACGCCAGGGGGAGCGCGACGGAGCGGGCAGTCATCGAGGAAACCGGGGGCAGGGA
>Ga0233425_10004949_pt1 | contig 21682 bp, 10 predicted proteins | sample Watercolumn_Towu_2_FD_181712 | JGI IMG/M metagenome (GOLD analysis project Ga0233425, IMG submission 181712) | Freshwater microbial communities from Lake Towuti, South Sulawesi, Indonesia - Watercolumn_Towuti2014_140_MG | ecosystem: Environmental > Aquatic > Freshwater > Lake | place...
CCAAAACAGTCTGTTGGGAACGATTTTCTGCTGAATTGTCGCTGCAAAATGGGCCGGAGTACTGCGTAGGACCAAATCCCCACCATGTCATGCTCTTGAGCAATCTTGGTGTTGATTTTGAGAGTCTGGATGCGGTGTTTTCCCACGCCAGCGAGTAGGTACACATCACCGAATGGAATGGGATCGATAATACTTGAATCACTTCGCCGAAGCGTTTCACGGATTTCGCGGTCCATGTTCACTAGATGCTTGAGCAACTTGTCTTTCGGATTTCGTCGTAATTTCGACTCGATTGTTTTGATCGTCTCCAACAAGAATTGCAATTCAGGTACTTGCCGAATCGCACCCACTATTGACACGATCCACTCATTGGACGGCCCGATTATCGTGGGAAGGCCCTTTTTGATGTGTTTGGGGAGAATTGGATCCTTCTTAAAAGTCAACTCAGAATCAACAAGCTCTCGTGGAAAGATCGCCGACTCAAGCACACGGCCAAGATGGCTCAAATGTAACCGTTGCGCGCGAGTTTTCGAATCTGACTCTGTCCGTGCATCAAGCTTCGGGACGATTATCTCTTCGATTTCGCTCGCGGCCCACCTCTGGAGCTCTTCCATTGTGGCCGGAGGCGTTTCCGAATCGACCCAACTTGGAGTCTCTGTCTGGTCGACGCAACGACTCATGAGCGGCGTTTCCGAATACCCAAGATCGTCACTGCATCGAAGGACGCGCGAGAGTAATTTTTGTTCGGTATCGAATCGATTCTGCCACGGAAAATCTGGATCTCCAATGCGACGGCAAGTTTGTGCGTTTTCCAATAGTCTAAGTGTGGATTCGAGAGCTGGCTTAAGTCCGTCGAGTACACGCGGCACGGTTCTCGAATCGATGCGCCAGCAGTGGCTCGATCGATCCCACGATCCCGCCCGCTCAAAGAATGCGTCCATATAGAACCGTACATGCCAACTTAAACGCTCGATGAACCGGCCCAATAGATATGCGGCCGTGCTCGGAGTGGTTGTTAGGTCCAAAATGTCATAGAGGTTTGTACCAAGTATTGGCGGCTTGTCGGTCGGCATTGCGTCTACCCCCCCGGACACAACCACGATCCCTCAATGGCGATTCGCGTTTGTTCTGTCAGCACTTATCCAATTTCCTTCATGATCGTCGCCGCCCGCGCAAAATTCACTTCCGCGTAGACCTGCGTCGTCCCAACCTCGCGGTGCCCCAATACGACCTGGGCACCGTCGAGGCCAAACTTCTCACGAAGCTCGGTAGCCCTTGTGTGACGCAGTTGATTCGGTGACCATGGGGTGATTTTCGCTTGCTTGCACGCGCGATCGATCGCCCGTCGATAGCTTGCAACGTCATATTTGTCGCGCGCAGCACGTTTGGGGTGCCGCTTCGGTCGACGCGCTCGCTGAGATGGCGTCATTGGTGATTTTCGATTGCGACGACGTTCGACGTTTTGTGTTGATCTCCATTCGGCCGGTGAAAAACAAAAGGCGTGAGTTGGTCGCGCCAGCCACGGTCGTAGTACATCTTGAGCTCGCGGGCCGAGGTAGATTCGACGCTCAGCACCATGATGTTCAGATTTGTGCGTCACTGGGACATACACCCAGGTGTCACTCGAACAGTCCACATCACAGGGGCGGAGTTGGCAGACTTCGCCGGGTCGACAACCAGTCATTCGTTGCAATTGCACCATCGCCCGGACTGGGGGGGGCAGGTTTGGAAGTACAACATCAATTTCGTCATTCGACACAGGACGGACGGGATCGGGTTCCCTCGCCGTAGTACGCCCATGCTTTAGACCAGGGACCGTGGCCAGGGCCTGATAGACTGTTACAGGCAGCAGTTCATTTTCTGTTGCCCAGCGAAACATACGGCGGATCCGACTAACGTTGCCGTTGATTGTGGATCGAGCAAGGTTGTCTCGGAGATACTCGTCGCGAACCATCTTAAGCGACTTTGGACCGAACTCGTCCGCGAACAAATCGCCGAAAAGCTTTAGCAACCTTCTGAGTGCAAAACGGATGCAACAAACTTCTGCAGTCTGGGAGCCACCTTTGACGTAATAGGTCTCGGCAAACTCAAAGTAGGCTAGGCAAAGTTCTTTGATCGAGATTCGCTTTTTGGTTGCAACGTCATTGGGTGCTGGGGCCGACCCCGACGATGACTGCAGTTGTTCGATTGTCGCGGCAAGTAGCTCGTGGTATCGGCGCCAGCTCTCCGGCGAACCGTAATGTCCAAGGTAATGGTCACGGCCGTCAATTCGGACGACAGCCAAGTTCTTCGGCTTGTAGTGCCGGTACGCAGGCAAGGTGTTAACTGCACGGATCATGCGGCTGGCCTCCAATAAGTAGTACCAGGTACTACCGATTTCGAGCTTTGCGCCGCACTGCCTTGATTTGACAGGTAATCGTAACGTGCGATTTCGGCTTATCTTACGTCAAATCGGGGTGGCGGGATTTGAACCCACGACCTCTTGCACCCCAAGCAAGCGCGCTAATCCAGGCTGCGCTACACCCCGCGGGGACCCGTTCGCGGCGGGTGCCGCGGCGGCGCCAATGGTGGTTGGCGAGGCGTGAATATCGCAGATTCGGGCGATCTTATCAACCGGCGACGAGAGGTCGGTCGACCTGGAAAGAATCGCCGGGAATTGCGATTCCGGGAATTGCGGCGCGACCGGTGAAAATGCCCGAACCGGGCAATTCCTGGGCAGGGCAAGTGCTGGCCAAGTGCTGGCCAAGTGCATGGCGAGGGCGGGCGAGGGCTACTCGCTTCTGGGTGCCTTGTCGCCAAGCAGAAACCATGTTCAATTCGGTGCTCCTGGGAAGGGCAGGGGGAATACGCGAAATGAGTGCATTCGTCGATCGGCTGGTGGAACAGATCCGAACCCGAGGAAATCCGGTCATGGTGGGTCTCGACCCGCGGTGGGACAGCCTGCCGGCGGGACTCCGCGGCGATTCCCCCCACGATCCGCAGTGTGTCGCCGACAGTTTCGAGCGATTTTGTTGCGAAGTCGTGGATGTCGTCGCGCCGCTGGTCCCGATCGTGAAGCCTCAAGCCGCATTTTTTGAACAATGGGGCCCGGCAGGAATGGCGGCGCTGCACCGCGTCATTCAGTATGCGCGGCGCCGCGAATTGCTGGTGGTGGTCGACGGCAAGCGTAACGATATCGGTTCCACCGCCCAGGCCTACGCCGAAGCTTACCTCGGCGCCAACAGCCCGTGGGGGGCCGACGCATTGACCGTCAGTCCGTATCTCGGCGACGACAGCCTGGAGCCGTTCGTCCAAGTCTGCCAGAAAACCGACTCGGGAATCTTCGTGCTGGTCAAAACCTCTAATTCCGGCGGCAAGTTGCTGCAGGATTTACGGATCGACGGGCAGCCCCTGTACTGCCGCGTCGCGCAGCTCGTGCAACAGATTTCACTTCGCACGCTTGGCACGCACGGCTACGGGCTCGCAGGCGCCGTCGTCGGCGCCACCTATCCCGCCCAGGTCGGCGAACTCCGCGCGCTGATGCCCAACACCTGGTTCCTTGTGCCCGGCTACGGTACTCAAGGCGGAACCGCTCGCGACGTCGCCGACGCGTTCGACCAACACGGACTGGGCGCCGTCATCAACAACTCGCGCGGAATCATTTTCGCTCACAGTTCACCGCGGTTTGCCGAGCAGTTTGGCGAAGCCCGATGGCAAGACGCCGTCGCCGCGGCCACGCACGAGATGATCGAGCAACTTCAAGCCGAGACGCGCGTGGGGCGCATTGGCCGTCCGGCCACGGCGCCGTGAAACCCTCTGAGACTTGGGGGCCTCGGAGTACCTCGCCCCACCCCGCGGATAGGTACACATATGTCTGATGGTTGGAACGATCGACAGTCCGACGAGGGTACGGGCGCAGCGACGGGCCGGAGGAATCGTGCCTGGCTGCGGCCGGTGTTGCTCTTGTTGCTTGTCGGCATTGCGGTCGCACTGGCGATCACTTTCCGCGATCGCTTCTCACTGGAAGCGCTGGCCGAACAGGAAGCGGAACTGCGGGCCCAACTGCAAGCAGATCCGTTGCTGACGTTCTTCGGCGCGTTCCTGATTTATGCGGCTGTCACGGGACTCGCGATCCCGATCGCGACCCCACTGTCGCTGGCTTACGCCTGGCTTTTTGGATTCTGGCCGGCACTGGTGGTCGTCAGCTTCGCATCCACGACCGGCGCGTCGCTCAGTTTCCTGCTCAGCCGGTATTTCCTTACCGGTTTGGTTCGCCGCCGCTTTGCCGATCAGTTGCGGAAGTTTCAGGACGCGCTCGACGCCGACGGCGCCTATTTTTTGTTCAGCCTGCGACTGGTCCCGTACGTGCCGTTTTTTGTCGTCAATCTTGTCATGGGCCTGACGCGGATGCGTCTGCGCAGCTTCTGGTGGATCAGTCAGCTGGGGATGCTGCCGGGCACGATGACCTACCTGTTCGCCGGATCGTCGGTCGGATCGATGCGGGAGCTTGCACGACGAGGCGTCGGCGGGGTTCTCACACCGCAATTGCTGGTGGCCTTTACGCTGCTGGGCCTGTTTCCACTCGCCGCCAAATGGTGTGTCGGTCGATTACGCCGCCGTCGGTGAGTGCCCCGACGTTGCCGGCTCAAAGAAAAAGGCCCGTTCGAATCAAGAACGGGCCTTTCGCAGCTTTGTGGCCATGGTCGATCAGCATTGCGGCTGACTAGCGACCCTGGATCTTGAGCCGTTTCTGGACATCGGTTTCGAGCACGCCGAACACCGATTCGTGGCGCTGGACCGACATCGACAGTGCGGCCAGCAACCGCTTGGCCGTAAAGTAGTTGACGATGATGCGCTGGCTGACGGCGATCGGGTTCTTCGGAACGCCCATCGGCTGGGGATTGAGGCCGAAGTCGATAATCAGTTCTTCCGGCGAGCCAGTCACGCGGCAGAAATTCGCATAGGAAGCGACGACGTGCGAGTCATCGACTTCGATCTGGAACTGTTGTTGTTGCGGGGCGGCAGGGGCGGCGGCCTTCTGTTCCGCGGCCGGGGCAACCTCCGTCGATTCAGCCTTCTCAGCAGTGTCTTTCGCCATTTCAAAAATCTCCCAAAGTTACGAAACAAAAAAACTACGAAGTGGTTCCGTCGGAACTACCGCGTTACAACTCAAAATGAAACGTCTTTGCCACATACCGGTACAGTCGGAAGCCAAGTGACTGCCATTTTGCCGAGATTTTGCCTCGACCTCGAAAACCCATTTCCAGCTTCATGGCGTCCGCATCGAGGGCGCCGGTGCGGGCCTGGTATTGCGTGCTGATCGGCCGTTGCACGCCGGTCGCATCGGCGCGCGTATCAATCTCACCACCGCCTTGCACGGAGAGGCTGGGAGGACAGACTTCCAGTTTGTCGTTGGAGATCTGTTCGATCTTGCTGACAAGCGTATGCGACGGATAGGCATCAAGGCGGATGGAGACCGGGTCACCGGTATGCACGAAATCGATATCCGACTGATCGATCACCAGCACGGCTTCCATATCGCGCGGATCGCCGACGAGGCAGAGCAGTTCGCTGGGGAGGAAGAACGCGTCGGCGTTTTTCGCTTCGAAGGGAGTCCCCGACCAGCCGGCCAGGCGGCCGTCCGGTTTGCCCTTGGCACTTTTCGCCGGCGGCGCCATCACGGTTCCGGCGATCGGCGAACGGACATCGAGGTGGCTGAGCTTGGAGCGTTTTTCTTTGAGCTCGTTCTTCAGGGCGAAGATCCGTTGCATCAGCGGCTGCAGCTGCTGGACCGCCTTCCGGTCGTAGCGGCTCTGGGACTGGATGTTGAGCATTTCGGTTTCGGCGTCAACGAGTTGTCCTTCGAGCTCTTTGACTTCGCGCTGCAGGTCGTAATTCTTGAGCGTGACGAGCGTCATTTCCGCGTCGACATGGTCGCCGGGTCGGACGCGCAGCGAATCGAGCCGACCGGGGACTTCCGCGTATATCCACTGGGCATTGCGCGGGCGGACTTCCACCGCGCACTTAACTCGAAACGGAAGCGGCACAAACACTACGAAGGCCAGGGTGGCGGCGATCGCGGCGATGGTGCCGTAAAGGCGTGGTTTCTTCACTTTGTGCATCCTCCCAGGTGTGTAAAAGAACTTGCCGAGCTGCCAAAGCGGTTGGACCACCAATCCAATGAATCCAGAGAGTGCAATCAACTGTCCGATGATTTTCAGACCGTACGGCTCGAAAACTCGATTGAGAAAGAACATGATCGAGAACACGACTACCCAACGATAGATTACCGCCGCGACGGTGAACAATCCGAACAGCAACCGGTTGCGCTGGGGCAGGAACGGGCTCTCGGGCTGCTCGATGCCGAGGCAAAGATCGACCAGGAACCGCTTGCAGACCTCGGTCGATTTCTGCCGCAGGTTCGGGATTTCCGACAAGTCCATCAGGATGTAGTAGCCGTCGAACCGCAGCAGGGGGTTGCCGTTGAACACGATGGTGCTCACCGAACAGATGAACATCACGGCCAGGGCGACATAGTTCAAGACACCGGGCTCGCTGAACCACCAGATGAACGTCGCGATCGATGCCAGGAAAATCTCGACATACATCCCCGCCGCTCCGATCGCGGCCCGCTTCCATTTGCTGGGCAACATCCAGGAGTCGGAAACGTTGCAATAAAGCGCCGGCGTAAAGACCAGTAACATAAAACCCATCTCATGGCATTCGCCTCCAAAGTGCTTGCAGGACAATCCGTGTCCGAATTCGTGCAGCACCTTGACGACGGCCATGGTAATTGCCAGGTAGAACCAGTTCTCCGCAGCGAAGAACTGGTGGAAGGTCGGGAGCCGTAATCGGAATGTTTCGAACTGCACTCCGACCAGGGCCAGCGCGGCCAGGGCCAGTCCCAGCCAGACCACGAAGAAAGCGGGCGAAAAAAACCAGAATGTATAGCGGTAGAGCCAGTTCAGGATCCGTTCGGGATCGATGCCACGAAACCGCAGCGAGAACACATTGGCCAGCTTGCCGAGGACTTCCCGGCGCCATTTCTGGTCGCCGCGTTTCTTCAGCTCCCGGCCCTGCCCGGGCGCGTCGGAGATCAGCAGCCCGGACCGATGCAGCATGCCGATGAATTGCTGCAGGTCCTGGTAGGTGATCTTTTGCGGCGTGAATTCGTGCTCAAACTGTTCCTTCATTTCGTCGAGGCTGGTATGGCCGTCGATCATCTGCAGGATGGCGTATTCTTCCTCGTGAAAACGGAAGTAGTTGAGTCCCACCGGTTCCTTGATTACCCAGAAGATCTTGCCGTGGTAACGGTGCTGCCGCGCCGACAGGTCCGGCCGCATGCGCAGACGCACGGGGCGCGACGCACTGTTGATCAGACTTTCGGCAAGTGTGGTCATGAAGCGTAGGGCAGGGGGCTGGGTCGAGGGGCGTAGGTCTCAGGGAACGGTGCGAACCGGCGGACGCCGATTCGCGCTGCCGCGCGGCGGTTATCTGGCGTGTTTCAGCGTGATCGTAACCTCCGCGTACTGGCCGGGCCGCAGTAACCAGCCGCCGGATTCCGTTTCGGGATTGTCGACTTCGACCCAGAATCGATAATGCGAAGCTTCGATCACGGCGCTGACGTTGTCCAACTTGCCTGTGACTTTCTCCACGACGCGTTTGCCGCCGCGGATCATCGAAACCTCGATGACCACCGGCTGATTGACCACGTCCTCCGGCGAATAGTGGTCGGCGGGCAGCAGGCCCTGCACGCGGAGACGGTCCATGCGGACGATGCGCGCGACCTGTTCTCCCGGTGTCACCCATTCGCCTGCCCGCTTGTAGACCTTTTCGATAACGCCATCGATTGGGGCTTCCACTCGCCGTTTACGGATGTCGTTTTCGACGGCTTCAATTGCGGTGCGCTTGGCCTGTTCGGTCAGTCCCGCGATCCGCTGATCGAGCCGGGCTTTTTCGGCTTCGAGTTCATACCGTTCAAACGTCAGGTGCAGCCGACGGACTTCCGTATCCGACACGGTACGAGGTGACTTGGCATTGATTTCCGTGGCGTTTTCCCATTCGGTGCGGGCCACCGCGGCTGTTTTTTCCGCGACCGCTTCGGCAACCGTGTTCTCCGCCTGTTCCTTGGCCGCGGACGCTTCGATTTCCGCCAATCTGCGTTTCACCTGCAGGTCGCGGTCGTCGATCTGGGCCAGCGGAGTTCCTTTCTTCACTTTCGTCTGTCCATCCTCGGTGACGTTGACCGCAATCAGCAACCCGGCGTCCTGGGCCGGAATCTCAAAGTCGTCGATCGCCATGATCAGGCAATTGGACAGCGTCACATGGGTTCCCGACTTGGGATCGCTCCCAGGAGCGATCAGTGTCACGGCGATCGCCATGGTGGTCAGAATCATATTCATACTCCCGTTTGCCAGCCTTGCCGGTACGTGACCGGCCCGCAGGTTGAATTGCCCAACATTAGAAGAAAGAGAAGAAGACTTTGCCTTGAACCCATTCCATGAACTCGTGCAGGTAAACGTAACCGATCGGACGCCAGCCACAACGAACCTCGGCGGTCGCCGAGGCACCGGGACGCGGGTCCACTGGCACATCGTCTTTGTTCATTTTCACGCGCACGCGCACGGTATGCCCTTCCTGATCGTGCATTTCCGTGGTGTCGTGAATCTCTTTCACGGTACCGAATCGCTTGACGCCGGGGTCGGTCGCCAGGATGTAGCTGACGTCAAGGTCGGGACGGATGCCGGACTGTGCTTTGCGTACGTGGCCGATGCGGCGTTCCGGCATCATCAGCTCCAATTCCCAGTCTCCCGAGGTATCGGCGACCGACATCAGCAGCGCGCCGGTTTCCACGGGGCGCCCCATCAACGACTTTTCCACTTCCCAGGACAAGATCACGCGGCCATCGATCGGGCTGAGGACCTTGAGCCCTTGCCGTTTCTTTTCCAGCAGTTCCAGCTGCTTGTCGAGGTTATCGAGTCGGCTTGCGAGCCGTACGCTGTCGCCATCGAAGCGGCTGCGGTCGGCGGCCTTGATATTCGACTGAAAGCGTGCCTGGTCGACCGAACGCTTCTGATCCTGCGCTTCGGCGATCTGGCCCAACAGTTTCTTGAATTCACCTTCGAGGTCCTCGTTTTCCAATGCCACGAGGATGTCGCCTTTTTTCACCGCGGCGTTGTCCGACACTTTGACGTCGACGATCCGTCCGGCGGTGGGAACAAAGACATCCTGGCGCTGGACGGGCTGCAGTGCCCCGCGGGCGGTCAGGTCAAATCGGTAGGGCACGACGCACATCGCGACCAGCAGAGCCAAGATGGCGCCCGTAATCGCCAGGGTTTTGGGGAGCGTTCGCGATTTAACGATCCAGGACGCTTTGCCGAGAGTCCGCCAGACCGGCATCAGGAACAGGTTGTTGTGGTCTAGCGAGTTCGACAGTGCGCGGGACGAATGCTCGTAGACCAGGTCGATTTTGGGCGCCAGCACTTCGCGGGGGAGGTCGTTTTCGATCTGTTCGATGACCAGGGCGCCGAGGATTTCGCGGTTCTGGCGCTGATCGCGGGCCGGATTGTCGTCCCTCTCGCGGCGAATTTCGCCCGGTTTTCGCAACGGGAGCACGGCGACCGCCTTGGCATACGACTCGTCGACGTAGCCGTGAACGGCCTCTTCGAGCTGCGGGGGCAAATCAACGGTGTTGCCGTTGTAATAGAGTGGTTCGCCGGCGGCGACCACCCGTGTCGCCAGCTTGTTGAGGGCAGCGACGATGTTCGACCGCTGGTCGATCGAATCCTGGCCGCTGATCGCCTCGACGATGCATTTCGATCCGCGGACCAGGGCCAGACTGACCCGATCGCAACCGATCAAACGCCGCCCTTCATTGACCACGGTATAGGAAGTTTCGCGCAGGTCGAGCGAATCGTGAACCAGTCGCGAGAATTGATCGGCGTTCGCCCAGAGCGAGTGCCGGTCGCTGAAGTGGCGCAGTTTGCGAGTTTTCAGCCATTCGGTGATCTGTTCGCACATCTGCAGCACGAACTTGAGATAACCGCGCTGGGTGGCCGGCTGGGAATCGGGGCGCTGGAAGATCTCGATCACGCCTTCGACGACGTTATCGCTTTGCATCGGCGCCAGCACCAGCAGGTGCCGGGTCGGGTTTCCACCGGCCCGTTCGTCGCCCAAACCGGACATGGGGGGAACCAGCTGCGGCTGATTGTTATGGGCGACAAATTCCAGCAGGCGAATATGGCGCTGGGCTTCGTCGGAGTTGGCGTCGAGCAGCGTATCGCTGAGACTCTGCTGATAGACCAGCTTCAAGCTGCGGCCTTCCTCGGCGACCCACACCGCGCCCCCCACCGCTGCCAGGGCCTGGATGATGCGTTGCAGGACCGCCGGATAGTACTCCTCGGGTCCCAGTTCGCTCTTCGATAACTGCACGATCTCGCCAACCAGACCCCGGATCTGCTGTTTGGTCTGTTCGATCGTGTCTTGATTGACCGACGATTGTTCTGCCGACGACATTTAACCCTCCCTACGGATCGTAGGAGATTTGCTCAACGAGGGGACCAAGGGGGCGTATCAGGTCGAATTCAGTGTATACGGGCTGCAGCAAAGTGACAACGAAATGGAGCGCCGCCGCTGGGCGAAACCTGTCGGATTATGATCGACTTTGCGGGTTATGTTAACTATTCCTGTCCAATGGTTTACATTTCGATAACGAACGCATGCGCCGAACGGGTTATTATGGCAGCACCGTCGCGGGACGGTTGCAAGGTGCGAATGGTGTGCCAAGGAGAGCCAGCGCATGATCTCCCCTGCATCAACATAGGTTACGGGATGGAATTGCGGGGGCGTTTTCAGGTATCGGCGGTATCCAAATAGGGGTCCTGCCCCATTTCACGCTGGATTTTGGTACGTTGCCGTTCGTGATGTAAGAGAATGGTGCGATCGCGGAAGTGCCGATGCTCGACCGTGCGCTGGGCACGCCGAAACAGCGAGGAGACATTGGGGATTTCGCCTTTTCGTGTTGCGCCCAGATCGATCAATTTCTGGCCTTTCTTGGGCCCAAGTCCTGAGAGCAGGATATCGTCGTCGAACGCCAGATACTGCCGGACCGTCCCCGGATCTCCCTGTCGACCGCAGCGACCTGCCAGCTGTCGATCGATGCGGGCCGCATCGTGAAGTTCGGTACAGATCACTTGCAGACCGCCGATTTCGGCGACGCCCGGTTCGAGCTTGATGTCGGTACCACGACCGGCCATATTCGTGGCGACCGTGACTTTGTCAAAACCGCCGGCCTGAGCGACGATTTCGGCTTCTTTGGCGATTTCGTAGGCGTTGAGCACCTGGTGGGCGATTCCGGCGCTGGTGAGCAGTTTTGAAAGTAATTCCGATTTGTCGATCGATCGGGTTCCCACCAGGATCGGCCGACGCTGGCCGTGGATCTCCTTGATCTCATCGACTATGGCGGACCATTTTTCCGCGCTAGTGCCATAGACGCGGTCGGGCAGCCGGACTCGCTGGGGTGGGCGGTTCGTCGGGACGGGGATCACGTGCGTTTTGTAAACGCGATGGAATTCCTTGGCCGAGCTGGTCGCGGTTCCTGTCATACCGGCCAGGTGACGATAACGCATGAACAGATCCTGAACGGTGATCCTGGCGGCCTGCCCGGTGGGAATGGTCACTTCCAGACCTTCCTTGGCTTCCACCGCCTGATGGATGCCGTCTCGCCATTTGCGGCCTTCCGCGAGCCGGCCGGTGAATTCGTCAACGATGGTGACTTCCCCATCGCGAACCACATATTGCCGATGCAGCAGGTAATCGCGGTTGACGCGAATCGCCCGTTCGATGTACTGGTAGAGGTCAACAAGTCCGACGGAGCGCATCACTTCCGGGTGCGGTATCGAGCGGACCAATTGTCGGCCCGCCGCCGTAAGTTCGACTTTCTTAGTATCGTGATCATATTCGTAGTGTTCGTCTTCGATGAAACGCCCGGAATGGGCGGCTGCCCACTGAAACGTGGCGATGACTTGATCGCGAGCCTTGTCCCCCAGCGATCCGATGATCAGCGGCGTGCGGGCTTCGTCGATCAAGATACTGTCGGCCTCGTCGACTAGCGCGAAATGGGCGCCGCGCTGCACCGGTTGTTCGCCGCCGGACTCGTAGCGCTGGCTGCTGGCTTCGCCCAGAATATCGTCTTGTTGATGCCCCATACGCCGCAGCAACAACCGGTCACGCAGGAAATCGAAGCCAAACTCCTTGGCCGTGCCGTAGACGACGTCGCACCCGTATGCGGCTCGCCGTTTGTCGGATTTGTCGGCGGTCTGGATCACCCCCACGCTCATCCCCAGAACTTCATAGATCGGCCGCATCCATTCCGCGTCACGTTTTGCCAGGTAATCATTGACGGTTGCCAGGTGCGACCCCTTGCCGGTCAGCGCATGCAGGTACAGGGGCAACGTTGCGGTCAAGGTTTTGCCTTCGCCCGTCTGCATTTCGGCGATACATCCGTGAAAAAGGGAGATCCCGCCGATGATCTGCACGTCGAAATGACGCATGTTCAGCGTGCGCCGCCCCGCCTCGCGCACCAGCGCGTAGGCCTCGGCCAACAATTCGCTCAGTTTCTCGCCGCTCTTGGCGCGAAAACGGAGTGACAGGCTGCGTTTACGCAGGCCCTCGTCCGCAAGTGCCTGTAGTTCCGGTTCCAAGGCCTGAACGCGCGCCAGTTCCTGGCTCCACAAAGCCAGTCGCCGCTGGACAGGTCCCCCCATGATCGACAGCACTCTAGCGCGAAAGCCGGCGGAAAGTCCGTTTACATATGTCATATGCGGGATTCGCCCGTAGGTAGAACTTCAGTTCGGGACATCTCGACCACTTTCACTGTACCACTTTTCTAGCCAATCTCGCCAGGATTACCGCCGAGTAATGGGGCGCAACCGTCTAAATGGCAAAAAGGCACAGATTGGAGAAGCGTGGAAACCTGGGGGCATTGCGTTGATTTTCTGTTCCATGACGAACGATCTGGATTTTCCTGCCCTGACGGTCGATCACGACTTACGGCTGAGTTACCCTGTTCCGTCATTGTGAGCCAATCCTATGAAACGCAAACACCTGAAATATGCTTTGGCACTCATGGTTTCGAGCATCCCGGCAGTCGCCTGGGGACAGACAGCTCGATCCCTTCCCGGAGCCGCATACGCTTACCCGGGCGACCAGGTTTACTCGCAAGTCGCGATGGAATCGGAGACCAGTTCCCGGATCGTGGTTTCCGATTCGAGTTCGTCGCTGGGCTGCACCAGTCCGGCGGGATGCACGTCGCCGGCGGGTGCCGGTCAATGTGCGGACTGCCTGGACCATGACAGCGGCTGTTCCCGCGGCATCTGGGGTTCCGCGGAATATATGTTCGTATGGACCAAGGGCCGAAATCAGCCGCCCCTGGTGACGACCAGTACCAATCCGGCGGACGAAGGCGTCCTGGGTCGGGCCACCACGTCTGTGTTGTTCGGCGCCGACGCGATCGGTCGGGATCTACAATCGGCCGGCCGTATTGTGGTCGGAAAGTGGCTGGACAATGATGATTCCACCGGTGTGGCGGTGCGTTTTCTGGGATTGGAAGGCGACCGCACCAATTACCATCGCAGCTCGACCGGGACACCGCTTCTGGCAGTCCCGTTCTTCAATGCCGACCCACTGGTGGCAGCCAACGATTCCGTGATCGCGGCGTCGGCCCAGGGCATCACCGGCAGCGTGGGGGTAAAGACCTCCAACGATGTTTACTCGGTGGAACCGCTGTTGCGGGTTTCTCTGATGCAGGATGCTTGTTACCGCGTGGATGTCGTCGGCGGGTACCACCACACCGTGATTGATGATGGCCTGACGTTAAACGTCATCTCGCAACAAGGTGCCACCATGGTGCATTTCCGCGACCTGTTTGATGCTCGTAATGAATTCCATGGCGGTTCGTTCGGCTTCATGGGCGAATATGGCACTGGTCCTTGGACGATGAGTTTTCTGGCCAAGTTGAGCGTTGGTCGCACATTTCAGGAAGTGCGGATTGACGGCGAAAACGTGACCGATGTGGCGGGCAACGCGGTGGCGGCAACCGGCGGTATTTTCGCCCAGAACACGAACATCGGCACCTACTTCCGCCACGACACGGCCTATGTGCCCGAACTGGCGCTCACGGCCAATCGCCGCATCAACGATCATCTCGATCTTTCCTTCGGATACTCGTTCCTGTACTGGAGCAAGGTCGTGCTGGCGGGCGATCAGATTGACACCACCGTCGATGGCGGGCTGCTGCAAGGTGGAAATGGCAACGGCATTCGCCGCCCTGTGTTTGCCTTCCGGGAAACCGATTTCTATCTGCACGCGATGACCTTCGGCCTGAATTTCCACTACTAAGTAGTTGCCGGCCTGCGATCGGACGGCGTGGGACGAACTGGCCAAGGCAGAAAAAAACAGCGGGCGTCGAGAACTGACTCGACGCCCGCTTTCGTTTCTTGTTGGTGAGATTCCGCGACGATCAGGCAGTCCAGTCCCCGGCCAGCACGGCATCGACGGCCCCGCCGTCGACCGCACCGCGCCGCATGGCGGCAACGAGTTGGGCCGCACGTTCGGCAGCCAGATCGTCGTATTCGCCCTCGCCTTCGCTATCACCGTTCTGCGTTACCTGGAGGAACCCAAGTTCCTCGGCGCTGCCGCGGATCAGCACGCAGGTGCGACCAGCCGAATCGGTGGCGACTTCCAGTCGCGGCCCCGTGATGGTGCGGGTCGTCGACGACTGGCCGTTACTCACGGTCAAATCGGCCGATTTCTTGTCGGCGGACAGTCGGAGCGACGCACTGACGAAGCCACTCCAACCGCCCTCAAACGAGTACCAGGCCAGACCACTGCCGTCCTCGCCTTGCCCCAAAGAGAACAGAATGCCATGCACCTCGGACTGCGGGTTCTGCGATGCCAGGTAGAAGCGAGTGAGCCGGGCAAAACTGGGAGCCAGGCCTACTTCCGCGAAATCGTTTCCTAACAAATCCTTGCCGCCTTCGATCGGAATCGAAAACGCGAAGGCGTCGTTCTGCACTTTGCCGTCTTGGGTGTGGAGAGCCACTGGCGACGTGGCAGTCTCTGAACCGTCGACGGTGTTCAGGGGCTGCGTCTGGGTGATGATGTAGCTGGTGCTTTCCAGCGAAGGCGCCAGATTCTCGAACAGGTAAATCCCGTTATGATCGGTCGTCGTCGTCCGCTCGACAGCACCGCTCTGCAAATCGGTGCCGGTCAGCTTGATCTCGACGCCGGACAACCCCAGATCGTTCGTGCCGAACTTGCCATCGTTGTCGAAGTCGAGGAAAACGCGCCCGCCCATATTGCTGGGCACGAAGTTCAGAATCTTGAACGACACCGTCGACGTATCGGACAACGGGTCGGTTACACCGTTGGTCGTACCGTTGTCGGTCACTGTAATCGTGAACTCATCGTTTTTATCAGCGACATCCTGCGGCGGGGTATAGACCACGTTGCCGCCGACCAACGCCACGGTACCGCCCAGTTTGCTCGAACCGCTCACGGCGGTCACCGTCAACTGCTGCGTGCTTTCATTCGCGGGACCGGGCGAGTCATTCTTGGTCAGCGCCGAACCGGCAATCGTTGTCGGGCGGTTCTTGATGAACAACGCTCCGGGCAGGTCGGCGGGAGTGTCGTCGTTGGCGGTGGGAGGATCATTGACCTCGGTCACCGTGACCAGAACCGTCCCCGTCGAACTCTTGGCATCCGCGACTCCATTGGTCGTGCCGTTATCGGTTACTTGATAGGTAATCACCACCGGGCTGCCGCCCAGCGTATTGAAATCGGCCGCCGGACTGAACTTGAGTTCATTGCCGTTCAGAGTGACGGTTCCCGCCCCTTGGGTGACCACGGTGGCAGCGGTTACCGACAAAGTCTGGTTCGCCTCGTCCGCGCCGCCGCCCGGGCCGTCATTGTTCAGCAGATTCGTGATCGTCAGGTCACTGCCCTCGGCGGTGAATGCCGTATCCTGCCCGGCAACCGGCGCGTCATTGACCTCGGTGACGGTGATCGTCACGGTCGCCGTCAGCGACTTCGCGTCAGGCTGGCCGTTGGTGGATCCATTATCGGAAGCCGAATAGGTAATCACTGCCGTACCGTTGAAGTTCTCCGCCGGCGTGAACACCACCGATCCCTTAATCACCGCGACCGATCCGGTATTCGCACCCGAGACCATGCTGGCGCTGGTCACGGTCAGGGTCTGATTCGATTCGCCCGGTCCCGGAGAATCGTTGTCGGTAAGCGTCGAGCCGGCGATCGTCAGCGCCACGTCTTCCGCCGTTGTCGCCTTGTCGTCGACTCCCGTGGGTGCGTCATTCACTTCGGTGACGGTCACGACAACCGTACCGATGGAGTCCTTGCCACCTTTGTCGGTCCCCTCGAACGTATCGTTAATTACATAGGTAAAACTGTCCTGGCCGAAGAAATCGTCGTCCGGGGTGTAGCGCAATTCGTCGTCCGTGGTATCCCCGGGGGTGTTGTTATCGAACCGTGTGACCTTGCCGTGGGCACCGTCGCTGAAGCTCTTGAGCGTAACTTTCGCATCGACGTTGGGAATGTCGTTGCCGAGCACCAGTACCGGATTGTTATCCGAATCTTCCGCGACCGTCACGCTGTCGGTGCGGGCTCGGGGGCGTACTTTGGGCAGTACGTCGATCGTTACCGTGTCACTGTCCGACTGGGCACCACCGCCTCCGGTGTTACCCAGATCGTTGGTGACAATCGCTAATGGAACCTGGCCGGTGAAAATCTGGGGTGCGCGATACTCCATCCCGTTCAAAGCGCTGTTGATCGCCGCGATCGTGCCGGTAATCGTCAAGGCTCCACTGCCGTTGCCGACCAGGTTCACGCCCGTCGGATTGGGAATGGTCAGAGTGCCGGTGGGCAAAGACAGTACGATGCGTACGTCGGCATTACCGGCGTCAACGTCGGAAATCGTGATGCGATTGCTGTTCGTCGCCGAGAAAACCAGCGGTTCGTCACTGTTATCTTCGGTCGTTGACTGGAGCCCCGGGACCGAATTAACCGGCGCGTCATTGACCGAGTTTACGGTCACGGTGAAGGAAGTCGATGCCTGCAATGCACCGTCGCTGACGCTGATCGTAATCGTGGATTTCCCGGAGAGATTGTCGGCGGGACTGACCGTCACGGTCCGGTTCTTACCCGATCCGCCCAAAACGACTTTGGAATTGGGAATCACGCCCGTGTCGGACGACGTGGCCGTCAATTGCAGTGTGGCAGGATCATTATCGACGTCGTTAATCGTGAACGACAGCGCGCCGGTCGAGGTGTCCTCGTTCACCGTCTGATTGCCGATGGCAGTAATGGTCGGAGCATCGTTCTTGTTGGTCACCGTCACGGTCACGGTGGCCACGGAGGTATTGGACAATCCGTCCCCCAACACGTATGTGAAGGTGTCGACACCGGCGAAGTCCTTGTTCGGCGTGTAGCGCAACACGTCGTCGGTGGTTGTCGCCGTACCCCGGTTGTCGATCGTCACCGAGCCGTTGGGCGGCGTTCCAACGCTCTCGATACGTTTGGCACCATTGGTCGAAATCGTATCGTTCGTCAACACGTCAACCAGGTTGTTCGAAGAGTCCTCATCAACGGTAACCTTGTCGTCCACCGCATTGGCCAGTTTGACGATCGTAACGCTGGTTTCGCCGTAGAGAATCTGCGAGACGGGAACCTTGGGATCCTGCTGCGGACTGGTATACAGCAGCACGGCATGTCGATCCTGATCTTCCGCCGGATCGGCGGTCAATTTGGCTGTTCCGGCGTTGAGCGCCTGCATCGAAAAACGCAGCAGATCGAATTCGGCATTGCCGGTTTCCGTCAAGCTGGCGAAAGCGCCCGCTTCATCAACGAGTCCGCTGCCATTGGTGGCTTCCAAGCCGCCCGTGTACGTTGAACCATAGGTGATCGAGTCGAGGAATCGCTGGCCGGCCGAGGCCGATTGATTATCGGATACGTTGATGGCCGGGGCGCTTCCGGTCAGCTTCGACGAATCCCCCGTGAGATTGGGAACGTTGGTGTTCGAAAAATTGTTACCAAATTTGATCAGCCAGGTGCGTGTCGCCGATTTGCTGACCTCGATGTCCCCCGGATTAATCGAATTCAGATCTTCCAGGGCCGTTCTCAATGCGTCGGCCGACGCGTTATTGGCAATCGGCACCGTCGTTTCGCCGCCAAAGCTGAGTGTAAACGATCCGCCCGAAGTCCCGGTCAAACTGACGGTCTGCAATTCGCGGAAGTCAAAGTTCACCAACCCCGAATTGTAAAGCACATCCAGATACGCGGCGAAAACGCCTCCCGATGACTCCGTGCTGTTGGCACGGATGTCCTGCACAAAGGCCGTGACAATGAAGTGCGTACCCACCGAGATCGGCGTGGTAATCGGGTCGCCAGTAACCTTGTCGGCGGCGATCCGGAACCGCACCAGTGGACCATCTTCGCCGTCCGCATTGAGCTGATTGATGACGAGGATCGCGTCGCTCGGTGTCGTTTTTCCATCACGGTTAACATCCGTGATAATTTGGACCGCTTGCATCCCTGACGACTGTTCTGCTTCACCGGCGGAGCTAACATCCTGCGTTCCAATTGGGTGGTTCAGTTCGTTAATGATATACAGGGCATCTTGCGGCGTTATGAGTTGATTTCCGTCGACATCCAGCGTCCACCGGTAGGTGTTAGTGTCGGCGGCCATCAAGGTGCGGGACTCCAGGCTTTCCCCGGCGAGAAATCGCCGAACCAGCTGGTTGCGCCATTCTCCACGGACTCTACGAGCTTTATACGGTTTCTTCTTCATAGCGGCGGAATACCCCGAAATCAAAGGTCGAATATGGATAGTCTGGGTAGCATTGGGGAAATGCGACGGCGATTGATGGAATTGGCAGCCATACGTCGCCCGATAAGTCGGGTGGTCGGGCTGAAACTCCATAAGGCCCAGAGTAGTCACGGGCGTAAACCAACGCAAACATTTTGTGCGTTTTTCGTAATAGAAACAGTCGACGCCGCAGGACTTTGCGACCTATTCCGCAAAACACGACACGGAGCATGGCCGTTGTAACGATCGTAGCGGCCGGCGACGGCGGACGAATGGCAACCGTGGCCGAACTTCAGGGGGCCAAGCCGCCGGAATAGACGAATCCGGCCCAATTTCTCGGGGAGCTGAGACCTGGCGCGGTGGAATTCTGCCGGGGCGTGACGGCCGTAGTCTTGGCAAAGTTGGGAATCCGCAAGGCCAGACTGGCGACTTCCGTGTCCGGGTTACGGAGCATCCAGCGTTGGGTGGCCCGCAGGGCGGAGCGCGGGTCGAGTTGCTCGTTCCAGAGCAGTTCATAGAATTTCGCAAAGAAGATCGCCGTCGCCTCGTCATTCACCGACCAGAGGCTGGAGATTACTCCCTGCGCACTGGCGATGTGGAATGCACGCTGCAGGCCGGCGATCCCTTCGCCGGATTCAAACTTGCCGTTCGCCGTATCGCAAGCCGAAAGCACGACCAGGACCGAATCGCGGAGTGTCAGTTCCTGGGCCTCCAGGGCCGTCAGCAGGCCGTCATCCCAGGAATTTTCGGATTCGGGTACCCGGGCACAGAACGCCAAACCGCTGGCAGAACCGGGATGAATGAACTGCACCTTGATTCCTGAGGTGGCGAAAAGTTTTTCGGTGTCGTAACGGTTGGCTTCCGAAACCAGGGACTCCGGCGCAAACAGTCCGTGCGTGGCGAGGTGGATGTACTGAAAACGGTGCGCATTTTCACGGAAGACCCGCTCGGTAGCCCGGTCCTTTTCCAGCCGCAGCATCGTCCCCGTTTTCCATCGAGCGCGGAATTGCCGTTCGATCATATCGATTTCGAGTTTGGTGCCGGGGAGTTCCTGAAGTCGCGAGCGGTCATTCAGCAAACTCGACCGCTGTTCTGAAGCCAGCTCACTTCGCGGTTTCGGATCCGCAAACTGGATGTCACCGGCGATCAACATCCGGGGGCTCGCATCCTGAAACGTATTGCCATTGCGGGAACTGGAGTGCAGGTGGGCGGCGCTGGGGATGACCGAGATGCCGATTTCATCGACCAGGTACTTTTCCGGCACGGTTCCCGGAAGTGCGCTCCACGGCAGGTTGGAGAGAATCCCTTCCGGGCAGACGTACACCTGGCCAATTTTGTCCGGCGACAATTCCAGCGGGTCCCAAACGAGTGCCGCGACTGCCTTGGCCCGTTTCCGCTCGGCAACCGGATCGTCCATTGCAATCGAGTTACGCCATTCCATAACCGTTGCCTCAATATCGTCCTGCCAACCGAGTGCGACGCGCGACACGGAGTCTTTCCTGACGACGAAGCAGTTGATGCGTCGTCTCTGCCGGCGGTTTTCCGGCAACGAGTAATCCAGCAGATCCGGCCGGATACTCCAGAAATCCAGCACCAGTTCGTCCTCACGCAAGTGCGACTGGATTTCCGCCAAGGTTCGGCGACGCAGTTCCGGGTTCACTTTCTGACGCGATTGTCCAAGTTCGCGAGCCTGTTGATCAAGCTGCAATAGTTGTTGTTCCAACTGCAACAGCTCGTCTGCCGTGCCGGGCAACTTCCTCTGTTGCGCGTTCTGGGCGATCGGATCACCAAGATACGGATGGACCGGTGCTGTCGGACTGCTGGTGGCATCCACACCGAGCGACTGGTTGCGCGCGACATCGTAGGCGATGCCTTTAAAACAACGGATGGCGTCGTAGATCTGCTGGGCGGATTCCGTTGGTGTTACGAGGTTCATCCAGGCTTCGGCGCGAAATCGCAACCGGGATGCCATACGGATGCGTGCCATATCGGTTGTGGTGTTTGCCAGGGCGTGCAGTGATTCCACTGTCGGAATAAAGATATCTTTCAGCACGGGGGCCAGATCCTGAGCACTGCCCAGTTTGGCCATCATCTTCACCTTGTTCATGTATAGCTCATCAACGGCCCGTTTATCGTCGCGGAACTGTTCAATCAGACGATCGTAATCGGCTACCGCGCCGAGCGTGTCACCTAGGCGAAACCTGAGTTCGAGTTCGTAAGTTAGAAAGCGATAAACTCCTGGTTGTCGCATAATGGAAGGTATGGTGCGAATTTTGCGTACGCGTTCCAGTGAATCATACGCTTCGTGGTCGCGCCCCATGCGAGAAAGCAGCATTCCAGCTGCCCCGGAAAACGCCAGCAACTCAAAATCTGACAGGATTGCTTCTTCTCCCAACCTTTCAACTTCGACGAGTGCTTTGTTGGCATCTTCAAAACGACCAACCTGAGCAAATGCTTGTATCGCAGAAATAAATACTACTGCAGTTGACTTACGTGCACGCCCATGTGCCCGGATACACTGGTTGATCGCATCGCCAAGGACCGCGGCTGCACTTTCGAAATCACGAATTTCGGTATAGGCGCTACCGAGTGTCATCATTGTACGAACATTACTGACTGGATCGCCGAGTGTTGAGACTGAGACTAGTCCAATCGCTGACTTGAGCCATACAATCGCTTCAGAGTAATCTCCTTTGGCAAATGCAATTTGACCGCGCTGGCGGTGTGAAAGTGCTAACAAGTGCCTTGCTTGCTTTGAGGCACGATCGATATGTACCTCAATTATCTCCAGAAGATGGGTCGCCGCATCGACTCGACCGATAGTTG
>Ga0233425_10004950_pt1 | contig 21678 bp, 11 predicted proteins | sample Watercolumn_Towu_2_FD_181712 | JGI IMG/M metagenome (GOLD analysis project Ga0233425, IMG submission 181712) | Freshwater microbial communities from Lake Towuti, South Sulawesi, Indonesia - Watercolumn_Towuti2014_140_MG | ecosystem: Environmental > Aquatic > Freshwater > Lake | place...
GGGGACGGCGGGGCCGGGGACGGAGGGGCCGGGGACGGCGGGGCCGGGGACGGAGGGGCCGGGGACGGAGGGGCCGGGGACGGAGGGCTCGGGGAAGCTGGCGGACCCGACTCGGACGCCGTTGCAGACGTAGCGGAAGATGTGACACCGGAGGTGTTTCAGTACCCGTGGGAGCCCAACGCCACCTGCGGCATGGCCCCATACTCCTGGCTTCCTCCCGATGCAGTGGGAGGGATCATCGAGTGGGAAGAGAAGCTCCTGTACCACCTCACGCCGGAGCTCATCGACATGCTCCTTGCCCAGGCCGGGTATCCGGACCTCGTCCAGCCGGTGTACGGGACCCGGGTCTTCCTGTTGCGCTACGTCACCCAGGACAAGGGGATCCCCCAGGAAGCCACCACGCTCGTCGGGGTGCCCGACGTGGCAGCGTCCGAGGCCGGCCCGGAGATCTTCTCCACAGTCCTGTTCCTGCATCCCACGGTCGGATACGCGGACAAGTGCGCACCCTCGGACTCGCTGGAGGGAGCGGCCGCGGCGCTCCTGCCCGCATCCCTTGGCTATCTGTCCGTGGCGCCTGACTTCCTTGGTCTGTGCGGAAAGGCCAATCCGTGCGAGCTTCCGCACCCGTACCTCATCGGTGAGCCCACCGCCCTGGCCTCCCTCGACGCGGTGCGTGCGGCCAACGCCTTCCTTGCCCAGGAGAAGGACGAGCTCCATGTCGCTCCGGACGGCCGGGTGGCGATCATGGGTGCGTCCCAGGGGGGGCACGCCGCCATGTTCACGAATCGCTATGCACCGGTCTACGCTCCGGAGATCGACAACCCCTGCACCCTCGCGCTGGTGCCTCCCATGAACCTTGCAGGCCAGGCCTCCGTCGCCCTGTCCCAACTCTCCTCTGCCGCGTCCCTCGGCACCGCGTTCATGGCGGCCGCCTATCTCTGGTACGCTCCCGAGGTGTCTGCTTCCTCCCTGTTCAATGCCGCGGGGCCCAAGGACTATGCTGCGTACATCCCCTCGACGTTCCCCGAGACCTGCAGCTCGGGGGCTCTGGTCGATGGCGCGGCCAGCATCGCAGACGTGTATGCCCCGGACTTCCTCGCCGCGATGGCCGCAGAGGGACTGGCAGGGGTGAGCCCGTGGGGCTGCTACGCACTCGAGAACTCCGTCCCGACAACCAGCGTGCCGTTCTCCGAAAGCGGTGAGGTGCTCGTGCTCCTCGGCCAGAACGACGAGCTGGTCAGCTTCCCGGTGGAGCAGCAGAGCGTGGCCGCCCTCTGCTCCCAGGGCTACCGAATCCGGGCCATCGGCTGCGCGGGTGCAACGCATTTCGGCACCGCGGAGAAGACCATTGCATTCCAGCTCGACTGGATGGCCAAGTGCCTTGCCGGCGAGAAGATCGAGGACGTGGACCTCTGCGTGCTCGACGAGCCGGTGGACTGCACCTCAATGCCATAGGAGGTAGCACGTTGAAGACCACGTCGCTTCTTGCTCTTGCTGCCGCGGCTACGACTCTTGCGCTGGTTCCGATGCCGACCGCGGCAAAGGACAGCGCCTGGGGCGTCTACCCCACCGCCGGCCTCACCTTCGGGGACTTCTACGGCGAGGACGTCACCATCGACACCCAATACAACGTGCGCCTCGCATACGGAGGCGGGTTCATCGTGCAGGATTGGGCAGGCCTCGGCTTCGTGATCGAGCTGCTCTTCCAGGACCGCGGCGTCTCCTACAACGTGGGTCCGGAGAACGGCCCGTCCGGGAAGGGGCTCCTCTCGTGGGACCTCTCCTACTTCTCCATCCCGATCCTCGGCCGCTACGCTTTCCCTGTCGGGAAGGTCGCCCAGGTGTTCCTCCAGGGGGGGATCAGCTGGGACATGCTGCGCAGCGCAAAGGTCACCTTGGACTTCGAGGACAAGGCGCTCCCCAACGAGTCGACCGACTACACGGAGGTGACCCCCGACATGGACTTCGGCCTCATCCTGGGAGCCGGAATCGAGTACCGGGCCTGGTGCTTCGACATCCGCCAGACGTGGGGCACGGGCACCATCGACAACGACGACTTCGACCAGGGCGACAAGGACATCAAGACGTCCACGCTCTCCCTGCTTCTCGCATATCGCTTCGGACCGGGATTCTGATCACTCGAGGAGCGCTGCCTGTCGTTCTTCCTCAAAGCCGCTGACCGCGAAGTCTCTCAGCAGGAAGGTGTCGGAACCCTCCTTGCTCTTCACCACGCCGAGGCCCGGGACGAACCACCAGGTCCCTCCCGACCTCGCGTACGGCACGAGCGGCGGGCTGTCCGCATCCGTGTCCGCTACGTCGTAGCGCACCCGCAGCGCGGTGAACAGGCCCCGGGCCGTGCCCACGGGCTGAGTCCCCTCCACCGTGGCCACAACGCGCACGTGCGCGGCCTCGTCCGCCATCTCCCAGCTCTTCCCCACGCGCACCGGGAAGTGCAGCCGCGGCACCGGCGCCGCATAGAAGCGTCCCATCAATCCCCCGTAGTCGAAGACTCCGTCCGACGTCACCCGCAGGAAGTGCTCCACCTCCCCGCCGTTGGTGTCCACTTCCCAGACGTTGGTCTCCACCCCGGGCATCGACTGCGTCCTATCCGTCACGGCCACGCGGCGGTATTGAGATGCCCCGAAGTAGGACCACGTGTCGCCCGCAGTGGCAGGAAACAGCTCCGGCCCATACTCCTCCCCGTCCCCCTGCGTCACCACCGTGACCGCGGGCAGGAACACCTCCGCAATGAGCTCGTCGCCGCCCGGCAGCATCCCTTCGCATGCGGGAAGACCGGCCAGCATCAGCACGACAACCGGGACCGTGTGCCAGGGACGAATGAGCGCTTTCATGGCACCACCTCCGTGGTCGTGTGCAGCAGCGGAGCAAGGCCCGGAGATCCCGCTTCTGCCGGTCCTGCATAGAGGACGTGCGGCCTCCCGAACCGGTCCACGGCCAATGCCTTCGGCCCCGTCACGTGCCGCGGCACCAGCGGCCCGAACCAGCTTCCGTCCGCACGTCCGCGCACCAGCGCGGCACACTGGCCCCACGGGCAAGGCAGCGAGTAGAGAAGCCACAGCGAGTCGTCGCCGCCTCGTGCCGCTTCCGGCCACTGCCCGCTCTCCAGGACATACTTCCCGACCGCCTCCGGAGCATGGCTCCACGTGACCGGTCCCGCAGGGTCCGACAGCGGCATGCGCGCCACGTACGGTGCGGCCACGGGTTCCTGACCCGGCCCGCAGAACCAGGCAAGATCCTCGAACCCCCAGGCACTTGTCACCGGCATGCAACCGTGGTCAGCCAGCCACCCGCCCACCGGCACCGGAGCGGCGAACCCGCTGCTGAACGGGTCTCCAACCGCCAGTCCCGTTGCCTCCGCCTGGTAGGTGAGCACAGCCATCCCGCCGCCTGGCATCGACAGCAGCGGTGCGTCCTTCCCCTGCACTGAGCCCAGCTCCGGGAACTGCTGGAACGGCCCCGCATTCAGCGTCATCCAGACGCTTCCGTCCGCCTCGGGCCACGCGGCTACCCACTGGTCCGGTCCCAGCACCAGCGCGGAGTAGGGCCACGACTTCTCGCGGGGTTCCACGCCCCCCGGAGACCCGCCGCCGGCCACGGCTCCCGCCGCAGTCAGCAGCCACACCTCGGGATACAGCCCCTGCGACATCACCGCGTGGTACGCGGTCAGAGCGACCCCGTCCGGCGCGGGAAACAGGTTGACGGGCCCGTGGGTGATCCCCCCGAGCGAAGATGCAAGGTTCCCCGACCATGCACCCGTCGCGGCATCGAGTTGCCGGACGGTCGCGGCAAACGGTCCCCCGTCCCCGGGGCCCTGCATGAAGCTCACCCACACGAAGTCCCCGGGCCCGGAGGCCATGTCCGCCGCGGCCCACTCCAGGTCGGAACGGTACAGGCCGAGCTCCACCGGCTGTGTCCAGCCGGACTCCACTTCAGACGGGTCCTCGAACTCCGGAGCCTCCGGGTCTGCAAGCGTCAACGAGATCCGGTTGCCTCGCGTCAACGTGAGCGTCGACTCCGGCGCCACCGGAACCGTGCTGCGCGTCCCCACCGGCACGACGTACGTCCGAGAAACCTCCAGCTCCACCTTTCCTCCCTGAGACCCCCACATGGCAGGGTGGACCACCGCAGAGCCGCTGTCTTCGAGCTCCTTCTCGAACACCAGCGGCAGCGTCCCTCCCGGCGTCAGGGAAGGTCCGTACCCCCGGAGCGTCACGGTGCCGGGATCGCCTGCAAGCGGCTTCCACTCCACCTCGATCTCGTCCCAGGCTCCATGCTCGGACCCTGCCTGCGGCGCGTCGATGAAGAGGTCTTCCCGCCATGCTTCCAGCCCGTCCAGGGCGATGTCCAGCACCGGTCTGACCCCGAACCTGTCCAGCATCTGTGTCCCGCCCGACGTCGAGAACGGAAGATAGAACGTCTCGTCCGGGCAGCTGTAGTTCGCAGCCGCATCCAGCGCCTGCCCACAGAACGGGTTGCCCGGCTCCCACGGCCGTGGAAGCACCTCGATGAGGTTGACGTCCGGCACCTCTTCCGAAAGCGACGAGCCCTCCAGAACCCGCTCGTTGGTCACGTGGATCTCGTTGTCTTCTGTCCCGAGGTAGTCGACCGGCGCCTTGTCGATGTCCGCAGGCGTGAAGTCGCTGGCCGGCGGATCTCCCCCGAGCCAGCCCCCGGGCTCGATGTTCGGAGCCCAGCAGTCCCAGCTCCATACCTGGTCGTTGGGCTGCACCTCGAGATGCTCCCCCAGGCCCTGCAGCCAGGTGTAGGACACGCGGCCTTTCAGCATGGCGTTGCCTCCGGCCTTGGCCGCGGGGTCGGTCTGGCCCCCGCCCATGCCGTCCACCCTCACCGATGCATCGTACTCCAGGGTCACGGAGTACTTGCACGGCTCGGGCACGCCGTAAGCCAGCTTCACGTCAACGACCCGAATGCCTCCGTCCACGACCGTGACAGGGAAATCGAACGGAACGAAGTCACCTGCCGTCGTGTAGAACAGCTTGAAGGCCGTTCCCTCCCCGTAGTACCTGCCCTCGAAATACGGAGGTTCCAAATCCATGTAGAGCCAATAGACGTCGAAGATGCCCGCCAGCACCACGTCCGCCTCCTGGTTGTACGTGAACGTCGCGGGCCCGCAGTCGAACCGTCCGACAGTAAGCTCCGGGTGCAGGATGTCGTTGAGCATGGACAGCTTCCCTGTTGCCGTCAGCCGTCCGCTGCCCAGGCAGCCCTCCACCGCCTGTCTCTCGGTCTTGCAGGAGAGCGTCAGCGCGGCACAAGCTGTCAGCGCAACCGCTGCCGCGACCGGGCCACGGCTGCGCGTCCGGCGTTCGGGCAGCCGGGCGGCCACGGTGGCTGTTGGCCGCCCGTGCCCCGCCTTGCGCCGAGCAAACCACAGTGCCGCAAGCACTACCCAGCCCAGCGCGGCCAGGCTGCCAGGCCCCAGGCTGCCTGCCAGGCCACTCCCCCCGTCCCCGTTCACGCTGCACCCGCCGGACGACCCTCCGTCCCCGCCCGCTTCCTCTTCCTTTTCCGGCTCCGGAGCGCTGCCCTGGAGCGGAAGTCCGGTGCCCCTGACGATGGTGTCCATGTAAGGGATTTCGAGCGTGGCACGCAGCTCGCCCGGAGCCTGCGGCGTGAAGACGACGGATGCCTCGCAGCTCTGGCCTCCTTCCAGCTTCCGGTTGGAGCACTCGTCAGACACCACGGCGAAGCTGTCCGGCGCTTCCCCGGTGATCGCAAGATACCCGATGCGCAGGAACCCGCCCCCCTCGTTCGTGAGCGTCAGCTTCTCCGGCGGCTTGGCCACCATCACCGGGGACTCGTGGAAGTTGAAGAACTTGGCAGAGAGGGCCAGCTTCGGGGGGGTCAACGGTTCAGCCGCATGGCGGTAGCCCTTCATCCCCACCCAGCGCCGCGGCACCAGCGCGTCCGTGCTGTCCACAGCCAGCAGCGCCCAGTAGTAGCCGGGTCCGTCCGTCGAAAACCCCACCGAGCAGGCACACGACTCGCCCGATCCGAGCGTCACTCCCTCGCACGCTCCACACTCCGCGGCAAACAGCCCCGCGTCCGCCCCCTCGACGCTGGTGGCGGTCACTGTCAGCCCCGCCGGTCCGACGTTGGTCATGGAGATGCTTCGTGCGTCCGCAGCCCCGGTCTCGGCCGAGGCCTCGAACTCGAGCTTCAGCGGGGACACGTCGAGCTGCGAGTCGTCGTCGCGCAGCAACGCAACCACCGTCGCGTCGGTCTGCAGATCCACGGTGCACGTCGTGCCCTCGCCTTCCGCGCAGCCCAGCCATCCCGCCACGTGCCAGGCACCGGTCACGTCCGCGTCCAGCTCCACCACCCTCGGCGTGGAGTACGTTTCCTCGCAGTCGCCCGGGCAGTCGATGCCGTCCCCGCTCACCGTCCCGCCCTGCTCGGGCAACACCTGCACCTTCAGCGTCACCGGATTCGCAATGCCCTGGCCCGACAGCGTCACGATGCCGTCGGCGATTCCGGCGGTCTGGGATGGAATCCGGAGCTTGGCCGTCAGCGCACCCGCAGCCCCGGGTGCAAACGCCACGCCGATGCTGCATTCGCTTCCCTGCGCCAGCGCGTCGCCCCCGCACCCGTCCGACGTCACCGCGAAGCTTGCAGCATCCGCCCCCTCGACAAGAGCGCTGCCCACCGCGAGCAGCCCCTCTCCCGCGTTGGAGACCTTCACCACCAGCGGATCCGACGTTTCACCGATGTTGAGCGGCTGGAACTCGAGCGCGGTCGGCTCGACCTTGAGCTGCGGCACCATGACGTGGAGCTCAGCGGTCACCACCGCGTCTGCAGTCAGCGTCTTCTGACACGCCCCGGCCGCGGTGGAGTCGCATCCGAGCCACCCGTCGAACGCACATCCCGCCGCGGGCTCGACCTGTAGCTCCAGCAGCGTCCCGACGTCGAGTACCACGGTGCAGTCCGCTGGGCACTGCACCCCGTTGCCGGAAACCGTGCCGCATCCGGCAGGCTCCACCACCACGTCGAGCGTGTACTGCGGACCCGCATGCGCGGAAATCGCAATCGGCAGCACCGGCGCAGACGCGTCGTCCGACTCCACCAGCAGCAAGGCCTTCCTGTCTCCGCCTTGGGGCGCAAGCAGCGTGATGCTCACTACGCACTCCTCCCCCCCCTGCAACGCCCTGGGCAGACCGGACTCGAGGCAGCCCGTCTCGTCCACCGTGACCTCGTCCGCATCCGGCCCCATCACCGAGAACGCACTGAACGTCACCGCCTGATCGGAGACGTTCTTGATCTTCGTCGAACCCGCAGACGCCTTGCCGATGAGCACTTCCCCAAGCGCGATTTCCGCTGGCGTCACCTCGTACTGGCCGGGAGCGATCCCCCCTCCTTCAGGGTACCATGTGGCGCCAGGGCCCGGAGGCGCAAGGTAGCTCGTCAGCGGCCGGATCGCCACCAGCTTGCCGGTCTGGTTCGTGATGCGGGCCGCAAGGAAGGTCCCCGGCAGCACCACCAGCGTGGAGCAGCTGAAAGCCAGCGGCTGCACCATCGCGCTCCCGTCGGCAAACGCGTGAGGCGCATCTGCCGCGATGTGCACCGTCCCGTCCGAGTCCGCATAGCCCAGGTCCACACGATACGCATCCGCCTGCTGGACCTTCATCGCGTAACCCAGCTTCCCCGACCACGTGGGGCATGTCCCCGGCAGCGCGGGGAACACCAGCGGCACGTCCACCGGCTCCGTTGCCACGAGATCCGCGTGCTGGCCACCCGCAAGCTGGATCAGGCCGTTGGCCGCGGTGCCCGGCATCCTGGCCATCGTGCCGTCGGCACCGAGGAACAGAACGCTCCACTGGAACGCGTCGAGGGACGCCACCAGGGGCCCGGAATCCCCGGCAGAGTCCGTGACCACCGGAATCTGCGTGTCCCCGAGCCCGTCGCCAGCCACGCCCGCGCTTCCGTCGTCGGCTCCCCCGTACACAGCCCCGTAGTGGTTCCCGGGCTTGCCCGAGAACACCTTGCCGCCGTACTTCCATGCGACAGGCGCCAGCGGACTCCACAGGTTCGACCCCGCGGACGACAAAGCCCCGCCCTTGTTCGCGGACAGGTCGTTCAGGAAGAGCTCGCACCCCGCGGCTGCTGCGGTCAGCACGAGCCCCTTGCCGTCGTTGCCGGTCAACCGGTTCCCAACCACCGCGTTTCCCGCAGACTCGATCTTCCCTCCGTCCCCGAAGCTCCCCTCCACGTGGTTGCCGACCACGAGGTTGTCTCCCGCTCCTGTCAAGCGGATGCCGGCCACCAGGCTCTCCGATACCTCGTTCGCGGAGATGACGCTGTACGAGACGTTCTCCAGCGAGATTCCCACCGTACCCCCCGCTATGGTGTTGCCAACCACCGCAACCCCGACCCCTCCGCTCACCGCGACGACCACCATGTCCGAGCTGAAGGTGCTGTTCGAGACCCGCGACCCGCTGGCGGCCTGGAAGTAGACCGCATTCTTGCTCTGACCGTGAAGCTCGCACCCCTCCACCACGATCCCCGTCGCATCCAGGGCGGCTACGCCCGGACCTCCGGACTCCACCTCGCATGACACCACCGAGCCGCCGCCGCCGCTCGCGTCAAACTGCACGACAGCCGTGCCCGCCTGCCCCACGAGGTGTATCCCTTCAATCCGAACCCCCGCTGCCTCCACCCGCACCATGGGCTCCTGCGCCGAAGGCGAAGCCCACGTCGGCCGCTGCCCGGACATCTTCTGCCCCACGATCTGGAGCGCTTCCAGTCCCGCGGGCACCACCACGTTCTCCTCGAAGTCCACCGTTCCCGGAACCCCCGCACCGACCAGTACCAGCGTGTCTCCCCCGGCAACCTGGCTCAGTGCGTGCCCCACCGTCTTCCACGGCGACCCCTTGCTGCCGTCCCCGCTCCCGTCGCTTCCCGCCTTGGCGACATAGCGCTCCGCTCCTGCCGCTCCAGCGGGACACGCGCCACCAACCGCCAGCAGCGCCGCCACCGCGACTCCCAGCCGCACGCCCGACAAGCTCTCTCCGAACCGGTTCCAACCCATGCTCCCCTCACCAGCCAAGACGTGCTTCAAGCATAGCACACTCGCAGGCTCCTCTCTCCCCGACCACGCGGGAGGGGGTGCTCTCTCTCCGCCCCCCGTCCCCTCCGTCCCCGGCCCCCCGCCCTCCGTCCCCGTCGCCCTTCGCCCCGATAGCAACGAGAACGGGGACGCTCCTGACGCAAATGCTCTCCTCCATGACAAAGCCATGACAATGGCCCCCTACACTAGCACGCAATGGAGGTGTGTACCATGTCGAACAAACAGAGCGACACCAAGAGACGAATCCTTCTTTCGGGCGTGTTCGGACCCTACGGCGTCGACGACGCGTACGGCCGCAAGGAAAACATCATGGAACTGTTCCACAACCAGGTGACCCGCGAGCAGGGCCTCGCATCGTTCAGGTTCCAGCACCGCTCGTTCGGGCTCTACTTCCTGGCAGAGAACATCGACGCGGACGTCACCGTGCTCGACTTCCCCAGCAAGTCCAGGTTCGAAGCCGAGGTGCGAAAAGGCTACGATATCGTCGGCATCTCCTTCATCACGCCGAACTTCGTCAAGGCCAGGGCCATGGCGGCCTACGTGAGAGCAGCGTCCCCCGCCACGACCATCATCCTGGGAGGCCACGGTGCGGCCATCGACGGCATCGAGAAGCGCATCGACTGCGACCACGTGGTCAGGGGCGAGGGCGTCGGCTGGCTCCGCTCCTTCCTCGGACAGGATCCCGACGCTCCCATCGTTCACCCGGCGCTGCCCAGCGCGGAGCGCAGCGTGATCGCAGGCGTACCTGTGCCAGGCACCCCGGCCAGCGTGCTCATCCCCGGCGTCGGCTGCGTCAACGCCTGCAAGTTCTGCTGCACGACCCACTTCTTCGGCAAGACCTACACCCCGTTTCTCAAGACCGGGAAGGAGGTCTTTGACACCGCATGCCGCATCGAGGACCGGCTCGGAACCCACGAGTTCTTCGTGCTGGATGAGAACTTCCTCAAGGACAGGGAGCGTGCCGAGGAACTGATGCTGGAAATGGAGCGCCACCAGCGCTTCTTCGAGTTCCACATCTTCTCGTCAGCCGAAGCCATCACTCGTTTCGGTCTCGACAACCTCGAGCGCCTCGGCGTCACGTACGTCTGGATCGGAGTGGAGTCCGCGTCCGAAGTCGGCAACTTCGCCAAGAACAGGGGAATCGACGCAAAGGACCTGGTCCGAAAGCTGAGGGACCGCGGCATCATCGTGCTGGCATCCGGAATCCTCTGCCAGGAGCACCACACGCCCGAGAACATCGACGTCGACATCGACTTCATGGTCGGCCTCAACGCGGACTTCGTGCAGTTCATGCTCCTGACGCCGCTTCCCACCACCGCCCTCTTCCTGGAGCACCGGAGCAGAGGCACGCTCCGCACCGACCTTCCGTTCGAGGAATGGCATGGCCAGAAGCACCTGAGCTACAGCCACCCTGCGTTCCCGGGTGACCTGGCGGACACCTGGCTTCGGACCGCATTCCGACGCGACTTCGAAGTCAACTCGAGCTCCATGTACCGCGTCGTGGAAACCCAGTGGCGCGGCTTCAGGAGGCTCCAGGCCCGCACCAGTCTCCCTCCGTCCCTGGAAGCACGCAAACGCCGCATGCTCGAACGCGTCAAGGGCTGGTCCCCCATGCTGCCCATGCTCGCACGCAACGCGGTCAACCCGACCGAGCGGTCAAGGGCCCTGAGCCTCCACCGGCAGATCTTCTCCATCCTTCCTCACACGCTCCTGCAGAAGACCATGGAGGTCGCTGTCCGCGCCTGCGCGGTTGCATGGAAGGCCCGCGTCGCTCTCCTGGGCGACCGCGTCCAGCCCTCGACCCTGGTCACCCGCTACCCTGCCGGTCGCCCGGCCTGCAAACAGGTCCTGCCGGAAGATCCATACGCCGTTGTCCTGAACCGCGCCTCCGCTGTCCAGGCCGCCAACGCCAAACCTGTTGAACTCGACGCCGCCAGTCGGGTAGGTTCAAGGGCAGGCTAGGCGCGGGGAGGGCCAGGCCCGGGGACGGGGCCCGGGGACGGAGGCCCGGGGACGGAGGCCCGGGGACGGAGGCCCGTGCGGACGCGCGTTACACGCGGGAGGCACAGAGGTGGACCACGGGATGCACGACGGGGCACGCACCGCACGCTCGTACCACAACCTTCGCATGGCCAAGCCCATCGTCGTCCTGGCCGTTGGCGTGCTGGTCCCCGTGCTCCTGTCGTCCGCGGTGGGCATCGTGGCCCTCGCCCTGTGGCAGGACGCCAAGGACATCGTCCTCGGGGTGCTGGCCGTCTGTTTCGCCGCAGCGTCCATCGGCGGCGCCGTCCTGCTCACGGTCCTTCTGGGCAGAAGGGCCAGGCTCGCGCGGCAGCAGACCGACCTGCTGGCCAACGTCAGCCATGAGCTCCGGACCCCCCTGGCCGCCATCAAGATGTATGCTCAGACCATGCAGTCCGCAGTCATGGATCAAAACATCAATGATGCGCGTACGTGTGCGGACGCGATCGCAAGAGAAAGCGAATGGCTTTCCGTCATGATCGACCGCCTCCTGTCCTGGCGCTCGATGGCTCGTGACCGGGATAGCCTCCAGTTCGTAACGCTGCCCCTTTCCGAGGTCGCGAGCCGAGTCGCAGACCGGTTCCGCAGCATGATCCCTCCGGGCGCGGCAGAGGTCTCGTTCACGGCAAAGACATGCCTTCCTGTTCGGCACGATCCGGATGCGATCTCCTCCATTCTGCTCAACCTGTTGACCAACGCATACAAGTACTCCAGGCCCCCGAGGAGCATCGCCCTGGAGGTCGTGGACAGCCGGAACTCCGTCTCTCTTTCCGTTCGCGACAACGGCGTTGGGATCCCTCCCGGGCTGGTGCGCCGCATCTTCGAGCCATTCTACCGTATTCGCTCCACGGCCGGTGGGGCTGGCGGAGCCGGGCTCGGCCTTGCCATCGTCGACGCGCTGGTCAAGAGCCACCGCGGCACCATCTCCGTTGTCTCCACAGAGGGCAGCGGGAGCTGCTTCACGATCGTCCTTCCCGCCACCTCCCCGTCCCCCGTCCCTCCGTCCCCCCGGTCCCCAACCCCGACCACGCGGGAGGGGCCACCCCCATGAGCCCGCCAACCCGTGAGCCTGCTGAGCGGGCCGAACGCATCCTGATCGTCGAGGACGACCGCTCCCTCAGGGACGGACTCGCCATGAACTTCCGGCTGCGTGGCTTCGCTGTCGTGACCGCCGCGGATGGTGACGAAGGCATGGCCAAGGCGTTTGATGCCCGGCCAGACTGCGTCATCCTCGACATCATGCTCCCAGGCTTCTCCGGGCTCGAGATCCTGGAGGAGCTTCGCTCTCGAGGGGAGCGAGTGCCCGTGCTGGTGCTCTCCGCAAGGGGCTCGGTTGCCCAGAAGGTCGAGGGTCTCTCGTCCGGAGCGGACGACTACCTTGCAAAGCCCTTCGACCTCCCGGAGCTCCTGGCCCGGGTTGACGCCCTGCTGCGCCGCAGCCGCAAGGAGCATGAAGCCGCGCCCGACATCCGCTTCGGAGACGTCGTGGTCTCCGTAGGCGGCCATTCGGTGAGGAAGGCCGGCGCGGAGGTGGCCCTCTCGGCTCGGGAGTTCGACCTCCTGTGTCTGCTGGCCCGCTCTCCGGGCAAGACCTTCTCACGAGAGACCATCCTCGACCGAGTCTGGGGATGGGGCTTCGAGGGAACCCCGCGCACCGTGGACAATTTCGTTCTCGCAATCCGCCGCAAGGTGGAGGACGACCCGGCCAATCCCGTCCATCTCGTCACCGTGCGCCAGGTCGGGTACCGCTTCGACCTGTGAGGCGGTGCTCTACCGGTGAGGCAGCGCTCGAGCGGAGATTGCTTTCCGAGTGCCGTGACGGTATCTTCGTCCCGGGAGGCCGGGATGCTGTCCGTGTCGAATCTCTCCTTCGCAGGAATCGCTGTCGCCGCTCTGTTCGCTGCCGCTGGTCCGGCCGCGTGCGGAGGAACCCGCGAAAGCGTCCCGGGGACGGAGGACGCAGCGGGGACGGAGGACGCAGCGGGGACGGAGGACGCAGCGGGGACGGACGCAGCGGGGACGGAGGACGCATCGGGGACGGAGGACGCAGCGGGGACGGAGGATGTGCCCAACGTGGACAGCGGCATTCTCGACCCCCAGGTGCTTCCAGTCGCGGCGTTTCCGTATGTCTTCGTGGACGACGACCCAGCACCGGACTACCTGCGATTCCGGGCAGAAGGGCTCTCGTTCGAGGAGTCGCTTCCCCACGCGCTCGACTACCTCAAGAAGGCGGTCGACAAGAAGCTGACCGCGTCAACTGCGGAGGTGGAGTACTTCCAGCGACAGGCTGCGCTCCTGGACGCCCTGGCGGTCGCTTCCACCGACCCGGGAGCGGTGGAGGAAGAGGTGGTTCTTGGCCTGGTGGGCGACCTGATGTGGATCCGGGATGGTTGGGACACGTTCCTGGACCCCCGTATCCTCCAGTACATGCAGGGGACCGACTTCTGGCTCGGCAATCTGGAGACGCCCATCGCCGCAAGCTTCGAGGTACCCTCCAAGTTCACGGACTACAAGAACTTCAACTCCGCCCCGGGACTCGTGCAGTCCTTCTTGGACGCGGCAGGCTCGTCGCTCTTCGAGGCGTTGTCGTTTGCCAACAACCATACGCTCGACATGACGGACAAAGGCGCAGAGGAGACTCTGGCATTCATCGAGGGCCAGGGCATCCTCCCTGGCGGGGCCCGCGTGGCTCCGGGCGACCGCTTCGTCACGTTCGAGAAAGGGGGGATCCTCTTCGGAGCCACCTTCGCAACCTGGGGCCTCAACGAACCGTCCCTGATGGAGACCACGGACATCGAAATCGACTGGGTGCCGGGTCTGGCCCCCGAGGGCAAGCAACTCGTCGACCTCACCGACGTCCGAAACGCGCTGGACAGCATGGCCGCCGACGGAGTCGACTTCCGAATCGTCTTCCTCCACTGGGGACACGAGTACGAGGTCTACCCGAGTCCCCTCCAGGTCCGCGTCGCTCGAGAGCTTGTCGCAGGGGGGGCGGACCTCGTTGTCGGATCCCACCCCCATGTGCAGCAGCCCATCGAAGTCTGCTTTGTCGACGGTGGAGAAGCCGCGCTGGTCGATGCGGGCCTGGATGCCGCCGCGCTCACCAGCCCGGACGGCTGCGTGATTGCCTCCGGTGGCAAGCCGCGCAAGGCGCTGGTGATGTACTCCCTCGGCAATTTCGCCAGCGCCATGTCCACGTTCATGTGTCAGGCCGGCATGCTGGCCCGCATCTCCGTCTATCGGACCGGCGATGGAAGCGTGGACTTCGACATCCCATCCCATGCTTTTGTCGTCAACCAGGTGGACTTCCCGCCGCCCGACGGGACCCATCGGCTGTTGCCGGTCGATGCCTACTTCGAGCAGGACTGCTTCGACCCGGACGGAGCCTGTGAGAAGGACGTCGAGTCAGAGTGGTCGCTGGTGCGCGGGATCGTGCACGGACCGGAGGAGACAATCCCTTGACACGCACTTGTTGCCGAGGACGGGCGACGGTTCTTCGCAGGTTCTACGCCCTGGTGGTGCCCTGTGCGCTGTTGGGCTGCGCCGGAGACAAGGAGGAACCCCCCGGAACCGGGCCAGACACGCCTGAAATCGCAGCGCAGGACACCGCTTCCGGGGACGGAGCCCCGTCCGATTCTGTCGGGCCATGGGAGGTTCCCTCCTCAGACGGAGCGGCCATCGATCTTGCCGACGCGGCTCCCGACCCGTGTGAAGGACTGGGACCGGAGTGCCTGCCGGTCGTGGAGCGTGGCAACATCAACGTCGTCTACCTCCACGGAACGCCGCGGGAGATGGGCTTCCAGCACGGCTCCCTGCTCAAAGCGGAGCTCGCGGAGGGAGTCGCCGAGATAGAAGGCAATCTCGTGCTGGCCGCAATGAAGCAGATGGCGCTGGACCTCGGCCTTCTTACCCTGGCTCAAGAACTGTCCACCGAGGAAATCGTGGAAGAGTGCCAGGGCATGGTCGAAGCCGCGGGGGACGTCGGCTGGACCGTGGAGGATTGCATGGTCCTCAACTTCGGAGACGCGATCGCTGAGTTCATCCAGGACGGCGCACCCGGCAAGGACGACATCGTTCCCGGCTGCTCCCAGGTCGTGGCTTCCGGGAAGGCAACCGCAGACGGCCGCCTATACCACCTCCGCATCCTGGACTGGGCGCAGATTGATTTCATCCTCGACAACCCCGTCGTCTTCGTTCGAAGCCCCACGGGCGGGATTCCACACGTGTTCATCGGGTTCCCGGGCAACCTCTCCCCCTATCAGGGTATGAACGCCATGGGGCTTGTGTCCGCGTCCAACGAAGTGCATGCCCGCGACAGCTCCGTGCATGACGCAGTCGGAATCAGCCACGTCCAGCTCCAGGGCCGGGTCCTGGCCACGGCCCACGACGTCGGCGAGGCCGCAGCCGCGATTGCCCAGGCCAACCACATGACCCTGGAGACCATCGTCGTGTCGGACCAGGACAGTGGCGAGGTGCTCGAGATGTCCCCGCCGGCAGTGGCGACGCGAAAGCAGGCAGAAGGCATCGTGTTCGCGACGAACCACTTCGTCGCGGACAGCACGTCCGGTCTCGACAAGGAACCGACTCCGCAACACAGCACCCTGCGTTTCGACCGCCTCTTTCAGCTCCTTGACCCCGCGGCACCGAACACCCTCTACGGAAAGCTGACGCCGGAGCTGCTCGTGCAGGTTGCCCGCGACCGCATCGACCCGTACACGGGGCAGGAATCCCCGGCAGACGTCTTCGACAACGCCCAGAGCCTGGCTACCAACGGTGCCCTCTTCGTCGTAGTCTTCGACCCGGCAGATCTGAGATTCTGGGTTGCGGCCGGCAAGATCCCCGTCCCGTCGCAGCCCCTGGTGGGCTTCTCTCTGGGCCACTTGCTCAACCTGCCCGGATACGAGGGGACCACCCCCCCCGACATCCCCTAGAGCCCCTTCGGCCCTCTGTCCCCGGCCCCTTCAAGAAACCCGTTCCCCTGGCGACGGCGAGTGTGTAGGATCAACGCCCGGGTTCGTGCGTGCGCAGGGTCCCCGGGGTGGGTCCGTGCGCTTGCGCCCCGGGATCCCGAGGGCGTGTACGCAGGACGTACGCACGAGTCGACGAAGTCTAAGTGGGGAGCAGATGATCCTCGGCATCAACGACGGCCACGACGCGGGCGTGGCCCTCATCGACCACACCGGTGACATTCTCTTCGCCGCCAACGAGGAGCGCTTCACCGGGAAGAAGCAGCAATGGGGATTCCCGAGCCGCAGCCTCGACCATCTCCTGAGCGTGACCGGCGTCACCCCCGCAAACATCACGGACGTGGCCATCGGATTCCAGGGACTGGTCGAGACCGAGTCCTCCTCTGCTCTCGGGTCGGCTTCGGTCGGCCTGACCCGCCGTGCGTTTACTGCCGCCACCGCGCTGGCCGGTCCCCTCATGGCGTCCTCGCTGGCGACCGTGGCGGTGAGGGCAGCAACCCGACTCCTGAGGCGCAACAGGCCGGTCATCGCCGCTCAGCTCGGGACCCGGGGACTCGGCCATTGCCGCGTGTCCTTCCTGAAGCACCACGAAGCGCATGCCGCGAGCGCATACTTCACCGCAGGCCGTGCATCCGCGTGCGTCCTCACCGTCGACGCGGGGGGCGACGGCTGGTCCGGATCTCTCTGGAAAGGGCACGACGGCCGCCTGGAGCTCATCGCGTGCCTCCCGAGGGTCCATTCCCTCGGAGACCTCTGGCTGGCCGTGACGCTCCTGTGCGGATTCAACCCCGACCGCCACGGCGGAAAGGTGACGGGGCTGGCAGCGTTCAAGCCGTGCCCCGAAGCGCTCGACACGCTGCGACAGTTCTACGAGGCGGTGCCGGGACGCTTCCTCGTCCGCAACCGTCGTCACCTCTTCTGGAAACGCCTCGTCGCGGAGCTTCGAGTCGCCCTTGCCCCCTTCGACAGGGAACAGATCTCCTGGGCAGCACAGAAGCTGCTCGAGGAGCTCGTCCTCCACCTCGTCCGGGAAGGCATGCGGCTCACCGGGCAATCCGACATCGCGGTGGCAGGCGGCGTGTTCGCCAACGTCAAGCTCAACCTCGAGATCCTCCGACTCCCGGGCGTCACCTCCTTCTACGTGCACCCGCACATGGGGGACGGAGGGACCGCTCTCGGAGCCGCCCTGGCCCTTGCTGCGGCACGCAACCCCCTGGCCCCGCGGGAAATGGAGCACGTGTTCCTCGGCACGGAGCCCGGCGTTCCGACTCCGATTGCGCTGCAGGAATTCGACGTCGCGCTCTTCCCCGACCCGGAAAAGCTGGCGGACAGGGCGGCGGAACTGGTCGCTGCGAACAAAGTCCTCGGTCTCGTGCAGGGCCGCATGGAGTACGGTCCACGGGCGCTGTGCCACCGGACCATCCTCTATCATCCCTTCGACCCGGGGGTCCAGGACTGGCTCAATTCCCGCCTGTCCCGCACGGAGTTCATGCCCTTTGCCCCCGTGGTTCCCGCGTCCCTCGCGGGGGACTACTTCGAGCTGGCCGACAAAGCCAGCTTGCCCGCTCGTTTCATGACCATCTGTCTTCCGGCCACCGAGAGATGCACGAGGGAGGCGCCCGCAATCGTCCACGTCGACGGGACCGCCCGGCCCCAGGTCGTGCTCCCGGCTCAGCTTCCGCTCATGCACGAAATGCTGCTGGCGTTCGGCCGCAGAACCGGTGTCCCGGTGCTCATCAACACGAGCTTCAACAGGCACGAGCATCCGATCATCGCCACGGTCGACCACGCGCTCGAGGAGCTGCGCCGCGGCGTCGTGGACGGACTGGTGCTCGACGGCATGGTGGTGCAGCCCAGGGGAGTGAACGGATAGACCGGGGACAGGCCGGGTACGAAGCGCGGGAGGCGGAGCGAAGCATGGCGACTGCAGAGGAGAGGCAACAGAGGCTCGACCTGGCTTCTCGTGTCGCGGCTTGGCTGCAGGCCAACGCGGCCGCCCAGAAGTTCTCCGTCGAAACACACCAGCTCCACCGGGAGCGGCTGGACCTCACCTTCGCCCACCCATCCGGAGCCGTCGCTCGCGTCTGGATCGCTCCCTCCCGCCCCGACGAGCCGAGCTTCAGCGCCTCGGGCCGCCTGGCCCTCGGTTTCCACGAGCGGACGGAGGGAGCTGCCACAGAGCGCCTGATGCAGTCCCTTTCCCTGTGGCTGAAGCACCTGGCGGAACGCGGCGCGCTCGACTCGCTGTTCGAGAGTGATGACGCGGCCGAGCGACCCGCAGGCCGCCTCTACCGCGGAAGCCAGGTCGAGGTGCGCACCACGCTGGCGTGCAACTTCGACTGCCTCTTCTGCAACTCGGACGAAGGGGACGTCGCCAATGCAGCGCATTCTCCTGAGCGGGCCCTGGCCATCTCCCGTGCCGCGTTTGAGGAAGGCGCCACGACCCTCGTGGTGAGCGGAGGCGAGCCGACCGTGCTCCCGTGGCTTCCCGAGTACCTCGCGGCCGCGGGCGGCCTGGGCTTCCAGCGCATCGTCCTGCAGACCAACGGCAGCAGGCTCGCCAGCGGTGCGCTGCTGGAGTCTCTCAAGCGGGTTCCGGCGCTGGAGCTGCTGGTGTCCCTTCCAGCGAGCAACCAGTCGCTCCTGGAGCGCCTGGCCGGCCCCCACGCGTCGCTGCAGGCAATCGTGGACGGCATCCGGCGGGCCGTGGACTCGGGGATTGCCGTGGAGGTGAACCACGTGGTCTGCAAGCCGGGTCTGCAGGACGTCGGAAACATCGCCCCCTTCTTGCGCCGGGAATTCGCCCAGGGCGTCCAGCGGCTGATCTACTCGTTCATCGCACCCACGGGCCGGGCCGCTGGAGCCGGAGCCGACCTGGTGCCGCGGTATTCGGACGCTGCCTCTCCCGTCGTCGCCGCGCTGCGGGCCGCACGCGACCTCGGCTTCCTGGCCCGCATGCCGGAGTACTGCGGGATCCCCGCGTGCATCAACCCGGGGCTGCACGAGTTCGCGGAGCCGCAGCGGCACTCGGAGTCCCTGGAGGTGCCTGCCGGCAAGTTCAAGTTCGCGCACTGCCCGACATGTCGCCTCAACGCCCGCTGCTCCGGAGTGTTCGGCAGGTACATCGACCTGTTCGGAAGAGCCGAGTTCTCGAACGTCGCATAGTTCGCTCACCCACGCCCGGGCGACTGCCTGGCCGGTCCGCCAGTGGCCTCTACTGCTGCACGGATCCGTCGAGCGAGTAGGTGGACGCGTCCGCAAACCCCCGAACCATGACATGCACGACCGCGGGGCTGCCCAGGGTCACCTTGCACGTCTCGTCGCTGCCCTCCTTGTACGGCCGGCAGTCGAACAGGTCCGCGGAAGGAGCGGTGCCCGTGCGAACGTAGAGGTCGGCATCCCCGTCCCCGGCCAGCGTGAAGAGGTACGTCCCAGCCGCCAGCGTCGGGGTCTGGTAGCGCTTCTCCTCTTCCTGTGCCACGGTCCCCTCCTCGGACATGCCGGCCCACGCTCCTGCGGGCGGCTCGACAGGCGGACCGTTCGGGTCGTAGCCCGGGTAGTACACGTTGTCCTGCTCACCCGTCACAAGGACAACCTGGCTTGGGTCGATGCGCCTGAAGATCTGCTCGTAGGTCTCTGGAGCGTCCGCAGCCAGCAGACCGTTGATGAGGGACATCGACGCCTCGGCATCGGAAGCGAAGTAGGCGGGCATCGCGTTGACGACGAAGTCCAGGTACTTGGTGCCGGTCGGATCGTCGGGGTTTACGGCCTTGCGGATGTCTGCCAGCGACCCGTCCACGTACGCAAACGTGTCGCACCCGTTCATGAAGACGATGACGTACTGCCCCGTCACCCACTTGCCCTTCTTGGCCAGAGCACGCACGTTCTGCCCGAGCCCCGCATGCCCGTTGTACGCGATGAGGTCTGCTTGCGTGGAGAGCCCTTCGTATCGCTCGTAGAACTCCGCACTGGCGTTCGCGATGTTGTCCACGAGCAGCGCGTTCACCTGGACCTTGTGCCCGTCCGTAAGCGTCGCCCTGAACTCCACGTCCACCGCTGCCGCATTGGTCCCCGGCTTCTCTGGAACGGGTGACGGAGTGGTCTCGGGAGAGTAGGGTGCGAGGCGCTTGGAAACCGCTGCGACGAACTCGTTGTACGCAGCGATCCCGGCGTCCGCGGCCGTCTTGGCCCCGTCCTCGTACTTGCCGAAAACCGCCACCACCTTCAGCGTCTCGTCCTCCCAGACCTTGTGGTACTCGGGGTACTTGCCCGTGGTGTTGACCGCGCTGACCGTGACGGCAACATCCAGCCGCACCACGTCTCCGTCCGCAAGCTTGCAGGCAGACAGCTGCGGCCTGTAGTAGTACCACATGCTTCCCGAGTCCACGTCGTGAGCGCCGCTCTCCGCACAGGTCGACTTGTACTTCTTCGTGAACGCTTCCTGGCCCGAGCCGCTCACATCCCTGGGCAGCGTGAGCGTGTAGCTCTCGGGCAGGTCCGTCTTGCTGCCCCACGCAACCGGCATTCTCGCCTTGTAGGTGATGGTCGTGTTGGTCCCGGGGCCTGCCTTCTTGTCCATCTCCAGGATCTCCAGTCGATCCAGCCGTCCGACCGAGTTGTCGTGGTTCAGGTGGCCGATGGTGTAGAGAAGCTGGTCCTGCACGACCCGGCGGTTGTCCCACGCCCAGTCGGTCACGAGGCTTCCCTCGAACTCGAAGTCGAGCACAGTGGCCAGAACGCTCGAGTCCTCCTTGCCTCCCATCCCCTTGACCTTGTCGCCCGGTCCCACTTCCAGGCCGTCCGTGCCGTCCTCGGTCCCGCAGCCGCCCGCGAGCGCAACAGCCACCACTCCCAGAGCCACCACGATTCCGGCAATCCCGCGCATCGACGCACCTCCCTGAGAAGTTGGCGGTAAGGTAGCGGTTTCGGGCCGCCGCGTCAACTCCCCCCCTCCCCTGGGTGCATGTAGTCCAGATCGGTGAAGACACGGCCGAGGCAGCTACACGCGGCCCGTCGCTCACGCTCCGGGTAATGTGGCGGGCAAGCAACTCAGCCGGAGGACCATCTCGCCCCCCTCACCTGGGGCAAGGCCCTGGACAGCAGACACCAAGCCTCGGAGGCGCGTGCTGACGCGGATCCACTCCGGCCTCATGTACACCCCCATCGTTACCCGGAGCGTGAGCGACGGGCCGCGATGCGTCGTATCGGCCACGCAGTTTCGGACCCTGTGGGTCACATGCCCAGCCCCGCCCGCTCCGCCCCCACCCAGACTCTACCGACTTTGCCTACATGCACCCCCCCGCTCCCCTCCACGCGGGCTCCTGCCACACGCTGGATCGCACCCCATTCCCGGAGCACACCGTGTTCGGTTCCGCTCCCGGGTCTAGCCCTTCTCCGTCCTGTCGCGCCCGGCCTGCTTGGCCCGGTACAGGGCAGCGTCCGCCAGCTTCACCAGGCCCAGCGGCTCGTGCACCTCCGGTCCCAGCTCCGCAACTCCGACGCTGACGGAAACGCATCCGCCCGGTTGCGTCTCTCGCCCGGGAAAGGGGTGCGCTGCGACCATCCGTCGCAGATCCTCGCACA
>Ga0233425_10004951_pt1 | contig 21675 bp, 14 predicted proteins | sample Watercolumn_Towu_2_FD_181712 | JGI IMG/M metagenome (GOLD analysis project Ga0233425, IMG submission 181712) | Freshwater microbial communities from Lake Towuti, South Sulawesi, Indonesia - Watercolumn_Towuti2014_140_MG | ecosystem: Environmental > Aquatic > Freshwater > Lake | place...
CGCTGCATCACGCGGTCGATCAGCGCGCGCAGCTCACTGGGCTCGAAGCCCTTGGGCAGGAAGTAGTCGGCCCCGGACTCGTAGCTCCCCGTGCGGTGCTCGCCATCGGCCATGCCGGTCATCATGACGACCGGCACGTTGGCCAGGGCCGCGTCGGCGCGCAAGGCCCGAATCATCTCCGGGCCGTGCATACTCGTCATCATCCAGTCCACAATCACGAGGTCCGGGCGACGCTCCTGCGCCCGCCGCAGCCCCGCGGTGCCGTCGGCGGCCTCCACGACTTCCCACTCGGGAAGGCAGTGACGCAGCAGCGCGCGGATCGTCGGGTCATCGTCGACGACGAGGATCAGTCCACGCCTGGTTGGGCTGGGCGCCTGCAGGTGATCCACGCGAAGAGGTTCCACGACCGCGAGGGAAGACCTGCTGCCTGCGCCACCTAGTGCGGCTATAGGAGAACATACGCGCGCCTTGGCGCTGACGCACCCCAAGACCCCCGCGATCTCGGGCCGTTCTCCCCCTCTCCCAAGTTGCCGTTGCGCGGGAGAGGGGGCGGGGGGTGAGGCGTCGTGGCCGTCCGTCCCGCCTCGCGGGATCGGCCCGAAGGGCCGCTTAGTGCGCTGTCACCCTTGACTGCAGGCGTTCGGCCACCCCTCCAGGGCTCGCCTGCGTCCCTGTGCCCCCCGAGAGAAGGGGGTCGAAGGAAGTCCTCGGGCACCGTAAGGAATCCGCCCCGATTCGTGTCCTAGTACTGGGAGGCCACGGCTCCCTCTCGAGCCGTTGTCCCGGAAAGGCGACGGAACTCATCCGTTCACGCGAGACAGCGCCACCTAGCCGGCGGTGATCTCCACCGCGTGTCGGCCGCGGGGCAGGGCGAGGGTCAGGACGCCGTTGGCATAGACGACGGGCTGCTCGACCCCGTCCACGAGGACCCGCGCGGGAGGCGTACCAAGCGCGAGCGTGAGGGTCGGGGCGTCGTCGGCCTCGACCGTGAAGCTGGGGCTAGCGCCGAGGGCGCCCAGCACCAGGACCGGCGTCGTCGACGAAAGCACTACCGTCCCGCCGCCGGACAGGAGCTTCAGGCCCTCCGCGAAGAGCGCTTCAATGCCCGTTGGTCCAACCGACAGGGCCGCGCGCTCGGCGTCCACCGTCAGGTCGCCCGCGGTCATCGGCGGCGCAACCGGCGGAGGGGCCGCCGGCTCCTCGCTGGTGACCGGGGTGTCCGGGTCGATGGGCGCCTCCACCGTCTCCGCAGAAGGGACGTCGGTCGGCGCCTCGCCTTCGATGATCGGCGCCGCACCCTCGGCCGGCGGTTGCTCGCCGCCCGGCTCGGCAGGCGGCTGCGCGGGCCTAGCAGGCTTCTTCGGCTGACGCGGGGCCTTCGGTGGTTTGGGCGGAGGCGGTGGCGTCCAGTGCCGGACGAGCGCGACCGTCCGCCGGTCGCCGGTCACGGCCTCCGCGCCCCGGCCGTCAGTGACGGAAAGGGCTTGCACCGTCGGCGCGATCTCCCCCTGGAACGGGGCCAGGAGCAGGATCAGGTCCTCCGAATCGGTGCTGCGCGCGCTCTTGATCGAGGTATGCCACTGCGCCGGCGCTTCGACATCGGCCTCGGTAAAGCGCGGGTTCTTCGGGAAAGCCTTCGTCGTGGTCCACGCCAGCTTCTCCGGCCCGTAGGCGCCCACCACCAACGCTCCCGGGCCCTGCCGGATGAGCGCGGTCGAGGCCGCGGCGTCCAGAGCCGGCTCGCCCAGGGAGTGCAGCAGCCAGGTGTACGTGGCCTTCTCGGTCGGCTTTACATGGTCGAAGACCACGAGGCGGTCGGGCCGGAGGTACACGAACCGCCGCTCGTAGGCCTCCAACACCTGCGGCGGATAGGCCTCGGCCGCCTGCACGCGCACCGTGTCCACCGCTTGCGTGTGCAGGAAGCCCTCCAGCGTCCCCCGGGCGGTGATGTCGTTGAGACGCTGACCGATCTTCCCGTTCACCAGGAGCACGTTGTGCGCGAGGCTGGTGCGGGAGAACGAGGTCGCGTGCGGGCTCCGGTACCAGTCGAAGTACCCGGCATCGATGAGCAGCGGCGCGCCGAAGGCCTCGAGGGTGAAGTGGCCCTGATCGGCGTGAGCATGGTTGAAGGAGCCAAACCGACTCGCGCGCCCATACAGGTGCACACCCGCGGGATCGGTCAGCGTCGAGTGCAGCGCGAACAGCCCACTGTCCGGGAACGCAGCAGAGGGCGGACCGGCGGGGGCTTGGGGCTGCACCGCCGGGTCGCGCCACAGCACGTCGAAGGCGGTCGTCGGGGGCTCCGGCGTCGCGATCCCCGCCGCATACCACGCGGCCGTCCCGTCCTGTCGCGCCGCCGCGAGCCGTCGCATCGCGGCCCGGTCGTCGGCATCCGGCGGCATCTCCGGCCCGTCGCCGAACCCGCCCTGCGTGCGGTACGGCGGGTGCATGTAGGTCTTGTAGTTCGTCGTGGCCGCGGCCCACGGCAGCTGGTACAGGTCGATTCCCGCCGCGGTCGTTAGCGCGTCGAAGAGCTGAAAGGTGAAGGGCGCCGAGCGCTTCCAGTAGGTCTCGCCCTGCAGCCATCCCCCGTCCTCGCCGGCCCACGGACTGAACAGCGCGACCGCCGTCGGCAGCGCGAACTGCAACCACGTCTCCGCCTCGGGCACATCGCCGACCGTCGCGAGAGACACCACCGTCAGGAAGCCGAGGGCCGTCTGCCCATGCGAGCTATACGGGAAGAGGTTGATCGGCCGCACTCCGCCGCTCAGCGCCTCGTGCAGCGCCTCGCCCCGGGCCGTGATCGCGGCGACGACCTTCGGCTTCTCCTCGTCGGTGTAGGCCTGCGGCAGCCAGTCGACCGTCAGCGCCAGGGACAGCAGGATCTCGCGGAACGCCTGATCGTGGCTGACATACCCCGTCGAGCCCTTCACATCCCACGCGGCCAAGTGCAAGGCGCGCCGCTTCGCCTCGTCGGCATAGGCCTGCTCGCCGCTCAGGAGTGCCGCGAACGCGAAGTCGCGAACGAGCCCCGCCTCGGTGGTGGCGGCCAGCAGGATGGCGTCGTTGTTCTCCAGGTCCTTGGGCGACGGGCTGCGCCACTTGCCCTTGCCCTTCGGCTCAGGGGTCAGCTCCCCGCCCTTCGCCGCGTCGAGTCGCGCTCGCAAGGCCCCCCACTCGGCCTTCAGCGGCCCGGCGATGGCCCCTCGCAGGCCCACGACGCCGTCGAGCGTGACCCAGACGCGCGGGTGAGCGGCCAGAGCGGCGACCACCGTCGCCACCGAGGGGACGGGCACGGACACGGCCGAGTCGTCCAACCGGAAGCTGCGCACCGTGGACGGTGCGGCCATCGGCCCGAACGGCGCCTCCGGCCTCGGCTCCGCCGACTCCTCCTGGTAGGCCGGGATCCCCTCCTCCGGCATCGGTTCCTCGGGCGCGGCCTCCTCGGGCTTCGGCTTCTCCCGCTTGCCCTTCCGCGGCTGCTTCGGCTCCGGAGCAACCGGCGGTTCCTCGGGCGGCGGCTCCTGGCCCAGGAGCGGGGCGAGCAGCAGGATGGGCTGCGCCGCCTTCGGCAGCGGCTCATCGGGCGGAGGGTCCGGCGCAGGCTCGGCAGGCGCCTCCTCGTCCACCGGCTCCGCCTCCTCGTCCATCGGCACGCCCTCCTCGTAGGCCTCCTCGGGGGCCGCCTCGGCGTCCTCGTCGCCGAAGATGTCCGCGGGCATCCCGGTCTCCGCGCCGCCGGTCTCCGTGACCCGCCAGAACCACTGCCCCGGCGCCAGCGTCTCGGACGGGATGTAGAGGTTGAGCGTCAGCCCCTCGATCTTGCGGGTGGTGTCGGGGGCGAACTGGGGCGAGGACGACCACTCGAGCGTGTACACGCCGCCCGGTCGCCCGGGCCAGCAGAAACGCGGCGGGTTGACGCGCACCGTCGCCCCGTCGCTCGGAGAGGCTCTCGTCGCGTAGGGCCCCTCCGCCACCGGCTGCCGGGGAGCGCTCGGGCCGAGGGGCGGCTGCCCGGGCTGACCCCCCTCGGCTGGTAGCGAGACCTCCAAGTCGTCGAACCAGGTCTCGCCCGGGCCCTCGTGCAGCAGGAGGATCTCGAGGCTCTCGACCGCCGCCATCGTCTTCAGCGTCAGCAGCCCGCCCCCGGGCCGAATCAGCGGGCTGGGCGGCAGGACGAGGCGGTCGCCGGTCTTCGTGTCTTGGGGGTCGGCGCCCTGCGGCCGGACGACGATGCTCCGACGGCCCTGGCGGCCCTGGTACCGCACCATCACCCGCAACACGGACGCTCCCGCCAGAGGCTTCAGGGGCGCGCGGAGACCGCCGCGGGACAGGCGCGACGTCCCGGTGATCCGCACAGCCAAGGCCCCCGGCTCGGGCTCGCCGAGCTCGACCGTGCAGTCTGCCGTCAGCTGCAGCCGCTCCCAGCCCTGGGCGAAACCATCCGGCCCGCGCAGCTCGAACTGCCCGTTCTCGACCAGCGGCTGCTGAGCCGTCGCCCGGGTGCCGGCGAGCAACACGACCGAGAGCGCAAGGAAACCGTGAAGGGGCTGGGCTGGGCGGCGGAGCAGGTCGGGTGCGACGAGGCGGGAGATCCTCATGTGTGGGGCTCGATGGCCAGTTGGATGTCGAAGTCGGGATCGACGTGCACCTCAGACAGTCGCCGCCAGGGCAGCTCGATGCGCGTCTCCTCCAACTCGCACAGCATCAGACCGCTCACGTGGGCGTCGCGACCGATGGCCACCGCCTGGCGGCCGAGGAAGTGCTCGATGTAGAACTCCCCCGCCGCCCGGCTCAGCTCGGTCCGGACATACTCCTCCGCGCTGTCGGCGATGGCGGTCAGGCTGATGGGGGAGTTGCCGATCAGGTCGGACAGGTACTTCGCCGCCCGGCGGCGGAGCCGCGTCTGGTACAGGTAGTCCTCGATGAACCGTCCGAATAGCGCCCCGATGTGGGCCCGCTCGCTATCGATCAGCGAGTCCAGCAGCTCCAGGTAGCGCATCGGGCGCAGATCGCCCACCGCCCGCGCGAGGTCGAAGGCCGCCTTGTCCTGCAGCCCGATCCGGCGCAGGCACGCCTGAGCGAGCGCCAGGCCCACCGTCGCCCCGACGGACTCCCGCGCCGCGAAGCCGCCGAGGCGCGTGAGGTCGACCTTCACGTCGTGCAGCGCCTGCATGAGCGCCTCATCGGCCGCGCCAGGGAACGCCGCATCGGCCAGGGCCGCCAGCCGGTCCGAGGCCACCCACCCGCTCAGGTCGATGGCGAACTCGTGCAGCTCGTGCTTGCGCCGATGGAAGCCGGGGGTCCCGGGGCGGGAATCGGGCGCGTCGGGCCCAACGGGGGTGTTGACATAGAGGCAGATGTCTGCGTCCGACGGCTCATCGACGTCGGACGCCCCCAGCGCCACGATCTGGGCGCGTACCGCGTCCTCCACCGAGCGGCCGGCCGGCCCGGCGCTCCCCGGCGGCGCCGAGTACACCGCGGCGACCGCGGGTCGGGTCGCCATGTGAGCGTGGATGAAGCGGACCAACAGGACCGCCATGCCCTCGCTGATGCCGTCCAGCACGAGCACGGAGTCCGACAGACCCCGCGTTGCCACGAGGGAGAGGATGTCCTCCGCTTCTCCCAGATGCGGCCCCTGGGCGGCCGCGCTCTCTTGGCCCACCAGCAGGAAGTCGATCACCCGGTCGGCCACCAGCTCCGCCGCGCGCAGGTTCGTGTTAAGGTTGCGCCGCCGCGTCTCATGGTAGCGCCCCCAGAAGTCCAGCGACACCTGCGTGCGCAACTGCGCGAGGGCCTCCTCCTCGGCGTCCGGTTCCGGCGCCTCTCCGCCCGCATAGCCGGCCATCGCCCGGGCCTCTCCCACGTCCCGCCCCACCAGCGGCATCCCCTCGGGCGCCGGGATCGTGGCCAGGGCGTGGATGGCGCAGTCCGGGCGCCGCCGCCGCAGCTCCGCCAGGAACTCCAGGCGCTGCAGCGCCGTCTCCGGCCGCACGTGCGGCTGTCGGGAGGCCACGTGCCCGCCGTAGGTCAGCATGTCCAGGGAGATCAGCACCGTGTCGACTTCCGCCGCGATGCCCACCAGCCACTGGATCAGACCCTCCGGGTCGCCGGGGGTGTCGAAGCGGCCGATCATCTCGGCTGGGGGGATCGTCACGTCATAGTCGACCAGGCGCGCGAGGTTGCGAATCGCCTTGGTGAAGATCGGTCGGTCATCCTGCGGGACCAACGCCACGCGATGCTGCCGATGTCGGAGAGACACGCGTGCGCCTCCTCGCGTCGTCGGGGAACGCTGCGCCGGCCGTGGCGCCGGCCAGCCTGTTCTCAATCGCCGAAGATCGAGCGCCGTCGGCCGGTCGGAGCGGGTGGCGCGGGGCCTCTGGTCGCCTCACGGGCCGCCAGCGCCAGGGCCCAGAGCGCCTGGTGCCCCGCCAGCGGGATCACCCGCCGGGCGACCTCCCACCGGCCCTCGCGTCCGCGCAGCCACTCCGCGAACTGCGCCGCCGAGAGGGTGCGCCCGGCCGCTCTTGAGGCGAGCCCCTCGGGCAACGCCGCCGTGGAGCGCAACTCAGCCCCTTGCTCGCTGCCGGGATCCAGAGCCACGATCGCCGTGGGAGGGAGCGACCGGTCTCTCATGCGACCTTCGGTGGCGGCCGCAAGTTCCCCCAACCACGTCGCTTCCTCACCCGCCAGCTCGCGGACCGACCACTGGGCCAGCCACAGGCTCCCGGCCGGCGTCGCCGCGGGCTCGCACAGCAACCGCGCCCCCTGCTTGCGCACGGCCAGCGCGCCCGCGTCCGACAGCCGGCGAACGTACTCGTACACGGGCTGGTAGGAGAGCGGCGTCTCCCGGCACAGGTCGGTGACGGTCAGCGGCTCGCCGAAGCGCCGCTTGAGCCTCCCGACGATCTCCAGTGCCGGCTCGAACTGCACCCGACCCTCCGGCGGCCCGCTCGCGATCAGGCCCCGAACTTGTGCGCGATCCCCATCAGGTTCGTGAGAATCGGCATGATGTTGGCGCCGCGGATGCGCCCCAGGGTCCCACGCCCGCACGGGCGCTCCCCGAAATCGCGCACCTCGTCCGTCCGGACGCCGTGTCCGCAGACCAGGATCGGCAGCGGGTCCCCCGAGTGGTCCTTCACGCTCACCGGCGTCGAGTGGTCGCCCGTGACCACGACCACCGTCTTCCCGAGGTCCAGCGACTCCAGCAGCACCCCGGCCATTTCGTCTAGCATCGCGACCGTCTGGCGCTTCAGGTCCGCCTTGCCGTCATGCCCCGCCACGTCGGGGGCCTTCAGGTTGCACAGCACGATGGGAGTGCGGTCCAGCGCCGCGACAGCCGTCCTCGCCAGGGACAGGTGGTCCGTGTCGTAGCCGCCGGTCGTCCCCGGGGCCTCCACGACCTCCATCCCCACGAACTCGCCCAAGCCCCGAATGAGCCCTACCTCGACCACCAGCCCCCCCAGCGCGCCATGCATCTTCCGGAAGGCGGGCAGCTCCGGGCGCACCCCGCAGCCGCGCGGCAGGCAGATGTTCGCCGGCTTCAGCGGCCCGTCGGGGTGGTTCATCCGCGCCACGTTCACCGGATGGTCCTTCAGCAGCTCATACGCCGCGTGGACCCACTTGTTCAGCGCGGTGGCCGCCGGCGCCAGCGCGGGGCTGTTCGCCTGCACCTCCAGCACCGGCTGCTTCTCGGCGTGAGGATCGGCGTCCGAGAGGGGCGGGGAGTCCTCGTCATAGTCCCCCGACACCCGCAGCAGCGGGTTGCGCATGATCAGCGCCCCTCGGTGGGCCACCGAGGGCCTGAACTGAAACTCGAACCCGTCGATCGAGCCGATGTTGTTCAGCGCCATCGCCAGGCGATCCGTGCCCTCCTCGATGCGCCCGGCCCGGCGATCGTCGACGATGAGGCGGCCCTTCTTGTCCGGCACGACCGTGGAGAAGTTGCAGCGGAAGCCCAGGTCCCCCTCCAGCACATCCATCCCCACCCCCAGCGCCTCCAGCGGCCCGCGCCCCGTGTAGTACTTGTACGGGTCATACCCCAGCATCGCGAAGTGCGCGGTATCGCTGCCGGCCGGGACGCCTACCGCGATGGGGTCCATCAGTCCGCACTCGCCCCGCGCGGCCAGCTCGTCAAGATGCGGCGTCGGCTGCGATTCCAGGGGCGTCAAACCGTCGAATTCCGGCACCGGGCGGTCGCCCAACCCGTCGCCGATCAGGATCAACGCGCGACAACTCGTCGTGGCCACAATCCATCTCCCTTCGCCGTACTGGCCGCGATTGTACGAGATACCCTCCGGGGTGTCAAGCAACGCCCCGGGCGCCCGATCCGGCCCCGGAAGGTGCCTCCGGCGCACGCTGCGAACAGCCGCCGGACCACCGACGGCGGGCCACTGGCCACAGACTGTGGGACCGCCTTGAGAGGGAACCCATGCGCATCTACCTGATGACCGACCTGGAGGGCGTGGCGGGAGTGTACGGTTGGGAGCCGCGCGACGATGAGAGCCGTGCGAACTGGGACATGCGGCAGCGGCAACGCCGCTGGCTCGCGCAGGAGGTCTCGGCGGCCGTGGACGGCTTCCACGCCGGGGGCGCGACCCATGTCATCGTGAACGACGGCCATGGGGCGGGCTACACCATCGACCTGGACCACATCGACCCGCGCGCGGACGTGATCAACGGGATGGAGCGGCCCTTCTGGCTGCCGTACCTCGACGACACCTGCACGGCGACGGGTATCGTGGGCGGCCACTCCAAGGCCGGGACCCCGGACGGCTGCCTCTGCCACACGATGAGCACCCCCATCCGGAACTGGACCTTCAACGGGATCAGCCTGGGCGAGATGGGCCTGCAGGCCGCCATCGCAGGCCACTACGGCGTGCCCTTCGTGTTCGCGAGCGGCGACCTGCACGCGTGTCGCGAGATGGAGGCCCTGATCCCCGGAATCGTCACCGTCCCGGTGAAGATCGGCCTGAGCCGCCTCTCCGCGCTCCAGGTCCCGCCAGCCCGGGCCCAGCAGCTCATCCGCGAGGGCGCCCTGCGCGCGATGGACGCGATCGGCAAGGTCGAGCCCCTGCGGCTGGACAGCCCCATCCGCTTCCGCGACGAGCGCGTTGCTCCCACCTTCGACGAAGAGCAGCCCGCCGACGGCTGGCGCATCCTCGACTCCCACACCCGCGAGATCGAGGCCGACGACATCCTGGACCTGATGGTCCGCATCTACAACTACCAGCCCGACTGGCGACCCACGAAGTGGGCGGAGTGGTGAGGCCCCTCGCGGGGGACTGAACCGCAGCTCACGGGCGAGCCGCCCGCGCCACTTGGCCCTATCGGAGAACCTGATGCCCCAACCAGACCATGCGCAACCCGCCGTCCCGGTTTTCGTCCAGACCGCTGTGGAGATCATGCCGGAGGACTCGTGGGAGCAGGTGGGGGAGGAGGAGGCGCGGCTGGTCTACGAGATGGCCTCGCGGAACGAGCTGTCCGGCGGCACGCCCGTGGTGCGGCAGTTCGAGCAGGAGTTCCGTGACTACATCGGGACACGCCTGTGCCTGACCACCTGCAACGGCAGCGCAGCGCTGTACTCGGCGTACTTCGGCGTAGGAGTCGGGCCGGGGGATGAGGTGATCACCCCCTCCTACACGTGGATCTGCACCATCGGGCCGGCCTTGCTGCTGGGGGCGCGGCCGGTGTTCTGCGAGGTCGATCCGCGCACGCTCGTCATGGACCCGGCGGATGTTGAGCGCCGCATCACCGAGCGCACCCGGGCCATCGTGCCCGTGCATCTGTGGGGCAGCGTGTGCGACATGGACCCGATCATGGAGCTCGGCCGGAAGCACGGCATTCCGGTGATCGAGGACTGCTCCCACGCCCACGGCGCGGAGTACAAGGGCCGCAAGGTCGGCTCCATCGGCGACGTCGGCGCCTTCAGCATGCAGGGCAGCAAGGCGCTCAGCGCCGGCGAGGGCGGGGCGCTGGTAACCGACAATGAGGAGACCTTCAACCGCGCCTGCCTCATCGGCCAGGCAAACCGCTGGGGCCTCGACCTGCCGGGGGATCGCTACCAGGAGCTGCAGCCCCTCGGCCTCGGCATGAAGCTGCGCAGCCACCCGCTCGGGATCGGCGTGGCGCTCGTGCAGTTGCGCAAGCTCGACGCGTTGAACGCCTCCCGCGGCAGCTTCGTTGCGGAGGTGGAGGCCGGGATCGCCGACCTCGACTGCCTCGAGCCGCTCGACGTCTACCCGGGCGCGAAGCGCGGCGGGTACTATGCCTTCCCGCTCGTCTACCACCCGGACCGGAACGGCGGCGTCCCAACGAACGAGTTCCTGCAGCGTTGCGCTGAGGCGGGGTTGAAGTGTGGTGACGGCTGGTACCCGCTGCTACACCAGCTGCCGCTCTTCCGCGACGGGTTCGACGTGTTCACCCGCAACCGCGGCCCCTTGGGCGGGGGCTACCGGGGCTACCGAACCGGCGACCTGCCGATCACCGAGGATGTGCGGTCGCGCCTCGTCTTCCCACCCATCCTCACCCAGCCCAGACCCGGCGCGGCGGAGGCGTATGTCAGAGCCCTCCGGCGCGCGGCGGGGAAGAGCGCCTAGGGGGAGCGTAATGCACGGACTCGTGCTCTGCGCGCTACTCGGCGCCGGGGCGTGCCTCGCTCAGCCTGAGCCCTCCCTCGACGGCAAGACCCTGTCCGAGTGGGTCGAGCTGATGAACCGCAATCCCGGGGATCACCTCGCCGCCCAGACGCTGGGTCGCATGGGGGAGCCCGCGATTGCCCCGTTGATCGAGGCGATGCGCAGTCACCCTGACGGCGCGATCCGCTGGCTGGCGCATCGGTCGCTGGCGGAGATCGGCAGGGCCGCCTTGCCCGAGCTCGACCGGGTCATGGAGGACGGCGACCCGACGGCGCGGTGCCAGGCGGTGCTGGCCTTCGAGCTGATCCTCGGCCGGGAGGCCCTCCCGCGCCTGCAGGCGGCGCTGCGGGATGAGCATCCGTACCCCCGCGTGCGCGCGCACGGCGCGTTGCTGCGGTTGGGCGAGCCGAGCGCGGAGCACCTCCCGCCGCTGCTGGAGGTGCTGCGCGACCCGAAGTACGAGGCCCAGTGGCTCGCGGCCGAGGCCCTCGGGCAGACCGGCGCCCAGGCCGCGGGCGCGGAGGCCGCGTTGGCGGAGGTCGCCCGCGCCTTCCCTGGGGGCATCGGCAACCGCGCGTGGCAGGCCCTCGAGGAGATCGGAACGGAGGCCGCGATGGAGCACCTCGGCGACCACTGGGCGGAGGAGCTGGCCGATCCGCAGAGCGACGTGAAGACCCGCGTGGCGACAGCGGCGCGCCTGGGCAAGCTGGGGCCGAAGGCGGAGGCCGCGTTGCTGGGGCTGCGCGCGGTCGTCGCGGACCGGGCCGCGGACATTGTCCTGCGCGGCTACTGCGCCTGGGCCGCCGAGCAGATCGAGCCGTCGACCGCCCCCCCGCAGACCTACCACGTCGCCCAGCAGCATCCGCAAGCCGATGACGCCAACCCGGGGACCGAGGGCCGTCCGTGGAAGACGATCCAGCGCGCCGCGGAGGCCCTAAGGCCCGGCGACACGGTCCTCATCCATGCGGGGGAGTACCGCGAGTTCGTGCGCCCCTTCCTCGGCGGCACGGGCGAGGACCGGATGGTCACCTATGCGGCCGCCCCCGGCGAGGAGCCCGTCCTCAGGGCCTCGGACGTGTGGCAGGCCGACTGGCGCGACGAGGGCGGCGGAGTCTGGTCCGCTCCCTACGAGCGCCACGCGTGGGACCAGCCCGAGCAGTGGCCGACGCCCAACGAGGGCCCGATGCACCGGGCCGAGCAGGTCTTCGTCGACGGCAGGCTGCTGACCCACGTCGCCACGCTGGAAGAGCTGCAGGCGGAGACCGGCCGGATGCTCACCGATGATGCGGCGGGTCGGCTTCTTGTCCACATCGACGGCAGGCCGGACGATCACAGCATCGAGCGCGCGGTGCGCCAGCAGTGCTTTGCGCCGGCGGCGCGCGGGCTGGGGTATGTGCGGGTCCGGGGCCTGCGGTTGCTCCACGGCGCCGCGCCAGAGTCGAACGGCGACAACTGGGGCGTCATCGGCCATCGTTCGGTCATGAGCACGCGCTCGGGGCATCACTGGGTGATCGAGGACAACGTCATCGAGTGGGGCAACGCGCAGGGCCTCGACATCGGCCGCGAGGGCTGGGGCGAGGACGTGTCGTGGCAGCCGGTGGTCTGCGAGACCAGCGGCTGCCATCAGGTCCGGGGCAACACGGTCAGCAACCACGGGGTTGCGGGGATCGTGGGCTGGGCCGGCGGCGCGAACTCGCTGCTGCTGGAGGACAACGTCACCAACGGCAACTGCGTGAAGGGCAACTTCTTCATGTACGAGTCGGCCGGGGTGAAACTCCACACCGCAAAGGACTGCCTCATCCGCCGGCACCGCTCCCACCGCAACGACTGCTTCGGGATTTGGCTCGACTACAACTGCGAGCGGAACCGGATCACCCAGTGCCTCCTCACGGACAACATGGCCGCCGGCGTCTTCCACGAGGTCAGCCCGGGCCCGATCCTCATCGACACCAACGTCATCCTTGGCACGCGCAATGCGGGCGAGGCCTGGGGTGAGGGCATCTACTCCCACGACGGGAATCACGCCACCTGCGCGAACAACCTCATCGCCGATTGCGCCAACTTCGGCATTCGCTTCCGCAACCTCTTCAGCCGCATCGCCGACGGCAAGCCCACCACCACCAGCCACAACCGCCTTGTGAACAACCTCGTCGTGAACTGCGCCCGCGGACCGATCAGCCTCAACCCCGAAGTCCCGAAGGCCGAGGACAACCGTTCGGATCACAACGTCGTCTGGCACGCTGGCGCCGAGGTGATGATGGGTCTGGAGGACGCGGGCTCGGGGGTGAAGTGGGAGGAGACGCGCCTGGGCCAGGCCCTGCAGAGGACCGACGGCGGCGACCTCCTTGTCGCGCTCCAGCCGTGGCAGGACTGGACTGAGAACGATGTGAACTCCCTCCCGGTCCCCTCAAGCCTCCTCTTCGCGGGTCAGTCGCCCGAGCAGATCCTGGCGACGCTGCGAAGCCTCTGGCCCGAAGAGGCGCCGCCCCTTGACGGAGGGTACGGTGAGCATACGCCGGTCGAGGCGACAACGCTCCTGGGCAAGCTCACCCCGCGCCTGAGGGGCTGCGGGTTCGCGTTCAGTCTGCCCCTCGGCCCGGACTTCGGCGTGCAGCTATGGCGTCGCGGCGAGGGGCTGCTCGAACTCCACTGGCGCGGCAGCGACGCCGAGATCAAGCCGCTCTCCGATCCGGTGCTCTGCAACGCACCTCTGCGACCCGCCGAGGTGGTGCTCGAAGTCGCTCCGGGCGGTGAACTGGTGCTCGAGGCCGATCCTGGCCTTCGGGTCGTCTTGGCGGGCCTGCCGACAGAGGTCGAGGACGGGAAGATCGTGACCCGGGCGCCGCAGGACGCAGCGCCCGGAGTGTATGGTGTCGTGACGACGATGGGCGAGAACTGGCAGTGGAGCGGCGTACGGGTGACCGCGGCGCCGTGAACCCTCGCCCGACGAACCCAGGCGAGCCGGGCCATCCGCGGCGACGCCTCGCTCACCGCAATGACGCGGGCCGTCCATGCCACGGGAAACGGCGCCACCATCAGCACTACGGCTGCGTGTCCGGCGCGTCCGGAGAGGGTTCCAGCCCGTCCAGGGCGACGGCGCCCCACCAGAGCCCGGCCTCACGGCCATCCAGTTCGAAGTCCACCACATACGCCGCGTCCGGCAGGGGCTCACCGGCCTCGTCCGTGCCATCCCACAGCAGCTTCTGGTGACCCTTCATCACCTCATCGGCCACCAACCGCCGCACCACGCGTCCAAGGGCATCCACGACGGACGCCGTCAGCCGACCGGCCTCGGGCGCGAAGTAGGCGAGCAGAACGAGCCCCGGCTTCTGCTCGATGAGATCGGCCTGCAGTGTCTCGACAGCTGTGGGCCCGAGCGCAGTGAGGCGGCGCTGCGTCTTCTCGACCGGAACATCGATCCAGTAGCGCACCTCCGAGCGCGCCGAGCCCTGGTCGGACTGGGCAACCGACGCGATCCGGAGCACGTACCGTCCGTCGGGGACGGGCTGCCCATCGTCGCCGGTCGCGTCCCAGGCGAAGACGTAGTCCTTCCCGGGCGCCGGGGGCGTCGGCTTCAGCTGCTTCACCACATCCCCGGCTTCGTTGGTGATGGTGATGTGCGCCGGCGGCACGAGGAAGCCGCCCGGTTCGCGGACCGGCGCGACATAGGCCCGCACCTGCACGAGGCCGCCGCTCACGGACAGCTCGCTCACCGAGATGTCGGACACCGGGGGCGGCTGCGGCGCCATTGCCGCGAGCGGCTCGCCCGGGTTCACGTCCGCCGGGAGGGGAGCCGTGGTCTCTGACACCTGCGCGCCGAGGGGCGTCTGCACCCAGTTCCGCACGGTGACCGCCAGATTGGCCGGGGCGGCGCTTCCCTTCGCCGCGGCAGGTCGCCAGCTGGCCAGCGCGCGACCGTTCGCGGGGGCGGGCCCGCCGGTGATGCGCTCGACCGCCTGGCCCGTCTCGTCGATGACCTCGACCTCCTGCACCCCCGCCGAGTTGGTGACGTAGTCCACCGTCACGCTGCCGTCGGTGCGGGCCACGTGGTCGATGGTGACGAAGGCCCCGTTGAGCGGCGCCGCCAGACCGGATGCAGCGTCGTCCTGCCCGGCCCCCACCCGCGAGGTCGCGCGGGCGGCGGGGTAGAGCGGTGCGGCGGCCTCGACCGGGGCCTCAGCCATGTAGGGGGCGGCCAATACGGGGCCTTCCGGCGCCGCTTCCATGTCGCCTCGGCCGCCGCCCAGGCCCGCGCCACCAAACGCGGGGGCCGTCGCAGCACCCGGCGCCCACCCCATCCGCTCCGCTATCGCCTCGTCGAACTGGTCCTGAAGCCCTTCCCGATGCCGCGGGCGCGCCTGCTGTTGCACGACGATAGGACCCTGACGGGGAGCGCCGGGGCCGGGCTGCGGCGGAGCGGTCGCGGACTCCCACGTGAACTTCTGCACGGCATCGGGCGCAAGGCCGGTGACGATCAGGGTCATCGAGCTGGCCATGTCGGCCAGCATCTCCGGCCCGCCGCTGACGCGCAGGGGGAAGAAGATGAACTGAAGCTGGTTCAGGAGGCTGTTCGGGTCGGCGCCCGGGGCCTCGGCCTTGAGCGGTACGACCTGCCCCTCGACGGTGACGGCTACCTGAGGCTCATCGATCTGGAGGAGCAGGGACGTCTTCAGCGTCGGAGGCGCGGTCCAGCGCACGGCCTCCTCCGCGCCGCGCGCGTTTGCGAGGACGTTGTTCAGCGGCCCAATGCCAAAGAGCAGTCCGCCGGAGAAGAGCCGCCGGAAGACGTTGTCCTGCGTGCTCTCGCCGGCGTCCGCGTCGAGGGCCTCCCAGAACTCCGGGCCGAACTTGATGGCCGCCATCGGGAAGGGCTTGCCGAGGTCGGTCCGGAGCAGCTCGGGGAGGAGCGCCTCCAGGGCGGGAGCCTCGTCGCCGGCCCAGACCGCGGGGGCGGCCAGCACGGCCGCCGCCAAGAGAGTGCCGTATCGGTGTCTGCTGCGCATCTTGGGTGCCATCCTTACCGTGTCCCGTCGCTCGGAACCTCGCGCAAGGAGTGGTCGAGCTCCTCCTCGGCGCGCTCCATGTCGGAGGCCAACGTCGCCGCCAGCGCCGGAGTGCCCATCGCGGCGTCGACGGTGCTCATGTCCGAACGCAGGCGACTCGCGATCAACCGCAGGTCAGCCGTCGTGACCCGCGCCGTGCGGTACTCAGCCGGACTCATGTCGCGCCCGGCAGGACGGGCCCCGATCCCGAGGCCGGCCGCCGGCGCCCGCGTCTCATGGGACGCAGCAAACACGACACCCGGAAGCGCGGGTCCCGGGGTCGGGGCCGGCACGCTGACCGCCGGCGCGGCGGGCACCGACACTGGGACGCGCTTCACGACCGTGCGCGTGCGGACCACCTTCACGGGCACCCTCACCACCCGTTCGACGACGCGCTCGACCGGAACCTCGCGCACTGGCCCGGCGACCTGGACTTCCCGGGTCTGCGTCTCGGTGCGCGTGATCGTCTTGGGCAGAGCGACATGACCTAGCCCGAGCCCGATCAGCAGGCATGCCGCCGCCAGGGCCGAGGAGAGCCCCCATGACGGGACGAGGGTCAGCGCCGGTCGCCGCTCGCGCCGGCGGGTCTCGCGGCCGATGGAGCGCGCGAGGTCCTCGAAGTAGGCCGCTTCGGGCTCCTCGGCCCCCAGCTCGCGAAGCAAGGCCTCCTGACGACTGAAGGCCTCGTACTCCCGAGCACAGGCGGCGCAGGTCCGCAGGTGCTCATCGAGGCGACCGCGGTCGGCCTCCGAGGCGGCGCCGTCCAGCACTGCATGGATGAGGTGTAGGGCATCACGGCATTTCATGGTCCTCACATCCTCTCCGACAGGGAGGGGGACGGCCGGTGACTCAAGGCCGGCCCCTCCCCCGCCTCGAGAGCCCGTCGCAGATTCTCGCGGGCGCGGTGGATCGTCGCTTTGACGGTGCCCTGGGAGCAGCGCATGATCTGGGCCACGCCCGCGATAGACTGGTCCTGCAAGGTGAAGAGCGTGATCGCCGCGCGCTGGCGAGGCGGCAGCCCGGCAATCGCCTCCCGCAGCCGCTCCAGCTCCTCCCGGCTCTCCGCGGACCGCGCGGGGCCGGCAGGCGCCTGCGGGGCCCAGTCCGGGGGCTCACCCTTCACCGTCTCATCGAGTGGTTCCATCATCCTTCGCCGACGATAGCGGCGGTATGACATGCAGTGGTTCGTCGCGATGGTCAGCAGCCAGTTCCGGAAGTTCCCGTCGGCCCGGAAGCGCGGCAGCTTCTCATACGCCCTCAGAAAGGTCTCCTGCGTGGCATCACCCGCGTCATCCGGGTCGCCGAGCAGCCGGTAGGCCAGCCGGTACACGGTGCGCTGGTGCAGCCGCACAAGTTGGTCGAAAGCCGCCCGGTCGCCCGCGCGTGTGCGGGCCACCAATGCGGCATCGCTGTCTCCCATGCGTGTCGAGCCTTCCGTCACGGCGGGCAACCGTCACTCTCCAGTATGCGCAGCCACCGGTCTCGGTTTATCTGGCGACCTCCCCAGCAGATACACCCGGGCTGCGGGACACACCTCCTCACGGCCCGAGGGAACCCGGAAGGGGTGACGGGCCGGGTGGCGGAATGAGGGGTCTCTGCTCGATCATCGAACCTCGGAGAACCGTCCGATGCAGTTTCCGCACCTGCCCCTGCGCAATCCGCAGCCCGATGCCGCGGCGTTCGTGAAGACGCTGCTCGGGGAGGCGATCCCCGAGCGGGCGCCGCTGGTGGAGTACATCGTAGACCCGATCATCATGCGGCCCGCGCTGACGGAGCTGGTCGGGCGGGAGTGGGTCGATCCGCTCCCCGGCGACCGAGCCTCGCAGGCTGCGTACTGGGACAACTTCATCGCCTTCTGGCAGCACATGGGTTACGACTTCGTGCGCCTGGAGATCGGGCTGGGCTTTCCCACGAAACACGTGGTGGGCAAGGACCCCTCGCCAGGGGTCGATCGCGACCGCTCCTGGGTCGACCAGCACCACGGCACCATCGGGAGCTGGGATGACTTCGAGCGCTATGCGTGGCCCAGCCTCGACCGGGCCGACCTCTTCCCGCTGGAGTATGTGAACGATCATCTGCCGGAGGGCATGGGGCTGATCTCCTCCCACGGCGGCGGCGTGTACGAGCACATCTCGGCGATCTTCTCATACGAGGGCCTGTGCATGATGCTCTATGACGACCCGGAACTCGTGCGGGCGGTCACCGACCGGGTCGGGGAGCTGCAGGCGGAGTACTACGAGTGGCTGCTGACTCTCGACCGGCTGATCGCGGTGTTCCCGGGGGACGACATGGGCTTCCGCACGGGGACGCTCATCGCGCCGGATCAGCTCCGCGAGTTCACACTCCCCTGGCACAAGCGCTACGCGCAGATGGCTCACGAGCGGGGTCTCCCATACTTTCTGCACTCATGCGGGAATCTGGATACTATCATGGGCGACCTCATGGATGAGGTCGAGATCGACGGGAAGCACTCCTACGAGGACGCCATCCGACCCGCGGCCGAGGCCCACGCGTTGTGGGGCGACCGGATCGCCATCCTCGGGGGCGTGGATGTGGACGTGCTGGGGCGGCAGGACCCGGAGACCGTGCGGGCCTACGTGCGGAGGCTGATCGACAACTGCGGGCCGAAGGGGAGGTTCGCGGTAGGGTCCGGAAACTCAATACCCTCGTATGTCCCGGCCGGGAACTACCTCACGATGGTCGATGAAGCGAACCGGTAGGGAGGCCACGATGGGTCAGCGACGACGGGATGTGACGCGCCGCGACTTCCTGCGCACCTCCGCCCTCGGGGGCGCCGCGCTGGCCGGGCTGGGCTCCGCCGGGCTGGCCCAGCCGGGCGAGGCCCCGAGGCTCCCTCGGCGGAAGCTCGGACGGACCGCCCTGGAGGTCAGCCTCGTCGGCTACGGTACGGAGTTCATCAACGATCGTGCGCTCGTCGAGCACCTGCTGGCGGAGGGTGTGAACCACGTTGACACGGCGGTGCTCTACCAGAGCGGCAACGCGGAGCGCCAACTGGCCCCGATCCTGGCCGACCACCCGGACACCATCGTCGCCACGAAGTTCCTGCGCACGATTCCGGCCGATGCGCCGAAGGAGGCGTACCTCGCCGACTTCGAGGGCAGCTGCGAGCGGATGCAGCGGCAGAGCGTGGACATCCTCTACCTCCACGACCGCCGCACCGCCGAGTCCGTCGAGTGCCCGGGCGCGAAGCAGGCGGTCGATGAGCTGAAGGCCGCCGGGCGGGTGAAGCACTTCGGGGTCAGCACGCACCTCGGGCAGGCGGCGGTGGCGCAGAAGGCGGTGGAGCTGGGCTGGTTTGACGTGCTGCTCGCGGCCCACAACTTCCTCTCGCCCGCCTCGGATGCGGAGGCGCTCAAGGCGGCGGCCGACGCGGGGATGGGAGTCGTGGTGATGAAGGTGCTGCGAGCGGTGGCGCCGGGGGAAGACTGGTACCCGCGGGCCACCGAGGAGCAGCGGGCGGTCCTCGAGGCCGCGAACATCTACCAGGCCGCGATCCGTTGGGCCCTGAGCCGTGAGTACGTGAGCAGTGCGGTTCTCTGCATCGCGAACCACGATGAGGCGGCGGTCGACCTGGAAGCCGCGCGCGACCCGGCCCTGGGCGACCGGGAGGCAAGAGCCCTGGGGGCCTACCGGCAGCTGGCGGGGGCGACGATCTGCCGGGGATGCGGCGCCTGTGAGCGCGCGTGTCCCCGGCGCGTGGCCGTCAGCGACATCCTTCGCTTCGCCGCGTATGCCCGGACGTACCGGGAACCCGCGGCCGCGCGGGCGAAGTACGCGGCGCTGGACGAAGCGCGGACGGTCACGGCATGTGGGGAGTGCTGGGCCTGCGAGGCGGCGTGTCCCTACGGGCTCGCGGTGCGCGGGCGCCTGCGGGAGGCGCACGAGGTGCTGGCCTAGCGGCGGAAGATGTCGGCGACCGGAATCGCCAAGCCGGGCAGGATCGTCTCGGCGGTCAGCGTCCCGGCCTCCCCGACCACGTCGAGGCCGCCGCCCCCCCGGTACACGTAGACTTCACGCCTCGTCGGCAGGACGACCCACACGATCTGGGTGCCGGCCGCAAGGTACTCCTCGACCTTCTCCAGAACGTCGCGCATCCGGTCGGAGGGAGATACGACCTCCACGGCCAAGTCCGGCGGACCCGGGAAGGCCCCCTCGAGGGGTGGGTGCAGAGCGGCGCGCGCCTTCACCACGAAGGCCACATCTGGCACGCGGACCGTGTCGGGGTCGCGCCGAAGCAGAAAGCCGGCCTCCGGCACGTAAGTGATGCCCAAGTCCCCGGCCTCCACGAAGGCCCCAAGCCGAACCACAATGCGGCTACCGATCAGCCCGCTCTCTGCCGCTGATGGCGTCATCTCGATGACCTCCCCGCGGACGAGTTCGCACCGCATGTTGTCCGGCAGTTGCTCGAACTCCTCGGCGGTCATCAGCGCGGTTGTCTGAACCATGCCTCCACGCTCCCTGAGTCGTCGCTCGCCTCTGGACTTCGGGGTGCGGCGCCCCGATTCCTACCTCACACGCCATGCGCCTGACGCCGGCGCAGGGTGACGATGTCGTCCACGCTGCCGATCAGGAGGCCACTAGCGTCGGCGAGGGCCACGAAGTCCGCCAGCCCGGCGGTCTCGCCGGTGGGCCGTAGAATCTCGCAACCCAAAGCAGCCGGGTACAGGCCGCCGATCCGGCAGAGGTCGACCGCGCCCTCGGTGTGCCCGGGGCGGTCCAGCACGCCGCGCGCCGAGGCGCGGATGGGGAACAGGTGCCCGGGGCGGGCGAGGTCCTCCGGGCGCGAGGCGGGATCGAGGATGACCTGTACCGTGCGCATCCGGTCCGGCACCGACACGCCCGTGTGGATGCCCTCGCGCGCATCGACCGAGACAGTGAACGGCGTCAGGTTCACCTCCGTGTTGTCCTGCACCATCGGATGCAGGTTCAGCTCATCACAGCGCGCGCCGTCGACAGCCAGGAACAACAGTCCGCCATTCGCGCGGCTGAGCATGAAGGCGATGCGCTCCTGGGTCGCCTTCTCGGCGGCGAGCACGAAGTCGCCCTCGTTCTCGCGGTCGATATGATCGACGAGGATCACGACCTCGCCGCGCCCGAGCGCAGCCGCCAACTCCTCGGGCGAGGCGAGCTTGACATCGGCGTGAGTGAGACCCATCGAAGCAGGTCCTCCAGGACACCAACAACGTCCGGCATAGACGAACGTATCCCCCGACGCGAGCGCGGAGGTCACCGGAGTGTTCGGCGGGCGCGAAGCGAAAGCCTCCCGCCCGAGGACGGGAGGCTGCAAGGCGGGGCGAGGCCGGTCAGCGGGTGGAGGGTTGGTCCAGGAACCATGTGCCCTGGGGGAACACGGGCACAACGGTGATGCCGTCGAAGTCGTCTCCGCGGCCGTAGGTGATCGTGAGCCCCCAGGGACGCAAGATGCCCCGAAGGACTTGGTGGAGCGGAGCGTGCACGGCCTGCATCGACACGCGAGCGTCACCCGACACGCCCTCGGCGAGGCCAATCGGCTTCCCCAGTTCGGCCGCGAGGGCCTTCAGCGCCTCCGTCAGAGGAACATCATCCACCTTGAGGTCGATTGGCTTCTGCAGGACCTCCGGGGTCTCGACTGCCCAACCCCGCCAGGTCCCCGCGTACCCCGTGGCGCCGGTGCCTCCCGGCTGCGCCATCTCTCGTTCGATGGCCGCCACCCGGGCATCGAGCCCGCCGAAGTCAAGCCGCACCTCAGTGGGGGAGATGCCGACCTGGGTGGCATACCACCGGGCCCCGGGCACCACACGCCAGCGCTCCATCGCCTGCCCATCGCCCTCGACCCACTGCAGCAGGACGAACGGCTCGAGTCTCGCCCCCGTTGGGTCGGTGAGGCTCGCCGTGACCGCGAGGCGGAGCAGGACATGCTCGACCGTGTTGGCGTCGCCGTGCCAGCCGAGTTCTAAGGCCCTCTCCGCCATCCCGACGACCATCGACGGGTCGAG
>Ga0233425_10004952_pt1 | contig 21674 bp, 15 predicted proteins | sample Watercolumn_Towu_2_FD_181712 | JGI IMG/M metagenome (GOLD analysis project Ga0233425, IMG submission 181712) | Freshwater microbial communities from Lake Towuti, South Sulawesi, Indonesia - Watercolumn_Towuti2014_140_MG | ecosystem: Environmental > Aquatic > Freshwater > Lake | place...
GTCGAACCGATGACGTGAACCGGGCGGCGCAATCGGGTCGACGCCCCCTGGTTCGACCGCCGCGCTGCAGGAGTGGATGGCGATGAGGTCGAGGGGTCGGGCGAGTTTGGTTGGGGCTGACTGCCGGGCGAATAACGGACTCGCCTACCCGCCATGGTCACGGCAATTTGGCAGTCGAACTTCCCTCGCTGATCTGCCACCATGAATTCGACCCCAAGCTTTCCGTTACTCTTCGCCCTGTGCGTTGCCGCCGGGGCGAACGTGGCGCCTCTCGCGGCGCAGTCCGCTTCGGCCTCCACCCCGGCCAGCTCGGGCGGGCGCGACGAAACCGTGCGACTCGAGGCCTTCACCGTTACCGGATCGAACATCCGGAGGATCGAAGTGGAACGGGTGTTGCCCGTCACCGTGCTGGATGCCGGGGCCATCGAAGTGCGCGATGCGTCGCAGCCCTCGGATTTGCTGACGGCCATGCCGCAGGTCACCGGCCTGCCCGGGAACGAGACGGCCACGCTGGGATCGACTGCGCGCGGCGACAACGCAACCATCTCGTTGCGCGGCATTGCCTCGAGCAACACGCTGATCCTGCTCAACGGCCGGCGGGTCGCGGGGACCCCGATTGCGCAAACGGAAGCGGGGGTGCCGGCGATCTCCACCAACATCAATCAGCTTCCCAACCGCGGCATCAATCGCATCGACGTGCTGCGCGACGGCGCGTCCTCGGTCTACGGCACCGACGCGGTGGCCGGTGTCGTCAACTACAACATGCAACGGCGCTTTCGCGGAACGGAGCTGTCGATGCGCGTCGGGCAGACGAGCTACCGGGATGGACAGGAGTGGCGGACGACTCTCTTGCACGGTCGGGATTTATCGAACCGCCGCGGCCGGGTGATGATCGCCGCCGATTTCTACCATCGTGCGGCCATGTACGCGCGGGATCGTGCGTTTGCCGCGGAGGCCGACCATAGCTACCGTGCCCCGCCGCCTTGGAACATCGCGACCACTACGACCTTCAACTTCCGTTCGGCGACTACCGAATACGGCAATTTCCTGCTCGGGACGGTCACCGCGGTCAACCCGTACGGGAGCGTCACCGGTTTTGCGGGGGCGCGTCCGGCCGGGGTCCCGGCGACGCTCGTCGCAACTTCGGGATTGTGGGTACTGCAGCCCAGCGGTGGTGGCGGAGTGACGATCGGCAGCGCCACGCCCAGCCGGGCGGGCGTCACGCACGATTACTTTTGGAACAATAATGCCTACCGCGTCATCCAGCCCAAGTCGGATCGCACCAATCTCTTCCTGAGCGCCGAGTTCGATCTCACCAACCGGTTGACGGCGTTTGCCGAGGGGAGCCTCTACCGCGCGGAGTCGATCACCTACCGTGAGCCGGACGGAATCACGCAAAACACGGATGGTTTCATCATCGTGCCGGTGACGAATCCGTACAACCCGTTCGGCAACCGTTTCTGGTCTCCGACCGGTGCGCCCAATCCCGACGGTTCTCCGCGGCTCACGGGCACGCCTTCGGCGGTCTCGATCACGAATAAGCGTCTCACGGATCTCGCGACGCGGACGAGTTCCGTCGACAGCACAATCTATCGGGGAGTGGCCGGCGTGCGCGGGAAGTTTCTGCGCACCTGGATATGGGAGGCCGCGGCGCTGTACACGACGGCCCGGGTGACGGACAACGAACAGGGACCCAATCGGAAGAGCCGGCTGATCGCCGCGATTAACGAGACGGATCCGGCACGGGCGTTTAATCCGTTCACCCGTTCGTTTGCCGTGCAAAATGGGGCGCTGATTGTGACCGGTCCCTACCGCAATCCGGACAGCGTCACTTCGACCTTCCGGTCGAGCTTCGCCGACAACGGCCTCACCAAACTGGGCAGTCTAGACTTCCGCGCGAGTGGCGACTTGGTGCCAATCTGGGGTGGCAATATCATCAGCGGAGCGGTCGGTGGCGAGTTCCGGTACGAAGCGTATGATCGGTTTCGCGCACCGTTTGCCGGCCTGAACCCGCCGGATTCCGGTCTGGATCCGGAGGCGAACGACTTCCTCGGCTACGGCCCGATGTCCGATACCCACGGCAACCGGCATGTAACCGCATTTTACGCGGAAGCGGTGGCTCCGATCTTCGGGCGGGACCGGCGATGGCCGCTCATCCAGTCGCTAGAGCTCTCGGCCTCCGGGCGTTTCGAGAGCTATACCGATTTTGGCGGCACCACCAAACCGAAGTTCGGCGTGGCTTGGAAACCGCTGGGCTGGATCATGGTACGGGGCTCCTACAATCAGGGATTCCACGCACCCAACCTCGTGCAACTCTATTCCGGAGTGCGGCGGGCCACGGCGACCAACAGCACCGATTCATACCGCAGCCCGGTGACCGGTCTCGTCATCGACGGTCCCTCGAACCGTCGCCAGATCTCGCAGGGAAACCGGAATCTGCAGCCTGAGACATCGACCGGCAAGGCGGCCGGCATCGTGATCGATGTGCCCGGCGTCAGAGGCCTGTCGGTCTCAGTCGACTATTGGGAGGTCCGGCAGAAGGATCTCATCGGTGCCAGCGGGACGATTGCGGACGACACCGCCGCGCTGCAGGCGGCCACCCAGGCGGCCCTCGCGCGCGGAACCGCCATCGGGCAGATCGATCTCGGTTCCGGAACCGAGAGTTACCAGGGCGACCCAGCGGTCCGGCGCCTCCCCGTTACCCAGGCCGATCGCGACGCATTCGCGGCGTACAACGCGACGCGGACTCCTGGCAACCAGCGCGCCGTCGTCGGCGCAATTGAAGCGCTTCTCATCACCTTCTTCAACAAGTCCGAGCAGTTCGTGAATGGTTTCGACTTCGACGTGAACTACCGCCTGCCGGCCTTTGCCTTGGGGCAGTTCAACCTGAACACCACTTGGGCATACTTGAACGACTTCCACGTCTACACCACACCGGGCGCCCCACGCCGGAACTATCGGAACGGCAACAGCGCCAATGCCGGCGGCGCGACTCCGATTTGGCGCGGAACTACCACGCTCAGCTGGCGGCGGCAGAACTGGAACGCCGGTGTCGGGCATTATTACATCGGCCGGTACGCCGACGTGAACGCCACCGTAACCGCGGCGCAGTACGCAGAGCTCGGCGCACCGAGCTACATCCTCCCGGTTTTCGACAACGGCAACTACTCCTACCGGTACCTCGTCCACGACACTCACAGCTACAACGCGTTCCTGGGGTACCGCGTGTCGGCGCAGAACCGCTGGCTGCGCGACACGAGCATCCGCTTGGGCGTGAACAACGTCTTCAACCGCAAACCGCCGCTGGCCGCCGATTCCCGTGGCTACGATGTCAGCGTCTATAACGTCATGGCGCGCGGCCGGACGTACTCTGTGCAGTTTTCGCGGAAGTTGTGAACCCGGGTCGTGGGGCACCGCTGCCCGGCGCGTTGGGGTCGCGGCCAAATTCTGGAGGGAGAATCGCAATCGACGGCGACCGATTCCAGTTTACTTGCCTCCCTCCGCTCGCACGATTCCGCCTGCGATGAAAAGAAGCCACGCGGCCAAGCCGCTGTCCGAAAATGCCCACCTGCTGAAGTGGGTGGAAAAGATGGGCGCCTTGTGCAAACCGGCAGCGATCCACTGGGTCGACGGTTCCCAGAACGAATACGACTCGCTGTGCGCCCAAATGGTCAAAGCTGGTACGTTCACGAAGCTGAACGAGAAACTATGGCCCGGCTGCTACTACGCCCGCAGCGACGAGAGCGATGTGGCACGAGTCGAAGACCGGACCTTCATTTGTTCGCTTTCCAAGGAGGGGGCAGGTCCCACGAACAATTGGGTGGATCCGTATGAAATGCGGAAGAAGCTGCGCAGCCTTTTCACCGGCTGCATGGCCGGCCGCACCATGTACGTGCTGCCATTCAGCATGGGACCGATCGGCTCACCCCTGGCGCAAATCGGCGTCGAGCTGACCGACTCGCCCTATGTCGTCGTCAACATGCGGATCATGGCCCGGATCGGCCTGCCGGTGTTTCGCGAGATCGACAAGGCGCAACAACGGGTGGTGCCCTGCCTGCACAGTGTTGGCGCCCCGCTGACAGAGGGGCAGAAGGACGTCCCCTGGCCGTGCAACAAGGAGAAATACATCGTGCATTTCCCGGAAACGCGGGAAATCTGGAGTTTCGGCTCGGGCTATGGCGGCAACGCGTTGCTGGGCAAGAAGTGCTTTGCCCTGCGGATTGCATCGAACATGGCCCGGGATGAAGGCTGGATGGCCGAGCACATGCTCATCCTCGGAGTCGAGGATCCAAGGGGGGAGAAGACTTATGTCGCGGCCGCATTTCCCAGCGCCTGCGGCAAAACCAATTTTGCAATGATGATTCCCCCGCCCTCATTACAGAAGAAGGGGTGGAAGGTCTGGACGGTAGGGGACGACATCGCGTGGATCCGCCCCGACTCGGAAGGGCGACTGCGGGCAATCAACCCGGAGGCGGGGTTTTTTGGCGTGGCGCCGGGGACGTCCGCCAAGACCAATCCGAACGCCATGGTATCACTCGCCCGGAATACCATCTTCACCAATGTCGGGTTGACCGCGGACGGCGGGGTCTGGTGGGAGGGGATGACAGACCAACCGCCTGGGAACCTCACCGACTGGCGGGGGCAGCCGTGGACTCCGGAGATCGCCCGGGCGACGGGCGCAAGAGCGGCCCATCCTAACGCGCGGTTCACGGCGCCTGCGTCCCAGTGCCCCGCGATCGACCCGGCGTGGGAAGACCCCACCGGGGTGCCCATCAGCGCGATCATTTTCGGAGGGCGCCGGGCATCTACCCTGCCCTTGGTGTTTCAGGCATTTAACTGGAGTTCGGGCGTTTACGTGGGGGCGACCATGGGATCGGAGATGACTGCCGCGGCCGCCGGCACGGTGGGCAAGGTCAGGCGAGATCCGATGGCGATGCTACCATTCTGCGGGTATCACATGGGGGATTACTTCCGCCACTGGATCGGGATGCAGAAGCGCCTCGCGGAGACGCCGCGGATCTTCCATGTGAATTGGTTCCGGAAGGACGCGACCGGCCGGTTCCTTTGGCCTGGCTTTGGGGAAAACATGCGCGTCTTGAAGTGGATCGTGGAACGGGCCCGCGGCCGGGCTTTGGGGCGGGAAACGCCCATCGGCTGGATGCCGCGCTTCGACGATCTCGATTGGACCGGGCTGGAATTTCCCAGGCATTCGTTCGAAGAACTGCAGGCGATCGACCGGGCGGCATGGCGAGCCGAAATCATGGGCCACGAGGAGATCTTTCTGGACCTGCACGATCGCCTGCCGAAGGAGATGATTTTCGAACGCGAATTGCTCATCTGCCGGATGTAGCCGGTGCCCGATCCACTTTGACCCTCGTTGCGAGCCGAGTGACGCGACCGGTGCGAGTGAGGTCCCGGGCGAGATGGGGGAGCGCCCGGGCGGCCCGCTCGATGTAGGTGATAATTAGATACATTACTTCCACGCGGCTACCGGGAGAGGCGGGCGGTGCCGACGGTGCCCTGCCACGCGGGGAAAAAAATGTCTTGCCGCGAGTGGGTCGGTTTGCACCGTCTTCCGCCCCGCCGGTTCCAGGCAGCCGCACGCGACGTGGGGCGATGTCTGGCCGAGGCGGGAGGGAAGACCGGGTTCTTTTGCGAAGTCGCGGACTGATCAAAAATATTTTGAAAAGCCGTTGACGACGGTCAAGAAAAGCCTCTCAGTTGGTCCCTTTCCCTCAGTGGAAAGGCTCTTTGAAATTTACTCTGTGCGATTGATTGGGACCCCCAATCAAGAATCAAAATAAGGTGCCGACTTCGGTCGGCACTAGTTCAGTAGTTCATGAATCACTAGGTTCATAACTCTTCTTTTCGGAGAGTTTGATCCTGGCTCAGAATGAACGCTGGCGGCGTGGTTAAGACATGCAAGTCGAACGGTTTTCATTGATAGGCAACTTGATGTGAAAGCAGTGGCGAACGGGTGCGTAACACGTGAACAATCTACCTCCGAGTGGGGAATAGCTCGCCGAAAGGCGAATTAATACCGCATGTGGTCGGGACTCGCATGAGTCTTGAACCAAAGTCAGGGACCGCAAGGCCTGACGCTTGGAGAGGAGTTCGCGGCCTATCAGCTAGTTGGCGAGGTAACGGCTCACCAAGGCTAAGACGGGTAGCTGGTCTGAGAGGATGATCAGCCACACTGGAACTGAGACACGGTCCAGACACCTACGGGTGGCAGCAGTTTCGAATCATTCACAATGGGCGAAAGCCTGATGGTGCGACGCCGCGTGAGGGATGAAGGTCTTCGGATTGTAAACCTCTGTCACCGGGGAAGAAACGTTTCAAGTTAACAGCTTGAAGCCTGACTTAACCCGGAGAGGAAGCAGTGGCTAACTCTGTGCCAGCAGCCGCGGTAATACAGAGACTGCAAGCGTTATTCGGATTCACTGGGCGTAAAGGGTGCGCAGGCGGCCATGTGTGTGAGGCGTGAAAGCCCGGGGCTTAACCTCGGAACGGCACCTCAAACTACACGGCTAGAGCATTGGAGAGGGTAGCAGAATTCACGGTGTAGCAGTGAAATGCGTAGATATCGTGAGGAATACCAGAGGCGAAGGCGGCTACTTGGACAATTGCTGACGCTCAGGCACGAAAGCGTGGGGAGCAAAAGGGATTAGATACCCCTGTAGTCCACGCCCTAAACGGTGCACACTAGGTCTTGGCGGATTCGACCCCACCAGGGCCCCAGCTAACGCGTTAAGTGTGCCGCCTGAGGACTACGGCCGCAAGGCTAAAACTCAAAGGAATTGACGGGGGCCCGCACAAGCGGTGGAGTATGTGGCTCAATTCGATGCAACGCGAAGAACCTTACCTAGCCTTGACATGCAGGAGACCGGCGCTGAAAGGCGCCTTTCCTTCGGGACTGCTGCACAGGTGCTGCATGGCTGTCGTCAGCTCGTGTCGTGAGATGTTGCGTTAAGTCGCGCAACGAGCGCAACCCCTGTCCTTAGTTGCCACCATTCAGTTGGGCACTCTAGGGAGACAAACCCTCTTTGAGGGTGGGAAGGTGGGGATGACGTCAAGTCAGGATGGCCCTTACGGCTAGGGCTGCACACGTACTACAATGCCCGGTACAGAGGGAAGCAATACCGCGAGGTGGAGCAAATCCTCAAAACCGGGCTCAGTTCAGATTGTAGTCTGCAACTCGACTACATGAAGTTGGAATCGCTAGTAATGGCGCATCAGCTACGGCGCCGTGAATACGTTCCCGGGCCTTGTACACACCGCCCGTCACGTCATGAAAGCCGGTTTCGCCCGAAGTGCGTTTGCCAACCAGCAATGGAGGCGGCGCCCTAAGGTGAGGCTGGTGATTGGGACGAAGTCGTAACAAGGTAGCCGTAGGGGAACCTGCGGCTGGATCACCTCCTTTCTAAGGAGACGGCGGCACCATGCAAATGGGGCCGCCGATGGTCGAAGAACCCTGCGGGATCAAACCCGCCGGTTTCGGGTTCCAGTTGATCGCACAAAGTAGGTTTTTCAGAGCAAGTTCTTTCACGAGTTCAGATCATGACCTTGCCCGGGGTCGTAGCTCAGTTGGTAGAGCACCTGCTTTGCAAGCAGGGGGTCACCGGTTCGAATCCGGTCGGCTCCACCAAGAGTGATCACCGCGAGGTGCTGGCCGTTCTCCCTTCCTGGGCTCATAGCTCAGTTGGTTAGAGCACGCGCTTGATAAGCGCGGGGTCGATGGTTCAAGTCCATCTGGGCCCACCATCCTGCCGGAAAGGTGATTCCGGAGGTGGTTGGGGCGGGCGGGCAACGGGGGGGGTAATTTTGTTCTTTGAAAGTTTAGGGTAGTTTTAGTGTAAGTGGGTAAGATAAACGCCTAGAATATGAAAGCGTTTGCATGAACCAGTTACAGCAATTGATGGATGCCTTGGCTTCATCAGGCGATGAAGGACGCAGCAAGCTGCGATAAGCTTCGGGGAGCGGCACGCACGCTTTGATCCGGAGATTTCCGAATGGGGAAACCCGGCACCAGTCATTTGGTGCCGCGCCGGTCTGAATTCATAGGATCGGCCGCGCAATACGCGGAGAAGTGAAACATCTCAGTATCCGCAGGAAGAGAACGAGAATCGATTCCGTCAGTAGTGGCGAGCGAAAGCGGAACAGCCCAAACCGCCGGGATTTATCCTGGCGGGGTTAAAGGACCACAATGTGGGACCACAAAGGTTAGACGAACGCGCTGGAAAGCGCGACCACAGCGGGTGACAGTCCCGTAGTTTAAAACCGGAGTGGCCCTAGTGGAATCCTGAGTAGCACCGTACACGTGAAATCCGGTGTGAATTCGTGCCGACCACGGCATAAGGCTAAATACTCGATGAAGACCGACAGCGAACTAGTACCGCGAGGGAAAGGTGAAAAGCACCCCGGAAGGGGAGTGAAAGAGCAACTGAAATCAATTGCTAACAAGTCAGTGGGAGCCGGCTTGTCCGGTGACCGCCTGCCTTTTGTATAATGAGTCTGCGAGTTATTGCCCGTAGCAAGCCTAAGCCGGTCCCCGGCGAAAGCGCAGCGAAAGCGAGTCCCAACAGGGCGACCAGTTGCTGGCAATAGACCCGAAGCGGAGGTGATCTAACCATGGCCAGGATGAAACTCCGGTAAAACGAAGTGGAGGTCCGAACCCGTCAATCTTGAGAAATTGTGGGATGAGCTGTGGTTAGGAGCGAAAGACTAATCAAACCCTGTGATAGCTGGTTCTTTCCGAAATATATTTGGGTATAGCGTCGGATGCTGATCTGTGGAGGTAGAGCACTAAATAAGCTAGGGCCCCTACCGGGGTACTGAACTTAATTAAACTCCGAATACCGCAGAGTGAAGTCCGGCAGTCAGACTGTGGGGGATAACCTTCATAGTCGAGAGGAGAATAATCCAAACCATCGGTTAAGGTCCCAAAATATGGCTCAGTGAAAAAGGATGTGATTTTGCTTAGACAATGGGGATGTTGGCTTAGAGGCAGCCATCATTTAAACAGTGCGTAACAGCTGACCCATCGAGCGAAGTTGCGCCGAAAATGATCGGGACTTAAGCCATATACCGAAGCTGTGGGTTGTAGCAATACAGCAGTAGGAAAGCGTCCCAAGTGCGAGCGAAGTGGAAGGGGTAACCGACCATGGAGCGCTTGGGAGTGAGAATGCAGACATAAGTAACGATAAAGCCGGTTGAAATCCGGCTCGCCGAAATCCCAAGGATTCCTGGGGAAGGTTCGTCCGCCCAGGGTTAGTCGGGTGCTAAGACGAGGCCGTAAGGAGTAGTCGATGCCAAGCAGGTTTAATATTCCTGCACCACCTGACATGCGTTTGATCCAAGGAGTGACGGAGAAAGTTAGTCCAGCGACGGGTTGAATCGTCGTCCAAGCTGGTAGGCTGTCCGGGGATAAAAGACCGGGCAAGGCCGAGAAGCGATGGGACCTCGAGGCCACGGCCGAGGGGGATTGGATGATACTCTGCTTCCGGGAAAAGCTTCGTGGTTAGCATGTTGGGTGCCCGTACCGTAAACCGACACAGGTGGGATAGATGAATATTCCAAGGCGCGCAGGTTAAATCTCTCTAAGGAACTCGGCAAATTAGCCCCGTATCTTCGGTAGAAGGGGTGCCCCGCAAGGGGCCGCAGTTAATTGCGTCAACCGACTGTTTAGCAAAAACACAGCACTCTGCTAAGTCGCAAGACGACGTATAGGGTGTGACACGTGACCAATGCGGAAAGGTGAAAGTCTTGGGTGCAAGCTCAGGATCTAAGCCCCCGTGAATGTCGGCCGTAACTATAACGGTCCTAAGGTAGCGAAATTCCTTGTCGGGTAAGTTCCGACCCGCACGAATCGTGTAACGAGTTGACGACTGTCTCGGAGAGAGGCCTGGTGAAATTGTAGTGGCGGTGAAGATGCCGCCTACCCGCAGCAGGACGGAAAGACCCTATGCACCTTTACTGTAAGCTGTTATTGTCGCTTGGCTTTCAATACGTAGAATAGGTGGGAGACGGTGAAGCCCGGTTCCAGGATCGGGCCGAGTCGCAATGTGAAATACCACTTTTTGTTGGTTAGGCGTCTAACCTCGTACCATCATCTGGTCGCGGGACAGTGATAGCAGGTCAGTTTTTCTGGGGCGGAATCCTCCCAAAAGGTAACGGAGGATTACGAAGGTTCCCTCGGCCCGGTCGGTAATCGGGCTATAGAGCGCATGAGTATAAGGGAGCTTTACTGTGAGACCAACAAGTCGAGCAGTTGCGAAAGCAGGTTCAAGTGATCCGGTGGTTGAATGTGGAATCGCCATCGCTCATAGGACAAAAGGTACGCTAGGGATAACAGGCTGATCGCGCCCAAGCGTTCACAGCGACGGCGCGGTTTGGCACCTCGATGTCGGCTCATCACATCCTGGGGCTGGAGAAGGTCCCAAGGGTTCGGCTGTTCGCCGATTAAAGTGGTACGCGAGCTGGGTTCAGAACGTCGTGAGACAGTTCGGTCCTCTATCCGCTGTGGGCGTCTGTGATTTGAGGGGTTCATTCTCTAGTACGAGAGGACCGAGAATGACGAACCTCTGGTGTTCCGGTTGTCGCGTCAGCGGCAGCGCCGGGTAGCTATGTTCGGAAGGGATAAGCGCTGAAAGCATCTAAGCGCCAAGCCCATCCCAAGATAAGATCACAATCCCCGCAAGGGGTGAAAGGTCCGGGTAGACCACCCGGTTGATAGGCCAGAAATGTAAGCGGGGCGACCCGTTGAGTTTACTGGTACTAATGACCTTTCCGGTTCATGCAAAACTCGCTGAACTTTCTAGGCGTTTATCCTACCTACTGGCCGTAACACCCTCAACTTTCTGATTGAATTCCTTGGAGCGATCCGAGGTTCCTTTTCTGGTGACCAGATGCCGGGGGTTCCACCCGTTCCCATCCCGAACACGGCCGTTAAGCCCCGAGCAGCCAATGGTAGTAGGACGAAAGGTCCCGCGAGAGTAGGTCGTTGCCAGATTTACAGCCCGGCTTCCTGGAAAGAGGAAGCCGGGCTTCTGTTTTTCCGGCGGATCAGTTCTTCGCCAGCCGGCGGAGGACGACATCTCCATTCATCGTCGCAATCGTGACGGCGGTACCGCCACCGTTGAGGGAGCCCGTGACGAGTTTCCCTCCGGTGAGCGTGGGGAACGCGACGAGTTTGGGCGGGCGGGGGACACGCGGTGCGCCCGGAGGCGCGGGAGGTGCCGCGCGGTTCAGGCGCGTGGAGTCGGCCCCTTCACGGGCGGCCTCAGTTGCCTCGCGGATGGCCGCAGCCGCCTCCCGAACGGCTTCCGCCCCGACGCGAGCCGCTTCACGGATCGCGTCGCGGGCTTCTGGCGTAAGGACGCCCTGTCCCAGGTGGTCAAGCGAGGTTTTCAGCCCGACCGGGCCACCCGTGTTTTCGGATTTCGTCACGAGGGCGGTTTCCGCAAAATCGGTAAGAACCGAGCCGTTTTGCGTGCGAACCCGGAGGTTCGCCTTGGCGTCCTCCGGCATGCGCAGCACGATTTCGCCATTCATCGATTGGAGCGACAGGGCCTTTCCCTCTCGCAGCTCCCGGACGGTCGCCTGGATGGTCCCGCTCATCGTGGAGACCGCGATGCCTCCGCTCACTTCTTCGAGGCGGATGGAACCGGTGCGGCCGTTGACCTCGATGTCGCCGGACAATCCCGAGCACACCACATCACCTCCCCACGAGTTTTGCACGACGATCGAAGTGTGGCGGGGCACGGTCAGCTCAAAACTGGAACCCGAGTGCGACCAACCTTCACTCATCGCATCGAGGGTGATGACGTTGTCCTTCTCCGAGAGCGAGAAGCTCGAAGAAGAAGTCAGAACCCGGAGGCCGTCCTTGCGCGTCGCTTTTGGAGCGGAGGCGGGGGTCGATCTTACCACCACGTCGGGGGAATCCGCTCCCTCGATTCGGAGCGAACCGTGAGCAAGCTGGATCTTGACGACGCCGGGCTGGCTGGGCTGGGAGAATCGGACGATGCTACTGGATTCGTCGGCGCGGGCGGAAACCGCGAGAAGCAGCGCGAGGAGGGCGGCGAGACAGAGCGAGGGAAACAGACGAGATGTAGGCATGGGAGGGCGGGCGGGTTGGGCGTTGAAAAGGGGCTGCCTCACAGGGGAGGATCCGGGCTAGAACTGGGCGAGGGCGAGTCGCGCAGCGTCCCGTACGCTGCGGTCCGCTGTTTCGTTAACCGTGATCCGTTCGAGGGCGGAGCGAGCGCTGCCATCGCGGGCGGTAGCCAGGAAATCGATCATGGAGATCTGCACGAGGGGGTTTTCTTCCCGGGCAAGGCAGGCCAGCACCCCGGCGCGGACGACTTCCTGATCGACGTGGGGAATGAGTCCATCGAGGGCGCAGAGTCGCACATGGGCGGAGGGGTCCAAGGCCAGCGCGCTGATCAGCTCGTGGACGACGCGAGCGGTGGGTTTTTCAAGCGAAGTTGAGGCGAAGATCCCTCGGAGCCGGTCGTTGGTGGGGCGCTGTTGTTGTTGCAGAAGGGAGAAACCCACCAGCTGGCCCATCGAATCGACCTTGTGCTGGAGCTCGGCGAGCCGCTGCGCTGTTTCGGAATCGGCCGGATTGCCCGACCGGGGGGCGGAAGAGAAGCGGGAGCCGCCGATGAACCCGGCCGCCAGCAGCGCACACGCGGCGAGGGGAGCGATGACCCAGCGCCAGAGCGACAAGTGATAGGCGCGATGTTGCCGATCGGCAACCTGCCGGGCGCTCGCGGCGGAGTGCTTCTCCTCCTCGAGCATCGCGTAGAAGCTGCGACGCAACCGGGTGGACGGGGCGGTGGGCGGAGGAGAGTCGAGCAGGGTGGTGATCCGGGCGAGCGAAGCGAAGTCCCTTTGGCAATCGACGCAGGCGGCAAGGTGGGAGCGCGCTTCGAGCAGCGCGGTGGGCGGGGTGCGCCGATCGAGCAGCTCGGGGAGGACTTGGCGGGCATCGTGGCAGGTCATGGCAACAAAGGTGCGTTGGCGGTTAGGGGGCGGTTGGCCGAGATTGTTGGAGCCGGAAAAAGGTCTGACGGAGAGCGTGAAGGGCACGATGGGCGCGAACCTTGGCCGCGCCCACGGAGCATTCGAGGATTCCGGCGATTTCCGCGAACGAGAGCTCTTCGAACCGGGAGAGCAGGAGCACTTCCCGGTCCTCGCGATCGAGCTGGGCGAGGGCGGCGCGAAGCAGCTCGTGGTCGTCCCGGACGGCGGCCTGTTGGTCCGCCCGGGGCGCAGGGTCGCTAATATCGGCGAGTGTTTCCGGATCGGTGGCGTGGGGCGAAGCGGCGGCCCGCCGGAAGTGATCGGCGGCGCAGCGGCGCGCGAGGTGGTACATCCAAGCGGTAAAGCTTCCGTCGTCACGATAGGTGTGGCGGTACTTCAGCATTCGTTGAAACACAGTTTGGACGATGTCTTCGGCGGCGGCGCGCTCGCCGGTGAATTTGAAGAGGTAGCCGTAGAGCGGTCCGTGGTGGCGTTCGAAAAGCTCGCCCAAGGCGTCGAGTTCGCCGTCGCGCACGGCGAGCATCAGTGCGTGGTCGGAGACGTGTGCTTCGGCTGAATCCACGGAGCGTGCACCTGGCTGACGATCAACTCGAACCGGGCCTAGGGTTGCGAGTGGAAACGTCGGGCGGCAACGCGTCGCGGCAGGGTCGCCCGTAGGACCGGGAGGAACCTGGGTTTCATTGAAGGTAGCTATCACGGTGGCTGGGGAACATGGCGGGTGCTGCCAAGAGAACCGCCGGTCTTGCGAATGGTTACCGGAATTTTTTGGGCCGGGCGGACGGCCCTGAACACGGATGGCCACCGAGTTTCCGCTTCAATTGGCCGCGCAAGGTGCTAGGCTGGCTTATCATGCCCATGAATCGCCGCGATTTCCTGACTCAAGCGTCCTCGTTTCTCGCCGCGGGCCTCCTGGCGCGCGCCGGGGCCGCTGCGCAAACCCCCAAGGCCAGTTCGGCCGCAGTCGTGCCCGAGTTTGAACCGCTCCGTCGCGGAGTCGGCGTTTTCACCGCCCGGGGCGGCACCATCGGCTGGCTGGCAAACACGACGACGGTTGCGGCCGTTGACTCGCAGTTTCCGGAGACGGCCAAGCTCTTTCTGGAGGGGTTGCCCGACCGCCGGGGACGCAAGCTCGATGTGCTAATCAACTCGCATCACCACGGCGACCACACGGGTGGCAACGGAGTATTCAGACCCCAAACCAAGGCGATCGTGGCGCACGCGAATGTCCCCCGGCTGCAACGGGAGAGGGCGGAGAAAGACAAGACGCTCGAACGGCAGACCTACGCCGACACCACTTTCCCCGAAACCTGGCGGATGGAGCTTGGCGGGGAAGTCGTCTCGGCGAAGTATTTTGGGCCGGCGCACACGAGTGGCGACATCGTGGTGCTATTCGAAAAGGCGAATGTCGTACACATGGGAGACCTGATGTTCAATCGCATGTACCCGGTGATCGATCGGCCGGCCGGAGCCCGAATCGCTGGATGGATCAAGGTGTTGGAAGAGGTGGCTGGATCGTACCCGGCCGATGCGATCTACATCTTCGGTCACGGCAATCCGAAGTTCGGGGTGACGGGGAATCGCGGGGACCTGCTGACGATGCGAGATTATTGGTCGGCGGTACTCGAATACACCCGGAAACAGATCGCGGCCGGCACGCCGAAGGAGAAGTCCGTGGCGATGGAGCAGTTGCCGAACTTCCCTGATTTCCATCAGCCGCTGCCCAACCGCCTGGGGAGCAATCTGAGCGTGGCCTACGACGAATTGACGGAGAAACGAGGATAACGGGCGGTCTCCTCGCGCGCCAAAGAGCGACTTGGTTGCGGCGGTGCCTTGACGGAGCACGCGGCGTGCGTTCGCTTCGGGCGCTCCGACCAGCCGGCCGGAGCTCGCCCACGACCCCGCCACCCCCGCTCAGCCATGAGCAGCTTTCGCATTCGCCCCCGATTTTCGCACACCGTCGAACACAGCGTGCAGGAAACCCAGCGACGCCTTGTCCAGGCTTTGGCCACGCACTCGCCTGAGCTCGAGGTGAAGGTGTTTCCTGACTTTGTTGGTGTGCACATCGGCGAGGCGGCGAGGCGCTATTGGTCGCCGCGGCTGTTTCTCAGTCTTCAGGCAGCGCCGGCGGGCGGGACGCTGATTGAGGGAATCTACGGGCCGGAGATCGAGGTGTGGGGGGTCTTTCTGTACGGTTACCTGATCACAGGGCTACTGGCGACGTTCGCCGGGATCTTTGGTTGCGCGCAACTTCTCGTGAAGACGGAACCGTGGGCCTTCTGGGTGGTGGGAACGATGGCGGTGCTGGCGGGACTGCTCTATCTCGGGGCGCAATTCGGGCAGAAACTGGGTGCGTGGCAGACGTTCCAGTTGCACCAGGCGTACCAGACGGCGATTGGCCTGCCGGCCAAGATCGAATAACCCTCGGCGCGTTGGTTGGAACGAGGGCGGCTGGTTCGCGCCGGAGGTATTCGGTCAACCCCGGGGTTTTGCGTTTGCGAAGGGCGGGGAGGGTGGTTAGGTGCCGCCGATAGAAGTAGCGATCCCCGTTTCCTCCATGCTCAAAGCCGTCCTCAAGACCATCGCCCTGTTGATCATCCTGTTTGTGATGCTCTACGTGGGCATGAACAACCCGCAGCTAATCGACTTTCACTTCCCGGTGGCGGGGACGACCGCGCTCGAGCCGATCCGGGCCTCGGCGGCGCTGATCTATTTCGGCATCTTCGCGGTTGGGGTGCTGGCCGGGACCATCCTGGCGGTGGGCGGCAAGACGGGCGCGCGCGACGGCGACGGGAAGAAGAGCAGCAAGGGGAAATGAGCGCAGTCGGGTTGCACCTGGGGTGCGGGACGAACCGGCGCGAGCGCCGACAGCGGCGAGAAAAACAGCCTTCAATGCGCAGAAGCGGCGAAGCCGGCGAAACGGTGCGCAGGCCGCACTTGGACAAATAGGAGGGGCCGCGCCGGCGCGGCCAACCCGAGCAGCTACTGCGCGGCCACCGCCCCAGCTGTAATCAGCGCGACGGCCGGATGGTGAATGCGACGGTCGGCCGTGATGGCGAAGAACTGTTCCCGGCATTTCTCGGTCGCACCGATGATCCGGAGAGAAAACCGCTCGATGGCCTCCTGCGCGATGAGCGTGGGCACCGGGATGAAGCCCCGGCCGTCGGCCGCCATCACCTTCATCAGCGCCGCATCCTCAAATTCCGCGAGCACGCGCGGTGCAATGCCGAGCGCTTGGAACCACCGTTCCACTGATCGCCGCAGCCCCGTGCCGTCGGCCGGCAACAACGCCGGTGCCTGGTGCAACGAACGGGGGAAGCCCTTGTGCAACGCCGCCGCCAGCCGCGGCCCGGCGCAGAATGTGACGCCGCACTCGGCCAACAGGTGGTTGAAGACCCTCACCTTCAGTCCGCCAGTCGCCGGTTCGTCGGAAAGCACCACGTCGAGCCGGTGCGCCGCGAGGTGACCCAGCAGATCCGTCACCTTGCCCTCGCGGCAGATCACGTGCACTGCCTGCGGCAGGGCGAAGACGGGTTGCAGAATCTGCTGCGTGACGAGTTTGGGAAACGAATCGGCCACGCCCACATGGAGCCGGAGGGCCCCGGCCGTGGGCCGTTGCTTGATGGCGGCAGCGAGTTCCCGGCCGAGACCGAAGATCTCGTCGGCGTAGCGCAGCGCGATCTGCCCGGCGTCGGTGAGCACGTTGACGCGTCCGCTCCGCCGGAACAGCTTCTCGCCCAGCGCTTCCTCCAGCTCGCGGATTTGTGCGGAGATGGACGGCGGCGAGACGTGGAGCTTCTCCGCTGCAGGCCGGAGCCCTCCCTCGCGGGCGACCATCCAGAAATAACGCAGGTGGTGGAAATTGAGCCAGTCCATGCCGGGCGAGAAGTTAGGAATAACCTAAGTATTAATGTCAAACTACATAATAGACGAAATACACGGTACGGGGTACGGTCGGGTAGCAATGAAGCTCCTCTTCCACAGCAACCTCCGCCCCGTTCTCGCCATCGAGCGCCTGGTTGAGCGCCGTCTGTCCGCCCTGGCCGCGCGCCAGCGGCTCGAGGAGGCCGTGGTCCGACTTGGCGAGATCCCTGAGGCCAGCCCGCGCTTCCGCGCCCGCGTGATTCTTCGCGTCCCGGGCCCGGACATTTACGTCGACGCCGCGGATCACACGGCGCGCGTGGCGGTCGAGAAAGCCCTCGCCGCCGCCGAGGCGAAGGTGGCCGACCGCGTGAGTCGCCGCGTCGCGCAACGGCGCCGGCGGCCGCTCCTCGCCGTCGGCGGACGTGCCTGGTGACGGCGGCGCCCAGCCCGATCCCCCGCTTCGTTTGACGATGCCTACCCTGTTCCCGTTGGCCGAGTATTGGTGGTTCTACGCGCTCTTCACGGCCGGCGTGCTGGCGCTCCTCGCCCTCGATCTGGGCGTGTTTCACCGCGAGGCCCGCGTCGTGGGCTTCCGCGACGCGCTGGGTTGGACGGCCGTGTGGATTACCCTGTCGCTCCTGTTTTGCCTGGGGCTCTGGCGCTATGCGGAGTGGAAACTGCCCCAGGATCCGCGGCTGGTCGAGGCGGGCATCACGGCGGCGGCCGCCTCGGATTTGGCGCAGCGCACGGCGCTGGAATTCCTGACCGGCTATGTGGTTGAGCTGTCGCTGTCGGTGGATAACATCTTCGTGTTCATCGTCGTCTTCACGTTTTTCGGCATTCCGCCACAGTATCAGCACCGCGTGCTGTTCTATGGCATCGTCGGCGCGCTGCTCTTCCGGGTGGTCTTCATCGCGATGGGTTCGGTGCTGATGGAGTTCCAGGGGATTATCTGGCTATTCGGCGGGTTCCTGGTTCTCACAGGATTGAAGATCCTTGTTGCGCCGGAGAAGCCGATGGACCCGGACAGAAATCCCGCGCTGCGCCTGCTGCGGCGTTTCGTGCCAATCACGACGCGCTTCGAAGGGCAGAAGTTCTTCGTGAGGGAAAAGGGCGTCCGCCACGGCACGCCCTTGCTGGTGGCGCTCGCGGCGATCGAGGCCAGCGACATTGTCTTTGCGGTCGATTCTGTGCCGGCGATCTTCGCGATCACGCGGGAACCGCTCGTCGTTTTCACCTCGAACATTTTTGCAATCCTCGGGCTGCGCTCGATGTTTTTCCTGTTGTCGGGCGTGGCGCACCGTTTCCGCTATCTCAAGTACGGTCTCGGCCTCGTGCTGGTTTTTGTCGGCCTCAAGATGCTCTGGCTGAACGAGGCGGCCGGCGGGAAGTTCCCCGTCACCTGGTCGCTCGGCATCATCGGCACGATTCTCGGCCTCGCGATCGGCGCGTCGTGGCTCGCCGCGCGCGGCCCGCGGCCGCGGCCGGCGGTCTGAACCGCTTTTCCCCATGACCATCGCCATGACAGATACCCTAATCCCCAACGAGCTCGACCAGCATCTCGCGACCCACGCGCCCGACGACATCATCAGCACGGTCGATTACGTCGAGCGTGGAGGCCGGTTGGTCACACGCCAGGCGCTCATCGGACTCCGGCGCCTGCGGCCCGCGCTGCGCGACAAGATCGCGCGCCTCGAGCCCAACAGGTCGCAAGTGCAGGGGAGGGCTGGTGTCCCCGGAACTCGGCAGGCGCATCGAGACCATCGGTCGGCCGGAGACTTGCGGGATCAAACGTCCGCGGCGGGCTTCGCGGTCGGTGCTGCCCCCGGCGGAGCCACTGAGGCCGAGCATGAGGAGCGCGTTGGTGGCGTAGCCCCGGAGAGGGAGCCGCCGAGACGCAAGGCGTCGTCTTGGATTAGCCCGAAGATTTCACACCTCTGAGTGTGAAATCTTCGGGCGAGGGCATAAGAGCAGAACTGGGGCGAGCGGCCATGGTCGTGGGAACGGAAGATCCCTCAATGCACTGCTGGTGAAACGGCGTTCGCAAGCGCACGGAATTGCTCGCACCGCTCAACCAAGAAGCCGAGACTAAGGCCGAACTGGACTGATGTGCCAACTCTCATGAACTTTCAAAACCTGTTGTCGATCGCGATGCTGGGGGCTGTGCTGGGGGGGGCGGGATGCAGCCACCTGGACTTGGCTCCTGGCGGAAGTCCCCAACGGGTGCTCACCGGCACCCTGACCACCGGAGCGGCCCTGCCCGCCGGGGCGGAAGTCCTGGTGCGCGTGATCGTGCCGACGGGAGCGACCGCGGGACGCGCCCCGGCAAGCGACCTGCCCGTGGCGACGCTGCCCACCCAGGCGGGCGAACAGATTCTCGGCGAGTTTGTGCAAAAACTCGGTGCGCCGGCGATTGAACCGGTGCCGTTTCGCATCGAGTACGAAGCCGATGATGCGCTCCTGCGGCGGGGGTTGAACATCGAGGCGCGGATCCTTTTTTCCGGCCGGGTGCGCTTTCGCACGATCAACGCCCAAGTCATCACGGCGACCTCCGCACCCTACCCGCAGCATCTGGTCCTGCAGGCGGCCGATCGGTAAGATCGCGATCCCGCGGCCAAAGGAACTCGTCTGCCGGTCAGCAAACGGCCAACCCGGTGGCGGTGGGGGTAAGGCGAGCCCGGGGATTTCACACTCACTCGTGTGAGATCTCTGCCCTACCGGGCCGACTTTATCCGGGCCAGCGGTCCGGGCGCCGGGCCACTTGAGGAGGAAGACGAAGCCGCCGAGCGCCAGTGCGCCTACGTCGATTGATCGTAGACGTCCGGACTGACGATGGCCTTGGGGGTGCCGCCAGCGAGGTGGACGCGGAGGTTATTCAAGGCGAACTGCCCGGCGTCGGGAAAACGATCGATCGTCGGCCCGGCGGTGTGCGGAGTGAGACCAACCTGGGGCAGCGCGCGAAAACCGCTGTCGGCGGGCAAGGGTTCGCTGGAAAAGACGTCGAGGCCCGCACTGATCCGGCCTTCCCGAACGACGCGCAGGAGCGCCGCTTCATCGACCACGGCACCGCGGCCGACATTGACGAACACGCCGCCGGCGGGGATCAGCCGGAGCAAACGTTCAGTGATCACGCCGCGGGTGGCGGGGATAAGTGGTGCGAGTTCGACGATGATTTCGTTGCGCGAAAAAAGCTCGTCGAGCGATGCGGCGGGACGAACGCCGTAGGCCTCTGCCAACTCCGGTGTCAGATCGGGGGCGAAGACCGCAATCGGGCATTGCCAGGGCGTGAGCAGTCCGACCAGTTCGCGGGCAACCGGCCCGAAGCCGTGGATGCCGACGGAACGGCAGAACAACGAGCGGGAGTCGGCAAAACCGTTTTTCCACACCGCGACGCCCGGCTGATGCATGGCAATCGCCCAGTGGGTGGCATTGCGCAGGCAGGCGATGACGTGGAAGAGGGCAGCCTCGGCGACGGTGCGGCTGATCGAGCCGCCCCAGTTGGTCACCAGCAGGCCGCGCTCGAGATGGGCCCGGGTGAGCAGCTTCTTCACGGAGCCGGTGAGATAGCAGACGTAACGGAGGCGCGGCGGGAGGAGATCCGGGAGCCGGGGCGTTTTCCAGCAGCCGAGGAGGATATCGGGATCAGCGGCTGCGAGCTGACGGGCGAATTCCTCTTCGGAGCAGCCGGTCGGATCGAGCAGACGGAATTCAGGCACGAGCCAACGCAGTTGGCCGAACAGCGGTTCGGGGAAGAACTCGCGCGCCTCGGTTGGGGCGAGGACGGCGAACAGCGAGGATGGCTTGGGCATTGCGCGGAAGACGAGAGAGGCGGCACGAAAAGAAAGGAGGCGCGAAGCGAAGAGGGGGAAAGTCAGGCCGGGGGGAGACACTCGAGGATTTCGGCCTCGGGCTCGGGGATGAATTCGACCGGGCCGATCTGGGCCGGCAGCAGGAACTTGTCGTAGGTGCGCAGCCGGTGCCGGAGACCGCCGACGCCGACGGTCACCGCGCCGCGGGTGACGATGGCGATGACCGTGTCGGCGGCTGTCTTCACAACCCGGGCGCGCAGGCAGGACTTGGTGACACGGAAGCAGTCGGTCTGGTTGGCGCCGATGAGTTCGTCCTGATAGGAGTCGGGGCCGAGGGGCCGCAGGCGCCGCGGCCGGCAGCGCACGCGCACGTCGATTTCGGCCGGCGAAAGCGGGGCGAGGTTGAAGAGGGTGAGGGCGAAGTCGAGGTCGCGGCCCATGAAGCGGGCGGCCTCGGGGAGGAGGCGGCCCGCGCGTTCGAACTCGAACCGCGCGACGAGGTCGCTCGGTTCCTGGATTTCCACCATGAACACGCCGGCGCCGAGCGCGTGGGGCGTGCCGCCGGGGATGATGAAGGTGTCGCCCGGCTGGACGGTGATGCGATCGAAGCAGGCCTCAATTCCCGCGATGTCTTGCCGCGAGATGAGGTCGCGCAATTGGACTGTGGTGGGCGGACGCTGGAAACCGACGTAAACATAACCGGTCGGTTCCGGTCCGAGGGCAGAGGAGGCGGTGGGGCTGGTGGCGGTCCCGGGCGGGCGCACGGCCAGCACATGGTAGGCTTCGGTCTTGCCGCTCGGCGCGCCGAGGACGCGGCGGGCGAACTCGCGGGTGGGGTGAACTTGGAAGTGCAGCCGGGTGCCGCTGTCGAGGTACTTCACGAGCAGTTGCGGCTGGGCGCCGTATTTGGCCACGTGGGGCGCGCCCAGGAAATATTCGGGATCGGACGCGAGGAGC
>Ga0233425_10004953_pt1 | contig 21672 bp, 19 predicted proteins | sample Watercolumn_Towu_2_FD_181712 | JGI IMG/M metagenome (GOLD analysis project Ga0233425, IMG submission 181712) | Freshwater microbial communities from Lake Towuti, South Sulawesi, Indonesia - Watercolumn_Towuti2014_140_MG | ecosystem: Environmental > Aquatic > Freshwater > Lake | place...
TCTTGGGGAAATAGGGTCGCAGACGATCCATCTGCTCGTCGGTCAGCCAGTACAGGTCACTCATTCTCAGTCTCCTCACGGAGCCTGAATCAGATCGCGCCTCTCACATCAATGGGTCCTGACCCTAGGAATGGTTCATATCGCCACGACCAGATATTGGCTCAAATTTGTCCACGCCGCCTAGACATAAGTCTGCATTCGAGTTACAGATAATATAGTATCATAGGGTGATTTATGGCTAGGCGGAAAAGTCGGCGTGTTGTCGACAGGCGATATGTAACAGGTGGCAATGGAACATCGGTTACGCAGTCTGTGCAAAATCTTGAATTATCGACAGGCGATGATTTATTGGAAGAATTTCAGGATTTGAAATTTAAGTCAGATAAAGCCGAAATATCATTTCAGAATCATGACAATGAGGCGAAAAATAGCCATTTTTCTTCGAATGTTCGTCAAGAAACGTACCATATTTTTTCCAGCAAAGGAAGCATCGAAGTTATTACTTTGAGCGGTGTTCTTGGATGGGTGGCGTTGTCTGGAGAAGATTTTCCCGTCGTTGAATTGAGAAAGGGTGACGTCATTCTGGGGTCGGCCTTGGCCGATCGACTTCGGGGAGATCTCGAACATGTCGGTGGCAAAGGCTTCTTCATCGACACGTCGGAAGATTTGCTCGGTCAGGCGGATCAATGTGATCTTTATATCGATGGTGAACATTGGGCTAGTCTGGCGGAATTTGAAAATGCCGCCTCCGGCTTTGATCAACCCGTTCTTATCAATAATGACAGAGTGATAACGGGTGTTTTAAGAAAAAACATTCCATCCATCGGATGGCCCGCTATTCGCGTCTTGTCGAACGACAAGGATGGCGACACGCATATCGTCCAGTCTGCCGACGATGAAAGCGGCCTTCTGCATTTCAGGATACAGGCCTATAATCCGGCAAGCCGTAATGCCAGCATCAGCATCTTTCTGAATGATCTGTTGTATCAGCAGCAGACACTTGAAAGCGTACCCATAAAACGCACGGCACCGACCGAGGTTGGTCAGCTCGATACGGTCGGACCTTTCTTCATGACGGGTTGGATGATCGGCAGCAATCGTGATGACCGTACCGTCGAGTTTTTGATTGATGGCCATGTCGTAGGCCAGACAAAGGCAAACCGCCCCCGGCCTGATGTTGAGGAACGATATGGTGTAAGCGACACCGCTTATGTCTGGCCCATTCCCAAACGTTTCAAGGACGGCCGGTCCCGCCGCTATTCGGCTCGCCGGAAATCGGACGGGACGATATTGGGAGGTGCGGATATGTTCGTCGCTATGGGCGACGGATCGATCCAGATATTGCCCGTTCCCCATGGGCTGCGCATCGTGGTCACAAGCCAGTTTCAAATCAAATTATGCCAATTGGAGCTCAGGATAGATGGTAGCGTGCGCGCGCGCTATCCCCTGCTGACGCAGGAAAGTGGCGACGTTCACGTTGGCAATGTCGATATTTACTGGGAAGATATCGTCGTTGGGGTGGGTGGTGATGTATATGTCAACATCCCCGAATATTCCTTACAGGCGGTTGTACCCCAGATATTGCTGACGAACAGGCTGGGCAATCTGATCGGCAATGTCGATGCGATTTCCAACGGGCACCTGATGGGATGGATCGCCTATGCGAGCGACCATAATGCGGTCGTCCCCGTCAATGTATTCGTCAATGGAGAACTGATCGCATCGGGCAAGGCATCGAATCTCCGGGCCGATCTCAAGGGCGCGGGCCTCAGCAACGTCAATCATGGTTTCAGGATTGAATTGCCCGAACGCCTCTTCACCGGAACTGCGCGCATGGTGGGTATCCGCTGCGCGATCACCGATCGCCTGCTCGGCAAGGAGAAGTTGATCGAGTTTGAAGCATCCGCCCGCAGCAAGCGTCCGACGCTCCATAACTCGCCGGCCTTGTGGGCGTTGACACGGCCAGGTGCGTCCGCACCCGTTTCTCCTCTCGCGACGGCGCAGCCCATTGTGACCGTCATCATCCTGACCCGCGACGGCGCGCCTGTGCTGGAACAATGCCTTCAATCGATCGCGCAATTCACCGATCCGAACTTGGCGCATGTCGTGGTTGTGGACCATGCGTCAGTCGATAATACTCCGGCGGTCATCGCGCGCGCATCGGACAAGCTGAACCTCTCCTTCCATCGCAGGCGGGGTAATGGCAGCTTTTCATTTTCGAACAACGAAATCGCCTTCACGGCGGACACGCCCTATGTGCTGTTTTTGAATAATGATGTCATTCTTACCTCCAATGCCATCGAAAGCTTGCTCCAGACTTTGATCGATGACCAGACGGTGGGTGCGGTCGGCTGTAAGCTTGTCGAGGCACGTGAAGGTTTTGATACGACCAGGACCAAGGTTCATCATGCGGGTATCGCCCTGAACCTGGAAAAGGACGGCCTGGTGCGCGCCAGGGAGATCGGAGAGGAACTGTCTCTATCGGAAGCTAACAGGCCTGTTGAAGTCTATGGCGTGACCGGCGCTTGCGTCGCCATGCGTACTGACGAATTCCGCTCGATCGGCGGTTTCCCCGATATTTATTTCTATGGCGGGGAGGATGTGGAGCTTTCGGTGCGGGTTAGGACGAATCTGCGTAAGCGGGTCGTCTGCCGAAACGATGTCCTGGCGCTTCATTACCGGGGTTATGCCCGGCTGACTGACAGGGGCGCTGCCTTGCTGCCGCGCATTCATGAAAACGAGCGTCGGCTTAATCAACGTCTCGCTTATTATAATCGCAAAAGCTATCAGAAAAGCGTTTTGGCGGGCGGAAACAATGTTTCGCTTTACCGGGGCGTCATCGGCTTCGTCGTTCTGGAAGCGGATAGATTTGCGCGGGCGGGCGAATTCTTCACCGCAGCCGAACTTGCGGCCGAATATGAAGCATTGACCGGCTGTTCCGTTGTCTTCGTGACACCCGATATGGATTGGTATGACGCCAGCGGGCTCGATTGCCTGGTCGTCATGCTGCATGAATATGATGTGTCGCAGATTCACAGCGCCGCTCTCAACATGGTGCTGGTTGGTTGGGCTCGCAACCATTTCGACTATTGGCTGGATTCGTCGTCGCTGGACGCATTCGACCTGCTGCTGTCGAGTTCCAGCACCTTTGTCGATGCATTGATGGAAAAACAAAGCAGATCGGCCAAGGTGTTGAAGATCGGCACACGCGGGGCAGCCATGGCGGATGGCGTGCCAAATGAGAGGTTCAAAGCGGATGTAATCTTCAACGGCAATTTCGCCGGCGCGGATCGCGATTTCTGCGCCTTTGTCGATCCGTCCCGGTTCGATGGCAGCTTTCGGGTGGTTGGCAAAGGCTGGGAAAGCCATGAGAATTTAAAAGATATTTGGCAAGGTGGTGCCGATTACGAGGATATGCCGGACCTCTATGCCTCTGCGAAGATCGTGATCGACGACGCCAATCCGTCGGCCCGCGCTTGGGGGGGAACTAACAGCCGCGTGTTCGACGCTCTGGCCGCCGGCTGCCTGGTACTGACGAACTCGATCGAAAGCTCCCGCATCGATTTCGACGGCTTGTTACCCGTCTGGAAAAATGTGGAAGAGCTGTACGACATCGTGAACCATTATCTGAACGATGAAGATGCCAGAACGGGGTTGGTCAACCAGCTTCGCGACCGGGTGCTGCGCGAACATACATATGCGAACCGCGCGGAGACGTTGCGTGGGCACCTGCTCGACCTTAGTGGCCCGAACAGGATTGCGATCAAGATCGGCGCTCCCACTATGGCGGCGGCGGCGGATTGGGGCGATCTCTATTATGCCGAAGCCTTGGGTCGGCATCTGCGGTCAAAGGGCTATAATGTCCGCATCGACTGTCTTGACAGCTGGTATGAGCGGAACAGGCATGACGATGTTGCGATTGTGCTGCGCGGACTGACCGAATATCGCACGCAGCCCGACCAGCTCAATTTCATGTGGCTTATCAGTCACCCCGAAGCGGTGTCCCGTGAAGAACTGAAGAAATACGACCATATTTTTTGTAGTTCGCAGATGCTAGCCAGCCATCTCAGCAATGATCTTCCCAAGAGCGTTTTATATCAGTTTTCCGACTTCTCCAAATTTGATGCGGATAACATTACCAAATATCAGCAAATCGAAGCTGAAGCGATATTGGAAAACCTGGGGCCGGACGATATATTGTTCGTCGGTAATACGCGCGGCGTACGCCGAGATTTCATTCTCGATATTTACAGTCGGCATCCGGTCAAGTTCATTGGCAAAGGTTGGGATCTGTACGTCTCGACAGACGACATCATCGCCGAACAGGTCGGTAATGCGCTGTTGCCGATACTTTACCGGACGGCCGGTTGCGTTATCAACGATCATTGGCCCGACATGCTGAACGAAGGCATCGTTTCCAATCGCGTATTCGACGTTTTGGCGTCGCAGGGATTGGTGTTCAGCGATTATATTGAGGAAGGCATAACCCTGTTCGGTCAGGATTATTTCTGCACTTCGGCTGAACAGTTCAGCGAGCGATGGGATCGTGCAAAGTCCGACCCTACCTATCGCGCAGAACTGATTGAAAAAGGTTATGCTGCGGTCAAAATGGACCATTGTGCGCAGAAGCGAGCCGAAAATATAGACCGTGCGATTAAGGAAACGCACGAGCAGCGTATGATGATGGGAATAAAGAACTGATGCCAAAGACCACCAGTTTGGCGCCGCAGAAGCACATCAAGAATGATCCGAAAAAAAGTGCTCATGCGCCCGTTCAGTCATCTGATCCCCTTGACCTTGTTCCCTTGAGTATATTGGCTAACCGATGCGGTTTTGAAGCCGATATTTTGGCTAGGCGGGGGGCGGCGACTGTCAACATTCCGGTCGAGGCCCTGAAAAAATTATTGCAACTGGCTGCGTCGACGACGTCGTTGGATCAGGAAACCTATCTTAAGCTCAATCCCGACCTGGCCGATGTCGCCGACCTTGCCGGCCATTTCGCCCGTTCTGGCTATTTCGAACAGCGTAATACAGGCTGGTTCGAGGTCGATGAGTTATATTATAAGAACAAGTATAAAGATGTCGCCAGGGCCATAGATCGGGGCGAATTTGTATCCGCCCAAGACCATTTCTACAAAACCGGCGCGGTGGAATTGCGTTCACCCAATGCACGTTTCGAAAAATCCGCAGAAGCGTGGAAAATGATTCTGCCGCAATCCTGAAGGCCTGTCCGCCCGACCTGGCTAGGGCAGCCAGGCGGCTTCCGGCGTAAAGCCGCAAAGGCGTTCCTATCTGCCATTCACTTGTCATGGCCCCATCAGATGGGGCATGATCCAAGGCCAGTCCCAGAACATGGACCCAATTCGAAGCGGGAACGAGGCGGCGGACGCGCAAGACTGTCCTGAAGCTATTTGTGGCTAGAGCATTTTCACTATGACCGTTGATATCCTGCGGCACTGAAGAAGTTTGCGCACTCGGCTGGAACGAACCGGACGAGCAGGTGGCCGATGCGTTCGACGAGGCCATCGACGGTTCTGGCTGGCTCCTGTCGCAGCAGTGCCTTGAGTTTGGAGAAGGCCATCTCGATGGGGTTCATGTCCGGGATGTAGGGCGGCAGATAGAAGATTTGCGCCCGCCGCTCGGTGATGGCCTCGCGAACACCGGCAACCTTGTGCGCTGGCAGATTGTCGAGGACCACGACATCCCCGCGCTTGAGGGTAGGTGCGAGGATATGGCGAACATAGGCCCGGAAGGCTTCGCCATCCATCGGTCCGTCCAGCACCCAGGGGGCGGTCATCTCTGTGAGGCGCAGGCCGGCAACGAAGGTCATCGTTTTCCAATGTCCGAACGGCGCACTATCATGGCAGCGATCGCCTACCGGGGCCCAGCCATAGAGCCGGGCCATCTTCGTGTTCACGCCCGTTTCGTCGAGGAAGACGAGGCTTTCAGGATCTATGAAGGGTTGCGCCGCTCGCCACAGCTTTCGGCGTGCCGCGACGTCGGGTCGATCCTGTTGGGCCGCGCGCAGGGCTTTTTTTGAACGACAGGCCAAGCCGCCTGGCCGCCTTCCACATCGCGCCCGTGCACAGCGAGACGCCATGCTCGGCCAGCAACCAAGCTTGCGCCTGGGCCAGCGTGATACCGGGCCGGGATCGAATGTGCGCGCCAAGCGCCAGTTCCTGTTCGCCCGACAACTTGCGCGGCGGCCGACCCCGATTCTGCTTGACCCCCACTTCGCCGGTCAGACGCCGTCGGATCAACGCCTTGTAGATATAGGCAATGCTCACCTTGAACGTCACGGCGGCGTCCCGCACAGACATGCCGCCGTCCACAGCCCCAATCACCCGGTCGCGCAAATCCTGCGAATAGCTCTGTCCCGATCGCCAACCCATCGCCGCCTCCCATCCAGACGGCTCCCTATGAATCACACGATCAGCAAAAAGGGAATCCCTCACGTTTCCGCTCATCATGAAAATGCTCTAGTCATGGCTTGTCATAGGCCCCAGCGGCCACCAAGACGCCGGGAGAAGCGGCCGATTGGTAGGAACGCGGGCCGATCGTCCGCAGCGTTATGCTCCGATCCATGACCTTGGTCGATTGGGAGACGGATGCTTTTACGTCGATAGGCAGGAAGATATTGTCATAGGTCGTGTCGCTCAGCACGTTTAGCGCCTTGATGACCTTTAGGCCGACGCTGGTCGGCGTTCCGCCTTGCACATAGCCCGGCCTGAACGTCACCCTGGCTGCGGCGCCGTTGATGCGGCATGCCGCTATGCCGGCTCCGGGACCACTGGTACGCCCGTAAATGTCGAGTATACCGCCCAATATCGCCAGATAGAGTGGTACATCGGTATGCACGTCACACCATGATCCGGCAGCAAAAATGCCATGAAAGCCGGTGATCGTGATCATATGCACGCCGGTGCCTCCGAAATCGAAAGCAGGCAGGGCTTTGGTCGGATCGCGAGACGTGAGGATATATCCGTTGCCGCCCGACATCGACAGCACCACGCCGCCCGTACCGCTTGTTCGCAGGATCTGGGCGATCTGGTCGTAGCGTTCGTTGCTCATGGTGCCGACGTTGTACAGTCCGCCTGCGACATCCATGGCACGGGCATAGCCGAAATTGAAATTGTCGCTCGGCGCCCAGCCATCGATGCTGCCGGTCTTGCCGTCCGGCCTGTCGGCTATGTTGATCAGGCGAATGGTGCCGTTCTTTGCAGTCCATGCAGCCAGCATGGCGCCGTTCCCGAAAACCGCCGCCCGCTGGTAGACGCCTGGGCTGTAGATGTTGCCGCGTTCGAAAATCGTTTCGGGGGCAATGCCGCGCAGGTCATAGACTATGTGCGCGGCATAGATGCGATTATCGGTTATCCTGGCGTCGCCGATGACGCTGTTCGGGCCGGTACGGAAAAAATCATAGGCATTGACGATCACCGACCCTTTGATGGTCCAGTCGGCGCTTTCCTTCAAAATCTCGATCATCGGGGGCCGCGAGACCGGCTTGCCTCCCTTCCCGGTCTGGCGGGGATCGTAAAGCACGATATTTTCCAGGACCCAACCGCTGCCACTTGGTCGAAACAAGGCGTCCTGATCCGCATCATGCGCCAGAACATGGCCCCATTCTGAGGGATTATCGGAATTTCTTGTATAGGGCGCGATAGGCCCACGGATGGTCACGCCTGCATTGTCGAGGCTTCCGGTAATCCTGAAGCACCCCTGTCCGCCGACGGCACGGCGCGACCGGCGCGCTTCTGCCAAGGCTAGACGATAGGCCTGTGTATCGTCTGTTGAACAATCGCCGAAGGCGCCGAAGGCATGGGGGTCCACGGCGTCGGCGCTGCGGTATATGCCGGTTGCATCGATACATCCAATCGATACGCCGCCCGCCGCGACGCCATCCTCGACGCCGATGTTCCGGCAGTTGCCATTTGGGCTGATCGCCAATCGCTGCATGGCCTGCTGAGCACTCGCGGACACGCTTCCCGACAACAGGAAACATAACAAAAACAGCAGCTTTCTCATCATCGAAATATAACGCAGCATCATTTCAGAATGCAAACCAACGGATGAGGCCGCCAAAATTTCCTGAATCGAAAATATATATTTCGATCAGTCTACAGCACGTCGTAAATTTTTACGGATTCTTCGACATCATCGTAAATCCTCGCATTTCCCTTATCAAGAACGACGGATTTGTTGCAAAATTGCTTGACGACATCTGTACTATGAGAAGCCAGAACCATCGATCTGTCCGCACGTTTTTCGAACAGCTCATAATGGCATTTTCTTTGGAAATTTTGATCGCCGACCAGAATGACTTCATCGATAAGATAGCAGTCAAACTCGATCGCCAGCGAAAGCGCAAAGGCCAAACGCGCGCGCATACCTGAAGAATAGGTTTTTACAGGCATTTTCAACTGCCTGCCCAGTTCGCTGAAGTCTTCGACGAAGCTCCTGAGTTCGCTATAATCGCGATTATAGATTCTGGCTATGAAACGGGCGTTGTCATATCCTGTCAAACTGCCTTGAAACCCGCCGGCAAATCCCAACGGCCAGGACACCGACATATGGCGCTCGACCTTGCCGGAGGTGGGCATTTCGACACCTCCGATAAGTTTGATGAGCGTGCTCTTGCCAGCCCCGTTTCGACCGAGCAGGGCGACGCGCTCGCCCTGTTCGATGGTCACGTTGACGTTTCGAAGAACATCCTTGCGGCCAGCTCCATGCTTGTACGATTTGCATATGTTCTTGCAAATAATCATTATTCGACCGTCAGCGTCCGCCGCAGACGACGGCACAGGATCAGGCCGATGACAGCTGCGGTTGCCGCACATCCTATGGGATTCCAGATATTATAATAGACCGTAACTTGGTCGCCCCATATCCCTTTGCGCATCATTTCCATCCCGTTCACGAAGGGGGACCACATCAGATATTCGCGCATCGTCGGCGTCAGCCAGGCATTCATGGTGAACAGCCCGGAAAAGGGAAGCATGACGTAGGTTGTTACGGGTATGAACTTTTCCAATACTTCCGACATCTCCGAAAGGGGGGATATGATGAAGCAAAGGGAGAGCGTGAAAAGCGAATAAAGCGCCCATCCCGCGATCAGCAGGCCAATATTGTCGGGTACGGGAAATTCGTCCAGAACGATTAAAATGGTCGCTATGAACAGATAGGCCATCATTCCGCCTATTATCTCGATAATGCAGCGAGCCGTGATGAAATCGATGATCTTGATCTGGCGATGATACATCAGACTGCCGTTCGCGACGAAGATACTGACGCTGCGCGATATGCAATGCCGGAACAGGGTGATTGGGATATAGCCTGTCACGACAAAGGCCACGATGCTGATCCCATGTTCCATCGGGCCATGGGTCAGCCGCCATATCAGGGCGACCAGACCTGCAAATAAGAGCGGTTCCACCATGACCCACAAAAAGCCGATATTCTCCCGGCCGAAGCGGGTGGTGAGCTCGCGGATCATCAGCGCGTGAATAACGCGGATCTGAACCGTCCAGCCTTCCTGCAATTTCCGCAAATGCGCTTTCGCTGTCATGTCAGTCTTCCGGCGCGTGCTCAAGAACGCCGATCATGAACATCCACGCGATGAAATAGAGACATGCGGCCGATGCGAACACGATCAATATATTGATGAACCGCTTGGGCAGCAGCGGTTCGTCGGGCAGGTTGGGATCGACCACGCGTTCCAGATAGAATTGCTGACGCTGCGCTTCGGCCCGCGCCTGCACCAGCGCTGCATTGGCCGCGTTCAGGCTCTGCGTCGCAAACTCTTGTTCTACCAATAGATTTTCATATCCACCAAGCTTGGATGCGATGCCGCTGCCGCTACCCACAACCCGGCTATCCTGAGAGGCGATCTGCGTGCCGATGGCGCTGATCCGGTTGCGCAGCGCAGGGATGGAAGGGTTATTGGGGGTCAGGCGTTGCATGAGGTCAAGCTGCGCCTGCAAGGCGGCGCGCTCGGCTGTCAGCGTATTAGCGATCTCCAGGACGCCCCCGGCCTGTCTGGTCGGGTCGATCAGCGCCTGGGCATTGCGATATTGTGACAGCGCTATGCGGGCGGCGCGGGCGCGCTGCGTCGCCAGGGCGACCTGTTTTTGCGCTTCGATGATGCCCTTGCTCTGGGCGCGGCCGTTCAATCGGTTGACTAGACGCTCGCTCAGGTCGAGCAGTTCGCGGTTGATGCGATAGGCGTCCTGTGGGTTGAACGCCTTCACTTTGATGATCGCGGTGCTGGTTTCAGTGTCCAAGCGCGCTTCGACCATTTTGCCGTAGTATTTGAACAGGCTTTCGAAGCTGTTGTCCGAAAAGGGCAGGGGGAAGCGGGACAGGATGTCGGCTCGGGGATCGGCGAAGCGGTCGCGCACCGCGACATTCTTTTCCAGCGCCTTCAGCGCATCGCGCGAGCGCACATAGGTCAGGACCTCGTTGGTCTGTTCCTGCCCGCTCGACAGGCCGGTGGTCTGCACCAGGTTGGCGAGCGTCGACATCTGGCCACGCTTCTGGTCCGGGCTCTTGATGACGAACCGGGATTCCGAAATATAGATGTCGGACGCGATCAGCCCGTAATAAAGCGCGGCCAGCACTGTGGGTAGGGCGACCATCAGGAGGAACCAGCGCCGTTTCTTCAGCCATTGCGCCAGGGCGGAATGGACCGGAGCTTCGGCCTCGACGGGGAACGAAGGATTGACGTTCATGGGTCAGTACAGCGCCTTGAGCTAATCGAGCGATCTTGCGCTAGGCCAACATGGGCCAGGGCGCAAGGCCAAGCAGCATCGGATGATGCAAGTGCGAGAGGAACTATTGTCCATTGTTCGATCGCGATGCTAAGGCGCTTTCACTAGTAAGCCGCAGCCTGCGAGAATTCATACCAATGCTTCTTAGAAACAGTCTATTTCTGGCTTTGCTTATAGGGCTCGCAGGCTGCGCCACCCTGCCTTCCAGCGGTCCGACCGGGGGGCAAGTCCGCAAGTCGGCGACCGCGCCCAAGGACGGGTCAACCCCCATCACTGTGGTGGCGATCCGCGCCGTAACCGACCTGCCGCCGGTTTCGCCCAGCGCGATGCCTGCCGCGCTGCTGCCCCAGTCGCCGCCCTCGCCTACCGACATGGTGGGGCCGGGCGACATTCTCGACATCAACATCTATGAGGCGGGCGTCACCCTGTTCGCCAGCACCGGATCGGCCTCCGCCACCAGCCAGCTCGCGGCCCCCGGCGTCCAGGTGCAGAAGCTGCCGCCCACGCGCGTCGATGACCTGGGTGACATTTTCATCCCCTATGCCGGCACCTTGCATGTCGCAGGGCTGACCACGGGCGAGGTGGAGGCGACGATCCGCAACGCGCTGCGCCGCCTGTCGCAAAATCCGCAGGTGATCGTGACGATGAACCAGGCGATCACCAATTCGGTCATCGTCGGCGGCGAGGTGGCGAGGCCGGGGCGGCTCGTGCTCCAGACCAACCGGGAAAGCCTGTCCGACGTCATCGCGCTCGCCGGCGGCTATCGCGGCAATTCGAAGGATCTGATGGTGCGCATCATGCGCGGCGGCGCGAGCGCCGACGTGCGCATCAACGACATAATCGAAAATCCTGCGCTTGACGTGGCCATCCGTCCGGGCGACCGGCTGATGCTGGTGGATGATCCGCGCACCTATTCGATCCTTGGTGCGTCGGGCCGGGTGGAACAGGTGCCCTTCCGCCGCTCGTCGGTTTCGCTGGCCGAAGCCATCGCCACGGCGGGCGGGGCCAATCCCGCCCTGGGCGATCCCGCCGCCATCTTCCTGTTCCGCTATGTCCGCGATGCGGAAGGTCGGGAAACTCCGCGCGTCTACCATCTCAACATGATGCAGACGGGCGCCTATTTCCTGGCCCAGAAATTCACCATGCAGGACAAGGACGTCCTTTATTTCGGCAATGCTGCGGCCAATCAGCCGAGCAAGCTCGTTCAGCTCATCAGCCAGCTTTTCTCGCCGGTGTTGACCGTGACCAGTGCGGTGTCGGTGATCCAGAACAGCAACTGACCTGAAACACCGCTTCAATAAGGGGGTAATGTGGAAGTCCAGACCTACGATATTGCCGGCGTGGCCCTTCTGACACCCCGCCATATCGGCGACGAGCGCGGCTATTTCGCCGAAACCTTCCGCGCCGATTTCTTCGCGCAGCATGTCGGCGACTATAAGTTTGTGCAGGATAATGAATCCCGCAGTGCTCGCGTCGGCACGATCCGCGGCCTGCATTTTCAGAGCGAGCCGCACGCCCAGGGCAAGCTCGTCCGGTGCACCGCCGGCGCGCTGTTCGACGTCGCCGTCGACATCCGCACCGGATCGCCCACCTATGGCCAGTGGGTCGGCGAAACGCTCACGCCTGACAATGGCAAGCAGCTCTGGGTGCCGCCGGGCTTCGCCCATGGCTTCTGCTCGCTCGAACCCGACACCGTCATTTGCTACAAGGTGACGGGCAGCTATTACAGCGTCGAATGCGACAAGGGCCTCGCCTGGGACGATCCGGCGATCGGCATTCAATGGCCCGACGTCGCCGACGCCGAAACCCTGTCGGCCAAGGACCGCAAGCAGCCGCTGCTCGCCGATCTTCCCGCCTATTTCACCTGGTCAAATCCCACAGGGAGCAACTAATCCATGCGCGTAATCGTCACCGGCGGCGCCGGCTTCATCGGCTCGGCCCTCGTCCGCTATCTGGTGCTGCAAAAGGGCTATGACGTCCTGACCATCGACGCGCTGACCTATGCCGGCTGCGAGGCGTCGCTCAAGGAAGTGGAAGGGCGCAACAACCACCGCTTCCTGCACGCCAATATCTGCGACCGCGCAGCGATGGACGCAGCGATCGCTGATTTCCGGCCCGACCGCATCATGCATCTGGCCGCCGAAAGCCATGTCGACCGCTCGATCACCGGCGCGGCCGATTTCATCCAGACCAATGTCGTGGGCAGCTTCACCCTGCTGGAGGCCGCGCGCGGCTACTGGAACGGCCTCGACCCGCAGGCAAAGGGCGCGTTCCGCTTCCTCCATGTCTCCACCGACGAGGTCTATGGCTCGCTGGGCGACGAAGGCCTGTTCGAGGAAACCACCCCCTACGACCCCTCCTCGCCCTATTCGGCATCGAAGGCCGCGTCCGATCACCTGGCCAAGGCGTGGCATCGCACCTATGGGATGCCGATCGTGGTGTCCAACTGCTCGAACAATTACGGGCCCTATCATTTCCCCGAAAAGCTCATCCCGCTGACGATCCTGAATGCGCTCGAAGGGCGCAAGCTGCCGGTCTATGGCAAGGGCGAGAATATCCGCGACTGGCTCTATGTCGACGATCATGCCCGCGCGCTCGACATCATCGTCGAAAAGGGCGAGCCGGGCGAGACCTACAATGTGGGCGGGCGTAACGAGCGCAGGAATATCGACGTGGTCAAGCGCATCTGCGCGGTGCTCGACGAACTGCGCCCTGCGGACAAGCCGCGCGTCGATCTCATCGAATATGTGACCGACCGTCCGGGCCACGACGCTCGCTACGCGATCGACGCGACCAAGCTCGAAAATGAGCTGGGCTGGCGGGCGCAGGAGAATTTCGACACGGGCATCGAAAAGACGGTGCGCTGGTATCTCGACAATGAATGGTGGTGGCGTCCCCTGCGCGACGCCTATGACGGCCAGCGTCTGGGCCTCGAAAAAGCCGCCACGGCATGAAGATCGCCGTTACAGGGATTACGGGGCAGGTCGTCACCAGCCTCCTCGAACGAGGCCAGATCGCGGGGCATGAGGTGATCGCGATCGGCCGTCCGGACCTGGACCTGGCCGATCCGGCCTCCGTCACGCGCGCGCTGGAGGCGACGGGGCCGGACGTGATCGTTTCGGCCGCCGCCTATACCGCCGTCGACAAGGCGGAGAGCGAGAGCGATCTTGCTTTCGCCGTCAACGGCGCGGGCGCGGGCGCGGTGGCGCAGGCGGCCAAGAAGCTCGGCGTCCCCGTCATCCATATTTCGACCGACTATGTGTTCGACGGCACGCTGGATCGCCCCTATGTCGAAGGCGATCCCACCGGCCCCACCGGCGTCTATGGCGCGTCGAAGCTGGCGGGCGAACAGGCGGTGCTGGCGACCTATGCTGAAAACAGCGCGGTGCTGCGCGTCGCCTGGGTCTACAGCCCGTTCGGCGGCAATTTCGTCAAGACCATGCTGCGGCTCGCGGGCGACCGCGATGAAGTGTCGGTGGTGGCCGATCAGGTCGGCAACCCGACCAGCGCGCTGGCGATCGCGGATGGCATCATTCAGGTAGCTACCAATATGGTAGCTGATGGTAGCCCGGCGCTGCGCGGCATCTTCCACATGACCGCATCGGGCGAAGCGAGCTGGGCCGATTTCGCGCAGGCGATCTTCGCGGCCTCCGCGGCACGCGGCGGCCCGTCGGCGTCGGTGCGGCCTATCGGCACCGCCGATTATCCCACGCCCGCCACCCGGCCCGCCAATTCGCGGCTCGACAGCGGCAAGATCGCCCGCATCCATGGCGTGACGCTGCCCGACTGGCGCGCGTCGCTGGACGAAGTGATGGACCGGCTGCAACCGGCGGCCAGCTGACTTTCTGAGGGACATTGAACGATGAAGGGTATCATTCTCGCAGGCGGCAGCGGCACGCGCCTCTATCCGATGACGCTGTCGACCTCGAAGCAGCTCATGCCGGTCTATGACAAGCCGATGATCTATTATCCGCTCACCACGCTGATGCTGGCGGGCATTCGCGAAGTGCTGATCATCTCCACCCCGCGCGACCTGCCCGCCTTCCAGTCGCTGCTGGGCGACGGGTCGGCCTGGGGCATGAGCCTTGAATATGCCGAGCAGCCCAGCCCCGACGGCCTGGCGCAGGCCTATATCATCGGCGCCGATTTCGTCGCGGGGCAGCAGTCCGCGCTGATCCTGGGCGACAATATCTATCATGGCCACGGCCTGCCCGAAATCCTCGCCAGTGCGTCCGCGCGCAAGGAAGGCGCGAGCGTCTTTGCCTATCATGTCAACGATCCCGAACGCTATGGCGTGGTGAGCTTCGATGATGCGATGAAGGCGCAGACCATCGAGGAGAAGCCGCAAAGCCCCAAGTCCAACTGGGCGGTCACCGGCCTCTATTTCTATGACGAGAAGGTCGTCGACATCGCCGCCAATATGAAGCCGTCGCCGCGCGGCGAGCTGGAGATCACCGATGTGAACCGCGTCTATCTGGAGCGCGGCGACCTCCATGTCGAAATCATGGGCCGGGGCTATGCCTGGCTCGACACCGGCACGCCCGACAGCCTGCTCGACGCCGCCGAATTCGTCCGCGTCCTCGAAAAGCGCCAGGGCTTCAAGATCGCCGCCCCCGAGGAAATCGCCTACCGCCAGGGCTTCATCGACGCCGCCGGCCTTGAACAGGCGATCGGCAAGCTCGGCAAGTCGGATTATGGGCGTTATCTGCGCGGCGTCCTGGCGGAGAGCTGAGCCTGCTCTGATTCTGCCCAAAGTCAGCGGATGGACAAGGGAATGTCGACGCAAAAACTTGTTCCCCATTATGTCGAAAAGCCATGGGGCCGCACCGACCTTCCGCCGATCTTCGCGGCTGCTGGCGCAGGCCGCCGGATCGGCGAAGTCTGGTTCGAAAGCGGCGACGGCCGCGACCTCCCTTTGCTGGTCAAATATATCTTCACCAGCGAACGGCTTTCGATCCAGGTGCATCCCGACGACGCCCAGGCGCACGACCGAGGACTGGCGCGCGGCAAGGAGGAAATCTGGTATATCCTCGATTGCGAACCCGGCGCGACGCTGGGCATCGGCCTCATCGCCCCCATGACCCCCGGCCAGTTCCGCGCCGCCGCGCAGGACGGGTCGCTGGAACAATGGATCGACTGGAAGCCGGTAAAGCCAGGCGACTGCTATTTCATCCCGGCGGGCACCGTCCACGCCATCGGCGCGGGCATCACGCTCGCTGAAATCCAGCAGAATGCCGACATCACCTACCGCCTCTACGATTATGGCCGGCCGCGCGACCTGCATCTGGAAGATGGCGTCGCGGTCAGCCGTTTCGCTCCCTATGCGCGCGCCCCGATCCAGGCGCCGCTAGGGCTTGAAACCCGGCTGATCGGCGACGATGAAGCGCCCTTCGCGCTCGATCTCGTCCACTGGAGCGAAGACCGGAGCGTCAGCGCGCCCGCCGGCAAGCCGATGTGGTTCACGCCCTTGAGCGGCGCGGGCGCGGTAAACGGGCTGGCGTGGGAAAAGGGCGACTGCCTGCTGCTGGATGGGGATTGCGCTTTCACGATCGCGCAGGGTCCGGTTTCCGCCCTGCTTGCCATTCCGCGCTGAACGCCTGGCCCACCGCCATTGCGATCCAAGCGACGAATGAATGGCCGGGCGGGTTGGTAAAGGACGCTCTGTTTTTTGCCACGCCTTTCATAAAAGCGCCGCTGTCACGTAGCCTCCTTCCCGACGGCACTGCCTGCTTCGGATCAGGCCGGAAGGCTGTAATCCCGAACCAGCGCCAGCGCCTGCGCATTGAGCGACGCCGCTCGCGCCACGCTGTCGCTCTCGGTATAGCAGCGCAGTTCGGGCGCATTGCCGCTCGGGCGCAGGTGGATGATGTCCCCGCCAGCGAAATGGATGCGCAGTCCGTCGGTCCGGTCGATCCCGTCGGCTTCGCCCGCAAGGCTGCCGAACATCGCCGTCAGCCGCGCCAGCACCTCGGCCTCCCCGCCCTGTTCCAGATGCGCGATCAGCGCCTGGCTCTGCGCCGTGGGATAGGCCTGCAACCGCTCGCTGAACGTATAACGTTCGGGCAACTGCGCCTGAAGCGCCGACAGCGCCACCCCCTGCCGCCGCGCGTCTACCAGCGTGGCGAGCATCGGCAGCACAGCGTCCCGCGTCGGCAGCGCGCCCAGCGTCCGCCCCTCCACATCCACCGGAGTCGCCAGCAGGAAGCCGCCATTGGCCTCATAGCCGCACACGCTTGCCCGCCCTGCGCTTGCCAGCGCGTTCATCGCCTCGATCACGAAAGGCGACCCGATCCGCGTTCGCGCCACGACATCGAACAGGCCGGACAGCTCGACCGCGCTGTTGCAACTGACCGGGGTCGCCACCGCCCGGATGCCCAGCGCCCGCGCGCACAATATGCCCAGCACGTCGCCGCGCAGCCATGCGCCGCTTTCGTCGGCCAGCAGCGGGCGGTCGCTGTCGCCGTCGGTCGACAGGATCGCGTCCAGCCCATGCTCCGCCGCCCATTGCCGCGCCAGCGCCTGGTCCTCCGGGCGGACGGCTTCGGTATCGACGGGGATGAAGCGGTCGGACCGACCCAGCGACACCGCCGTCCCGCCCAGCGCCTCCACCAACCCGACCAATATGTCGCGGCCGACCGCCGAGTGCTCGTAGACGCCAAGCCTCATGCCCGAAAGCGCCTGCGCCCCGAACGCCTCGACATAGCGCGCGACATAGGGCGTCGCGGCATCCACCAGCGGGTCTGCGGGCGCGGCCTGCGCCAGCATCCCCGCATCGTCGAACAGGTCGGGCAGGTCGACGCTCTGCGCGCGGATGCCCTGCTCGTCGGCCTTGAGCACCTCGCCATCGGTGCGGTTGAACTTGATGCCGTTGCGGTCGTCGGGGATATGGCTCCCCGTCACCATCAGCGACGGGATGCCATGCTTGAACCCATGCGCCGCCACGGCGGGCGAGGGCACGAAGCCGCAATGATCGACCTCTCCCCCCCTATGCCGCACTGCCGCCGCGCAGGCCGCCATGATGCGCGGGCTGGAGGGGCGCAGGTCGCCCGCGATCGCGACAGCCGTGCCCGGCGCGAACTGGCCGATGCGGCTGAGATGCTGGAGGAAGGCGCAGGTATAGGCAAAGCAAACCCGGTCGGTCATCGCGCTCACCAGCCCCCGCGCCCCGCTGGTCCCGAACGCGACGCCCGATTGCGCCATAAGGTCGGCGATGGAAACAGTCTGCGTCATGATACTCCTGGTGGCGAAACGATGTCTGGGCAGGAAAGCGCAGAAGGCCTTCAGTTGATTGCGGTCTCCGCCAGCGCCTTCAGCGCATCGGTCACCTTGCGAACCTTCTGCGATTCCCCGCGTTTCAGGATCATGACATCGCCCTGTGACACGACGACAATCAGATCGTCGACATCGACCAAGGTCACGCGCGGCCCGTCGCTGTGGACGAGGCAGTTCCTCGCGCCCAGCAGCAGCGCGTCGCCACGCACCGCATTGTCGCCGGTGTCGCGCGAACTGACCGCATGGAGGGAGTCCCAGCTGCCGACGTCCGACCAGCCCATCGACACAGGCACGCAGGCAACCTGCGTCTCGCGTTCCATGATCGCATAGTCGACCGAATCCGACGGGCAGTCGAAAAAGGCCTTCGCGTCGGGAAAGACATGTGCGCCGTCCCGCTTGGCCTGATCCATCGACGTGCGGACTGCGGCCAGCATGTCGGGCTGATGCTTCTCCATCGCAGCCAGATAGGCATCGGCGCGGAACAGGAAGATGCCGGCGTTCCACGCATGATTGCCTTCATCCAGCATGCGCTGTGCATTGGCGGCATCGGGCTTTTCGACGAAACGCTCGACCTGATGCACCATGGCACCGCAGACCGACCCCATCTTGATATAGCCATAGCCGGTTTCGGGACCATCGGGCTGAATACCGAAAGTCACCAGCCACCCCTCTGCCACCAGCGGCAGGGCGCGGGTGATGGCATCATGGAAAGCGGGCAGGTTGGCGATGACATGATCGCTCGGCATCACCAGCAGGGCATCGTCGCCCTGCGCTTCGATCGCGGCGAGCGCGATGGCGGGCGCGGTGTTGCGACCGATCGGCTCCAGGATGACCTGATAGTCGGCGATCCCGCTTTGCTGCATCTGTTCGTCGATGATGTCGGCGTGGGCGGCGTTGGACACCAGGATCGGACGGCCAACCGATGCGCCGTCGAAATCCTGCGTCCGCACGGCCGTGAGCTGCAACATGGTTTCATCTGCCGTCAGGGGCAGCAGCTGCTTGGGACGTTCAGGCCTGGAAACCGGCCAGAGACGGGTGCCCGACCCACCGGACAGGATGACGGGGACGATATTCACGGGATCGCTGGACATATTCTGCCTGAAATGAGGAACCAAATTTGCTGTTTGCGGTGCGACCCTGCAATCGCGCCGACCGTCATGGGCACAAACGGAAAGCTTGCCAAGTCCTTAAAAAAGACATGTCACAGAACGGTTACGAGGTGTGATCGACCGCCTCCGAAGGACAAAGCCTCACCATTTGGCTCTTTCGCCCTCACCCATAAAGCCGCTCGTCCCACCACACCGGCTCGGGCAGTTCATGGGTGATGCCGGCGGCGTCGGGGTGCAGCGGGTTGATGAGGATATTGCGTTCCACCCGCGCCACCATCGATGGCACGATCAGGATGGCGCTGCGTCTCTCCACATACCAATCCTGCCCGAACGCCTTGCACAGCCCCTCATCCTTCCCGTCCCAGCCCGGATGCGCGGCGGTCTGGAATATTTCGTAGGAGACGCCGTTGGGGATGGTGATGCGGATATGATGCTGGTTGGGCGGCAGCACGCTGCCCGCATGGACCAGCTTCTCCAGCATCGCCGTCGAATAATGTTCGGACGTGTAGAGGATCGGGCTGAGCGACGTGTTCCACCGGCCCGGATACAGCCGCGCCCCTTCACTGTCATAGATGGGATGGACGCCATCGGGATCGCCGATGCGGTAGGCGGTCAGGATCCGGTCCGTCCGTCCGCCCTTCACACGCCCCCGCCATAGGCGGCGCGGCCGAGCAGGTTGATGACGAGGTCCGCGCCCGGACTGGTCGCCAGCGCGACGTCGAGCGGGGCTTTTCCGTCCAGCATCGGGTGCGGGCGGCCCAGAAACGCGCGGGCGCGCTCCGGCTCCCGATAGATGTCGAGCGCGAAGCTGAACACCTTGGCCAGACGGGCGAGCCGGTCCCCCTCCTCGCTCGTCAGCCGCTTGGTCGCGGATTTGCGCCGCCGCTCCAGCGTGGCCTTGGGGATGAGGCGGAACTTGAAGCGGGCGTCACCCGGGGCCACGCTGTCGGCCAGGCGGTCGAGCGCCGCGACGGGCAACCCTTTCTCGATCGAGGAGGGCAGCACCAGGCGCGAGGCCTGCACCCCGGCCTTGACGCCGAGCAGGGCTTCGATGCTGTTGGGCTGCGTCGCCATGGATGTCCCTGCTTCAGATGAGGCAGATATAGGGATCATATGAGGCTGTGGCAAGCAGGGTGCCTTGCAAGGGCGCGGAATATGCCGTGCGGAGGCGTCCTGTCATACAATCCCGGCGTCCCGCCTATCCGGCCCTCCCTTCCGTGCCCTTCATGCCGGGTCTGCTCAAGCAGACTTGCCGGGTGCGGTCTGCCGCCTTCAGATCCGCACCCGCTCCACTTCCGCCAGACTGATCTCGTCGCGCCGCCGGTCATAGAGCTGGGTGGTCCTGGTCGAGCTGTGATTGGCCATGGCGGCGGCGTTCTCCAGCGTGCCGCCATTTTTGAGATAAGTGGTGATCCCCGTCGCGCGGAAACTGTGGTTGCCGATCCGTGTCGCGATTCCGGCGGCGCGGGCGCGGCGGCGGACCATCGCGTGCGCCTCGGACTGGCACAGCGGCGTATCGCTCAGCCGCCCTGTGCCGCGCGCGATGGTGCGGAACAGCGGCCCCCTGCCCTCGCCCAGCCCGCAGCCTTCGATATAGGCGGTCAGATAATCGTCGAGCTGATGATGACAGGGCATCTCATGCCGTTTGCCGCCCTTTTCGTGGAGGCGCAGCCAGAGCCGCCGCCCCTGCACGAACACATCCTCGCGCTTCATCGCCAGCGCCGCCCCGACCCGCGCGAAGCTGTAGATCATGAGGGCGATCAGCGCCCGGTCGCGCAGCCCCGCCGGCGTCGAAATGTCGATCGCGTCGAGCAAGGCCCGCGCTTCCTGCGCGTCCAGCACCGGCGTCTTGCCCTGCCGTGCCGAATGCGCCGGGCCGCGCACGCTGGCGGCGGGGTTGGTCGCGATCACCTGCCCCGTCACCAGCCAGTCGAACAGGTGGCGGACGGCGGCCAGGCGCTGCTTGACGCTGGGCGGGCTGAGGCTCTGCCCCAGCTCCTCCACCCAGGCCGCGACATGGATCGGCGCGATCTCTTCCAGATGGCGCACGCCATGGGCCTGGCACCAGCGGAGAAAATCGCCCGTCGCCTTCGCATAGGCGCGCCGGGTATTGGCGTTGCGGATATTGGCGGCGAAGAATTCGAGGAAGCGCCTATGCACATAGGGGGGCGCCTCCGCGACGATCGGCGGCAGGGTGAGCGAAGGCAAGGACAGGGATGTCAGCATGAGGACCGGGCCTAAAGCAGGATATATCTGATAAAGGACATTATCATATATATCTGCGGTAGATAGGGCTGATGCTGTTTGCCACCCTGTGGCGGACGGTTGACCCCTGCATTTGCGTATTGCCGCCAATGCTGGTTGCGGCTGCGCTGCCTTGGCATCATGAAGAGCCTATGGGGGCGTTTGCGGGAGGGGGCGGAATCCTACGCCAAGCTCGCCCAGATAGCCGGCGCGAGATCTTACTTGTTGCTGCCTTCTACGGTCGCGCCAGAAAGGCGACGGCTCAGTTCTATCCGGCGATG
>Ga0233425_10004954_pt1 | contig 21672 bp, 13 predicted proteins | sample Watercolumn_Towu_2_FD_181712 | JGI IMG/M metagenome (GOLD analysis project Ga0233425, IMG submission 181712) | Freshwater microbial communities from Lake Towuti, South Sulawesi, Indonesia - Watercolumn_Towuti2014_140_MG | ecosystem: Environmental > Aquatic > Freshwater > Lake | place...
CGGTTCGGGATGCTGTCGTTCACCCGGAAATTCGCGCCTTGCGCCTGACCTGCCGCATCATAGCGCTGAGCGAAGATCTGGCTGTTGAGCGTGTCGCCGCGCCAGTCGTCCCACGCCACCAGGAACGACCCGCCCGGCGCGACGCCGACCGACGGCGACCACTGATTGCGGTACTGGTTCGGGTCATCGTTGGTCTTGAAATTCGCGCCCTGGGGAACGCCGGCCGAATCATAGCGCTGGGCCCAGATATCCCAGCCCTGAATGCCGCTGCCCCAGGCAATCACGAAATTGCCGTGCGCATCGCTGCCGACTGCCGACCAGTACTGCTGCCAGTCCGGCGGCTCGTTAACGCGGAAGTTCGGGCCCCGCGGACTGCCGTCGCCCGCCAGTATCTGGGCGTAGATGTCGCCGATGTCATTCCGCCAATCCTCCCAGACCACAACGTAGCGCCCATCCGGCAGGACCGTGATTGCCGCGCCGCGCTGGTCCGAGTATCCGGTGTTGTCGTTAATCTGGAAGTTGGTGTCAATCGGCGCGCCGGACGGCTCGTAGCGCTGGGCCATCACGTCCGACCCGCCGTGCTTGCGGTCCTCAAACGCGACCAGGAAGCTACCATCCGGGTCCACGCCGACTGCCGGCTCGCCCTGCCACCACATGTCCGCGTCGTCGCAGACCCGAAAGCTGCCGCCCAGCGGCAGTCCGGCCGCGTTGAACCGCCGGGCCAGGGCGTCGCCGTCGCCGTTGACGTAGTCTTCCCAGGTCACGACCGCATTTCCTGCGGCATCGAAGGCGACATTCGCCATTCCCTGCCGTCCGCCGCCAACCCGGTCATCGTTCACCAGATAGTCGTTGCGGATGACAGTGTCAGTGCCGGTCGGCGATGGACGATAGGCGGTAGGCGACAACCGACAGGCGGTTGGTGGCAGGCGGCGTGCCGTGTTCTCGCGGAAGTCGAGATTGCGCAGGAGGCGGGGCGGAATTCGGGGGTCGGAGGTCAGGGGTCCGGGGGCAGGGGTTTGGGCAAAGCAGATAGCCGGTAGCAGGATGCTGCACGCAGTACGCGATACGCTGCATGTAATGCTCTTCACTACTGACTACTCACTACTTACTACTAACTATTTCACAATCGCCAGCTTGGCGAACTTGACAGCCTTGCCCTGGTCGCAGTCAACTTCCAGCCGGGCCAGGTAGACGCCGCTGGGAATGTCCGTCACGTCGAACCGCTGCTCATTGTCGGCCGAGGCATAGGCGCTGGCGGTCATCTCCAGTATCGGCAGACCCGAGACATCGAGAATCTTGATGCGGCTTGCGGCATTGGCGACGGCGCCCAGTGTGAAACGGGCATAGGCAATCTTCTCGGCCGGATTGGGATAGACATAGAACCGGTCGGCAATCCTGAGATTCGGTTCGGGCAGCGCCGGCAGTTCGGCATCGGTGATGAACCCGGTATGCGCCGCGTCTCTCAGATACGCGCCCCACGGCACGGCGGATGGCGTGCCTGTGAGCTTCCAGACGTGAAACACCCCGTCGTCGCTGCCCACCGCAATCTCGATTCTGCCGTCACGGTCGACATCGCAGATGAGCGGCGGCGCGGCAACGCTGCCTTGAGTTGCCAGCGGAAACCAGTCCAGTTTCCGGCCGGTCTTGCCGTCGAACCCGAGCAGGCCGAAATGCGGAGAACCCACGACGATGTCCAGATTGCCGTCGCCGCTGATGTCGCCCAGCACCGGCGAGGAACTGAACAGGAACGGATAGTCATAGCTGATGAGCCAGCCGTTCGCCACCTCGGTCACCAGGAACGTTGACTCCTGCTCTACCGGATAGCCGCTCACCAGCGTGCCGTTCCGGTTGAACGCATAGATGCCATTCTTGGCCGCCAGCACCGGCTCCAGGTAGCCGTCCTGGTTAATATCGCCGAGCGCCGGCGAGCCGTAAAAAGGGTTGCGGATTCGCGTCTGGCTCCGATAACGGATACTACCATCCAAGCCCGTGACCACGACCTTGTAGTCGTAGCCGCCGCTCACGACGCAGACGATTTCCTTGTTGCCGTCCCGGTCAACGTCCGCAACCACCGGCGCGGCGTAGGTGTAGAGCGAACCCGTGCCCAGGCTCTTCGGAAAACCGCCGGCAATTGTCCCGTCAGCATTCACCAGGAACAAGTTGCCGTCCGAGGCCAGCACCGCAATCTGCGGATTCACGAGGTCAGTGAGCGCCGCGGCCGAGCGGAGTTCGGAACCGAGCCGAACCGGAAAGCCGGGATACTCCGAGCCGTCGCCTCTCCAGACATACAGGTTGCCGTCGGTTGAACCGACGATGATCTCCTTCTTGCCGTCATGGTCAAGGTCCGCCAGCACCGGCGCAGCGGTGACCCGGTCGCCCGTCGTCTTCGGAAAGCCCGGGACTGCCCCCCCGCCGCGGGTGTAGGCATAGAGCCGTCGGTTATCCGCCCCGCACACGATTTCGAGACAACTGTCGCCATAGATGTCGCCTACCGCCACCGCCGAATGAGTCGTGGCGTTGGGCAGCTGGGCGAACGAACCGGACGGCCGGCCGGGAATGAACGACGTCCCGTCCGCGTTCCAGGCATTGATGCGTCCCCCGGTATCCGAGACGATAATCTGGTTATGTCCATTCTGGTTGATGTCGGCCACGGCCGCAGCGTTGTAGACCAGGTGCCGGTCCGGATTCTGGGGGAACCCCGGCTGGTACAGGTCGAATGCTATTCCCAGGGACATTATCGAATCCGGCCCCGAATTGACGCCCATCGAGATGAACGTCTTGCCGCTGTAGCCGTCAGAATTCGGGAAGGTCGTTGCGGTCAGACTGTCGTTATACCCGCCATACCGGAACGGGTCGTACTTGCTGCCGTAAATCTGGTAGTCGAAACTCGACTTGCCGCTCCAGCCGTCGAAATCCTGGACCCCGTCGCCTTCGACCAGGTCTACGCCCTTCTGTTGCGGGAAGATGTTGATGGCGTTGTAGGGTCCGTACTGGTTGATGATGCTGTCGTCTACATGCCAGACCAGCACGCCGGAGCCAGGCAGGAAGAAGTCATACTCCCCCAGCGCCACCGAAACCGGGATGCCGCCCTCCACGTGGACGATCAAAGTGTCCTTGTTCCGGATGTCGGTCTCCCGGTTCTCAATCAGAAAGTACTCGGTTGGCGTAATCGGCACCTTGACGATAATCGGGTGCAGCGAGTCGCCGCGCTGACTTACGAGCAGCGAATCCATCTCGGCCGCAAACAGCGGGATATTGTGCCGCGGCGCGCTTACCACCAGCGGCGGCGCCCAGCCGAAAAGCACCTTGTGGTAGGGGTCCAGCAATGAGGGAATTGTGCCCGGCGGCACGCCCAGTCCCCAGTCGCCCAGCCAGCCGCCGTAGCCCATCAGCGACCACGCCCCGACGCCCATCGAATTGTAAGTGATGTCATACAGGTCATAGCCGCCCAGCAGGTGGCAGAACTCGTGGAAGAGCAGGCCCTCCAGACCGGTCATGCCCAGGATGTTCGTCTCAGTCCCGTACATCGTGTCCTGGCGCGCCATCTCCGGCAGAATCGCCGCGGCGGTCACCCGGGTCTGCCCCTCGTCAGCGAGCACGAACGGCTGCCCCAGGTAGGCCTGGAGCGCGCCTTCGCCCAGCGTCCCGGTGAGCAAATCGAACGGGCTGTCGTAGCGCAGGTCGGTCTGGCCGGTCGAGCCGGCATGGAATATCACGAGCAGGTCATAATCCGCGAATCGAATCTGCGGGTCGTCATCTGCGACCTTGATTGCATCACGCATCAGCCGGGTCAGCCCGGTCTCGATTCCCTCGACGCTCGTCGTGTCGCCGTAGTACAGCATGTCGTGGGGCAGCGTGTAGGCGCCATAGACGGCGGGCGGCATTACCTCGGACTCCAGATACAGCTTGCCCAGCGAATTCAGCCCGTAGTAGTTCTTCAGCGCCAGCATCAGCTTCTGGAAATACTGGCGGGTATGCGGCGGGTCATACAGCAGGCCGTCTTCCCGGGTCAGGAATCCGGCATAGTCCATCTTGCCGTTGCCGGTCGTCAGCGGCGAGCTGTCTTCCTGAAACTCAACCCGGAGCGCGAGAACTTTCAGCGTTTCGGTCTGGTCGAGCTCCGCATCCCGGCGCAACCGCTCCCGGAACGCCCGGTTCGGCTCGCTCTTGTACGGAATCCTGGGCAGTTCCGTAATCAGCCGGTTAATCGCCTCGCCCTCACCCGGCAGCAGGGGTTTCGGGTATTTCGCGATGCGCAGGTCCGACGCAAACAAACCGGAGGCCGCCAACACCCCCAGGAGAATTCTTCTGGTCATCACGAATCGTTAGACGATAGGCGGCGACCGATAGACGCCGCCCGAATTGACTGACTTCTCATATCGCCTGTCGCCTGTCTCCTGTCCGGGGGAAAGAACGGAGAGAGAGGGATTTGAACCCCCGTACGCCGTGAAGCGTAACGTGATTTCGAGTCACGCGCCATCGACCACTCGGCCATCTCTCCAGGTATTGTCTCAAGTTGTAATCGCACCTTCAGCCGCACTTCTGACGCGCTCCCTTTCACCCGGGATGCCCGTGCAGCGCAGACCAGCTATTCTATTGTCCCAAGCCTGAAAGTCAAGGAATCGCGCCGGGAAGAAGAGAACCACCGATGAACACAGATAAACACCGATGAATCGGGAATTCGAAATCTGTGTTCGTCAGTGTTCATCCGTGGTTTCGTGAACGCAAGATGAAGCAGGAACCCCATTCCCCCGCCGGCTTGACACTCCCGGCGTTAGGCGCTACTATCTCGGCGCAATGCCCTTCATTGCCGACCTGCACATTCATTCCCGCTACTCCCGGGCCACCAGCCCGGACATGATGATTCCCCAGCTCAGCCGGTCGGCGGAGTTGAAGGGCATTCAGCTCCTGGCTACCGGCGACTTCACGCATCCTGAGTGGCTGGCGACACTCAAGAAAGACCTGACGCCGCTCGGCAACGGCCTGTTCACGCACGGCGAGACGCGCTTCATTCTCAGCGCGGAAATCAACAACGCCGGCTATGTTCAGGAGAAGTTTCACCAGACTCACAACCTGCTGTATGTCCCTTCTTTCGAGGCCGCCGAGAAGGTGAACGATTTTCTCGCCCGGTACGGTTCGCTGACCGTTGACGGCCGGCCCACGCTCAAGCTCGACACCCGGGAGATGCTCAGGGGCATCCTGCCGCTGGTCCCGGATGTGATGTTCGTGCCCGCGCACATCTGGACGCCATGGTTCTCGCTCTATGGTTCCCGTTCCGGCTATGACTCGCTCGACGAAGCATTCGGCGACCTCAAACAGGAAATCACGGCGCTCGAAACCGGGCTTTCCAGCGACCCGCCGATGAACTGGCGCTTGTCCGAACTTGACCCCTACACCCTGATATCCAACTCCGACGCCCATTCGCCGTCCCGGCTTGGCCGCGAGGCAAACGTCTTTGAGTGCGAGATGACCTATGCCGAAATCCGCGACACCCTGAAAACCAAGGACCGCTCGCGCCTGCTCTTCACCATCGAATTCTTTCCGGAAGAGGGTAAGTATCACTACGACGGCCATCGCGCCTGTCAAGTCCGGTTCACGCCCCGGCAGGCGCTGGCCGGCAACGAACTCTGTCCGGTCTGCGGCAGGAAACTCACCATCGGCGTCCTGCACCGGGTCGAGAGCCTGGCCGACCGGAAAGAAGGCTTTCTCCCGCCGAATGCGATTCCCTACCGGAACCTGGTCCCGCTCGAGGAAATCATCGGCCAGGCCATCAAGGCTGGACGCGATACCGCCGGGGTGCGCAGCAGGTACAGCAGCCTGGTCCGGGCGCTGGGCGGCGAATTCAACGTCCTGCTGCATGTCCCCATCAAGGACATCGCCGAACACTCCGATGAACGCATTGCGGCCGGCATTGCCAACATGCGCGAAGGCCGTGTTCTGGCACTGGCCGGCTATGACGGCGTGTTCGGCACAATCAATGTCTATGCCACGGGTGACAATCAGCCCGAAGCGCCGGGTGTTCAGGACGCGCCGAACAAAGGCGAGCAGATGGGGCTCTTCTAGAAGGAAGTCAGAAGTCAGATGTCAGAAATCAGAACTCAAGAGAGCTGGGCTGATTCGGATTCTGCCTTCTGCATTCTGACTTCTGACTTGAGGTGCTTCGGATGAAGCACCTCTTCTCTCCCTGGCGCAGCGCCTACATCGGACAGAAACAGCCGAAGGGCTGTTTTCTGTGTCGGGCGGCGCGGCAGAAATCTGCGAAATCGGTGGGCAAAGACAGGAAGAACCTTGTTCTCTTTCGCGGCCGCAAGGTCCTCATCATCCTGAACCGCTACCCGTACAACAACGGCCACCTGATGATTACCCCATATCGTCACGTCGCGGACATCACCGGGCTGACCCCGGCCGAATCGCGCGAGCTCTTTGCCCTGCTTCCGCGCGCGGTCAGCGTGCTGCGCAGAGAGTTGAAGCCGGACGCAATCAACGTCGGCATGAACCTGGGCCGGGTCGCTGGAGCCGGGCTGGTCGGCCACGTGCATCTTCATATCGTCCCGCGCTGGAACGGCGACACCAACTTCATGCCCGTCCTCGCCGACACCAAAGTAATCAGCGAGGCGCTCGCCACAACCTGGGAGCGCCTCGCTCGACTCTTCTAGTCGTCGGACCGGTTACCGGTACTCGTCAATCATCTCTTGCGCATGGCCGGCAAGGTAGTCCGCCACCTCATCCACGTCCGATGACGGGACATCAAGCAACTGGGTCGTAATGAACCGGTTTCCCGGCATCCAGAGGTAGGTCACCGACACCGCGGAGGCCATGCCCGGGTCGCTCTCGTTCATGTCCAGGCTCACGATGTAGAATTCGAGCCTGGCTTCATCCGCTGAGTAGACCGTCCGCAGGCCGTGGTCCGAAAGCTGACCGCGCAGTGCCCGGGCGACGTCCGCGCCCAGTTCATCGTCACCGTTGTACCGCACGTAGACTCCCCGGCCGTGACGTCGGCCATAGGTCGGTTCCGGGATATGTACCGGGTAGGGAATGAACACCGGCCCCATCCAGAAATCCCAGCGATGATGCGGATGCCAGGACCGCCACGGGTTGCTGTGCCAGCCGCGTCCATGGTCATGACGCCCGCCGCGCGGATGGTCATTCCAGCCCGACGGCCAGCCCCCGCGGTTCTCAGGCTCGCGGCCGCGGTGCGACGGCTCCGGCGCCGGAGGCGTCGGCAGCCAGACCCTCTTCGGTGAACCGTTCGTGCCCTTGACTTCCTTCGTCTTCTCGGGCGCCGAGACCGGAAGCGCGACCTCATCAACGTCTTCTGACACGGCAGCCGCATCCGTCACCTTGCTGTCGTCCGTGCTCTTGTGGCTCTCTCCCGAGCTCTTACTCTGGTCTTCCGACTTGACGCCGCTCTTGCCCGACTGTACCGAGCCCTGAGCCTTCGACGGCGACAGCCTCGTGTCCGTGTCGTCCGCGCTCCACGCGAGCCCCGCGACCACGAACAGCGTTACCATCGCGACCAACGCAAACTTATACCTCATTATGACTCCTTTCGTCACGACCGGCTCAACCTCCGGCCAGGTGACATCTCGCTGTCCTCATATACTATTCGACTGCCCGCCGCATTCCCGGGACTGAGTCATGCCCCGCCTGAGCCGGATTTCCCGCAGACGAGCGCCCACCCTCTCGTCGGAGGAGCGAGTCATGAGACAAGTGTACTTATAAGAACACTCGGTTTTAACCCGTTTTTCGCCGTAACCACCGACCCCTGAGCCACTTATCACTGCACCCCCTGTTTCAAGGGGTGCGCTCCCCCGGGTGCTCCCCCCCGCTATCCCCCGGACTATCCCCCGGGCTATCCCCCGGGCTATCCCCCGGACTCCCCGGGGGACTCTCCCAGGGACTATCCCCCGGACTCAGTGGGGGACTATCCCCCGGACTCTCCCGGGGGCTCAGGGGGGCGCTCTCCAGGGGGCTACCCGGGGGGCTATGGGGGGGATGCTGGGGGGGATGCTCCACCCCGCTCTCCCCCCCTCTCTCCGGTGGACTCTGGCGGCATTGATAGCGGTTCTCGGTTCTGACTTCCAAAATCTGACTTCTGGCTTCGCGCTTCGCGCCGCTGCTCAACTCTCCGGGGTGGGCGCCGCAGCCAGGGTGCGGCCTTCGATTCTCACGACATCCCGGGTTCTTTGGATTCTCAAGCCTGTCCGCGTCCCTTGACCCGTCTCAGGGGTTTGCCTAGACTGACAGCTCATGAGTGACGAGAAGGCTCCTGAATCGTTGGAGACGAAGATTGTCCGGGTGCGGGAGTGGCTGAGCGCGGCCGAGAACGTGATGGTCATTACCGGCGCCGGCGTGTCGGCAGAGTCCGGGGTCCCTACCTTCCGGACAACCAACGGGCTCTGGCGTCAGTTCAATCCGATGGAATGCGCCACACCCGAGGCGTTCCACGAGGACCCGGTGAAGGTCTGGCAGTGGTATGACGCCCGGCGTCAGGGCATTGTCGCAGCCGAGCCGAACCCGGCGCATCTGGCGCTGGCCCGGCTGGAGGAGTCGGGGAAGCAGGTCTTCATTGTCACTCAGAACGTGGACGACCTGCACGAGCGGGCCGGGTCGAAGCAGATCGTACACCTGCACGGTTCAATCTGGCGGTTGCGCTGCGAGCGGGACGGCAACATCGTCGAGAACCGCGAGGCGCCGCTGAGCGAGATGCCGCCAACCTGTTTCTGCGGCGAAGTGTTGCGCCCGGACATCGTCTGGTTCGGCGAGGAGCTGCCGCGGCGACCGTTGCAGCGGATTGAGGAATACCTGATAGGAGGGGTCGGGGGTCAGGGGTCAGGGAGGATTGACGTCTGTCTGATTATCGGCACCGAGGCGTCGTTTGGCTACATCATCGAACTCGCGGTCCACGCCCGGGAACATGGCGCGAAGCTGGTAGACATCAATCCCCGACTCACCGACCTGGGTCGGATGGCGGATGTTCAGTTGGCCGGGAAGGCAGGAGAGGTGCTGCCGAGAGTAGTTGATAGTGAGTAGTAAGTAGTGAGTAGGGAGTGCGAGTCAATTCAGAGTTCGAGGTTTCACCTCTCCGAGGCGAAGAGGAGAAACCTCAAACTGACTACTAACTAGCTCCGCCGGCGCAGCGAGCGATAGAGCAGGAAGCTGAGCGGGCGGAACGAGCCGCGCTCGCCCCGGTTCTGGAGCCGGTACTCTTCAGGCAGGCGGTCCGGGTCGAAATTCAGGAAGCGCTTGTCTTCCTCGCGGATGAGCAGGACGTCCGGGCTCAGCGTCCGCAGATAGCTCTGAGCATCCCGCCGGGCGAAGGGAACCATGCGTCGGGTCTCCGGCGCGCGACTCAGTTTCAGCGCCTCAATGTTCACTTCACCGGTCAGGTCAATGGTCCGGGTTCCGGAAAACCAGGCAGTCGCGCCGGGCATGGTCGTGGCCGTGATTTCGTCGGTTACAGACTGGTCATTCAGGCCCAGCGCCGGCAGAACGCTGTTCTGGTCCATCGTTTCCAGCGACCGGATATAGGTAGTCCGGCGCTGGACCAGTGAGATGACCTGGTTCAGAACGAGCAGGGTGATGAGCGCGGTAGTAACATAGATGGCGCGTCGCGACCAGGGACGCGCGACTGTGGACTGCGGAGGGGAAACTACAGACTGAGTGGGCTCGGAGTCCGGGGCCAACGGAGTGATCGGTGGATTCGTTCCCGAGACGAGCCGAATCAACTCAAAGCTGCCTTCGGCGACAAGGAGCATGATGAACGGCAGGAGGAGATGCTGGTTGGCGGCCCAGAGATGACTGATGCCGCCCGGCGCGACCAGCAGGTAGGTGAGGTAGAAGAACCCGGCGCTCGCAAAGATGTACCAGTGGCGCCAGGCCCGGCGCGCAAAGAGCAGCCCGGTCACAATCAGGAACGGGAACGGCATGACCAGGTCGAAGTAGAAGAGCCGCGCGCCGCGCGCGAACAGGTTCAGCTTCTGCGTCAGGGGCGCGCCGACCTCGCCCATGAAGTAGGCGCGGGCGGTCTCCCGAACCGAGAGCAGGCCGTTGCCGGAATCCCGGAATATGAGCAGCAACGGAACCAGCAGCAGGGCCGCGATGCCGAAGCCGATTGCCGCGCGCGCCAGCCGCTTCATGTTCCACGCCGCGAGATTCCGAACCAGGGCGAAGACCAGCAGGCCGGCGATGAAGAACCAGGCATCGGCCCGGGTGATGACCAGCAATGCCAGCATGACTCCGAAGACTGGGTTGTCGCGTTCAAAGAAGAGCAGGGCGAGTATCAGCAGGAAGACGAAGAGCAGGGTCTCGAGCCCGGCGGCCGAGTCGAACACCAGCCAGCCGGAACTGACAAGCAGCAGGCCGCACAGACCGGCGACGCGGCGACTGCCGAGAATCTCCTTGCTCCAGTAGTAGGCGTAGACGCCGGTCAATCCCAGTAGAATCGTGCCCAGAAACAGCGCGGACCAGGCCGGGCGCAGTCCGGTCAGGCTGACCAGCCAGACAAGCAGGACCTGGAGCGGGCTGGTCAGTCCGTAACCCCCGGTCGTGCCGTCGAACGTGAGCCGGCCGAGCTGGCGCAGGTTGCGGACGAACTGGAGTGTGACGTAGCTGTCATCGAACGGAAAGCGGCTGCCGTGACTGGCGAAGAGGTAGACCAGCGAGAAGATGACGGCGAAGAAGAACAGGTTGAAGACAATCCAATAGTCCAGCCGGACCACGTGCCATGCGCGCGGCAGGCCGGACCGGTATTCTGCGTCCCCTTTGCGTTCCATTTCCCGGATGCGGTCAAGCATGGCTAAGGATAGGCGAAGCCGGGCGGGATGTCAAATCAGGGAATTTCAGAGTGCGAACATCAATGCGTTCATGAAACCACGGATGAACACGGGCGAACACAGATTTCGAATTCCCGATTCATGGGTGCTTATCTGTGTTTATCGGCGGTTCTCTCTAGAGTGAAGAGTGCAGAGCGAGCCGCTCAGCTCTCAGGCGGCGGGTTGGTGATGAGCGGTTCGGCGTCGGCCGCGGGTGTCGAGTGCCGGGGCAGAAGAAAAAGCGCCAATACCAGACCGATGGCGGTGATTGCCGCACCGGTGAGAAACGGCAGGTTGACACCCAGCCGGTAGACCGCGCCGGCCCAGACCGGACCGATGATGCGACCCAGGGATTCGAAAGAACTGAGCAGGCCCATCGCCGCACCTTGTCCCGTCGCGGTCCGCTTGGAAACAATCGAGTTGACGGCCGGGCGGAGAAGAGAACCGCCGGTCATGTTCAGAATCAGGAATGTCGTTACCGGCGCGAAGCTGCGCGCGACCGTCAGCAGGTAGAAGCCAATCGCGGTCAGGGCAAGCCCGATCAGTATCAGTCGGTTCTCGCCGAACCAGTTGATGGCGCGTCCGACCAGCGCGACCTGAACGATGACTGCGACGATGCCCATCACCGTGAACATGACGCCGATTTCCTTCGTGCCGTAGCCGAACTTATCCATCGCGAAGAACGAAAAGATGCCTTCGAGGTTGGCGGCGGCGAAGCTGACCAGGAACGTGAGCACGAAGTAGAATGCGAGATTGCCCCTCACGGCCTGGCCCAGTTCCCGGAGCCGGTCCCCCATTGTCGCCGCGCCGTTCTCGGCATGGGCCTGCCGATGACGCGCCCGCTCGTGCACGGGCAGCGTCTCGGTCAGCAGCCATTGAGCCAGCGGAATCAGGGCCGCCACCAGGCCGGCGGCCACGAAGAATGGCGCACGGTAGCTGCTGGTGTAGTGCGCAAGCAGCCCGCCCACCGACGGCCCGAAGATGATGCCGACGCCCATCGCCGCACCCATAATGCCCATCCCGCCGCCACGGTCGCGCTCGCTGGTGACGTCCGAGACCAGGGCCAGCGATGTCGGCAGCGCCGCCGACGAGAGGATGCCGCCCATGATGCGGGCCGCAAAGAGCATCGCGATATTCTGCGCCGCGCCGTTGACCAGGTGCGAGAGCATGTAGCCCACCAGTCCGAGCATCAACACCGGCTTGCGGCCGATGCGGTCCGAGAGACTGCCCCAGACCGGCGCGAAGATGAACTGGAAGAAGGAGAATGTCGCCATCAGCAACCCGAGATGAACCGAAGTGGCGCCCATGCTGCGGGCGTAGAGCGGCAGGACCGGGATGATAATCCCGAAGCCCAGCATGACCACGACCAGGATGGCGAACAGGACCGCTACCGAGCGGTGTTTGAGGTTCATCTTCTCTCTTCTCTTTCTATCGGCCGCGCGGCGAGGCCGAATGTCAATTATACCGCAGACCGCATTGGACTATCAACCCGCGCAGCGAGCGCGTAACTTCGGAATCAGAAGGTAGGACTCTGAACGGTGAATTCAGAATTCAGTATTCTACCCTCAGTCTTCTCCCTTCGATTCGTTCGCCGGGCCGACTCCCGACATCGTCATCCTCGAACTCCTCTGCGTTCTCTGTGCTTTTTGTGGTTGTATCTCGGGAGTCGGACACGGGAGTCGGGCCGGGCTTGACTCGCACATGCCAATCCGTATACTCCCGCTGATGCAGCTCCTGCTTCTGGCAGTCCTGCTTGCGGCAAGCGCCGATTCTTTGCCCGTGATTCATCCCCGGCGACTGGTGAATGAGGCCGGCCCCAGGATTGACGGCATTCTCGAACCGCTCTGGGCGACCGCCGACTCGGCGAAGTGCTTTGTTCAACGCTATCCGGACGAGGGGAAGCCGGCGACCGACAGCACGGTTGCCTACGTGCTCTTCGATGACGCTAATCTCTACGTCGCGTTCAAGTGCTATGCCCGGCGCGACCAGTTGACGCTGATTGTGGCGGCGCGCGATAATCGGCAGGGCGATAACGTCGGGCTGCTGCTGGACACGTTCGACGACAACTCCTCGGCTTACTACTTCTGTGTGAACGCCCAGGGCGTGCAGTATGATTCGCGGATATTCTGCGACGCGGGCACGTGGGACAATTCGTGGGACGGCGTCTGGTTTTCGGACGCGCGCGTCACCGACTACGGCTATTGCGCCGAACTGCGGATTCCGTTCAAGTCAATCCGCTACAAGCCCGGGCTCACCGAATGGGGCGTCAACTTCGACCGCTACGTCCCGTACAATGATGAGCAGTCGGACTGGGCGCTGCAGAAGCACGGCACGCTCAAGGTCTCGAATTCCGGTCGGCTGGCAGGGATTCAGCCGCACGCCAGGGGCATGAACCTGGAAGTCTACCCGGTCGGGTTGGTACGCTACGCTCCGACCGCCGACCGCCGCTTCGAGCCGAATGCCGGGCTGGACCTTGCGTGGTACCCGGGCTCGGCTACTTCGATTCAGGCGACGGTGAACCCGGACTTCGCCCAGATTGAGGCCGACCCGACGCAGATAACGCTCGGGCGCTACGAGCTCTGGCTTTCCGAGCGACGCCCGTTCTTCGTTGATGGCGCAGACCTGTTCCAGTTGCTGGGCGGGTCGGGCAAAGCGATATTCTACTCCCGGCGCATCGGCAAGCCGCTGGCCGGCGGCGGGGCCGCGCCGATTCTCGCCGGGCTGAAGGCAGTCACCAAGTTCGAACGGTTTGAACTCGGCGGACTGAGCGCGGTCTGCCAGGAGACGACCCTGGCCGGTTTCGACACGGCATCGGTCCCGCATGACACGAGCCTGACCAGCGTCTATTCCGCGGTCCGGGTGAAGCGCGACTTCCTGAAGAACTCCTATGTCGGACTGCTGTATGCGGGAAAGGAAAACACGCTGGTGAACAACCGCGCGCTGGGCATGGACGCCTCGCTGCTGCTGGGGGACTTCACCTTGAGCGGGAACCTCGCCGGCGCGCGGTATCAGAAGGACTCGGTTCTCAACCAGGGCCCGGCCGGCGGCGTCATGCTGAGCTGGCGGGGTCGCGACCGTTCGGCGCTCGTTTCCTACAGCAACGAAGCCCGCGGCTTCGACGTTCGCGGCATCGGATTTGAGCCGTCCCGGACCGAGGGGTTCATCGCATCGGGCGGGGTCACGTTCCGGAATCTGGGAATCCTGCGTTCGATCACGCCCCGGTTCGGAGTGTCGGGCTCGCACGACAACGATGACGTGCGGCATCACTACTTCACCACGGTCGAGAACGCGGCGCTGAGTCTGAACTTCACCAACAACTGGGGCGCCTACCTGTCGGGCGGGCCGCGGCAGAACAACAACTATGTCTTTGACCCGGCAGCGAACCCGCCGCGCGACAGCATCTACCGCTACCAGTCGGCCGGAGGGAGCCTGTCGTTCTGGACCGACTATGCCAAACCCCTGACCCTGAGCATTTCCGGTTCGGCGAACAGCCGGAGCTACAACTACCGCCGGCACTGGTTCGCCCCGAACTACTGGGTCGGGCTGTATCCGGGCTGGCAGATTACGCCCAGCCTGTGCCTGGGCGCAAGCGTTGACAACACCATTGAACTGGATACTCTGAACCGGGTCGAGCAGATGAACTGGATTATCACGCCGACGTTCAGCTATGCCCTGACCCGGGACCTGCAGGTCAACCTGAACGGCGAATTCGTGCCCGCCGACACGACCGGCCGGCTGACGCTGCTGGTTTCATGGAACCTGCGGCCCAAGAGCTGGCTGTATCTAGTGTGGAACGAGCCGATGCTGAACAGCCGGCTGACCCCGGACAACCGATTCGGGGTTTTGAAGCTCCGGTACCTGTTCTACTTCTAGGCTGCCGCCCGTCGTTTCCCCGACGGTTCAATCGAGAGGATTTCGAGCTTTGGATTCTGGACTTTGGAATTCCGGTTGCGCCGCAGGCGCAATCCGGTCAGATGCCTTTGCCTAGTTCCCGGACCAGTCCCACCACATCGTTCAGCGCGAGCGAGAACTTGCCGGTCGCTGACTCGGTGCCGGACGTATTCCACCATTCGCTGCTGAACTCCAGCCGGACATAGTCCAGGTAGCCGATGCCGATGCTCAGCGCGGTCTTCTGCATCAGGCGGCCGTCGCGCTCGAAGGAGAAGTGCTCGCCGAACCGGGCCGTCAGGTATCGGATCAGCACCGCCTCCGCGCCCAGCGTCAACGCCGAGACCTGCCAGACGTCATCGGCGCGGTTCAGCGCGAGCGAGTACTCCGGGAGCAGCCGGATGCGCAGCAGGTCGGTGTCCAGCGGTTTGACCGCAAGCCCAAGTCGCAGTTGGGCCGGCATTGACGCGGTGTAGTAGCTCGAATGCCGGATTCCCGGCCCGAGGTTGGCAACCGCCAGTCCGGCGCTGAGGAAGCGATTGTGCCGATAGAGCAGGCCGGCGCTGCCGGCAAAGACCGAAATCGGCAGTCCGACATCCTTGTTTGAGACCAGCCGGGCGCTGATGCCCGCGCTGAATCCGGGCAGAATCAGCGCGCCGCAATGCAGGCCGATCATCCGTTCCCAAGAGTACTGCTGCAGGCCCTCCGGGTCATGCATTGTTCCCCAATCCAGCAGCGCGTAGTCGAAGCCGAAGCCCAGCGTCCGCCTGCCCGGGAGCAGTCCCGGGAACCCGACGCCGGCCGCGGCGTACGAGTACTTCATCCCGGTCCAGAGCACGGGCTGCCACTCGCAGAGCGTGCCCGCCGCGCCGATGCCGCGAGTGAAGCCGAGCCCGGCCGGATTCCAGAGCGCGGTCTCGATGCCGTCGGACAACGCCGTGACTGCGCCGGCCACGCCGGTCACGCGGGCAGTGGGCCAGATGAGCGGGACATAGACCTCGGCTGCGCCCGGCGCCGGCAGCAGCGCGAGCAATAGAAACCATCTGCGCAGGTTCAAGACTACCTCCTTACGTCACGTCTCGCGACTTCCGTACGACATTGTACCGCGACCGCGCGGAAATTCAACCGCAGAAGCGCCCGGCGTCAGGCGGTTTCCAGTTCTTCCTTCATCAACTGGCGCTCATAGAGCTTCCAGTAGACCCCGCGTTTGTCGAGCAGTTCGGCGTGTGTGCCGGACTCGACTATCCGGCCGCGGTCCATGACAAAGACGATGTCGCAGGCCGCGAGAATCGAGAGTCGGTGCGAGACAATCAGCAGTGTCGCGTCCTGCATGTACTCCACGACATCCTTGATGAACTGCTGCTCAGTCTCAGCGTCGAGGCTGGCGGTGACGTCGTCGAGCAGGAGAATCTTCGGCTTGTTGAACAGCGCGCGGGCAATCGAGACCCGGCCCTTCTGGCCGCCCGAGAGCTTCAAGCCCCGCTCGCCGATGGTTTCCTGCAGGCCCTTGGGCATGTCCTTCAAGTCCGACTCAAGCTGCGCGATGCGCACGACTTCGCGCACGCGCGCCGCAGTCAGGGGTCGGGGGTCGGGGTTCGGGGTCTGGGGTTCGGGTCTGCCCCTGCCCCCTGATCCCTGGTCCCGGTCCCCGGGAGCTCCCGGTTCGACTTCCCGCCCCAGCGTGATGTTGTTGTGAATCGTGTCCGAGAACAGGTTCGCTTCCTGGGGCGCATAGCCGAACAGGTCGTGCAGGGACCGGATTTCGAATTCCCGGAGCGGCACGCCATTCAGAGTGACATCGCCGACCGACGGCTCGGCAATCCGCAGCAGAAGGCGCATGATTGTGCTCTTGCCCGAACCCACTGTGCCGGCAATGCCGATTTTCGTGCCCGGGGCCAGGACCATGTTGATGTCATGCAGGGCCGGGGTTCTGGGGTTCGGGGGTTCGGGGGTTCTAGGATTCTGGGACTCCTGGTCCCCTGGACCCTTGGCCCCCTGGCCCCCCTGCATGGAGGACGGGTAGCTGAACCCGACGTTGGTGAGGAAGACCTCGGCGTGCGACGGCGGCTTGCGCGCGCCGGTGCTGATGTCCACATCCGGCGGAAACTCGTGCATTGCGCGAATGCGCTCTTCCGCGGCCTGAGCACGCTTGCCTGCGACGAAGAAGTTGCCGATGTCGAACATCGGCTGGATGAGCATCAGGATGTAGGCGTTGAATGCCACGAACTGGCCCAGGGTCAAGGTCTGCCGTATGACCAGTATCCCGCCGACCCCGAGCACGAGCAGGATGCCGATTTCCGAAATGCCGCCCCACATGACGCCGATGAGGGCCTCGGCGCGCGCGCTGCGCACGGCGGCCGCGATGCGCTCGTTCAGATTCCGACGCAGGCGCCGGGCGTTGCGTTCCTCCATCGTGTAGGACTTCACCAGCCGGATGCCGGAGAACGATGATTCGAGGAAGTTGTTGGTCTCGGAGATCCGCTCCCGCCACTCGCGATACCACTTGATGACCAGCGGCCCCAGTTTCATCCAGACGAACACGCCGAGCGAGACCGGCAGCACGGCGGCGACAGTAAGCACCCAGTTCATGCGCAGGAGCAGGACCAGTGCGAAGAGCAGGGTGAAAATCGCCTCGACCGGGCGAAAGACCCCGGAGCAGGCAAACCAGGACAGGTCGTTCAGGTCGTGGTCGAGCCGCTCCATCACGTCGCCGGACGGGAACCGGTTGGTGAAACTGTGGCCCATGTCGAGCACGCGGCGAAAGACCAGGTTGCGGGTCTGCCACATGAAGACCTCGTTGCTCCGGCCCCGGGTGTAGGGCAGGGCCACCGAAATCACCGAGCGCAGAACACCGAAGCCAAGGAGGATGCCGACCAGGCGGTACAACTCGCGCGGCTTGAAGTCGGCGGCGTTCTTCAGTCCGGCCTGGATGCCGTCCACGATGTAGCGCAGGATGTACGGGAACGCCAGCGAGATTGCCACACTCACCGCGGTGAAGGCGACAATCCCGAACAGCCGGGGCCGCTCGCGCTTCCAGAACTGGATCACCAGCTTCATCTCGAGCATCGAGCGGGACTGGGTGTCGGGCGCGGCAGGGCTAGCGGGCATTGTCCTCTCGGCGGTATCGCCGCCCTGCAGGGCGGCTCGCAGTATCGCAAGGCTCGCAGTATCGCCGACCTGTCGGACGGCTCGTAGTATCACTTCGTTCGGAATAATCGTGGTATCGCTTCGCTCGCAGATTCATCAGCTCCCTCGGTTCGAGCCCGAACCCGATTGCCGGGTCCGAGTCAGTGAACGTCCGCGAAGTGCCTTCTCGAACGCCACGAGTTTGAAATACTCCTTCTCAATCAGCGGCGCCAGCGAGTCGTAACTGTCTTGTGTCAGGTAACCGAGTTCAACCGCAATCTTGAGCACGGCGTCGGTCTCCTGTAGCGAGGTTACCGCGCGGTTGATGAACAGGGCGAAGTCCCGGTCAGTCTGCCTTCCGCTCCCCTCAGCGATATTCAGGGCGATGGAAGTGACGGCACGCCTTCCCTGCGCGGCGAGCGCGAACTGTTCGAATGACGGAAAGCTCCTGAACCGCCGGTAGCTGCCCTTGACCAGGTCCTTCGCCAGCCGCCACACTTCAAGTTCTTCGTACTTGAATGTCACGACGACTCCGATTCCCGGCTCGGGCGAGCGAAGCGATACTGCGAACGAAGTGGTCCTGCGAGCGTAGCGATACTCCGAGCGCAGCGATACGTCATCTCAGACTTCCTGCGCCAGATACTGCAGTCTGTAAAGCCGGCTGTAATAGCCTTCCTGCGCGATCAGGTCGCGGTGGCTGCCTTCCTGGACAATCCGGCCCTTGTGGACGACCACGATGCGGTCAACCATCTGGATGGTGGCAAGGCGATGGGCGACGATGATCGCGGTGCGGCCTTTGAGCAGTTCCTCAAGGCCTTCCTGAATCAGGCGCTCGGTGTGCGGGTCAACCGACGAGGTCGCCTCGTCGAGAATCAGGATTTCCGGGTCGAACGCCAGTGCCCGGGCAAACGCGAGCAGTTGGCGCTCGCCAAGTGAGAGATTGATGCCGCGCTCAATCAGATTGGTCTCGTAGCCCTGCGGGAACTGCATTATTTTGTCATGAATCCGGGCCCGGCGCGCCGCATCGTGGACCTTCTCGGCCGACACCGTCTCGTCGAACAACCTCAGGTTGTCGAGCACCGTGCCGGGAAAGAGTATCACTTCCTGGGGCACGAACCCGACCTGCCGGCGCAGGCTCTTGTTGTCCAACTCGTGCAGGTCAATGCCGTCAATCAGAATCCGTCCCTGCTGCGGCTCATAGAATTTCATGATCAGCGAGATGACCGAAGTCTTGCCGCCGCCGGTCTCGCCGACGAGCGCAACCTTCTCGCCCTTGCGTACGTTCAGGTTGATGTCCTTCAGGACCTTGTGGGGACTCGATTCCGCATCCTGTCCCCTTGCTTCGTAGCTGAAGTCCACGCCGGAAATCTGCACGTCCCGGGCAAGGCGCGCGGCCTGGCGGGTTACGCCATCGGCCTGCTCCGGCTGCGTGTCGAAGATGCCGAACATCCGCTCGGCCGAGGCGAACGCCCGCTGCATCACATTTATCTGGTCCGAGAGTCCGCGAATCGGCTGGAACACGCGGGTGATGTACGAGACGAACAGGAACAGGCCGCCGATCGTGAGCAGGCCCTTGAGCGCCCACAGGCCGCCGATGCCGAGGACCAGCGCGAAGCCCAGAACTTCGCCGAAGTCAACCATGAACCATATCCGGTACCAGTAGAACTGACCCTTCATCTCCTTGCGGAACTTGTCCCGGTTCAGCGAGTCCATCTTCTGCGCGAAGTACTCTTGGCGGTTCAGCGCCTGGACGACCGGCAGGCCGCGGATGGTCTCGCTGATGAAGTTGTTGATTTCCGCGACCGTGCGGCGAATGGAAACGTAGACCGGGCGGACCTTCTTCTGGAACCAGTTGAACGCAGACAGGAAACCCGGGAACAGGACGATGACAATCAGGAACAGCTTCCAGTTGACCAACGCCATCACCACCGACATGCCGACGAGCATCACGACGTCCTGCGCGATAACCACTGCGGTCGTGGCAAAGAGCTGCTTCAGCGCTTCGGTGTCGCTCTCGTTGCGGGTAATCAGCCGGCCCACCGGATTGTGGTCAAAGAAGCTCACCGGCAGGCGGATGATGTGCTGATAGAGTTTCTCTTTCAGGTCGGCGGCGGCGTTTTCGCCGACTACCGCGAGGGCAATCCGCTGGAAGTAGCTGATGCCGAAGACCAGCAATTGCAGCACCAGGTAGATGACCGCGGTCCGCACCAGCCCGCCAATGTGGCCGCCGGCGATGTCAACGTCAATGGCATGTTTGAGCAGCACCGGCCCGAAGAGCGAGAGCACGGTCGAGACGACCAGCATCGCGCCGGCCCAGATGACCCGGTTCCGGTACTTCCGGAAGAAGGGCCAGATGCGCGGCAGCAGCTTGAAGCCCAGGCCTTTGGCCTTCGCTTCTTCAGATTCCGAGTAGATGTCTTCGCCGAACATGATCAGCTCACAGCTTACGGCTGACAGCCAACAGCTTGTTGGTCATTCTCCGTTCTTCAACACTATGATACAGCAATGCGGCGCGCGATAGCTCGTGATTCAGGGGTTCGAGGGCGTCGCTGGAATCCTGGACTCCTTGATTCCTGGAGTCCTCCGCTTCGCGCTATTATAGTGCGTTCTACCGGCGGGTCAACCCTGAACTCGGGCGGCGCCGGTTGCGCCGGCGTCTACCTGTCCCAGAGCTCAGGCGCGCGGCCGCGCGAACTTCCGGCAGATGAACGCGGCGCCGAGTGCTTCACCGAAGCTGAAGGGTACGGCGATCGGTAGAATTCCGATCGGCAGGACCGCCAGATTCCAGATGACAACCCACATCATCACGTAGCCCGCTATCCACGCGATGATTGTCGTCGCCCACAACCCGAATCGCCGCGACACCGCGAAGACAACCGCCGCGGTGCAAAACGACCAGACCATCCACATCATGCCGTTGACCGGCCGGGCCGGGAACACCAGGCCCATGCCCTGGTAGTGGCTCTGCCACTGTGAAGCGAGCAGGAACTGGTTGCGCACGAACTCACACAGGCCTGTCCAGACTCCGGACAGCACCACGGCAAGAGCTGCCTTGCCGACACCGGGCTTCGCATTGGTCATACTCCCCTCCAGAAGGCCGCATCAGGGTTCATAATCCTGATGATACGCGGCCCGGGCCGGACTGTCAAGTAACGTGCGTTGCGCTTGCCGATGCGCCCAGGACCGGACTGCCGAGGGCCTGAACTCGCCTGCAAGCAGGGCCAGGGATTCGGCAAAGCACTCTTCGACTTGCCCACGAATCTTAGTACTCCAATGTACCAAAACTGGTTCATCGCGTCAGGAGACTGGTTTCAGTGATTCTCAGCCTAACCAGCATATCTGCGTTACTTGCCAATCGAACCCATTTCAGGGGTAGTCCTGGGGTGGAGCGTGGGGTGGACGCTGGGGTGGACGCTCCAGTGCACCGTCCACTGGACGCTGGGGTACATGCTCCACCGGACGCTCCAGTGCACGCTGGGATAGACGCTCTACCCCACGCTCCACCCCACTCTCCAGTGGACGCTGGGGTGAACGCTCTACTCCACGCTCCATCCCAGCCTCCACTCCACGCTCCAGTGCACGCTCCACCCCACGCTGGGGTGGACGCTCCAGTGGAGCCTGCCGTGTTTCGCCGGGACCTTGAGATCCCTCCCCTTCACTTCGGAGAGGTGTCGCTCCTGCTCCTCACTGAGCCTGTTCGGTCGGAAGGAGCTTCCGATTACCGCCAGAATGTCAAGAGTAAGGACTTGACCCCGCTTCTGACCGTTGTCAAGCGCGGCCGCAGAACCCGCCCTGTCGCGCGTTACCCCGGCGTTTCAGGGAGCGGAGCGATTCCGCGTATCCT
>Ga0233425_10004955_pt1 | contig 21672 bp, 26 predicted proteins | sample Watercolumn_Towu_2_FD_181712 | JGI IMG/M metagenome (GOLD analysis project Ga0233425, IMG submission 181712) | Freshwater microbial communities from Lake Towuti, South Sulawesi, Indonesia - Watercolumn_Towuti2014_140_MG | ecosystem: Environmental > Aquatic > Freshwater > Lake | place...
TCCGGCCGAGTTCGCCGCGCTGTATCGCTCGAATTCGAGCGATACAGCGCCAACCAGAACCATCGTTTAACCTTGCAACCGCGGACTTAACTAACCAACCGCTGGTATCGCTGAAGGGGGCAGGTCATACCTACTCTGCCTCTTCGATCCAGGCCATCTGGATCGCTTCCAGGATCTTCTCGCCGCTGCGCTTCGGGTCGTCGTCGAAGCCTTCCAGGGCGAGTATCCAGCTGCGCAGGTCCACAAAGTTGACCTTCGTCGGGTCCTGGTCCGGGTACTTCTCGGCCAGGGCGATCGCGATCTCGCGCGAGTCGAGCCACTTCATTTCTTGCCGCCTCCTTCGCGCTCGTAGTTGATCGTGTACTTGGGGATCTCGATGACGAGGTCCGCGTCGCGTACCTTCGCCTGGCACGACAGGCGCGAGGTCGCCTCCAGCCCCCAGGCCTTGTCAAGCAGGTCCTCCTCCTTCTCCTCGGTCGGGTCGAGCGATTCGTAGCCGGAGCGCAGGATCACGTGGCAGGTGGTGCACGCCGCCTGCTTCTCGCACGCGTGCTCGATCTCGATGCCGTGCTCGAGCAGCGTGTCGCAGATCGAGACGTCGCTGCTCGCGTCGATCTGCGCGCCCTGCGGGCAGATCTGGTGCCCCGGCAGCACGGTCAGCTTAGGCATCCAGGCTCGAGAGATTCCTGCCGGTCAGCGCCCGGCGCACGCTCGCGTCCATGCGCCGCGCCGCGAACTCCTCGGTGGCCTTGTTGAGGGCGTCAGAGGACTGCTTTATCGCCTTTGCGTTATTGCCGCGAAGGAGGTTTTCGAGGTTTTGAACTTTCTCCTCGATGCTTTTGACTTCCCCCGTAGAAAGCAAAGACCCATCCTCCTGTAAACCACCCCTAACCGCGTCAATGAGACGCTGCGCATCGACGCGGTGCTCGTTCAAGGCGCGCGCATGCATGTCCTCGCGGGCGTGCTGGTAGGAGTCACGCAGCATGCGCTCGATGTCGGCGTCGCCGAGGCCGTAGGAAGGTCTTACGGTGACAAACGCCTCCGCCCCCGTTGTTTTTTCTTTTGCAGAAACACTCAAAAGACCATCCGCGTCGACTTCAAACGTTACGCGCACGCGCGCGGCGCCCGCCACCATCGGCGGGATGCCCTTAAGCTCGAAGCGCGCCAGCGACCGGCAGTCGGAGACGAGCTCGCGCTCGCCCTGCACCACGTGCACGCTCATGCCGGTCTGCCCGTCCTTGAAGGTGGTGAACTCCTGCGCCTTGGCGCAGGGAATGGTGGTGTTCCTCGGCACGATGCGCTCGGCGAGCCCGCCCATCGTCTCGATGCCGAGCGACAGCGGGATCACGTCGAGCAGCAGCCAATCCCCATCCAACGGCTGGTTGCCGGCGAGCACATTGGCCTGGATCGCTGCACCGAGTGCGACCACCTTGTCGGGGTCGAGGTTATTCAGTGGATCGCGCCGGAAGAGCTCGGCGGCGGCGCGTTGGATCTGCGGCATGCGCGTCGCGCCTCCGACCATGACCACGCCTTTCACGTCCTCCACCGCGAGGCCCGCATCGCGCAGCGCGCGGCGCGCCGGGCCGACGGTCTTCTGCACCAGGTGCGCGGTGATGCGGCAGAAGGTTTCCGTGTCGAGGATCACATCGATCACGTCGCCACCGGAGAGCCGCGCGGTGATGCGCGCCTCGCCGTGCGAGGTCAGGTACTCGCGCGCCTCACGCGCCTTGACGAGGAGGAGCCGCATGTCGCCGGCCTCGAGCGGCGGCAGCTTCGCTTCCTCGACGATCCAGCAGAACACGCGCTGGTCCCAGTCGTCGCCGCCGAGCGCCGAATCGCCGTTGGTCGCGACCACCTCGAACACGCCCTTGGAAAGCCGCAGGATCGAGATGTCGAACGTGCCGCCGCCCAGGTCGAACACCGCGTAGACGCCTTCTGCCGCGTTATCCAGGCCGTAGGCGATCGCCGCCGCGGTCGGCTCGTTCAGGAGCCGCAGCACGTTCAGGCCGGCGAGCTTCGCCGCATCCTTGGTCGCCTGGCGCTGCGCGTCGTCGAAGTATGCGGGCACCGTGATCACCGCGCCGGTCAGCCCGCCGCCCAAGGCCAGCTCCGCCCGCGATCGCAGGATCTTCAGGATCTCTGCCGACACCTCGACCGGGCTCTTCGCGCCGGCCGCGGTCTTCAGTTTCACCATGCCCGGCGCGTCGATGAAGTCATAGGGCGCGTTCTCGGCGTGCGTCACGTCCTTCAGCCCGCGCCCCATGCAGCGCTTGACCGAGGCGATCGTGTTCTTCGGGTCGTCGGCCTGGTGCGCCTGCGCCGCGTAGCCGACCTCCGTCTTGCCACCGGGCAGGTAGCGCACGATCGAGGGCAGCAGCACACGCCCCTGGGCGTCCGACAGCACCGTGGCCGAGCCACTGCGCACCGTCGCCACGAGAGAGTTGGTGGTTCCGAGGTCGATCCCGACCGCGAGCTTGCGCTGGTGCGGCTCTGGCGACTCCCCCGGCTCGCAGATTTGAAAAAGCGCCATCAGAGCGACTCGTATGCCTCGTCGATCTCTTCGGCGAGGCGGTCGAAAAACATCAGTTTCCTGACCAGAGGTCTTGCGTCTTGGAAGTTTTTCCTTGAATCGATCTGTTCTGTGATCAGTCTTTGGATTTCGCCTTTCTGTTCTAGAAGGCTTTTTTTAATGAAGTCCAAATCGGAAGAGCTTTTCGCCTCCTCCAATCTCTCCCTGAATTCCATCTGCTGCATCAGGAAGTCCTTCGGCATCGCGGTATCGGTCTCGAAGGCAGCATCGATGCCGTTGAGCTCGAGCACGTAGACCGCGCGGCGCACCGGGCTCTTCAGCGTGCGGTAGGCCTCGTTCACCTGCGTGGCCATCTGCATCGAGGCGCGGCGCTCGGCGTCGCCGGCATGCGCGAACTTGTCGGGGTGGATCCTTGCCTGGATGTCCCGGTAGGCGCTGTCCAGCTTGGCGGTGTCCAGCGCATACGCAGGGGTGAGACCGAAGAGCTCGAAGTGGTTCTTCAAGCCACGTTGAAGCTCTCGCCGCAGCCGCACTCGTCCTTGACGTTGGGGTTGTTGAACTTGAACCCCTCGTTCAGGCCTTCCTTGGTGTAGTCGAGCTGGGTCCCCTCGAGGAAAGCGAGGCTCTTCCTGTCGACCACCACCTTGACGCCGTGGCTCTCGAACTCCACGTCCTCGGATTCGATCTTGTCGGCGTACTCGAGGCGGTAGGCAAGCCCGGAGCAGCCCGAGGTGCGCACGCCGAGCCGCAGGCCGACCCCCTTGCCGCGCTTGGCAAGGTGGTTCTGCACGTGGCTCGCGGCTTTCTCGGTGAGCGTGACGGCCATCTACTTGCTTCCGTGCTTCTTCTTGTAGTCCTCGACCGCCGCCTTGATCGCGTCCTCGGCGAGGATCGAGCAGTGGATCTTGACCGGCGGGAGCGACAGCTCCTCGGCGATCTGCGTGTTCTTGATGCTGGCCGCCTCGTCCAGGCGCCTGCCCTTCACCCACTCGGTGACAAGCGAGCTCGAGGCGATCGCCGAGCCGCAGCCGTAGGTCTTGAAGCGCGCGTCCTCGATGACGCCGTCCTTGCCGACCTTGATCTGCAGCTTCATCACGTCGCCGCAGGCCGGCGCGCCAACCATGCCGGTGCCGACCGACTCGTCGGATTTGTCGAACGAGCCGACGTTGCGGGGATTCTCGTAGTGGTCGATGACTTTGTCGCTATAGGCCATGGTGCCTCCTCAGTGGGCTGCCCACTGAACAGTGTTCAGATCGATGCCTTCCTTGTACATCTCCCAGAGCGGCGAGAGATCGCGCAGCTTCGCCACCTTGGTCTTCAGGTGCTCGACCGCGTAGTCGATCTCTTCCTCGGTGGTGAAGCGGCCGAGCGTGAAGCGGATCGAGCTGTGCGCGAGCTCGTCGCTGCGGCCCAGCGCGCGCAGCACGTAGGAAGGTTCGAGCGACGCGGAGGTGCACGCCGAGCCGGACGAGACGGCGATGTCCTTCACCGCCATGATCAGCGATTCGCCCTCGACATAGTTGAAGCTCACGTTCAGGTTGTGCGGCACGCGCCGCTCGAGGCTGCCGTTGACGAACACCTCCTCCATCGTCCGGATGCCGGCAAGGAGCCGGTCGCGCATGCCGCGGATGCGCTCGCGCTCCCCGGCCATCTCGAGCTTCGCGAGGCGATAGGCCTCGCCCATGCCGACGATTTGGTGCGTGGCGAGCGTGCCGGAGCGGAAGCCGCGCTCGTGCCCGCCGCCGTGCATCTGCGGCTCCAGGCGCACGCGCGGCTTCCTGCGCACGAAGAGCACGCCGACGCCTTTCGGCCCGTAGGTCTTGTGCGCGGTCAGCGACATCAGGTCGACCTTGAGCGCGCCCAGATCGATGTCGAGCTTGCCGGTCGCCTGCGCCGCGTCGACATGGAACAGGATGCCGCGCTTGCGGCACAGCTCGCCGATCGACGGGATGTCCTGCACGACGCCGATCTCGTTGTTGACCAGCATCACCGAGACGACGATCGTGTCCTTGCGCAGCGCCGCCTCGAGCTTGCTCAGGTCGACGATGCCTTCGGCGTCGACGTCGATGGTGGTCACCTCGAAGCCGCGGCGCTCGAGCTCCCGCATCGTGTCGAGCGTCGCCTTGTGCTCGGTCTTCACCGTGACCAGGTGCTTGCCTTTGGTCTTGTAGAACTCGGCTGCCCCTTTCAGCGCGAGGTTGATAGACTCGGTCGCGCCCGACGTCCACACCAGCTCCCTGGCGTCGCAGCGCACCAGCGCGGCGACGTGCTCGCGCGCCTCCTCGACCGCTTCCTCGGCTTTCCAGCCGAGCGCGTGCGAGCGGCTCGCCGCGTTGCCGTAGCTCTCTGTGAGGAACGGGATCATCTTCTGCGCGACGCGCGGGTCGACCGGCGTCGTCGCCGAATAGTCCAGGTAGATCGGGAAGTTGAGGCCGGTCTTCATCTCAGGCCGCAACTTTCTCGTCCGCCTTCGTCGCCGGCGCGCCGCGGAAATCCTTGATGACGTGCACCTGCTTGCCCTGCTGGTGGGCGATCACGTCGGCGAGCGAGACCGACGACAGGTAGTCGTTCATCTTCTCGTTCAGCGTCGCCCACAGGTCGTGCGTGACGCAGCGCCGGTCGTCGTTGCAGTTCTCCTTGCCGCCGCACTGGGTCGCATCCACCGCCTCGTCGACCGCGCTGATGATCTTGGCGACGGTGATCGCGTTCGCCGGCCGCGCCAGGTTGTAGCCGCCGCCCGGGCCGCGCACGCTGTTGACGATCTTGGCGCGCCGCAGTTTGCCGAACAGCTGCTCGAGGTAGGAAAGCGAAATGTGCTGGCGCTCGCTGATCGCCGCCAGCGTCACCGGTCCGCGCGTCTGGCGCATCGACAGGTCCACCATCGCGGTGACCGCGAACCTTCCTTTTGTCGTCAGTCTCATGGTCGTTGGCTATACCCGATAAGAATGCTCAAGTATACCAAACCCGACAAAACCAATCAAGATTTATTCCTGTTACATATCAACTACTTGATTGCTATAAGTGAATCCGGCTTGGAGTCCTGTTGCTCAAGGCGGCGCAACCGCTCGGTGAGGGCCGAGACCTGCTGCTCGAGGTCCTGCGCGTGGTCGACCAGCGCCTGCAGGGTCTTCGCGTACGGATCGTTCTCGCCCTGCACTACGCCGTAGGCCGAGAACTTCTCCTTCTCGCGCTCGGTCGCATCGCGCTCGAGGATCCGCCCGGCGACGCCGACGACGGTCGCGCCCGGGGGCACCTCCTTCACCACGACCGCGTTCGAGCCGATCTTGGCGCCGTCGCCGACCGCGAAGCCGCCGAGGATCTTCGCGCCGGCGCCGACCACCACGTTCTTGCCGATGGTCGGATGGCGCTTCTTGCCGCGATAGAGCTGCGTGCCGCCGAGCGTCACGCCCTGGTAGATCGTACTGTCGTCGCCGATCTCGGCGGTCTCGCCGACCACCACGCCCATGCCGTGGTCGATGAAGACGCGCCGGCCGACCACCGCGGCCGGATGAATCTCGATCCCGGTCAGCCAGCGACCGAAGTTGGAGATGAAGCGCCCAAGCCAGCGCAGCCCGAGGCCCCAGAACCAGTGCGCGATCCGGTGAAACCAGATCGCGTGCAGGCCCGGGTAGCAGGTGAGCACCTCCCAGGTCGAGCGCGCAGCCGGGTCCCGCTCGAACACGCTCGCCACATCCTCACGCAGACGCCTGAACATGAAGGGATTCTAGATTGCCCGAGTATTTTTGTCGACTATTTGGACTTGGGCGCCTGCAAGGCCTTCAGCAGCCCACGCAGGATGTTGACCTCCTCGCGCTCGAGCTCAGTGCGCGAGAAGAGGCGCCGCCATCGGGTGCGCAGCCTGGAGTTCGACTCCGGATCGAGAAAACCGCTGCCGATGGCAGCTTGCTCCAGATGCGCGTACAGGCCTTCGAGGTCCTGGACGGTGGCCATCTTCCCCCGCTTGCCCCTGGGCGCCTCCGGGCCCGCGGCCATGAACAGCTCATAGGCCACCACCTGCACCGCCTGCGCCAGATTCAGCGAGGTGAATTCCGGATTGGCCGGGATTTGCACGAGGTACTGGCAGGCGAGCACTTCGTCGTTGGTCAGCCCCGCCTGCTCGTTGCCGAACACGAAGGCGACCGGGCCGTCGGCTGACAAGGCGCGGGCCGCCGCCGCTCTCGGATCCAGCACCTCCAGTTCCCATTCGCGCGTGCGCGCCGACAGCGCGAAGGCCGCGACGCAATCCTGGATGGCGCTCGCCACGTCCGGGTGGGTCCTTGAATTGGCCAGGACATCCTGCGCATTGGTGGCCATCCACTGCGCCTCCGGCGCCGGATATTTCTCGGGGGCAACGAGCCTCAGGTCGGCGAGGCCCATGGTCTTCATCGCGCGGGCGGCAGAGCCGATGTTGCCCGGGTGCTGCGGGCGGCAGAGCACGATGCGGATGGCGTCCGGCTTCACCGTACTAGAATACGCGCCCCATGCACCCGCTGCTCAATATCGCGGTGAAAGCGGCGCGGCGCGCCGGCAGCATCATCAACCGGGCCGCGCCCGACCGCTCGACGCTCGAGGTGCGCGCCAAGCGCGCCAACGATTTCGTCACCCAGGTCGACAAGGCGGCCGAGGCCGCCATCATCGAGATCATCCATAGGGCCCACCCTGACCACGAGATCCTTGCCGAGGAGTCCGGTTCGATCAACAAGAACGAAACCTGCTGGATCATCGATCCCCTGGATGGAACGACGAACTTCATTCACGGCTTTCCCCAGTACTGCGTGTCGATCGCGGTCCAGCACCGCGGCGCCGTGGCGCACGGCGTGGTCTACGACCCCGCGAAGAACGAGCTCTTCACCGCCTCGAAAGGGCGCGGCGCGTTCCTCGACGACCGGCGCATGCGGGTCTCCAGGTGCCTTCACCTGAAGGAGGCCCTTGTCGGCACCGGTTTTCCTTTCAAGGAGTTGTCGCGCCTGGATCTGTATTTCAGGCAACTTGAACAGGTCATGAAAAACTCTTCAGGCGTTCGCAGGGCCGGGGCCGCGGCTCTTGACCTTGCCTATGTCGCGTCGGGCAGGCTGGACGCGTTCTGGGAGATGGGGCTCTCGGCGTGGGACATGGCCGCCGGCGCGCTCATGATCCAGGAAGCGGGCGGCCTGGTCGGCGATCTCGCCGGCGAGTCGGGCTGGCTGGAAAAAGGCGAGATCGCGGCGGCGACCCCGAAGGCGTTTCCCGAGCTGCTGAAAGCCTTGGCCTAGGCGGCCGAGGGCTCGAACATCATTACGCGGTTGCGGCCGGCCTGCTTGGCGCGGTACATGGCGCGATCGGCGAGCGCGACCACTGCGTCCATCTTGTTGCCGTCGTCGGGGTGGATGGCGACGCCGATGCTCACGCTGCACACGACCCGTTTCTCGTTCACTTCGAGCGGCGCGCCGACCACCGCGTCGCGGATGCGGTCGGCGACCTCGACCGCGCCCTTGGGCGGCGTCTCGGGCAGCAGCACGATGAACTCGTCGCCGCCGTAGCGCGCGACCACGTCGGTGTAGCGCAGCTCGGCCTGGATGGTGCGCGTCAGCTGGCGCAGCAGCCGGTTGCCGGCGTCGTGGCCGTAGCTGTCGTTGACCGCCTTCAGGTTGTCGGAGTCGATCATGAGGATTGTCGCCGGCCGGTTGTAGCGCAGCGCCTAGCCGAAAAGGCGGTTCGCCGCGATCGTGAAGCCGCGCATGTTGAGCAAGCCGGTCAATTCGTCCGTCTCCGAAAGCAGCTTGGCGCGGTTCAGGCCGTAGCGGATGTCGGCCGAGAACATGGTCACGATGTAGGCGACAAGCAGCACCGGCGCGATCTGCGCGGCAAAGCCGCCGAGGAAGTGCAGCGACAGCATCTTCTCCATCGAGAAGCTGCCGCCGAGCCACACGTAGCAGGTGGCGATCAGCGCGACCTCGACCAGCGTGGTGAGCTTGCCGAGCGTGAGCGCCGCGGTGATGACCGGCAGCAGGTAGGTGTTCAGCAGCGGGCTGGCGAGGCCGACGTGAAGTAGAGCACCCAGGTGATGAAGCCGATCATCGCCCAGGTCTCGATCGCGACCTTCCAGCGCGACTCGCGCCGGTAGAAGTTCGCGTACCGGAACGAGAGCACGAAGGCGACGTAGAAGAACAGGGCCGCGAGCACCGCGGCCTCGGCTTCCTTGTCCTGGTCGCCACCGAAGATCGTGTACAGCAGGACCAGGATCAGCAGCAGCCAGTGGATCTCGGCCACCGTGCGCGAGATGCCGCGCAACTCCTCCTGCTCGATGCTGGGAGTCGTGTCTTCGCGGGCGCCGGGAAGCGGGTGGATGGACATTTCTACTCTGCGCCGTAGTACTTCACGCCGATGCGGACCGGCTCGCGGCCCTGGGCGCGGCGGTGGCGGTTGGTATCGCGCAGCGAATAGACACAGCCGCAATATTCCTGCTGGTAGAAGCGCTCGCGCTTGCTGATCTCGACCATGCGGTTGGCGCCGCCGCCCTTGCGCCAGTTGTAGTCCCAGTACGAGACACCGGGATAATGCGCTGCAGCACGCGCGCCGCAGCCGTTGATCTGCTCCATGTCCTTCCAGCGCGAGATACCGAGCGAGCTCGTCATCACGGGAAAGCCGTGCTCGTGGGCATACAGCGCAGTGCGCTCGAAACGCATGTCGAAGCACATCGTGCAGCGCGCGCCGCGCTCGGGCTCGTTTTCCAGGCCCTTAGCGCGCTCAAGCCAGCGGTCGAGGTCGTAGTCCGCATCCACGAAGGGTACGCCGAACTTCCCGGCGAAGCGGATATTCTCGCCCTTGCGCAGCTCGTATTCCTTCTGCGGGTGGATGTTCGGATTGTAAAAAAAGATCGTGAAGTCGATCCCGGAGGCGAGCATCGCCTCCATCACCTCGCCCGAGCAGGGTGCGCAGCACGAGTGCAGCAGGACCTTCTTCTGCCCGCCGGGCGGCGCAAGCGCTGCGCGTTGCTGGTTCACCGCGCGGATTGTACTAGCCGAAGGATGCTCGAGAAATCGAGCGCGCCCGCGCCGGCAGCGCTGTGCAGCGAGTACAGGTTGCGCGCGAGCTCGCCGAGCGGGATCGAGGCGCGCGTGGCGAGCGCAGCTTCGGCGGCGAGGCCGAGGTCTTTCAGCATCAGGTCCACGCCAAAGCCGCCGGCGTAGCCGCGCGAGGCCGGCACGTTCTCCATCACGCCCGGCCACGGGTTGTACACCTCGAGCGCCCAGTTGCGCCCGGAGCTCTTCTGCATGATCTCTGACAGCACCTTTACGTCCAGACCGTTCTTCGCGCCGAGCGCGAGCGCTTCGGCAAGGCCGGCCATCTGGATGCCCAGCATCATGTTGTTGCAGATCTTGGCGGTCTGGCCGGCGCCGCTAGTGCCGGCGTGGAAGATGTTCTTGCCCATCACCGAGAGCACCGGCCGCGCGCGCTCGAGCGCGGCCGCCTCGCCGCCGACGATGAAGGTGAGCGTGGCCGCCGCCGCGCCCGCCGTGCCGCCCGAAACCGGCGCGTCGAGCATCGACAGGCCGCGCGCGGCGGCGGCCTTTGCAACCGCCTTCGCGGTCTGCGGCGCGATCGTGCTGCAGTCGATGACGAGCGTGCCCTTCTCGATCGCGGGCAGGAGCTTGCCCTCGCCGAGGTAGAGCGCCTCGACGTGGCTGCTCGCCGGCAGCATCGAGATGACGATCTCGGCGCCAGCCACGCTCGCCGGCGCGGATGCGGCAGCCTTGCCGCCGTCCTTTGCGATCGCATCGAGCGAAGCCTTCACGATGTCGAACACCGTGAGCGTATACCCGGCCTTCAGCAGGTTGCGCGCCATCGGCGCGCCCATGTTGCCCAGTCCGATGAATGCGATGCGGCTCATTGCGCTTTCCTTTCCTTGTTTTCAAGGTCCGCGAGCGGATGCTCTCGCGCTGTCCACGGCGAGTCAAAGTAGCCGTCCACCCACTCCTGCGTCATCGCGGCGTGCGTGCGCGGCTGCCAGCGCGGCTTGCGGTCCTTGTCGATGATGAGCGCGCGGATGCCCTCGACGAAATCGGGGCGCGTCGCGCAATACATGGAGGCGACCAGCTCGGCGCGGAACACATCGGCGAGCGAGGCGCCGCGCGTGCGCTCCTGCAGGGCGTGCGCGAGCGCGGCGGCGCTCGGCGAGCCGGCGGCGAGCGTGGCGGCGGCCTGCTTGAGCCACGGATCTTCCGTGTTCAGCGCAAGGATCGCATTGATGACATCGAGGAGCTTCGGTTTCGCGCACAGCCCGGCAATCAGCGCCCGGTGACGGCTTGCCGGACCTGCCTCGGGAACAAAAGAACAGTCCTTCAGAATCTCTTCCAGGCGCTTCGGGTCACGCGCGATCTGATCCAGTACCTTCTCCTTATCCACCTGCTTGATCGCGTAGTCGGCAACGCCCGCGGCGAGCGCATCCGCAGCGTTGAGCGGAGCGCCCGTAAGTGCCAGAAAGAGGCCGAGCCCGTCCTTCATGCGCCCGAGGAGCCAGGTGCCGCCGACATCCGGATAGAGGCCGATACTCACTTCGGGCATTGCCACGCGCGAGCGCTCGGTGACCACGCGATGGCTCGCGCCCGCCATGAGTCCCAGGCCCCCGCCCATGACGATGGCGTGGCCCCAGCAGAGCACGGGCTTCGGGTAGGTGTGGATCAGGTAGTCGAGCCGGTATTCGCGCGAGAAGAAGTCGAGCGCGTAGCGGTTTGCGCGCACGTGGTCGCGCTCGGGCGAGGCGTGGTGCGCGCGCATCGAGTCGTAGAGCCGCTGCAGGTCGCCGCCGGCGCTGAACGCCTTGTCGCCCGCCGCCTCGAGCGCGACGACCTTGATCGCCGGATCGGCCGCCCAGGCGAGAAAGCGCGGGTAGAGCAGATCGACCATCTCGAGAGAAATCGCGTTCAGCGTCTTCTCGGAATCGAGCCGCGCGACGGCCAGCGCGCCGCGCTGGGCGAAGGTGACAGGCGACATCAAAGATCCTCGAGTGCGCCCGCCAGCAGGAGGTGCCGCGCGACGATCACGCGCATGATCTCGTTGGTGCCTTCGACGATCTGGTGCACGCGCGCATCGCGCAGCAGGCGCTCGGCCGGGTACTCGCGCATCACGCCGTAGCCGCCGTGGATCTGCAGCGCCTCGTTGCAGATGCGGAAGCCCGCGTCGGTGGCGACGCGCTTGGCCATCGCGCAATAGAGCGACGCGTTCGGCGCGCCGTTCGAGAGCTTCACGGCGGCAAGGCGCACCATCTGGCGCGCGGCGGTGAGCTCGGTGAGCATGTCGGCGAGCTTGAACTGGACCGCTTGGAGGCTCGAGAGCGGCTGGCCGAACTGCGTGCGCGTGCTCGCGTGGCTGCGCGCCGCGGCCAGCGCGCCCTGCGCTGCACCGACGGAGCAGGCGCCGATGTTGACGCGCCCGCCATCCAGGCCGCGCATCGCGATCATGAAGCCCTCGCCTTCCGCGCCCAGCAAGTGGTCGGCCGGGATGCGGGCATTCTCGAAGGTCACCGCGCGCGTCGGCTGCGTGTTCCAGCCGAGCTTCTCCTCCTTGCGGCCGTAGCTGATCCCCGGCGTACTGGCCGGCACCGCGAACGCGGAGATGCCCGCGGCGCCCTCACCGCCGGTCCGCGCCATCACGATGAGGATGTCGGTCTCACCCCCGCCGGAGATAAAGGCCTTGGCACCGTTCAGGACGTACTCGTTTCCCTTCTTCTCGGCGCGCGTGCGCAGCGCCGCGGCGTCCGAGCCCGCCCCCGGCTCGGTCAGGCAGTAGGACGCGAGCTTCTTTCCCGAGCAGAGCGCCGGGCCCCAGGCGTCGCGGACTTTCGGCGGCGCCCAGGTGCCGAGCATCCAGGCGGCCATGTTGTGGATGCTGATGTAGGCCGCCGTCGAGGGATCGACCGCGGCGAGCGCCTCGAAGACGAGCGCGGCATCAAGGCGCGTGAGGCCGAGGCCGCCCGCATTCTCTGGAACGTAGATGCCGCAGAAGCCGAGCGCGCCCGCTTTTGCGATTGCCGCCTTCGGAAATTCGCCCTCGGCGTCCCAGCGCGCAGCGTGCGGGGCGAGCTCGCCCACGGCGAACTCGCGCGCCGCGCGCTGGAACGCGCGCTGCTCGTCCGATAGCTCGAAATCCACTCCTACTTCAGCGAGATGGTCGTGTTCACTCCGCCGGAAACGGCGGCGTCGTCGAACCAGCGCTGCGTGACGGTTTTCGTCTGCGTGTAGAAGAGGATCACCTGCTTGCCGTAGGGCCCGAGGTCGCCGAGCTTCGAGCCGCGCGAGCCGGTGAAGGAGAACAGCGGCACCGGCACCGGGATCGGAACGTTGATGCCGACCTGGCCGACGTCGATCTCCTCCTGGAAGCGGCGCGCGGCCGCGCCGGATTGCGTGAAGATCGCCGTGCCGTTGCCGTTCGGGTTCGCGTTGATAAGCGCGATCGCCTCACCCAGCGAGTTCGCCTGCATCACGCACAGCACCGGCCCGAAGATCTCCTGCTGGTAGATCTGCATGCCGGGCTTGACGCCCGAGAAGATCGTCGGCGCCACGAAGTTGCCCTTCTCGAAGCCCTTCACCGCCGGCTTGCTGCCGTCGAGCTCGAGCTTCGCGCCTTCCGACACGCCGCGCTCGATGAAGCCCTTCACGCGCTCGTGCGCGACCGTGGAGATGAGCGGGCCGAGATCCGCGCCAGCCTCGGTGCCCGCGGCGACCTTGAGGCCTTTCGCCTTGGCGACGAGATCCGGAATCCATTTGTTCGCCTCGCCCACCAGCACGGCGACCGACACCGCCATGCAGCGCTGCCCTGCGGCGCCGAACGCGGCGCCCGCGAGGGCGTTCAACGCCTGATCCTTGTTCGCATCGGGCAGCACCACCGCGTGGTTCTTCGCGCCCATCATGCACTGCACGCGCTTGCCCGAAGCGGAAGCGCGGTGATAGACGTGCGTGCCAACGCGCGTCGAGCCCACGAACGACACCGCCTTGATGTCCGGGTGGTCGCAGATCGCATTCACCGCATCTTCGGTGCCGTGCACCACGTTCAGCACGCCGGCCGGGATGCCGGCTTCCAGCGCGAGCTCGGCAAGCCGCATCGTCACCATCGGGTCCTGCTCCGAAGGCTTGAGCACGAACGTGTTGCCGGTGGCGATCGCCATCGGGAACATCCAGAGCGGGATCATCGCCGGGAAGTTGAACGGCGTGATGCCGGCGCAGACGCCGAGCGGCTGCAGCACCGTGTACGTGTCGACGTCGGTCGCGACGTTGTTGGCGAGCTCGCCCAGCTGCAGCGGCCCGATGTTGGAGGCCTGCTCGACCACTTCCAGCCCGCGGAAGATGTCGCCCTCGGCATCCGGCAGCGTCTTGCCCTGCTCCGCCGTGAGGATCGCGGCGAGTTCCTTCATGTGCTCGCGGATGAGCTGCTGGTACTTGAGGAAGATGCGGGCGCGCGTCCCGATCGGCGTCTTCCTCCAGGTCTTGAACGCTTCCTTCGCGGCCGCGACCGCCTGGTCGACTTCATCCTTGCCGCAGAGGGGCACGCGGGCGAGCACCTGCTGCGTGGCCGGATTGGTGACGTTCTTCCAGTTCTTGGATTTCGAATCGACGAACTTGCCGCCGATCAGCAGCTTGACGGTGGGTGCGGACGCCTGCACGGCGGCCGGCTCGTGCGCGAGATTGCCCATGGAATTCTCCTCACTTAGGAACAGTTCCGAGGCTAGCATGGGAGCAGTAGAATTGGCCATGTCCGCCAACGATCGTCGCAATATCCCCGCCCCACCCGAACAGCGCGTTTCGGCCCTGGAAACCGCCCTGGAATCGCGCGGCCTCGGCGCCAAATCCTTCGTCGACGCGCACGTGCGCTCGGCGACCGAGGACTGGGTGCCGCAGAACGGCGCGCGCGTGGTGGCGAAGGCCTGGACCGATCCGGCGTTCCGCGCGCGGCTGCTGAAGAACGGCAAGGATGCGGTCGCAAAGCTCGGCATCACGCTGCCCGCGCACCACCGCCACCTCGTCGTGCTCGAGAACACGGCGAAGGTGCAGAACGTGATCTGCTGCACCCAGTGCTCGTGCACCGCGTACACCGTGATCGGGCTGCCGCCCGACTGGTACAAGGATTTCGAGTACCGCGCACGCGTGGTGCGCGAAGCGCGCACCGTGCTGCGCGAGATGGGGCTCGAGCTCCCGGCCGAGGTCGAGATCAAGGTCTGGGACACTTCCGCCGACACGCGCTACATGGTCCTGCCCGAGCGCCCGAAAGGCACCGAGGGCTGGAGCGAGGAGAAGCTCGCCTCCATCGTCACCAAGGACGCCATGATCGGCGTGGCGCGGCTCTAGGGATGGACGGCGTTCACGACCTGGGCGGCCGGCAGGGCTTCGGCCGCGTGCGCCACTCGCCGAAGGCGGATGTCTTCCATGCCGATTGGGAGAAGCGCTCCAACGCCCTCCTTGCCTTCGCGGTCAAGCAGAGCTGGCTGAACATGGACGAGTACCGCCACGCGATCGAGCGCATGGAGCCGCGCCACTACCTCGCCGCGAGCTACTACGAGCGCCAGTACACGGGCCTCGTTACGCTGCTCATCGAGAAGGGCGTCGTCTCGCGCGAGGAGCTCGAACGCGCGGTCGGCGGCCCGATCCCGCTTTCGCTGCCGAGCGCGGCCGGCCGCCCCAACGCCGCAGCGCGCCAGCGCTTCAAGCCGGGCGACCGCGTGCGCGTGAAGCAGGATTTTGTCCGCGGCCACATCCGCATGCCGGCGTATATCCGCGGCAAGACCGGCACCGTGGTCGCCGAAACGCCGGCGTACCCATTTCCCGACGCGCACGCGCACGGCGTGCACGCCGAGGACGAGCCGACCTACGACGTCGCGTTCAAGTCAGACGAGCTGTGGCCGAATGGCGCCGACAAGGCGCTGGTGCACGTCGGCGTGTTCCAGAGCTATCTCGAGCGGGCCTGACCCGCTATTTCCTGCCGTCGAGCAGGACGAAGCAGATGCGCGCGGTCTTCTGCGAGCGGTTCGCCCACGCATGGTTGGTGCCGCGCTGGATGAGCACGTCGCCCGCGCGCATCAGCGTCTCGCCCTCGTCCATCACCGCCCAGATCTCGCCCTCCAGCACGATCGCGTAGTCCACGGTGTCGGTGCGATGCATGCCGGGATGCTTGCGCCCGTCGTGCTGCGCGTCGCGGTAGATGCCGCCGAAGGTCGCGCGGATGCGCCGGTCGCGCTCGGCGGGATCGGCGGGCTCGGGCGGAAAATCGATGATGCGCAGAATGGAACCGCCTTTGGGGGGCAGTATGCCTTCATGCTTTTTTACTGAATCAACCCCGTTCACGGGCGCTGGCGATTCCGTAGTCCGCCAAACATTGACTGCCCGGTAACCAGGGCGCTCGGGGACGGTGCGGATCGCGGTGGCGGGCGCGTCCTCTGCGATGCGCGAGAGGCCTCTGGGTTCGTCGCCGGTGACGATGCGGCGGATGGGCGGCAGGGTTTCGTTCATGCCGCGATCTTATGACAGACTTGCGCTCGCCATGGATGCCGCTAACCTCCTCACGCGCGCCCGCGCGCTGACGCCGCTGCTGGAGGCGGCCGCGCCGCGCATCGAGGCGGCCTGCGCCCTGCCCGAGGACGTGCTGACGGCGCTGCACGAGGCGCGCGTCTTCCGCATGCTGCTGCCGCGCTCGGTGGGCGGGCTGGAGCTCGATCTCGTGACCTTCTTCCGGGCGGTTCTCGCGCTTGCCGAGGGCGACGCGAGCGCCGCGTGGTGCGTGTCGCAGAGCTCGGGCTGCGCGTTTTCCGCCGCCTACCTCGCGCCCGAGGCGGCGCGCCAGGTCTTCGGCGACGCGCGCTCGGTGGTTGCGTGGGGCTTTTCGACCGGCCCGCATTGCCGCGCCGAGCCGGTGCCGGGCGGCTGGAAAGCGAGCGGCACCTGGGGCTTCGGCAGCGGCAATCGCCACGCTTCCTTCCTGGGCCTGCACTGCCACGTGCCCTCCGGCGGCGAGCGCACGATGCTCGTGCCGCGCGGCGCAGTGAGCATCGTCCCGGATTCCTGGCGCGTGGTGGGGCTGCGCGGCACCGGCAGCGATACCTATACGGTGAAGGACCTCTTCGTGCCGGAAGCGCTGTCGCTGGTCGCGCGCGCCACGGGGCGAGACCAGCAGCTGGCCGCAAGCGCGCGCCCGGCGCCCGAGCCCGAGCGCCGCGAGGCGGGCACGCTGTACCGCTTCGCGCCGACGAACGTCTACCAGTGCGGGTTCGCCGCGGTCGCGCTCGGCCTCGCGCGCGGCATGCTGCGCTCCTTCATCGCGCTGGCGATGACCAAGACGCCGGTCGGCACCACGCTCGCGCTGCGCAACAACAACTCCATACAGGCGCGCGTCGCGCAGAGCGAAGCGCGCCTGTCGGCGGTGCGCGCCTGGCTCGAGGAGCTGCTCGTCGAGATGTGGCGCGCCTGCTCCGCCGCCGGCGCGGTCTCCTTCGAGCGCCGGGTGCAGCTCAGGCTTGCTTCGACGCACGCGATCCACGAGGCGCGCGCCGTGACGGAGGACTGCTACGCCGGCGCCGGCGCGACCGCGATCTTCGAGTCCCAGCCGTTCGAGCGGCGCATGCGCGACATGCACGCCGCCTCGCAGCAGGTGCAGGCGAGCGCCGAGCACTACCTGAGCGCGGGGCAGTACTTCCTCGGGCTCGATCCGCCGCTGCGCTTTCTCTAGCTACTCCATCTTGATATTGCCGGCGCGCACCACGCGCCCCCACTTCGGGATCTCGGTCTTGATGTAGTCGGCGAATTCGCGCGGGCTGCCGCCTACCGGGTCGAAGGCGACGGCTTCCAGCCGCTCGCGCACCTCGGGCGACTTCAGCGCCTGGTTGGTCGCCTCGCTCAGCCGCTGCACGATCGCGGGCGGCGTGCCCGCGGGCACGAACATGCCGATCCAGGTGTAGTCCTCCACCCCGGGGAAGCCGGACTCGGCGAACGTCGGCACGTCCGGCAGCGCCGGCAGCCGCGTCGCGCTCGTCACCGCGATGCCGCGCAGCCGGCCCGCCTTGACCTGGCCGATCGGGCCGGACACCGCGCCGACACCGATGCGCGGGTCGCCGCCGACCACGGCGGTCACCATCTGGCCCGCGCCCTTGAAATGGATCGCGGTGACGTCGAGCTTGGCGGTGACGTTGAAGAAATTCTCGGCGGTAAGGTGCGGCGTGGTGCCGCTGCCGGGCGATGCGTAGGCGAGCTTCGTCGAGCGCGCGAGCGCGAGCAAATCAGCGAGCGTCTTCGCGGGCGTGTCCGGGTGCACGAAGATCATGTTCGCCTGCCTTGCGAGGTTCGCCACAGGCACGAAATCGCGCTCGGCGTCGTAGCCCGCGTTCGGCGACAAGCTGACGTTGACCGCGAAGGCGGACGAGGTGACGAGGATCGTGTAGCCGTCGGGCGCGGACTTGGCAACCGCCGCGGCGCCGACGTTGCCGCCGGCGCCCGCGCGGTTCTCGACCAGCACGGACTGGCCGAGCGATTCCGTGAAGCGCTGGCCGAGCAGCCGCGCGACGATGTCGGTCGGGCCGCCAGGGGTAAACGCCACAATAACGCGGACCGGCTTGGCGGGCCAGGTTTGCGCGAGCGCTCCGTGTGGCAGAAGCAGCGGCGCAAGCAGCAGTGTGATCAGCAGCTTTTTCATCGGGGAGCACCTCCCGGCCTGAAACAATAGCACTCGCAACGATGGGCATGCACCAGGACCACACCCCGATGATGCAGCAGTGTCAACGCCCTATGAAAAGTCGGCCCATCCGGCACGACCTACACCGCGACCCATACTGGATTTAGTCGCCTGATGGCGGCACCCTCCGACTTGGGAAACCGCGGAGGGGCGATCATGAGGGCGTACTGTCCCGCCTGTGCGGTTGAGGTCGAGTACGAAGGCCAGGGCACGAATGCACATTGCAGCGTGTGCGGCCGGACTAGAAGTGCCGCCGATCTCTTCCTCGCCTCACGCGCCCGCGCGGGCTACACCATGTTTTGGTGCCCAACCACTCCAGGTTTCGGCGTGCGTGTCACGCACGACGGATTTCGATCCTGGGTGCTCGAGCGCAGACTCAACGGCAAGACGGTGCGCCGCACGCTCGGCTGCGTATCCGGCAGTGGACGCAACGCCATCTCGGCCGACACGGCTCGCGCACTCGCCGTGCAGCGTAGCGGCGAGCTCGTGCAGGGCAAGGACATCGTGACCGAGCAGCGTACTGCGGCGAAGCTGGAGAAGATTGCTAACCTTACTGTCGCCAAGGCGCTGCGTGAGTACGTCGACGACGACGCGTCGCGAGAGCACCCGCTCAAAGAGCGTACGCGTCGCGATTATCTAGACATGATCGAGCCGGAGGGTGTGAGTGCCTCAGGCCGTCGGCACGGCCCGGGGGAGCTCGCCAGCATCGCTGACAAGCGCCTAGACAAGCTGACCGGCGTGGAGATCAAGGCCCTGTACGCCTCGCTACAGGAAAAGCGTGGAGTTGACCCGCTTTCGTGGACGGTTTAGCGCTTGGGTCACAAGCGGTTATCCACAGGGCGCGCGCCGGGCGCCTCGAACGCTACCGAGCGCGCGGCCCTGTGGGTAACCGCTTGTGACCCAAGCGCTAAACCGTCCACGAAAGCGGGTCAACTCCAACAGCACACCCTTCGACATGCTGGCGAGGAGGTATGGTCAGGGAGTTATTTGATTGAGGGCGGATTGCGCGGGGTACGGTACGAACCAGGCGGTCGCTCACTGCCTACCCGACTGGGCCTCCTTCGCGCGCAATTCGACACAGTATGGATGGTCACGCAGATCTTCATCACGCGCGCAGAGGCGGGACTCGCAGATTGCGCGTGATAGGAAGTTGCTCTTATTCTTGCAAAGTTCACGAGGGTCACGACGGGTCGTGGTTTGCGCAGATCCGGCAGGAGCCGAAGCCACCGGATTCTGGTTTGATGCTGAAGCGGGTGTCGGCTCAGTGACGCCCTGCTTGGCTGCACGCCTCGCCGCGTCCGCAGGGGCCGGTCCACTTAAATCACCTGGTGACCTTGGAATCGAATCGACTTCGCGCAGCACCACCGCGATCACGTCCTTATAGGGAACGCTAGAGGAAGTCGCCGCAGTTTGGTTAAGGTAGTCAAGCGTTTTCTCTCTATTCGCGCTATGCCGCACCGCCAGTCGCAGCGCCGCGATCGAGGCGCCTCTATTTCCCTGATCCGCAACAGTTTGCGACAGGTTCGCCCATGCGGACGTCCGGTCCGGCGCTAAGGTCAGCACTCTGAGAAGTGAATTTTCCGACTCAGGGAGGCGGCCTGCTCGATAGTACGCATGGCCCAAATTGTTTCTCACCTCAAAATCACGCTCGTCCGCGCTGACTGCCTGTTCTAACGCGCGTACCGCAGTGGTCAGATCCCCACGGCGAAGAGCTTGTAAGCCTTCATCGTTGGCCCGGCGCGAACTCCGTCGATCTCCGATAGGGATGGCTGGAGGCTGCGATTTCAGTTGCGCTACGCGCTGATCAACGACATTCCAGTTCGATCCCGACGCTGCTTTCAGAATCTCCACGACTATAGAAGTTGCCGGTCCCCACAGGGCTTGCGCAGATGAAGGCTGAGTCTGCTGCAGTGGCGCCGGAGATGTGGAAGGAGGCGGAGCGGCTGGTTGTGCCTGTTGTCCCTGGCGAGCGCGCTCTTCTTGCTCCCGTAGCCTCACTTCCATCTGGGCTCGCTCCGCGCTTTGCCGCTTTTCCTGCTCTTCGCGCTGGCGCTTCTCCGATTCCCTGGCTTGCCGTTCCTCTGCGACCCGCTTTTGCTCTTCGAGAAGTCGCGCCTCGACCTCCTTCGCCGGCTGCTCAGCGGCCTGTCTTTCCTTGATACTCGAATAAGCGAAGAAGCCTGCCGCGCCAAGCACTACTACCCCGACGACTACGGCTATGAGCCATACTGGTGTACTCGACGCCCCCGGCGCATGCACGGAAGCGGTCGGTGCGTTCGCCACACTATCGTGCATTCGCGGCTCGGCAGCAATCGGCATTGAGGAACTGGTCCCTGCCCCGGGCTCGCTTTGGCTTGGCTTCGGCGCAGATGGTCCTTGTCTGGACGGCGGCGGTGCAGAAGCAACGGTCACGTTCTCTTCAACTCTAGCCCCCCCCTTTCCGAGTTTCTGCTTGGCGTCACCAATTAGCTTCCCCAACTGCTTCTTTATGCTTGCACGCTCCTCGATCGCCGCGTCGGTCAGCTTGTCCTGGAGCATCGATACGCCTGCGGCGATCGATGCAAAGCGCTGCTTGTACTCGCTGAGGTTCGCGACTGAGGCTTTCATACGCTCTGCATCGAGACACTGCGACAGGCCAAGAACGCTTGCCTTTGCCAGGAGTGCGGAGTTGTTGGGCTGGAGATTCAAGGTACCTACGAGTAGCACAAACCCTTTCTCAAACTCGGCCGCAGCCATGTTTGCCGCACTACGATCCTCTCCAAATGCTACATATTTCTTCACCCCGGTATCGAAATAGTGGAGCGCCGCTGGAATTCCAGATTTCAGGAACCGATTCGCAAGATCAATACTGCCGAGTGATGCCGCCTCGGGACTGAGGGCCCGCGACTTGGCCTTGCTGGAATACTCCCTGGCTGCCGAGAAATTCTTCTCAAAATTGGATGGCTTAGCGGTGGCGGCCATGCACAGCGCCAAATACAGCCACGCTTCCGCGTTCGAGTCATCTTCGACAACACTGGCCTGAAGGTGTTTCTGACTCTCGACATAGTCTCCACTGACATACGACGAAATGCCTAGCTGAAATAATCTGCTTCCCTTTCCCGAATCAATACTTGCCGCGTACCTTTTGAAGTACTCCTCATCGACGTTCTTCGCTTTGCAAAACTCGCAGACGAACTTCAACCCATCCGAGGTCGCAGGCGCCGGCGCCCCACAACTGGTGCACGCGTCAATCATGTAGTCTCCCTACTTCACACCATGATTTGCAGTACTTGAATCGTCGTCGTCACATGGGCTTCCTGAATACCAGCTGATATATCGAGAAGCTCCCGCCCTCGTGACGTGCCCCCCTGAAATAGTACGGGGTTGAAGTAGAGTCCGCCAACCGAGAGGAGAAGCGGACGTGAAGAAGAAGCGGTTCAGCGAAGAGCAGATCATTGCGGTCCTGAAGGAAG
>Ga0233425_10004957_pt1 | contig 21666 bp, 20 predicted proteins | sample Watercolumn_Towu_2_FD_181712 | JGI IMG/M metagenome (GOLD analysis project Ga0233425, IMG submission 181712) | Freshwater microbial communities from Lake Towuti, South Sulawesi, Indonesia - Watercolumn_Towuti2014_140_MG | ecosystem: Environmental > Aquatic > Freshwater > Lake | place...
GCTTCCGTGGCGGCGGTGGAGGGTTCCGCGGCGGTGGCGGCTTCCACGCCGGCGGGTTCCGGGGTGGTGGAGTCCGGGGCGGTGGCTATCGCGGAGGCATGGCCGGCTATCGCGGCGGGTACGGACGCGGGGGCCGATACGGTTACGCAGGCGCCGGCCGCTACGGCTACGCGAGAGTCGGCCGCTACGGTTACGGCTATGGATACCGTCCCGGCTACGGGCTCGCGGCGGCTGGAGTCGGCGCCGCAGCGGCCGCCGGCTATTACGGCTCCACTTATGGAGGATGTGGACCGAACGCCTATTACGACTCCTATGCCGGCGGCTGCCGGCCCTACTGACGAGGAGACATGGCAAGCCCGCGCGCCGCACTCCACGAGCGCGGGCGAACGCACGGCGACAGGGCCGGGAACGGGCGGACAGCGGACCGTGTCCAGCCCGACACGAATTCTCTGTCGCCTGTAGAAATCCGATCCGCCGCAGACTTCATGGCCGGATCCATCTCGGCGAGACTGTGATCAGCGACCGGCGGGCCCGCATGAACAGAGGCGAACGCCCTCGTCCGCGCAGGTCGCGTATCCGGGGCTGTGATACGCCGGTACGCATGGGGTGGGCGGGTCTGGACCGGGCATCGATGCCTCCACGCCGCGCGAGCTCTGCGTCCTCCAAGGCCATTTGCCGGCGCTTCCGACTTGGAGATCCAGCCGGGAGAGTCTCGGTTATTCAAGTCAGTTGAAGAGTCACGTGGATGGCCTCTGCATCACGCTTCTTACGCAGCGGCAATCCGCACCGCTCGAACAGCTTCAACATGGGTGCGTTGTCCGGCAGGACATGCGCGATCAGTTCCGTCAATCCCTTTCCGCGGGCGATGCTGATGAGGTGTCGCGTCAGCAGGCCGCCGATGCCCTGACTTTGGAACGGGTCGATCACGGTAAAGGCCACTTCGGCTTGCCCGGGCTGCGTCACAAGATATCGGGCACCGCCTGCGATGACAGGCTCGCCGTCCTGCTCCGTGACCGCCACCAAGGCTACGTGACTTGTAAAGTCGACGTTGAGGAAGAAGGTGATCTCCTTGTCGGTGAAATGGCGCCTCGGGCCGAAGAAGCGGAGATAGAGCGAGTGCGCGCTGGTATGATCGACGGCCGTCAGCAATCGGTCGCGATCGTCCGGCCGTAGGGCGCGGATTTCCACAGCGCATCCGGCACGCGAGCGCTCGATGACGGAGTATCGCGACAGGTCATCCATGGCAGTCGGGCATGACAGTCGAGCCTGGTCGAGCCTGCAAGTCGGGGTTCAGCGGACGTGGTGAGGTCCCGATACAGGCGAAGGGCAACGCCGGCTGTCGTGACGGACCTAGGTCCGGCGCGCCCCTCTGATCGGCCCCGCGATGCAACCGCTCCCCGTCGCAGAACTATGTCCTAGCGGCGGAAGCGGCCGCCTCCGTGGAAGCCCCGCGCCCCGTGGTAACCGCCGACCCGCCGGCCATACACGGCGCGCCCTCCGTAGACTCGGCCCCCGCGATAGCCGTAGGCGCGGCCGCCGTAGACGCCGTAGGCGCGGCCACCGTAGGCGCCGCCGTACACGTTCGGCCGGCACCCTCCGTATGGCCCGCGGTGGAAACCGACCCCGCAGCCGCCCGCAGCCTGAGCCTGGCCGACGCCGATCCGGCCGGATTCGGGCCAGCTCATTCCGAGCATGGCTGCGAACGTCAGGGCAGCGAGGGCCATCCGTCTTGATGCTCTCATCAGGGGCACTCCACCGGTCACGTGTCACGGCCGGACGATCGACACGCTGACGCTGCGCCGTCGGTGCCGGTCCCGACGCCCCGCGTCGAAGGTCGGGGTTTGGCGATCGGAACGGTAGAACGAGGCTGGCACCGGCGCTTGATCCGATGGGACTGACGGTTTCGCGGCCTCTACGGACGTCGCGCGGTCAGAACGCCCAGCGGAAGCCCCGGCGGGTATGCTCCCGACCCAAGCGATCGCTGCGCAGGTGCCGGCGGAACAATCGATCCATCGCGAACACGACCTGGTCATACTCGGCGGCGCAGGTCTCGGTCCGCTCTTTCGGCAGGTCGCCGCGGTCGGCAAGATAGCCGAAGGTGCGCCTGTCCGAACCGTAAGCAAGGCACAGCAAGTTGTAGAACCGCTGTCGGAACAGTCCGTGATCGTTGGCGAAATCGCTTTTCTCTAACTTCTCTTCCTCGGCGTAGCTCGCGAGGAGAAAGGCGCTGCCGTTGATGATCTGCCGCGCCTGGGCTGGCCTGAGGTTGAGCAGGAGCAGAGCGGCAAATTGGTCGGCGGCGTCCTCCTCCCGGCCCAAGATCGGCACCCGCAACAGGTGGAAGAGCGCGTGACCGATTTCATGCAGGAACACATGCGCGATCGAACCCATGATGGCTTGGTGGCGGGTCACGCCCGCTGAAGAGCTGTCCTTCGGCGCCCGGCTCCGCACGTCTTGAATGAATTCGTAACAGACCGTGACCGAGCGCGTTGCCGGATCGTACCAGGCGTTGCCCTCACGGCCGCATTCGTCGAGGCGAACGGTGAGAGGGCGCGGCAGCCGAACGACGCTCAGGGTCTCGCGCAAGCCTTCCAGCAGCCGTCGCGCGCGCATCTCCTGGAAGATCGTGCGTGCCTCGGCTGACTTCGGAACCGCGTAGGCGACACGGATGCGATCGCCCTCAGCGATTCCGGACGCTGCCGGGTTGGCGCAAAGGAGCGGAGGCAGAGCGAGGATCAAGGAAAGGGCCCGGATCATCATCCGGTCTCCGATGCTCAGGGTGTCGGCTTCGCCCGGATGGCCTCGCGCACAACACGGATGAGGGTCAGTTGTGATCCGCCGGCCGCATCGATCAGATGCCCGCCTGCGTTGAACCAAACGGAGAGGCGGTCGTGGTCCCGGTCGCCTTCCGCCAGGACGATGGAACCTCGCCGAACGACGCCGCTCGGGATGAAGCCGGCAGCCAGAGCGGCTCCTGCCGCGTGACGATACGCCCCCGCAGCGCCGGGTGGACCGCTATCCGTGCGCGTTTCGAGCAATGAATCATCGCAGGATCCTTCAGCCGCCAGCTGATCACGTTCGGATACCGATGCTTGATCGAATGGGGCAGGTGAACCAGGCATACCTCCTATGGACGACGGCTCGACTGCTTGATGCAAGCAGAGTGGCCGTTCCGCATGCACGACTTGACCACCCTGACATCTTGAATCATCTCAGGAGAATCATGAGGTAAGACGCTCGGGAAGCGTCCGCGCCGCATGTTCGACGGTGTGGGCGACTCGGTGGCCCGGTTTCGATCTTGCGGGATGATGCCCAGATCAGCGGTGGACACGGGTTGCCAGGATGATGCGTGTGACGGCGTGGGGCGAAGGCCGTACGTCCAACACTGCGAATTGCGAATTCCGGCGGCAGGGCGATCAGCGTAGTCAGATGCTGATGTATCCAAATCCTCCTCACTGAATGGGATTTTCCAAGCCGAGGGCCAGATGCGGCGGATCGGACATCGCATTTTCGAAGAGGCCAAGCGGATCATCGGCATCTTCGCCTATCTTTGGGTCATCTTCGGACTCCTGATCCTGCACGAGCACATCGTTCTGTCGCGCCACGGTTTGTCGTACAGTTTCTACGGACTTGCCTTTATCAATGCCTGGATATTGGCGAAGATCATGCTCGTTGCGGAGAGCATGGATGTCCGCCCGCATTTTCGGGGCCGGCCTCTGATGATCCCGATTCTGATCCGGTCGTGCGCCTTCGCTGCTCTTCTCGTTGCGGGCTATGCCGTCGAGGAAATCGTGCTCGGGCTTTGGCGCGGGGAGACCTTCGCCGGCAGCCTACCGGCGATCGGCGGCGGCGGGGTCAGCGGCCTCGCTTCGGCGGGCGTCATCATGGCGGTCGCCTTGATCCCCTACTTCACCTTCAGGGAAGTCGGCAGGGTGTTTGGCCGCGAACGCTTGCGCACCCTCCTTTTGAGGGGTGAGGGGGCGGCCGGCCTGCCTCCGGAGATGACCGCAGAGAAGCTCCGTGAGGCCGTCGACGGGCCGGGCCGCGAGCCTTGAACGGGCAGGATATGAGAGTCGACGGCTCGTCTCGACGAGCCGCATCGAGGGTCCCCTCTGCTTGAAAGGATCGGCGCAAGGGGCTCCCGTTGCGCCTCCCGAACGACCTGTTCGCCTCTGCCGGCAGGCGCCTCGCTTCATGCCTGCCGCTCCTGCCGCCGCGCACCAAGGCCATAAGGCATCCCGATATTTTCGATGAATCGGTCTGCTTATGCATCCTGGGTCTTACGCGTCCTGGCCCACGGCTCTCAGCGCGATCGCCTCGCTCCCGGACCGGCGCTCCGGTGACGTCCCGTTCGATCAAGCGGCCGGCGCGAAAGCTGCAAAAATACAGGCAGTGCCGGATTCATCGGGTCCGGCGCGAGGCAAGGGACGACCATGGCCCGCTTTCTTCTTCTCCTGTGCGTTCTGGGGATTGTCGGCGGGCTCGCTCTTCCTACCACGGCGCAGCCGGATCCCGCCGCTGCGTTGCAGGTCGGAACCGTCGTCGCCCAGCGCCGGCCCATCGATCAGGCACTCGATTTCGTCGGTCGCGTCGAGGCGGTCGGCCGCGTCGAGGTGAGAGCGCGGGTGACCGGCTTCCTCGAAGACGTCCTGTTCAAGGAAGGCGAGCCGGTCAAGGAGGGGGCGAAGCTCTATCGTATCGAGCCGGACCTGTTCGACGCCGCCGTCAAGCAGTCCGAGGGTGCACTGGAGCGCAGCAGGGCCGCGCAGGCGCTGGCAGCGATTCAGCTGCAACGGGCCCAGGAGCTGCTCGATCGCAATTCCGGCACGGTCGTCGCCCGCGATCAGGCCCGCGCCGCCCTCGATCAGGCGAAGGGCGCGGTCACGGGCGACGAGGCCAACCTCCAGACCGCCCGGATCAATCTCGGCTACACCCACATCCTCGCACCCATCGCCGGCAAGATCGGCCGCACGAGCGTGACCAAGGGGAATGTCGTCGGTCCCGACAGCGGGGTCCTGACCTCCATCGTCAGCCAGGACCCGATGTACGTCATCTTCCCCGTGAGCCAGCGCGAGTTTCTGCGCTTCCAAGAGCGCGGCAACCGGCCGGACCCCGGCAAGATCGGGGTGAAGATCCGCTTCCAGGACGGGTCCGATTACGGCCAGGCGGGCCGCCTCGACTTCGTCAACATCAGCGTCGACCGCACGACCGATACGATCCTGGTGCGCGCTGTCATGCCCAATCCCTCGGGCGTACTGCGAGACGGGCAACTGGTCCGTGTCGCCCTGCAGATCCAGGCGCCCGAGCAGAAGGTCGTCATACCGCAGGCGGCGCTGATCGCCGATCAGGGCGGTGTCTACGTCTTCGCCGTCGAAGACGGACGGGCGGTGACGAAGCGGGTCAAGCCCGGCCAGGGCGGCACCGGGCCGAACACCGTCATCGAAGAGGGTCTGTCGGGCGGCGAACTCATCATCGTTGATGGGCTGCAGCGGGTTCGGCCCGGCGTGGCCGTGCGCGCGAGTCCGGTCGGCCCGTCAGCCAGCAGGACGTGAGCCCATGCTCTCCGCCATCTTCGTCGACCGGCCGCGCCTCGCGCTGGTCATCGCGATCGTAACATCGATCGCCGGCGCGCTGGCGCTCCTGACCATTCCGGTCGCGCAGTATCCGGACATCGTGCCCCCGCAGGTCTCGGTGACCACGACCTATCCGGGAGCCGCCGCGGACGTGGTGGAATCGACCGTCGCGCAGCCGATCGAGTCCCAGGTCGTGGGCGTCGACAAGATGATCTACATGAAGAGCGTCAGCGGCAACGACGGCAGCTATACGCTCACAGGGTCGTTCGAACTCGGCACCGATCCCGACATCAATGCGGTCAACGTCAACAACCGGGTCCAGATCGCCCTTGCCAAGCTGCCCGAGGACGTCCGGAAGCAAGGCGTCACCGTCAAGAAGAAGTCTTCGGCCTTGCTCGGCGTCCTCGCCGTCTACTCGCCGAAGGCGACTCAGGACCCGCTCTTCATCTCGAATTACGTCACGATCAACCTGCTCGATCGCATCAAGAGCACGCCCGGCGTCGGCGACGCGACGCTCTGGGGGCCGCAGGACTATGCGATGCGGGCCTGGGTGCGTACGGACCAGCTCACCGGCCTGAACCTGACCACGGGCGACGTCATAGCGGCGATCCAGGCCCAGAATGTCCAGGCGCCGGTCGGGCGGATCGGCGCCCGGCCGATCTCGGACGAGCAGCAACTGCAGCTCAGCATCCAGACGCAGGGGCGCCTCACATCGGCCGACCAGTTCCGGAACATCGTCCTGCGCACCAACCCGGACGGGTCGGTGCTGCGGCTCGGCGACGTCGCCCGGATCGAGCTCGGCGCGGCCAATCTCGACCGCGAGACGCGGTTGAACGGCAGCCCGGCAACCGTGATCGCGATCTACCAATCGCCCGGCGCGAACGCCCTCACGACCCTGAAGGAGGTGGAGCGGCGCGTGGGCGAGTTGGCCAAGACCTTCCCCGAGGGATTGGCCTGGAAGGTCACCTACGATCCGACGACCTTCATCACCGAGACGGTGCACGAGGTGCAGAAGACACTCATCGAGGCCTTCGTGCTCGTCGTGATCGTGGTGTTCCTGTTCCTTGGCAGCGTGCGCGCCACACTGATCCCGATCCTGGCTGTGCCCGTCAGCCTGATCGGCACCTTCATCGTGCTGAAGGCGGTCGGCTATTCGGCAAACTCGGTCTCGCTCCTCGCCCTGGTGCTCGCCATCGGCATCGTCGTCGATGACGCCATCGTGGTGGTCGAGAACGTCGAACGCGTCATGGAGGAGCACCCGGAGCTGTCGCCGCGCGAGGCGACGAAGCGGGCCATGGCCGAGATCACGGCACCGATCATCGGGATCACGCTGGTCCTCCTCTCCGTTTTCGTCCCCGTGGCCTTCATACCCGGCATTTCGGGCGAGCTCTTCCGGCAATTCGCGGTCGCGGTCTCGGTCTCGATGCTGCTCTCGGCCGTCAACGCGCTCACGCTGTCGCCGGCCTTGTGCGGCGTGCTGCTGCGCCCGCATCACGGCCCGCGCCGGGGCATCATGGGCTTCGTCATGCGGGCGATCGACCGGGTCCGCGACGGCTACGGCGCCGCCGTGGCGCGCATCGTGCGCCTCTCCGTCCTCGGCCTCGTGCTGGTGGGCGCGGCGGCCTATGGCACCGTGCAGCTCGCCAAGATCACCCCGACCGGGTTCCTGCCGGAGGACGACCAGGGCGCCTTCTTCGTCGTGGTGCAGCTCCCCGAAGGCGCCTCGGTCGGTCGGACGTCCGAGCTCGTGAGCCGAGCCGAGGCCATCCTGCGCGAGGAGCAGGCCGTGGCCGACATCACCTCGGTGATCGGGCTCAACTTCATCGACAACTATTCGCAAGGGAACGCCGCCTTCCAAGTCGTCACGCTCAAGTCGTTCGAGGAGCGCAAGGACCCGGCCCAGAGCGCGGGCGCGATCATCGCGCGCCTCGGCCAGCGCTTCCGGGAGATCGAGGGCGGAACGGTGGTGCCGCTGGCGCCGCCGCCCATCATCGGCCTCGGCACCGGCGGCGGTTTCGCCTACGTCCTGGAGGATCTGCGCGGCGGCGACCCGAAGGAACTCGCCCAGGTGCTGCGCGGCCTCATCGTGGCGGCCAACGAGGAGCCGCGCCTCAACCGTGTCTTCAGCACCTTCTCGGCGACGAACCCGTCCATCTACCTCGATATCGACCGCAACAAGGTCCAGATCCTCGGCGTGCCCCTGAACAACGTCTTTCAAGCGCTGCAGGCCTCGCTCGGCGGCTACTACGTCAATGACATCAACCTCTTCGGGCGCACCTGGCAGGTGCAGGTCCAGGCCGAGGCGGGGGACCGGGCGAGGATCGACGACATCTACCGCATCAACGTCCGCAACAAGGACGGCCAGATGGTGCCGCTGCGCAGCCTCGCCGAGGTCCGGGTCGTGGTCGGCCCGCCTGCGCTGATCCGCTACAACAACCTGCGCGCCGTCACCGTCCAGGGCTCGCCCGCCCCCGGCGTCTCCTCGGGCCAGGCGCTCGCCGCGATGGAGGCGGTCGCCGCCCGCACGATGCCGGCCGGCTTCGCGGGCGAGTGGACCGATACGGCCTTCCAGGAGAAGCGAGCGGAGGGCAAGACGGCCATCATCCTCGGCTTCGCGATCCTGTTCGCGTTCCTGTTCCTCGTCGGCCTCTACGAGAGCTGGACGATCCCCGTGCCGGTGCTGCTCTCGGTCACGGTCGGCATTGTCGGCGCCTACGCGGCGATGGTGTGGGGCGGGCTGACACTCGATCTCTACGCCCAGATCGGCATGGTGGTGCTGATCGGCCTTGCCGCCAAGAACGGCATCCTGATCGTCGAGTTCGCCAAGGAGCAGCGCGAGCAGGGCGTAGGCGTGCGCGAGGCGGCGACCGAGGGCGCCCGGCTGCGCTTCCGGCCCGTCATGATGACCTCCTTCGCCTTCATCCTCGGCCTGCTGCCGCTCGTCATCGCCACCGGCGCCTCGCAGCTCGCACGGCGCGACGTGGGAACTCCCGTCTTCGGCGGCATGATCGCCGCCTCCTTCATCGGCATCTTCGTGATCCCGCCCCTCTACGTGGTCTTCCAGAACCTGCGCGAGCGGGCCTGGGGCCTCGTGGGGAGGAAGGGCGCGAAACGGCCCAGGCCGGCCGGCGAGCCGGCCTCCACTTCGGGACACGTCCCGGCCGAGTGAGGAGCCGGAGACAGGAGCAGGGCGATGCATGAGACCGAGCAGACCATGCTGAACGCACAGCCCGAGGCGGACGAGGACGAGCGGAGCACGAAGCTCAAGCGGAAGGTCTACGAGAGGGAGCTGCGCAAGCTCCAGGTCGAACTCTGCCACCTGCAGGAGGCGGTGCGGCAATCCGGCGAGCGCGTCATCGTCGTCTTCGAGGGGCGGGACGCGGCGGGAAAGGGCGGTACGATCAAGGCCATCACCGAGCGGGTCAGCCCGCGCGTGTTCCGCGTCGTCGCGCTGCCGGCGCCCTCGGACCGCGAGAAGACGCAGATGTTCCTGCAGCGCTACATCGCGCACTTCCCGGCCGCCGGCGAGATCGTGATCTTCGACCGGAGCTGGTACAACCGTGCCGGCGTCGAACACGTGATGGGGTTCTGCAGCAAGGGGGAGTATCGTCGCTTCCTTGAGCTCTGCCCGCGCATCGAGCGCTTCATCGTCGGCGGCGGCATCCGGCTCATCAAATTCTGGCTGGAGGTCGGCAAATCGGAGCAGAAGCGCCGCTTCGAGGCCCGGATCAAAGATCCTCTCCGGCAATGGAAACTGAGCCCGATGGATCTCGAATCCTACAGTCGCTGGTACGACTTCTCCCGGGCCCGCGACGCCATGCTCGCGGCGACCGACACGGAGGAGGCTCCCTGGTACATCGTCCGCTCGGACGACAAGCGCCGGGCACGGCTCAACTGCATCGCCCAGCTGCTTCACCTGATCCCCTACAAGACGGTGAAGCGCGAGGCCGTGAGCCTGCCGAAGCGCGGCCGGGACGACGCCTACGACGACAGGCTCCGGGACAGGCGTTTCGTGCCGGAGCTGTACTGACGCCGGATCCCGCGCTGACGATCTCGGGATGAAAGGCCGAGGCTCGCCCCGTGCGCCCCTGGGCGGCCGTTCACGGGGAGATCGGCGATCGCAGCGGCCTCGCGGGTGTCGGGTTGGAGCGCGCGCTTACGCCATGATGCTGAGGCCACCGTCCACGTAGACGGTCATCCCGGTCAGGTGGGCGGCGTAGGGCGTCGTCATGTAGGCGGCCGTGAGACCGACATCGTCGATGTCGACGAGTTCGCCGATGGGGGCCCGCTGCATCGCCTCGGCCAGAAGCAGATCGAAATCCTTCAGACCCGAGGCGGCGCGCGTCTTCAGGGGGCCGGGCGAGACCGCATGGACGCGGATGTCCTGCTGTCCGAGCTCGTAGGCGAGATAGCGGACCGCGCTCTCCAGCGCCGCCTTCACGGGACCCATCAGGTTGTAGTTCGGCACCACCCTGTTGGCGCCATGGTAGCTCATGGTCAGGAGGGTGCCTCCCGTCGGCATCAGGGGCGCGGCGAGCCGAGCGGTGCGGATGAAGGAGTGGCAGGAGACGTCCATCGCCACCTTGAAGCCCTCCGACGAGCTGTCGATGAGCCGGCCTCGCAGATCTTGCCTGGGCCCGAAGGCGATGGAGTGCAGGACGATGTCGAGGCCGCCCCAGGTCTCGGCGATCTGCCGGAAGACGGCTTCGAGATCGCCGTCCCGTTGCAGGTCGCAGGGCATGAACAGGGGCGCCTCGAGCGCCCGCGCCAGCGGCTCGATGAAGGGCCGCGTCTTCCCGTTCAGGTAGGTCAGCGCGACATCTGCCCCGAGCCGGCGGAACGCCCGGGCGCAGCCGTAGGCGATGGAGTTCACGTCGGCGACGCCGAGGACGAGGGCACGCTGGCCTGAGAGCGCGTTGCCGTCGAGGATTGGCCTCATCGGTGAGCCTTCTGCGGCTTGCCGCGACCGGACGCGGTTGCGGGATGTCGGTCGCGGACTCAAACGTCACGCAGGTCACTCGCGGCGTGTTTCCCAGGTGAGGAAGAGGCCCGCGTCGCCGGGCATGCCGTCCGGCCAATCGACGATCATCGCCTTCAGGCCGTAGCCGGCAGGTTGCAGACGGTCGCGCCAGAACTCGAAGGCTTGTCGCGGTCGACCGGTCAGGGTTTCGGGCCAGTCCTTCTCGAAGTTGTTGATGGCCCGGCCACGATCGCTGCACATCACGTCCGGAAAACGCATCACGAGAAGTTCGTTGTTGCCCTGCTCAGCGGCGATCCGGAGCTTGTGCAGGAGGGTCTGCGTGATTTCGTGCACCTTCTTCGGGGTGAGTTCGACCGTTTCGGACAGCGTCTTGATCAGCTCGGCCCGCGCCTTTTCCTCACGATCACCCGCCTGCAGAGTCTTCTGCCCTCTCAGCTTGGCCGTGTAATCTCCGAGTTCGGCAGCGGACATGAAGGTTTCGTCCCCGAGCTCGTACCCGGCTGTCGGCTTCGTTTTCAGCGTTTCCATCTCGGGCTCCCATTGCTCGTAAGGTCGGTTGAGGCTGGATCCGGCGCGGTCCGTCGCGCACGCTGCGCGCGATCATCGGTTCCTCGTCCGTAGGGATGATCCGGGCGGCAAGGCGGGAGCCGTGCGGCAGCCCTGGGGACCGCTCGACATGTCGGCAGTCCCGTCGAGAGCGGACTTCGCCCAGGACGCGCTGCCCAGGACACGCTGCCCAGGACACGCTGCCCAGGATCCCGGCCCGCGCGGCCCCTCGGTCCCGCCGGTTTCGAAGACCCGGACCTTGAGGCTCGATGAGCCGCCGCTGGGGACGGAGGTCATCGCCTAGACCTCCGGCAGAACCCGCCGCGCCCGCTCGGCGACGGCGACCAGGGAGGCCACCGCGCAGGAGGCGAGACGGGTCAAACGCGCATCGGCCCGGCTGGTCAGGATGATGGGAACCCGCGCCCCGAGCACGATCCCGGCCGCGTCGGCGCCGGCCAGGAAAGTCAGGCTCTTCGCCAGGATGTTGCCCGCGACGAGGTCGGGAACAACGAGCACGTTGGCTCGTCCTGCCACGGGCGAGTGGATCTTCTTGATCTGTGCCGCACCGAGATTGATGGCGTTGTCGAGGGCGAGGGGCCCGTCGAGCACCGCCCCGGTGATCTGCCCCCGGTCCGCCATCTTGCAGAGGGCGGCAGCGTCGAGCGTCGAGATCAATTTCGGGTTGACGGTCTCCATCGCCGACAGGATTGCGACCCGCACGGTCTCGACCCCGAGCGCGCGCGCGAGATCGATGGCGTTCTGCGTGATATCGCGCTTCTCGTCGAGCGAGGGCGCGATGTTGACCGCGGCGTCCGTGACGATCAGAGGCGTCGGATGGCTGGGTACGTCCATGACGTAGCAGTGGCTGAGGCGGCGAGCGGTGCGCAGGCCGCCCTCCCGGCGGACCACCGCGGCCATCAACTCGTCGGTGTGGAGGCTGCCCTTCATGAGTGCCTCGGCCTCGCCGGTGCGAGTGAGCGCGACCGCCCTCTCGGCCGCCTCGTGGCTGTGCGCGGCTTCGCAGAGGCGGAACGAGCTGATGTCGGCGCCGAGGGCCGCCGCGGCGGCCTCCACCTTCGCCTGCGCCCCGACCAGAATGGGTTCGATGATCCCGAGTTCCGCCGCTTCGAGCACGGCGACGAGGGCAGCCTCGTCGCAGGGATGAGCGACCGCGACCTTCAGCTTCGGCAGCGCCCGGGCAGTCGCGATCAGGTGGTCGTATTTCTCGTGACTGCGTGGCCCGGGCACGGGGAGCTCCAGTGTCGAGGTCGGCACGATGGTCTCCTCTGGACTTCTACGGATAGGATTCGGGGCTTCGCGACGTCTCCAGACGGACGATCGAAGCCTGTCCGGTCGGGCGCCGCCGTGCCCAACCCGATCGCGTCGCACACGAATTTGCCCGGCCATCTTCGGCGCGTCGACAGGCATGAACTCATACGCTTCTGAGCGATTCTTACTTGATCGGAGGGGACGCGGCCGGTCGATTCATCCGGCGGAGCCCGGCTACACATCTGACTTTGATCATCGCCGCCGCCGAACAGCACTCTCGTGAGCTGGCGGGCACCGTCACGGATCCGACGGCGAGAGCGGTCCCGGCAGGGTCAGTTCGGCCGGCAGGGTCAGTGCGGCTCATCGGCCTGTCCATCCGCCCGAAATCGCTCACTTCCCCGACCATCGGCTGCGGCGGGACCGAGCGGCACGATCGGACGCGAACGGCGCCCTGCGGAAGCCGCGGGACAGACTTGAATGATCATCAGCTAATTGATAGCTTCCTACTCGTACATTTCTGAAGCCTTGGGCACCATGGTCCAGGGACGAGGCGGACGGGTCGATGGCCGACGAGACGTTACGCGGCCTGCGTCTGGCCTACACCCACACGCTTCTGCTGTCCGGGCGTCAGTGGCGCCGCCTCGCCAATGCGGCGACGGAGGCGCATGGCATCTCCGAAGCGAAGGCGCTGCCGCTGGTTCTGATCGGGCGGCTGGGGGGCGAGCCGCGCCAGAACGCCCTGGCGGAGGCGGTGGGCATCGAGGGACCGTCGCTGGTCCGCCTCCTCGACCAGTTGGAGGCGGCCGGTCTCGTCCAGCGCCGGGAGGACCCGAGCGACCGACGCGCGAAGGTTCTGAGCCTGACGCCCGCCGGTGACACCGTCGTCTCCCGGATCGAGGCCGATCTCGACCGGCTCCGTGAGACCGCCTTCGCGGGCGTCAGCGCCGCCGACCTCGAGGCCGGCCTGCGGGTGTTCCGGGCCCTCCAGCGTCATGTCGGTGGCGGCGCGGAAGCCGAGTCGGACGCGGGCAGTCGGGAGCGAGCGGGATGACCGTTCCAGGCTGGCGCGACTGGGCCTTCTCGCTCAAGACCTTCGGGGCCGGCATGCTGGCCCTGTACCTCGCGTTCTGGATCGACCTGCCCAAACCCTACTGGGCGCTGGGCACCGTCTACATCACGAGCCAGGTCCTGGCCGGTGCCACCCGCTCGAAGGCGCTCTACCGGGTGCTCGGCACCCTGCTCGGGGCCATCGTCTCGGTCGTCCTCGTGCCGAACCTCGCCAGCGCGCCGGAACTGCTGACGGTCGCGATCGCGCTCTGGGTCGCCTTCTGCCTGTACGTCTCGTTGCTCGACCGCACGCCGCGCAGCTACCTGATGATGCTCGGCGGCTACACAGCGGCCCTGATCGGGTTTCCCAGCGTGGCCGAGCCCGGCACGATGTTCGACACCGCGGTGGCCCGCACCGAGGAGATCACCCTCGGGATCCTCTGCGCCAGCCTCGTCAACACGGTCGTGCTGCCGCAATCGGTGGCGCCCATGATCGCGAGCCGGCTCGACCTGTGGCTCAGCGGAGCGCGCGGCTGGGTAATCGAGGTTCTCGGCCGCAATCGCACGGGCGAGGACAGTCAGGCCAAGCGCCTGCGGCTCGCCGCCGAGGCGGTGGCGTTCGATGCCCTGGCGACGCCGCTGCGCTACGACATGACCGGCGCCGAGCGCTCGGCCGACGCCATGGCGACGCTGCGCCAGCACATGCTGATGTTCCTGCCTATCGCCTCGGCGATCGCCGACCGCATCGAGGCGCTGCAGCGGGCAGGCGCGTTGCCGCAGCCCGTGCGCGGCCTCCTCGACGACATGGCGGACTGGCTCGGCACGGGAACGACCGATCCGGCGCAGGCCCGGCGCCTCAAGGCGAGCGCGAGCGCGCTGGAGCCCGAGTTCGGAGAGCGCCCGTCCTGGAACGACCTCGTGCTCGCAAGCCTCCTGGCGCGCCTGCGCGACTTCATCGACCTGCGCCAGGACACCCGCCTGCTGCAGCGCCACGTCGCCGACGGGACGCCCCTGACGGAGACCCTCGCCTTCCGCTACACCGCAGCCGCGCGCACGATCCGTCACCGGGATCACGGCATGGCCTTCCTGTCCGGGCTCGGCGTGTTCCTCTCGATCGTGCTCACCTGCGCGATCTGGATCGCGACCGGCTGGCCCGACGGGGCCGGAGCCCCGATGATGGCGGCGGTCGGATGCAGCTTCTTCGCGGCGCAGGACGACCCGGCGCCGTTCATCGTCAGCTTCGCCAATTCCGCGATTCTCGGGGCGCTCGGAGCGGGGGCCTACCTGTTCGCCGTCCTGCCCCTCGCGACCACCTTCGAGATGCTGGCGCTGGCGCTCGCGCCTGGGCTTCTGCTCTGCGGGGTCTTCATGGCGCAGCCGAAGACGGCTCCCCTGGCGATGGGCGCCGCCGTCAACGGCTCGGCCATGATCGCCCTCCAGGGCAGCTACACCGGGGAGTTCGCGGCCTTCACCAATTCCGCGATCGCCGTCATCCTCGGGATGTGGTCGGCGGCCGTCGTCACGCGGCTCGTCCGCTCGGTCGGCGCCGGCTGGTCGGCCCGTCGCCTGCGCGCGGTCAACCGGCGCAGCCTCGCCGAGGCGGCGGAGCGGCGCGGCGCGCAGAACGGCCTCGAACTGGCGGCCCTTATGCTCGACCGCGTCGGGCTGATCGCGCCGCGCCTCGCCGCCCTGCCGCCGGACGATGCGGAATGGACCGCCGACCTCCTCGCCGAGGTGCGCGTCGGCATCAACGTGGTCGAACTGCGCCGTGACCGGCATCGGCTCTCGGCCTCGGCGCGCGGCGCCGTCGAGGCGCTTCTCGCCGCGCTCGCGCGCCATTTCGGGAGCGGAGCGCCCGGCTCGTCCGGTCGGCCCGATCCCCTCCTCGACATCCTCGACAGGGCGCTCGACGCGGTCTCGGCCGACGCCCGGCAGGCCGCCGGGCGCGCGGCGCTGATGGGTCTCGTCGGCATCCGCCGCGGCCTGTTCCCGGAGGCGCCCCCCTACGGCGCGCGCCGCCCCGCCACCGAACCGGGTCTCGCGGCATGACGGGCGAATTCGATCTCTACGGCGTCTTCGTCCCGAGCCTCGCGGCCTGGATGCTCATCGCCTTCGCCATCAGCGTGCCGCTCCGGCGGGTCTTGGCCGGAATCGGCCTCTACCGTCTCGTCTGGCACCGGCCGCTCTTCGACCTCGCCCTCTACGTGATCCTGCTCGGCGCGGTCGTCGCGGTGGCAGTACCGCTCACCTCGTGAGCGGGCGAGCCCCGCTCGCCCCGCTTCTCCCCTGTCCGGATCCCTCCCATGCCCCGGTTCCTCGCCCTCGCCTTCCGTCTCCTCGTCACGCTCGGGATGGTGGCGGTCGCCGTGGTCGTGGGGCTGGCGCTGTGGGACTACTACATGGAAGCCCCGTGGACCCGGGACGGGCGCGTGCGCGCCGACGTCGTCGCCGTCGCCCCCGACGTCTCGGGCCTCGTCACCGAAGTCCTGGTCCAGGACAATCAGATCGTGAAGCGCGGCGACGTGCTGTTCCGCATCGATCCCGATCGCTTCGCCCTCGCCCTGCGGCAGGCCGAGGCGATGGTCGCCGGCAAGCAGGCGACGATGGAGCAGGCGGCGGCCGACTACGCCCGCTACGCGAAACTCAGCGACGCCGCCGTGTCGCAGCAGAGGGTCGAGGCGGCCCGGGCGACCGATCTGGAGGCCAAGGCCGCTTACGGGCAGGCGACCGCCGACCGGGATCTGGCCAGGCTCAACCTCGAACGCTCCGCCGTGAAGGCCTCGGTCAACGGCCGCATCACCAACATGGAATTGCGGCCCGGCGCCTACGTCACCACCGGCCGGGGCGTGATGGCGCTCATCGACAGCGACACGCTGCGGGTCGAGGGCTATTTCGAGGAGACCAAGCTGCCGCGCATCCATGTCGGGGACCGGGCCCGCATCCGGCTGATGGGCGAGAGCGCTACGCTGACGGGCCGCGTCGAGAGCTTCGCGGGCGGGATCGAGGACCGCGAGCGCACGGCCGGGTCCAACCTGCTCGCCAGCGTGAACCCGACCTTCGCCTGGGTGCGCCTCGCCCAGCGCATCCCGGTCCGGATCAAGCTCGACAGCGTCGCCGACGAGGTCCGGCTCGTCTCCGGCCGCACGGCGACGGTCGCCGTCGAGCCGGAGGGCGAGGCGCCGGGTTTCGACCTGTTCCGGTTCCGGCGCCGGGAGCCGGCCCCCGCCGCCCAGGACGGGAGGCGCTGAGGATCGGACGCGCCGATCAACCCGCGCCGACCGGCCGCTACCGCGCGCCCGGGCCGGGGGCGCCGGGAGCGATCCAGGGGCCTGCGGCGGCCAGCATGGTCTCCACGCCGGTGCGCAGGGTCGGATCGAGGACCGGAGCGAATTCCGGCGAATGGTTCGACGGAAGCGCGTTGAGGGTTCCGGCCCGCTCCGCCTCGGCATAGAGCGCCGGGTCGGTGCCGCCGACGAACCAGAAGACCGAGGGCACGCTCCAGGCGCGGGCGAGCACGGTGAAATCCTCGCTCGCCGCCGCATTGCCGGCGGGCTGCACCCGCTCCGCCCCGAGGCGCCGCTTCAGGGCCTGGCTCACCGTCTGCGTGGCCGCGTCGTCGTTCACCGTCAGGGGGAATTGTCCGAGCATGGTGATGAGGGGCGGCTTCGGGGCTCCCGAGATCGCCGCCTCGCCGTCGACGACGCGCTTGACCGACGCGAGCACCCGATCGCGCACGCGATCGTCGAAGGTGCGGATATTGAGCTGGAGTTCGGCCTGATCCGGGATGATGTTGGCGCTCGTCCCGGCCTGCATCGCGCCGACCGTGACGACCGCCCCGTCGGTCATGGCGACCTCCCGCGAGACGATGGTCTGGAGGCGCATCACCGTCGCGGCGGCCATGACGACGGGATCGACGGTCGATTCCGGCCCGGAGCCGTGTCCGCCGCGTCCGTACAGCGTCACCTTGAGGCTGTCGCTCCGGGAGAGGACGGGGCCGCTCTTGAGGCGGACCTGACCGGCGGGAAACGGCAGAACGTGCTGCCCCAGCACCACGTCCGGCTTCGGGAAGCGCTGGACCAAGCCGTCCTCGACCATGGCCTTGGCCCCCTCGCCGATCTCCTCGCCGGGCTGGAACACGGCCATGACGGTCCCGCGCCAGCCGTCGCGATGGGCCGCCAGGATCTGTGTCGCGCCCATCAGCCAGGTCACGTGCAGGTCGTGGCCGCAGGAATGCGCGACCGGCGATGCCCGGCCGGAGGCCGGGTCGGTCCCGGTCCGGGTGCTGGCATAGGGCAGGCCGGTGTTCTCCTTCATCGGCAGCGCGTCCATGTCCGCGCGCAGCAGGACGGTGGGTCCGTCGCCGTTGCGCAGGAGCCCGACGACGCCCGTTCCGCCCACGCCCTCGGTAACCTCGAACCCGAGATCCTTCAGCCAGCGCGCCGCGATGCCGGCCGTGCGCCGCTCCTGCATGGAGAGTTCGGGATGGGCATGGAGATCCTCGTAGATCCCCCTCAACGTCGCGAGCTGCGCGTCGGTCGGTCCGGGCAGACTCACCGGCTCGGCCGCGGCCGACGCCGCGCCCACGAGGGCCGACAGCACGAGGAGCACGGCTCGGGCCGGTGCGCCGCAAACATCCCGTACGACCATCGTGGTCCTCCTTCAGCCGAACCGCGGGACGCCCCCTTCGACGATGCTCGGCTCCGACGGGGCCGCGCGAGCGCGGCGCGAAAGGAGCGCCCCCTCAATTATAGGGAAGGCGGCTCCGAGGACGATATCGCGGCAGCGTCCAGCCCCGCCGGAGGGAGACCGCCCGCAGGAGCAGGGCGACGAGGAAGCCGGAGCCGAGCGCGAGTTCCCGCGGCGCGCCGAGCGCGGCGAGCGACACGTAGGCGACCGCACCGGCTCCCGCCGCCGAGGCATAGATCTCCCGGCTGAGGATCACCGGACTGTCGCCTCCGAGGAGGTCGCGGTCACCACGCCCATGACGATGGCCACGGCTCCGCTCGCTCCGGCCTGGATCGCCTTCTCGGCGCCGGCCACCGCGAAGAGCGCGAGGCCGAGGGCATCGAGCCGGGTCAGGGCGCGGTAGCGGGATTGCGGGATGTGGGCGACGAAGAACACGGCGCAGGAGACGACGAGGCACGCGAGGAGGTAGGCGGGCCGCTGCGTCCAGAAGACGGGCGATCCGAGCAGCAGGTCGCGGAGCGTCCCGCCCCCGATCCCCGTCGCGGTGCCCAGCATCGCGAAGCCGACGAAGTCCATCTGCTTGCGGGAGGCCACGAGGGCTCCGGTGATCGTGAAGACGATCACCCCGAGCCAGTCCAGGGTTGCGGTCGCAGTCTCGAACATCGTTCTCAGTCCAGCCGGGGATCCGGGTCGTCGGGGGTACCGAGGGGGCTAGCGGAAGAGCAGCACCTGGTTGTCGGCCCGGGAGGGGCCGTCCCACTCGCGCTGCACCATCACCTCGGGCTGCGAGGATTTCACGACGACCGTCGTACCGAGCGGAACCCGGCCGTACAGGTCGTGGATGTCCTCGTTGAGGAGCCGGATGCAGCCCGAGGAATCGGTGCCGCCGACGGTCCAGGGCTCGTTGGTGCCGTGGATGCGGTACAGCGTGTCCCGCTCGCCCTGGTAGAGGTAGAGCGCGCGGCATCCGAGCGGGTTGTGGATGCCGGGCTCGACGTAGCGGGGAATGTCGGGCCGCCGCTTCAGCATGGCCGGCGTCGGGCGCCAGCCCGGCCATTTCGCCTTGCGTTTGACCACCGCGATACCCGACCACGTGAAGCCGGCCCGGCCCACCCCGATCCCGTAGCGCAGCGCGGTCCGGTCCTCGCGGACGAGGAAGAGGAAGCGCTCGTGCGTGTCGACGACCAGCGTCCCTGCGCGCTCGGGGCCGTCGTAATCCACGATCTGCCTGCGGAACTCCGCCGGAACGAGGGTCAGGTCGACCATCGGCACGTTGAAGGGTTCATCCGGGATCTCGCCGATGAACCACGCGTCGCGGTTCGCGGCCCGATCGACGGGGTCCGGCGCCTTCGGGACCGGCTCGGACTCCCAGAAGAAGGCCTGCGCGCGGGCCGGCGCGAGACAAGCGGCGGCGAGGAGAAGAGAGCGGCGGGTGGCCAGCATCGTCGTGGCTCCAGTTGATGGTTCGATGGTCCGCGCATCGCCGGGGCCTGTCCGACCAGGCCGAGGGACGATGTCCGGGCAGGCGTCAGGATCCAGGCTCGGAGGACGAGCCTGCCGGTCGGGCGGATCGCGAGGGGCAGGAGACGCCGGCTGGGCGGCGGGGCGTGCCAACCTGAGTGGGCCCGACGGCCCACAAGTGGTCCGTGAGTGGTCTATGGGTCTGTCATCGCGCAGGCCTCCGGGGTCGCTCCGCACGCGCCTTGCTTGCGGGCCCCCTCTGTCATCGGCCTGAGAGTTTCGCCCGGCCCCGGACGGGGTCGCGACTTACACCATCGGCGGGAGCGGACGCTCCGCTTTCCAGAGTGTTGAACGACGAGCGGTCCGGGTGCCTGAGAGTTTCCGGGGCGGTTGCTCCTTCGGCGGCCGGTTCGCACCGGCTCTCTCCCGCTCGTCGCTGACTTGGCGGTTCTATCGCGGAATTCCGGGCTTGGCCAGACAATTAGTTAGCTTGCGATCTATTTGGTGCGATGGGACACATGATCGGGCGCCGGGCGGCCTGCGCCCCGGCCGATGCCGCTGCCGGACAGAAGGGGGACGGCGCTCGGTCACGGCCCGAGGGGCCGCCCTTCGGAACCTTCGCCCCGGGTCACGGGCTATCCGGATGGGGCACGGGTGCGCAGCCTCGCGTCGGCCGGACGGGCTGCGGCCGCGAGACTCGGCGGAGCGTGGAGCGGCGCGGTTGGACAATCGTGACATCATCGTCATCGGCGGCTCCTCCGGTGCCACCGCTCCGCTGAAGACGATCCTCGGCGCCCTGCCGCAGGATCTGTCGGCGGCGGTCTTCATCGTGCTGCACATCCCCGCGCGCAGCCTCGGCCTGCTGGCGACCGTCACCTCGGCGGTCGCCCACCTTCCGGTCCACGCCGCCGCCGACGGCATGGCGATCCGCACCGGCAACATCTATCTCGGCGTTCCCGATCATCACCTCATCCTCGACGAGGGCCGGATCAGGCTCGGGCGCGGCCCGCGCGAGAACATGGCCCGGCCCTCGATCGACCCGCTGTTCCGCTCGGCGGCCGCGGCCTACGGCCCTCGGGTGATCGGGGTGCTTCTGAGCGGACTGCTCAACGACGGCGCGTCGGGCCTCGAAGCGATCAAGCGCTGCGGCGGCCTCACGCTCGTGCAGGATCCCGCCGAGGCGATCGCCGACGAGATGCCGCGCAGCGCCCTCTCGGTCATGGAGGTCGATCTCACCCTGTCCGCGGCCCGTATCGGCGACGTCCTCTCGGACCTCGTGCGCGACGCCCCCGGCCCGCGCCTGCCCGTTCCGCCGGACATCCGGCTCGAGGTCGACATCGCCGCGGGAGAACGGATCGACAGCGACGTCCTGCGCCAACTCGCCAACCCCTCGGCGATGTCCTGTCCGCATTGCGGCGGCGTCCTCTCGGAGGTGCGCGGCGGCAAGCCGCTCCGCTTCCGCTGCCAGGTCGGCCACGGCTACACCGCCGAGGCGGTGGCCAAGGAGCAGGAGGGATCCATCGACGAGGCCCTGCGCGTGGCCCTGCGCATCATCGAGGAGCGGGCCGAACTCGTCCGGCGCATGGCCAGCGATGGACGCAAGGCCGGGCGTCCGGCCGTCAGCGAGATGTACGAGGAGCGCGCGGCCGAGTACCGGCAATACGCTGACGTGATCCGCCGTGCCGTCCTCCAGACCCTGCCGTCCCCCGAGCCGACGGATAGTGCGAGCGAGAGCGAACAGGAGGAATAGCCCGTGCGCTTCTCCGATTTGGCTCCGCACCCGCCCGTGTGCGGGCGAGTCGGTTCGCGATGGGCCGCCGCGGACTTCGCTCGGTGCGAAGGGAACGCAGGCGTGCGGATCCGGCATTCTTCGGCAAACCGCTGCACCGGTCGGTTTGAGACTGGTCAGGGCCCTTCGCGCCGTCCTACAGGCAGGATCAGAACGGGCGCACAGATGCGCTGCGGCTGGAGGCGGGGATGGTGAGATCCTCCGAGACGGTTGCCCCTCAAGGCGGCAAGCCTGTCGTCGTCACCCTGTGCGCGTCGGCCGCGAACACGCGCTCGCTCGTCCACCTCCTGCAGGAGCTGCCGGCCCGGCCCGAC
>Ga0233425_10004958_pt1 | contig 21665 bp, 12 predicted proteins | sample Watercolumn_Towu_2_FD_181712 | JGI IMG/M metagenome (GOLD analysis project Ga0233425, IMG submission 181712) | Freshwater microbial communities from Lake Towuti, South Sulawesi, Indonesia - Watercolumn_Towuti2014_140_MG | ecosystem: Environmental > Aquatic > Freshwater > Lake | place...
TGGCAGAGGTGCTCGGAGACCTGGAGCGGGCCGACGACACCGTGCAGCGAGCCGGGGCCGCCATCGCCGCGGCACAGCAGGATCCGCCGATCAGCGTGCTCATCGTGGGTCCGGGGCCGGAGCACTTCCGCATGGCCGCGGAGATTCTGGGGCCGGGGGTGTACCCCGATGACGCCACCCTTACCGACCACTCGGGGTACTCGGTGATCACGTCCAGCGCCCTCGTGGTGGCAGGAGCCACGTCCGCGGAGACAGTGCCCGCGGCAGCGGCTGCGATTCAGGAGGCGGGGGCCGCCTTCTACCTGGTGGACCCCGGGGGGCTGGTCGGGGCAGCGGGGCCTTGCGGCTGCGTGGATCCTGGTCCGTCGTGCATCGGTCGCTGCAGGAGCCCGAGATGAACGGCCGAGAGCGGAGGTACACGCGGCGGCTCTGGTGGCTGCTGGTCCTGGCGTTTCCCGTGGCGCGCCTGGCGCTGGCGATGGACTGGGACCTGGCCGCATGGATCCTGTGGGGCAAGGCGGCTCCGGGCTTGCCCGGCACGTTCCGGCCCGCAGTATCCGGAGTGCAGGATCACCTGGTCGCGGCCGCGGTCAGCGTCGGGCACACGCTGTGCGATGCGTGCCTCGCTCTGGGGCACCCGTCTTCCGTCTTGGCGGCCGTGACGGACTCGGGACCTGTGCCGGGCAACCCTCTCGGCGTGGCTCTGGCCGCCGGTCTTGCCGTGCTTCCCGCCGTCGTGTTCGCCCACGGGTTGGCAACCGGTGCGGCCCCTTCGCACACCGGCAAGGGGACCTTCGTGGCCCTCGTGCTGCTTTCGTGCGTGGTCTCAGCCGCGGCCAGCTTCCCCATGCGGGTCCCGGGCGCTGCAGCAGCAGTCCTCCTTGTCGGCCCGCTTGCCTGGGCCGGCCTCGAGGCGCGGGCACGGATTCTTGCCGCGGCGACGGGAGTGTGGCGGACCGCGCTTGGCATCGGCGTTCCCGGGCTCCTGCTGGCGGTCGTGGCATGGGAGGTCTTCTGTTTCCTGTCTTGAGCCGGGTGCACGCCTGCGTCAGCCGACGTTCTCGATGGCAAGCGCTGCTTCCCGAAGGATCTTGTTGAACGTCTCGGCAGGCACCATTCCCTGGATCTCCTCGACCTTGCCCAGCACCGCACCGGACAGGGGGGAGCGCAGCTTGAGCAGGATCTGGTAGGCCTGCACCAGGGCCATGAGCGCGTCCTCGACCCGGCCTGCCTGCCGGTGGACGATTCCGAGCTGGGCGAGGGTCCGCGCCATCCCCTGCCTGTCGTTCATCTGCTTCTCGATTTCGATGGCCTTCCGGTAGAAGTCGACCGAGGCCTTCTGGTCCCCTTTGCGGAGGCTGAGATTGCCGAGGTGGTGGTAGGAGGTGGCGGTGCCCGCTCGGTCACCGGCCTCTTCCTTGAGCTTGAGCGACTCGGTGTAGTGCGCCTCGGCCTCGCCCAGCTTGCCCTGCTCTTCCGCGATGCGGCCGAGGTGGTTGTAGACGCGGGCCGTGCCGGCACTGGATCCCAGGCTCTTCTCGATTTCAAGGGACTGGGCGTAGAGGTCTGCTGCGGAGGCAAAGTCCCTGCGCAGCTCGAACACCATGGCGATCTTGCGGAGGCCTGCGGAAACGCGGTCCTGGTGCCCGAGCTCCTCGTCGATCTTCTTGGCCTCGTCAAAGGCCCTGGCTGCCTGTTCGTACTGCCCCTTCAGGTAGAGCACGTGGCCCTTTGCGGCCAGGGAGTCGGAGATGCCGAGCCGGTCGTCGAGGATGCGCCGGTTGTCCACGGCCTGCTCCAGCCAGGAGAGCGCGGTGTCGTTGTCCCCGCCCGCTTGCGAGGCCAGGCCCAGCATGTGGTAGGCCATGGCCATGCCGGTGAGGTTGGACAAGCTCGAGTAGATCTGGACCGCCCGGACCAGGAACATGCGGGCATGCTCGAGGCTGCCCCGCTGCATGTGCGTGCCCGCGACCTCGCACAGGTAGTTGGCGGCCTTCTCCCCCTGCAGCGATTCGAGGACCTTCTGGGTCTCCTCGGGGGCCGGAAGATTGTCCGGGTCCGCGGTGGCCTGAGGCGGTGCGACGGCCTGGGGCTGCGGCATGGGAGCGGCTTCCGACCTCTCATCGGGCCACGAGAGGTAGCCAGCCTTGGCCTTCCAGAAGTCCCGCGCCTTGTCTGCCAGCACGCGGACGCTGGGGGCCAGCAGCACGAGCACGGCCGGGAGCTTGTGCAGCGCCAGCCGGGTAGCAAGGAGCGCAAACTTCTCGGCTTCCTTCGCGTCGATGCAGCGGGTCGGCACCTCGCCGGGAAACGCAAGCAGAATCGACACCTGCTTGCCCTCCTTGTAGCTCTTCACGGCCCGCATCAGCGCGGCTTCCAGCCCCTCCTTCTCCACCATGATGGCAAGCCACTTCACCCTGGGGAAGGCTCTGGGCAGCATGGCGTGCGCCATCTGCGCCTGCTCCATGTTCGCGCAACGGAGCACCACGGTCCGCCCCGCTGTGTTCCCTCCCTTGAGTGCCTCGCCAACCTTCAGCAGGGTCTGCCGGATCTCCTCCTTGACCTGCTTCGACGTCATCAGAACATGCCACCCATGGTGAAGAGGAGGGTCCACTGGAGCGCCTGGCCGGTCCGGAAACGGTGCCCGACCTGGTCTATGTCCTCGACGTACTTGGGGTTGTACTCGTTGATCTTCTGGCTGTTGTAGCCGGTGACGATGACGTCGGAGTCGGCCGCAGAGTCGCTGCCCGCGTCCGCGAACGTGATGAAGTGCGGCTGAACATAGGCAAGCTGGAACCTGGCGCCGAGCGCGAGGTACTTGATCGGCTGCGCGTCGAGCCCGAACCAGAAGGAGTACATGCCGTAGTGCTCCACGTCGGTGATGCCGTCGGTCCGGGGGAACAGGTCGTTGTCCCGCTGGGACTTGTAGTCCGCCATCGCGTCGTCTTCAGCCGCGGTGTCTCCCTTGAAGTCCTGGAGCCCCTTGGGCGTCCGGGTGTAGGTGGTGCCCCAACAGCCGTCGGACGTGCGGCATGCCGACGAGCCGAGCGCGTCGAACAACTCGGTGTACTCGCGTCCCTCGAACACGTAGTCCAGGCCGACGCCCATGTCGATGGCCACGTGCCGCTCCTCGGCTTCCACTTCCCACGGGATGAACTCGGCTCCGAGCTTCAGCCCCATCTGGTTGCCGGGCTTCACCAGCGTCTGGGCATCCCCCGCGCCGGGCACCTCGTCGAAAAGGCTCTTGCTGGTGGAGACCTTCAGGATCCCGTGCAGGTCGAAGTAGGGCTCGAAGAACGGCGTGACCCGGCGGGAGATCGCGGTGTTGATCTCCGCGGCAAAGACGCCCTCGCCCACCGCGGTGTTGTCGGCCTTCTTGATGGAGGCTGACGGAATGCGGAACATGGCGCCGATGAGCCAGGACGGATACTGGTGGTCGCGCTTGTAGTGCCAGGGCGCCCATCGCAGCCCGACGCCGATGTCCCCAAGCCCCTTGCGGTCCGGGCCGGTGAACGGCACGTCGAACAGCGCCCCGGGGGTCGGCCCGGCCGCGGTGTCGATGTCGGAGATGTAGGAGTACGGGTTGCCGCCCGTAGGAATCTCGGGGTGCATTCCGAGGCTCACCTGCTCGGACACCACCAACGGGAGGTCCACTGCCAGCTCCAGATCCTTGTACAAGCCCATGGCAACGTCGAAGCGCACGAGGTGCGTCGTCTCCTCGAACTTGAGCTTGTTGGCAAGCCGCACGTCCTGGCCGTCGATGCTTTCCCGAGTGAGCCGCACGGACTTGGTGCCATACTCGTAGTTGATCTTCAACGAGAAGTCGAACGGGTCGCCCTCGTCGAACGAACTCTGGACGTCCGTGATCCCCGCTGCGGAAACCGGGCCACCGGCGATCATCAAGCACGCGGCGCATGCGAACATGACAATTCGTTTCATCAGACCGTCCCCCACAGGCGTAAGAAGCCATTCAAATACAAGAATCTTAGCTATCAGATACGTTGGGGGGGTGTCAAGATCAAACGGGTCTACTTGCCGATCACGTACCGGTACTTGTCCACCTCGTCACGCAGGATGCCAAGGGTCGGTGCGTCGGGCGAGGGGGTGACGTCGAGGCTTCCGGCACGAAGCAGCTCGAACCCGCAGCTCGCCTGTACGTCGTCGAACGTGACTCCCGGATGCAGGGAAACCACGCGCATGCGGCGGCTCTCCGGCTCGAAGTCCATGATCGCCATGTTCGTGATGACGCGGTAGGGACCGGTGCCGCGGGGAAGGCCCGCTTCCTCACGGCTGCGTCCCCCCTTCAGGAACCCCGGCGAGGTGACGAAGTCCATGGTGTTGGTGAAGCGCCGCTTGTCCTGCGGCGTAATCACCATGGTCCGCCAGGCGAAGGATGCGAAGTCGTTGGCCCCGCCGCTGCCCGGCAGCCGCACCGTGGGCTTCTCGTAGGGGCCGATGATGGTGGAGTTGAGATTCCCGAACATGTCGATCTGCGCGCCGCCGAGGAAGCAGTAGTCCACCATGCCCCGCTGGCAGGTCTCCATGACCTCGGCCATGCCCGACGCCATGGCGGCCTTGAAGATGGTCCGCGAGTCGCCCACGGAGATCGGCATCTCGGGCAGGATGGGGCTCACCCCTCCCGCCTCGAACAGGATCACCAGGTTGGGTGCGTGGGTCTTCTGCGCCAGCATCGCGGCCGCACAGGGCACGCCGGTCCCGACTGCCACGGTTGCGCCGTCCTCAAGGATACGCGCTGCCGCACAGATCATCATTTCGGTCACGGTGTACGCTGCCATGGCTTACTCCTGGGCTGCCTGGACGAGGAGCTCCTTGCGCCGGAGGTGGGCCATCCTGGCCACTCCGCCGTTGAGCGCAAGGTACTCGTTGAAATCCGCGACGCCGAAGATGTTGCGGTCGAGGAACGCCTTGAGGCGCTCCGGGTCCTTCTCCGCGTTCAGCCACTCCCGGAGGTGCTCCTCGTCCGAGAAGTACTCGTAGGCCATGCAGCCCGGATAGCTGCCGTACGGGACCTCGCACACAGCGTCCACGAGGTAGAACGGAATGACCGTGGCGGTCGGATCCTGGCGGATCACGTCGGTGGACACGAGGCGCTCGCACGTGATGATCAGCCGCTTGCTGGCACGGGCCAGCTCGAAGTCGGCCACGGAGATGCCCCGCACACGGCAGTTCCCCAGCGGGTCCGCCTCGTGGACGTGGATCGCGGCGACGTCGGGGTAGATGGCCGGGTGCAGCGTGAGCGTCTGCCCTGTGAACGGGCACGTGCTCTGGATGCAGGGGGAGCGGTCGAAGGTCCCGGTGCCCATCATGCTGCGCCCCGGGAGGAACGGCACCCCCATGGCCGCGGCCTTGATCCGCAGGGCGAGGCCGTAGTTGCTGTTCTCGGTGCACTTGACCCTGCCGGACTCGAGGTATCTTCGGGCGTTCGGCGACAGGCCACGGGCCTCGAGGCCCACGACGTAGGCCACGTCGCACCGGTCGAACACTTCGCCTGCGGCCAGGATCTGGAAATCGTGGGTCGAGGTGTGGCCGAGGAAGCCGAGGTTGCGGCGCCGCTGCCGCACGATCTCGTGGCAGACTGCGACCGGGACGCGGTTGGCCCCGAAGCCACCGATCGCCAGGTAGTCGCGGTCGTGCACGAAACGGGACACCGCCTCCTTCACCGTAGTCACCTTGGGGACGGCCGCCCTCTTCTTCTGGGTGCGGAAGAACTCCCTCGCCTTGTCCGGGTCGGGATCGGTCAGAAGCTCACCCATGCCGCGCCGTGTGCTCTCCATGCTCACCTCGCCTCCCTCGTCGCACGGATCGCCTATACAATGGCCGTGCACGGGATTCAAGCTCTCGATTGCCCGGCAGGCACGAGTTGGGTAACATCAGGCGCCGCAGCGGGCCGGCGCCCACGATGGCCGGTCCTCTGGGAGGGGGAAGGCATGATGAGAAGTGGTGTTGCCGTGGGCCGTGCTGCCGGTTGTATCGCGGTTCTCCTCGCGGTTTCGGCCGTGGCCCGGGAGACTCCTGCCTCGCAGGAGGTGGAGGCTCTCGTGCGCTCCGGCGGAGACTCCGCCGCGCTGTCGAGGAACCCGAGCTCGGGAGCATTCGTTCTGCGAAACCTCTCGGTCGAGACGCATGGGGCTGACGCCCGGTCGCGGTGCGCAGCGTTCCTGAGCGCCAACCTGGGCGCCTGGGTGCGGTCGGCCGCGGGGGTCGCGGCGGACGTGTCACGGGAGGAGAAGTCCGATAACGGCACGACCGTGCACTTCTCCCTGTCCGTGGACGGTGTGCCCGTGCACAACGGCCGCATCCGCGTGTTCGAAGGGTCGTCGGGCAGGATCGAACGCGTCCAGTCCGATCTCCCGTGGGACATGCCCGTGCTCGGGACGTTCGAGATCTCCGAGGAACGAGCCGGCCGCATCGCACGGGAGGTCGCCGCGGCCCACCCCGGCGCACGCGGGCCCGTGGCCCTGCGGAGTGTCAGGAAGGTGTATCACGCGTCCCGCGCAGGTCTGGTGCCCGCATACAGGTGTGCATTCCTCACGGCCGACCTGGTCTCGTCCTATTCCCTGGTGGTCCACGCAGCCTCGGGGGAGATGCTGGCGCGCATGCCGCTGGCCCGCACGGAAGGAGGGACGCCATGAGCCGCGCGCCCGTCATCGTCACGGCTCTGGCCGCGCTCTGCTTCCTGTCCTGCGCCCCGGCTGACGACCCGTCCGAGTCCGACGCACCCGGGGTCACGGACGCTGCGGCGCCGGACGACGCGGCCGCCGAGGTCGCTGCACCGGATGTCGAACCCGCAGAGGACCTTGCCACGCTCGACCTGCCGGAAGAGGCGGAGGCACCGGCACAGCCGCTGCCGTGGGCCAACGTGTTCCTCGCGGATCCGGACGAGAACGGCGGGAAGACTTCCATGGTCCAGCTCGAGCACATCACCGCGGCCGACGGCGCGCTCACCGGTGAGTTCGCCAACGTGTCCAACTGCCTGAAGGAGGCGGGGGGCGCGGTCGTCTCGCTGGACACCGGGGGCTTCCCCGTCACGGTGCACGTCTGCCACGAGGTGCAGACCGTGTTCCCGGACGAGCACGGGAACTACATCAAGGTGAAACCGCCCAAGAACATCAAGGACGGGAACGACAAGTTCGCGGAGGTCATGGCGTACTACCACGTAGACGCGATGCACGACTACTTCAGGGACGTTCACGGCCACGAGGCGGTGGACGTGAGCCTGTATGCCATCGTCAACTTCGAGGTCTCTCTCATGGGTGCAGGCTGGATGCCCATCGACAACGCGGCGTACCTGCCCGAAGGCAGCCTCGACGAGCTGGGCGTCGACCTCAAGTACGACGACGACCTCATCGTCATGGGACAGGGGCAGTACCTCGACTACTCGTACGACGGCGACGTGATCCGGCACGAGTACACGCACTTCTCGGTGGGGGCCGACCGGCTGCTCGGCTACGCGTACGACGAGCTGGGATTCGACGACGCCCCCCTCTCCATCAATGAAGCGCTGGCTGACTTCTTCACGTCCTCCGTCTACGGGGATCCCGTGCTGGGAGCCTACTCGCTGGGAGGCTCGGCACGCAACCTCGAGGAGTTCCGCCGTTGCCCCGACCACTATCTCGGGGAGGTGCACTACGACGGCCAGATCGTGTCCAGCGCGCTCTGGCGCCTGAGAGGGATGATCGGAGCGGAGTGGACCGAGCGGCTGGCGTACGGCGCGCTGACCGAGTGCGGAGCCACGACCAACTTCGACGAGTTCGCGGACGCCCTGTACGACCAGGCCGGGAACGTGTATGCAGCGTCGGCTCCTCCGGGAACGCTGGACGCGGTGCGCAAGGTCATGGAGCTGCACGGAGTGGACGGCTGCCGCAGGGTCATCCCGGCAGACGCACCGTCCACAAAGAAGCGCACCCTGCTGATCCCCGGCTCCTGGAGCCTGGGCATGGAGCAGTTCTCCAAGTACGTCCCTGCCCCGCTCCAGCTCGAGCTGGCGGACCGGGGTCGACAGGGGACCGTGGTGCTCCAGGCGAAGGTGCAGGCCACCGGGCTGTCGGACCTGCTGGGCCCGCCCGAGGAGCCCAACGTGTGGCTGGCCGTGCGCGCGGGCCAGCCCGTGTCGTACACGTACGAGCCCAAGGCCAAGATGCAACGCGACATGCTGGTGAAACCCGCCAAGCTCGGCGGGAGCACGTTCCGCTGGACGATCCCGGCGCGCAGCCTGCCCGCGGGGACACTCTATCTGCAGCTCGTCAACTTCACCGGCATCGACGTGGCCGTGACGGGTCTTGACCTCCTCTGAGACTCCGTTTGAACCTGCCTCCCAATTGCTCTATGATGGGCGCCGGTTGTTTGCCTGACTTCGAGGTCTGACGTGGTGGAACCCGGGACGAGCGGACGTTTCGAGAAGAAGAGCGGATTCCTGCGCCGCAACTGGCCTGTCGCGGTTGCCGCGCCGTTGGCGGTGCTCCTGCTTGCCGGAGCCCTGGCGTACTGGTGGCTGCTGCCGTCGTACGTGCGTTCGCTGGTGACCTCGGTGGAGGAAAGCCTTGGCAAGATCACCGGCACGTCCGTAACCCACGCGAGCGTGGAGATGCAGGGGCTGGAGCGCCTCGTGCTGACCGGCCTGGTGGTCGGTGACCGCGACCTCCCGCTCCTGGCCGCGGGCAACGTGGAGGTCCTGGTGGACCCCGTGGCCTTCTCCGAGGGGCTTCCCACCGTGCTGGAGATCACGGTGGCGGACGTGGTCGTCCAGGGCCGGCGCTTCGCGGACGGGACCGACAACTTCACGGCCATCGCGTCCAACGTTGTCCGGTACCTGCGCGACCAGGAGCGCAAGGCCGGGGGCAAGCCGAGCAAGCTGGCCCGGATCCTGAGGCAGACGCCCCGGCTGGTGGTGGACGGCATCCGGGTACGGGTGGACGAGGAGGTGCCGGGCGAGCGCGAGGCCACGCTGCACACCCTCGTGGACCTTCGGGACGGGAAGCTGGCAGCGGAGAACCCGGGAGTGTCGGCCCGCGAGAAGATGTACGCGGTGGACGTGTCGTTCGTGCATGCGGACGGACGCACGAAGGCAAACATCAGGGCCGACGCGAACCTGTCGACGCGCTCGGTGGCAGCGGAGATGGTGTTCTCGCCCCCCCTGGCCTTGGAGTTCAAGGGGCAGCGGGCGGAAGTCAAGTCGCTCACGTACCGGAGCGGCGAGTTCGCGGAGCTGACCCTGGGCACGATCTCCCTGACCAACCCGCTGGCCGACCAGCGGCTGGCGCTGGGCCTCCTTGCCAAGGCTCTGGACGGCATCGGTATGGGCGGGTATCGCGAGCTCCTGGACCGTGCGCTGGCTCTGCCGCAGCTCCTCGACGCCGCGGCCGGGAAGCTGTCGGCCGCCACGGCAGCGCTGCACTATCCTGCCGATGCGTGGCCCCGGCTGGCCGACCAGCTCACGGGCTTCGTGGCGGACGTGGTCACCACCGCGCTGGCAGGCACCCAGGAAGAGCGCTTCGTGGTCGACGGCGCCCGCATCCTGTACCGGGTGGTGCAGTCCCCGGCCGGGTACGCCACGGACCGCATGAAAGTATCCGTGGATCGCGGCACGCTGCGGCTCGCGGACGTGACCGTGGAGCGGATAGAGCAGACCGATTCCCTCAGCGCGCAGTTCGTGGTCACCTCGCCCGGAGACGTGCTGCAGGTGTCGGGAGAGGTGCGCAAGACGGGTGACCGCCTCGAAGGAGCCGTCGACTTCGCGGTAGCCATGATCCGGCCCATGCTCCAGGTCAAGGGCCACCTCGGCCGCGGGGGCAACGCGTGGCAGGGCGAGGTGTCGCTCCAGACCCGCAGCGACGAACCACCCTTTGCGTTGTCGGCCAATGCGGCTCTCCGGGACGGCGAGCTCTCGGGCGACGCGGAGGGGAGCCTCGTGGTTCCCGGCGTCCTCAGCGTCGACCACTTCAAGGCCACGATGGCCGGCCGTACGTGGACCCTCGACCTGAACGGAACGGCCGTGGAGCCCGAAGGCACGGGCATGCTCTCCTTCTACGCATCCCTCGACGACCGTAGCGGCGTCAAGCGCTGCGGCGTGGAGAGCGGCAACGAGATCCGCGTTCCGGTGGGCGACCACGACCTCCTGGTGAAGAAGGCGCGCCTGGGCCGCGACGGCGTCGTGCACGTCGAAGGGGTCGCGTTCACGGCCCGCGGGGCCGACGCACGCCGCGCCATCGCACAGGTGGCCGACGTTTCGGTCACGTTGAGCAAGACGGGACGGGAGCTGGTGGACTGGCTCGAGTCCAACGCGGGTTCCGGTTCCCTCGACGAGCTGGCCATGTCCCTCGTGTCCTCGGTCCAGGTCGTGGATCCGGTCATCGTGCTGCGGCAGCCCGCCAGCCTCGCATTGTCGGGCGAGGAGCGCGAGGAAGATCTGTCCGACGACCTCGCGGAGAAGATGGCCGACGCGCTGGGCGACCAGCAGGCAGGGGCCGTGATGATGTACGAGCCGTACCGCAAGGCCCTCTCCGGCCTGGTGCTGGGCACGGGGCACTCGGTGTCCTCGCTGGTCCGCTCCATGGTCCGTCTCGGGGACCGCTTCCCGCTGGAGCAGGTGACGATCAAGGGCGGGCGGTTCGAGTACTCCGACGCGGTGTCCCCGCAGGACCGCATCCTGAGCGACCTGTCGGACTTCAACGCGGTGGTCTCGAAGGTCCGCAAGAGCGGGGCGCTGGCCGGCCGCTTCACCGTGGACGCCACGTTCTCCATGGCAGCCGGCGTGCCCGACTCCGGCGCGAAGCTGCACGCGGACGTGGACCTCGGAACCGGGGATCTTTCCGGGTCGTTCGAGGTGCAGCGTCTTGCGCTCTACCCGTACCGGTTCTTCCTTCCGTCGGTCCTCACGGTGACCCGAACGACCACGCTGCAAGGGGCCTACGCGGGCTTCCAGTACACCGCGGAGGCGGGCCGGTTCCTGCTGTGGGGCAAGGGGCGTCTGGAGGACTTGAGCTTCGTGTCCCCGAGGCTCTCCCCCCGCCCCATCGAGAAACTGGCGGTGGACTTCGAGGTGGGGACCTTGCCCGAGACGGGCCTCCAGTTCGACCTGAATGCGTCGCGCCTCTCGCTGGGGGCCCCGTTGCGGGTCGGTTTCGCTCAGATAGGGTCCCTGACGGTGGAGGGGTTCGTGGACGCTTCGGTGCCGGACTTCCCCAGGTTCGAGCTCATCGTGAGCCTTCCCGACATGCCGGTGCGAAGCCTCCTGGCATCGATCCCGCCGCCCATGTCGCGGGCGCTGGAGGGGCTGGACGTGGAGGGGGACTTCGGCTTCTCCCTGACGCTTTCCGGGGACAGCGCGGACCTCAATTCCATGACGGTCAACTTCGCTCCCCGCGAGAACGGTGTGAAGCTGGTCGCACCGGGCCGCAAGGTGGACTTCAACCGTCTGCTGGGCGTGTTCAAGCACACGCCCCCGTCGTCCGACAAGGGCGAGACGATCACCGTGGGCGAGGGCTCGGACTGGGTGCCGCTGTCCCGCATTTCGCCGTGGCTCGTGCTCGCGGTGACCACGTGCGAGGACGGCAGCTTCTTCCGCCACTCGGGCTTCAACACGTTCCAGCTCAAGTCCTCGGTCATCCGCGACCTGGAGAAGGGGCGCTTTGCCCGGGGCGGGTCCACCATCACGATGCAGCTCGTGAAGAACCTCTTCCTGAGCCACGAGAAGACGCTGTCCCGGAAGCTCCAGGAAGCCATCCTGACCTGGCTCATCGAGAAGGAGATCGGCAAGGAGAGGATGATCGAGATCTACCTCAACATCATCGAGTGGGGCCGCGGGATCTACGGGGTGAAGCAGGCGTGCGACTACTACTTCGACGGGCTCCCGCCGGAGAGCCTGAACCCGGGCCAGGCCGCGTTTCTGGCCAGCTTCGTCCCGTCTCCACGCCCGTTCCACGACCGGTTCAAAGACGGCGGCAAGAACCCGGGCCGCCGCGACAAGGCCTTCGAGCGCTGGTGGGACAACCGGCTCAAGGTGGTGCGGCGCATCGTAAAAGCCATGATCAACAACTGCAACGCGGTGCAGACGAAGTGCCCGTCGGAGGTCTCGTTCTGCCGGGTCATGGAGACGAGCTGCACCGTGTCGCGGCGTGAGCTGGGGATCGCGGAGAACCTCAAGTCCCTGGACGTGCTGTTCCGCCCGGTGGACGGCGTGCCGCCGCCCGTCGGGGAGCAACTCGAGTTCTGAAAGCGGGAGCCCGGGAGGAGCGAATGCCGCAGTACACAGGATTCAGGGAAAGCAGGCGGAGAGGGCCGCTGACGGACAGGCGCTGGCTGGCCCGGATCGTCTACGTGGCGATCCTGCTCGGCATCGCGGGGGTGGTGTGGTGGCTGCGTGCGATGATGCTCCCCTTCATCATCGCGTTCCTGCTGGCGTTCGTGTTCGACCCGGTGGTCACCTGGCTCAACGAGCGCCGGATCCCGCGGTGGGTGGGCGTCATCGTGGTCTACGCGGTGGTCCTGTCGTCCGTGTCGTTATTCATATATTTCCTTGTTCCAATCATCGACGTGGAGTCCGGGAGATTCGCGGAGAAGTTCAACGTGGTGCTCAAGGAAGCCCCGAAGGTGTACGAGCGCATCGAGGCTGGCGTCGGCCGCGCGGTGGAGACCGCGGTGGGGGGCGCTCCGCCTTCCGGACCTGCGGCGGTGGGGCCGGTCCTGTCCCGGGACGAGGACTGGGGCTTCGGCCCGCCGGTCCACAAGATCCCGCAGGTCTCCCCCGCGTCGGTGCTCCACGTGGCGCAGCTCTCGCTTGCCGCGTCCGACGAGGAGGTCTCGGCCGCGGGCATCGCGCCGCCTCCCACCGTGTCGTCGTTGGAGGTCGAAGGAGGCTCGGCGCGGCTCAACGCACCCCGAAACGCAGCACAGATGACCATCGAGCAACTGCGGCCCGGGGTGTGGGGCGTACGGCTGGGCACCTCGTCCATCGAGGTGCGCCAGGGAGGGGAGGGCGTATTCACCGTCACTCCGAGGGAGCAGCCGTTCGAGACGTCCCGCTTCGGCGACGTCAAGGGGCAGGTCATCCAGGCGATGCGGTCCGGCTTGCAGCAGTTCTCCAGCGCGCTGCTGGGCGGGCTGTTCACGTTCTTCCAGGGCCTGGTTGCCGGTGTGGTCAACGGCGTCGTGGCCGTCGTGGTCGTGTTCCTGGCCGGTGCCTTCCTCCTGATCGATGCGCCCCGACTGCTGCGCGCTACGCGAGAGAACGTCCCTCGGCGCTACCGCACACACCTGGAGGAGCTCCTCCAGCGCCTCGAGCAGGGTCTCTCGGGAGTCGTGCGCGGCCAGCTCATCATCTGCGTGGTCAACGGAGTCCTGTCCTTCATCGGGTTCTACATCTTCATTCCGGAATACGCGGTGGTCCTGGCCATCCTGGCCGCGGTCATGAGCCTGGTGCCCATCTTCGGCACCATCATCTCGTCGGTCCCGGCCATCCTGCTGGCGCTGACGGTGTCCTTCGGCCACGGGCTCGGGGTCCTCTCGTGGATCCTGGGCATCCATTTCATCGAGGCGTACATCCTGAACCCCAACATCATCGGCAGCCAGGCCCGCATCCACCCGGTGCTGGTGGTCTTCGTGCTCATTGCGGGCGAGTTCCTCTACGGGATGAAGGGGATCCTGCTGGCCGTGCCCGCGACATCCATCGTGCAGTCCGTCGTGCAGTTCGCCTACGCCCGGGTGAAGCGATACGTGCTGTAGTCCGGGAGACGGCCGGGAGGCGGTGCGACGCGTACGCAGCGCCTACTGGGCCGCTCCCGGATCCTCCGGCGGCACCACCGGCGCAAACACTCCGTCGGGAGAAGCAAACAGGAACACCGTGGGCTTGACCGGGGCGTACTTCCTGCACCGGGCAGACATGGTGCTCACGGTGCAGGTGAACCGCACCGCATCCAGCGCTTCCACGAGCGACTGGGCCGGCAGGTCCGCCTCCGCGGACAGCGCCACCGCGGCGCCGGATGCTCGTTCCAGGTGCCGCACCAGGGCAGCGGAGTCGTCGCGGGCGATTTCCACCGCGTCCTCGACGTCGCCTTCCAGCGTCTTGAGCGCCAGCACGTACTTGTCCGCGGCCACGTGCAGGTAGGGGACCACCGCCTTGCCCGGGCCGGGCCGACCGGCAGCGGCCGCACCGCCGTCGCCGCCCGCCCTGACCGAACTGCCTGCGGGGCCTTCCGCTGCCGGAGCGGGCACCACCGCGGCCCCGGGAATCGAGCTTCCCCTGCTCCCGCCCGCGTCCGGTGCGACCGGGGGTTCGAGGCCCATCGCGGCCCCGAAGGAGCGCACGGTCTCGGCCACGTAGGCATCCATCTCCCGGGACACGGAGCGCGCATAGCCCGAGTCGTCCAGCACCCGGTCCCACGCGATCTCCATGGGCAGACACACAGGCAAGACCGGCAAGCCGAGACCCGAGAAGTCCTCGTGGGGCCGCGTCGCGGAGAACGTCAGGAACGCGGAGGCAAACCCTTCAGCGACCAGGTCCGCGGGCCACCGGCTGTCCCCCACCACGTGCAGCGTGACGCGCTGCGCTTCGGACAAAGCAGGGGGAACCAGCGGGATGTAGGCCAGCATGTCGTTCTCGTCGGTCACTGCCAGCCGGACCCGCGTCAGGTCCGCCAGCCCCGCGGTATGCACGATCCGGGCGATGACTCCAAACGACATGTCCCGGTCCGCCACCAGCGTGTACGCGTCGCAGTCCAACAGCCAGCCCGAGACCGTCGGAGAGAGGCGCTTCATGACCGCGCTGCGCGACCGCTGGAGGCTGACCAGCGTCCGCCGCAGCGGCTCGATGACGTACGAGGACGAGTCCTGCCGCGAGAGCTCCTGCGCGGCCACCGCGTAGTACCTCTTCTCCGACTTGCGCGGGAATCCGTCCGAGCACGGCCCCTTGCCCGCGGTGCAGGTGACGTGCGCACTGCGGTAGTCGTTGACCGATATCTCGCGCGCGTTGACCACGATCAGGATCTCGCGTGCGAACTCGTTGATCTCCGACGGGTTCCCCGACGGCACCTCCACGGTCTTCTCCGGCGATGTCACCACGGTCTCGAGGCTCATGGCCATCGTGCTGCGGGCCAGGCGCAAGCCGTACATGGAGTTCAGGTACTCGAGCAGGTTCTGTCGATCCGGGGTCCCCAGCGCCGGGGTCTCCTCGCCCCCCCCCTGGGCCGCGCCGGCGGCCGCCGGGTCTTCCGGCACATCCTCCGGGATGTGGAGGGCCTGCTCGCCCACCGTGGCAGGCGCGGGCATCACCACGCTGGCGGTCACCGAATCGTCGGACGGGGACGCTGCCGCTTCCGGCTGCACATCGCGAGCCTGGGGCTCCGTGACCGCGGACTCGCCGACAGGCGGGCCCGCGGCCGGCTGGCGGCTCTGGCACCCGGTGCCGACGGCAGCCAGGAGGATGAGGGGCAGAATGGGCCTGACACGCGTACTCATGCAGGGGATGTTAAACCCGCGGGCACACCAAGTCAAATCGCGGCGGGCGTGGTCAGGACCGACCGGATCCGGTCCAGCGCCCAGGTCATCTCGTCGTCCGAGATGGTGAGCGGCGGCGCGAAGCGGATGGTGGTGTCGTGGGTCTCCTTTGCCAGGACGCCCGCGTCCTTGAGCCGCATCGTGAAGGGCCTGGCTGGCCCCGCGGCCCGGTCGATCTCCACCGCGTTCAGCAGGCCCCGGCCCCGCACGTCCTTCACGACGCCGCGGCCGACGAGGTCCGCGAGCGCGCCGCGGAACCTGCGCCCCTGCTCGTCCGCCCGCTCGGGCAGGCGCTCGTCGATGATGACGTCGAGGGCTTCCATCGCAATCGCGCACGCAAGAGGGTTGCCGCCGAAGGTGGAGCCATGGCTGCCGGGGTCGAAGACGGACATCACGTCATTGCGCGCGACCATGGCGGAGATCGGAACCAGCCCGCCCCCCAGAGCCTTGCCGAGCACGTAGATGTCCGGCTTGACGTCGTCCAGGTCGCAGGCAAACAGCCTGCCGCAGCGCCCGAGCCCGGTCTGGATCTCGTCCGCGACCATGAGCACGTTGTTCCGGGAGCAGAGTGCCCGCACTCCGGCCACGTAGCCGTCCGGTGGCACGACGACGCCGGCCTCGCCCTGGATCGGCTCGAACAGGAACGCGGCGGTGTTGGGCGTGATGGCCTTCTCCAGCGCGGCCAGGTCTCCGTACGGCACGGTGACGAACCCCGGGGCGAACGGGCCGAAGTCCTTGCGGGTGCCCGGGTCCGACGAGAAGGAGATGATGGTGCTGGTCCTGCCGTGGAAGTTGTCCGCGGCCACGATGATCTCGGCCCTGTCCGCGGGCACCCCCTTCCTGCGGTACGCGAACCGCCGTGCGCACTTGATCGCGGTCTCGACGGCTTCTGCCCCGGTGTTCATCGGAAGGACGGAGTCCATCCCGGCCAGCTCCGCAAGCTTCTGGCAGAACGCGCCGAGCCGGTCGTTGTGGAATGCGCGGGACGTCAGGGTGACCCGGCCCATCTGCCGGACCGCGGCATCGATGATGCGGGGGTGGCGGTGCCCCTGGTTGACCGCGCTGTACGCGGACAGCATGTCGATGTACTTGCGGCCATCCACGTCCCGGATCCAGACACCCTGCGCCTCTTCGATGACCACGGGTATCGGGTGGTAGTTGTGCGCAGAGAAGCGTGACTCGTGCTCGATGTGCTGGCGGGTATCCATGGGAGCACCTCCTCGCGTGCGAGCCGCAAAGCGTCCCCTACATACCCTTGCGGTTGAGCCTTGTCAATTGACACGACACCGCCGCGCACCGCATGATGGCTGGGTCGTCCTGGGGGGGACATGAGGTTGCTTGCCCTGGCTGTGATCGTCCTGGCTTTCACCACGGGACCGGTGCGCGCAGACGCGACGGACCGTGACGCCCAGGCGCTGAAGTACATCCTCCAGCCGGACGGCGCGGCACCGGGCCAGGCCGCGGGCTGGAAGCTCGAGTCTTCGCTCCTCCAGAACGAGCGCATCACTTACGGCTTCGCAGGTCCGCACGGCGAGCGGCTGCACGTGATGCTGGCAGCCGCGGACTCTCCGGAGAAGGCCTATGCATCCACCCGGACGTTCAAGATGTGGTACTCCCTCGAATCAGGGGGCAGCGCGGGGTCTCCCGGTCTCGCGTCGTTCCTGGCAGAGGTGACGGCCGCGCTCGAGCGCAACGACGACGGGGTATCGCCGTTCCACCCGTCCCGCGGGGCAGGAGAGGGCCGGCCCGGCGCCCCGCCCTCCCCGCTCCTGGACCTGCTGGTCTGGCTGGCTTCCGCTCTGCTGGTCCTGGCAGTGCCCGGGCTCGTGCTGGGCCAGGTCCGGGCGGTGCGTGAGGTCCTGGAGCGCCCTGGGCGGGAGGCGCTGCTGACCGCGGCGGCCGTCGGGGGAGGGATGCTGTTCCGGGTCCTCGCGCCCCATGCGTTGGTCAAGGTGGGGATGGTCTATCCGCTCGTGGATGCCGCGGTGAGTCTGCAGACGCTGCCGCGCTACGGGGCCGGCGGGCCGGTCCTGTACCACGCACTGTTCGCGGCGTTCCCCCTGTCCACGGACACGATCCTGTGGGCGCACACCGCGTTCTCGTGCTTGTCGCTGGCGGCGATTCCCGCGCTGGTCCAGCGGGCAACCGCGCTGCCTCTGTCCGGAGCGCTGACCGCGGTGTTTCTCGCGTTCACGCCGTTGTTCGTTCGCGACGCGGGGTCGGAGAGCATGCTGGTGCCCGCGGTGTCGATGCTGGCTTCCGGGACGCTCCTGCTGCTTGGGCCCCGCCGGGCGTGGGAGAAAGCTGCCGCGGTGCCCCTGCTGGCCTTTGGCGGAATGCTGAGGCCCGAGATGGCCGTGGTGTCGGTGGTCGCGGCCGCGCTGGCCGCGATGCACGGCCCCGGCGCACGGCGCAGAGCATCGGTCCTGGCAGCCGCGGCCGTGGCCCTGCTGCTGGTCTCCCAGGTCCTCTATGTCCTGTCCGCGGCCCGGTCCGAGGTGGCCATGGGCAACCTGGACTTCGGGCGGCTGACGCCGCTGAAGGTGGTGTTGGACCTGTGGCGCATGGACCTGCTGGTCGAATGGCGCTTCCTGCCCGGGGCCATTCCGCTGCTGGCCCTGGTCGGCATCGCGGTGTCCGTGCGCCGCAAAGAGTGGCGCGTCGTGTTGCCTCCGGCCGTGCTGGCGGTCGCGTGGCTCCTGTTCTACTACGTGGACATCAACGAGGAGTCGATGCTGCGGCTCCACGTCCCGCCCGCGGTGCTCCTGGCCGCGGTCGGTGCGTACGGCGTCGCGGGGCTGGCGGCCTCGGCCCGTTCCGGAGCGGCCCGCACGGCCGTGCTGGCAGGGGGCCTGGCCCTGTTCGCCGCGACCGCGGCGTTCACCGCGGGCAACGTGTTCTTCTCCACGAACTCCCAGGAAGAAGACCGCGTGTTCCGCGCCGCGGTGGAGCAGCTGCCCGACGAGCCGGTGACGCTCTTCAGGCTGGGCTTCGAGGACATCCCGACCCATGCCCTGTCGCAGCAGGACCTGGAGCGAGCCATCGAGACCCGCGACGGCTTTGCCCCGGTGCACCGGCTGTACCCGGAGTACCTGCTGCGGCCGCCGCTCAGGAACGACCGGGTCCTGCCCATCTCCGCACTGACCGACGTGCCCCTCGAGCCGGGCAAGCCCGCGTACTTCCACCTCAGCACCCAGTGCTACGCGATGCGGTCGGCCGGAGGGGGAGAGGCCTGGGGCGTCGAGCAGGACCCGTACCGCTCCATCCACCCCGCGTGCCGGTACATGCTGCTGCGCCACGCGGTGGAGCCCGTGTACCTCGAACGCGTGAGGAACCACGGCGAGTTTGCGCTGCCGTTCCACTGGTATCCCGATGGCATGGAGGAGATGACGGTCGGGTTGTTCCGGCTCAACGGCCCGGTGCAGGTGGCGGAGAGCCGGGACAGCTTCGCAAACGTCGCCATGTGGTACTACAACCGGGCCCGACCCGCGCTGAGCCAGGGCAGGTACGACGAGGCGGAAGCGCTGCTGGCAGAGGGGGAGCGCGTGCTGGCCGACTCGCCCGCGATGTGGCGCGTCATGGCCGGGTTCTACTTCCTGGCGGGCGCCAGCCGGGACGACCCGGACATGCTCCTGAAAGCCATGGCCTGCTGGGACCGCATCGCAGCCGTGGACATCCACTTCCCGTCGCTGCTCTCGGAGATGGGCGCGCTGCACATGGTCTACGCACGGCACGTCGGCAAGGAGCGGCTCCGCACCGAGATCGACCAGCGGCTGGCCCGGAACCCGGACGATGTCGTGGGCCTGTACCTGAAGGCCGTCCTCGACTTCTACGGCGCGCAGGACTACGCCGCGGCAGAGGGGCTGCTGCGCCGCGTGCTGAAGACCGTGGACGATGACGCCCGCGTGTACATCTACCTCGCGCTCAGCGCGTTCTACTCCGGCAGGCAGGAGGAAGCGGAGCGCCTGGTGGACCGCGCCATTGAAGCGGGCAGGGGTGCGGATCCCGATGTCTACTACGTCCGCTCCATCGTGGTGCGGCACAAGGACATGGACCTCGCGGTCAAGGACATCCAGCGATACCTCGACATGTCCAGCGCGAACGACCGGTTCCGCTACGAGAAGAAGCAGACGTGGCTGCGGCGGGAGCTGGAGAACCTGCGCAGCGGCAAGCCGTCGCCCTGGTGGACGTCGCGCACGCCCAGCGAGCCGTGGAACGAGAAGTAGGCCGGCCGGATCCGGCTCAGGCCTTCTGCCCACCGTCCCGTGGGGGCACCTTCTCGCCGAGGATCAGGATGCAGGGAGCCGTCAGGAACACGTCGCCGAGCAGCGCTGCCAGCATGGTGAAGCTCGCGAGGTAGCCGAACTGGGCAAGGGCCACGAACTCGCTCACCAGGTTGACGAGAAAGCCCGCGCACAGGATGGTGGTGGCCACCATCATGCCCCGGCCGGTGTGCACCATGGTCGTGATGATCGCGTCGTCCTGGGAGCGGCCGGCACGGATCTCCTCCCGGTACCTGGCCACGAAGTGGATGGTGTCGTTGACCGCGATGCCCAGGGAGACCGAGAAGATGATGAGCGTGGAGACGCGCAGGTTGATGCCGGCAAGCGCCATGAAGGCAAGGGTCGTGCCCAGCGGCAGCGTGTTGGGCAGGATCGTCAGGATTGCGACCCGGGTCGAGCGGAACAGGAGCCCGATGATGATGAAGATGGGGAAGAACGCGGTGATGACGCTGGACAGCAGGTCGGAGATGATGAACGCGAGCGCCTTCTCCACGTACGTCATGGTGCCCGTCAGGACGTAGGAGAAGCGCTCGGACAGGTCCGGGTCCGCGGCCACCTGTGCGTCGAGGCTCTCCTGCAGCGCGGGCTGCACCACGTCCCACGCGGTGGAGCCGTGGTCAAGCAGGGAGAGCGACAGCCGCGTGGACGTGTAGTCCAGCGTCGCGTACCGCTCCACCATGTCGGGCGCTCCCGATTCCAGGGGCATGAGGACCTGGGACACGGCTTCCACGCCGTCCGGCACCGTGTCTGCCGCGGGGTCTCCCTTCTTCATCGCCTTGTGCATCTGCCGGACCACCGCGGCCAGCGTGTCGGTGCGCCGCACGTGCACGTTGGTGTCCGGACTGCCGAGCAGACGGGCCGACACCGCGTCCAACGCCTTGAGCAGCTTCGGGGAGCGCACGTCGCCGACGCACGTTCCGACGGTGGGATCCTGGCCCGTTCGAAGCGTCTCGTCCAGGCGTTCGATGAGCTGCAAGCCCTCGCGGACGCCCAGCTTCGAGTACGCGTCCCGGTAAGGGGCCAGCGCCGCCTTCACCCGGTCCTCCCTGCGGCACAGCCAACCCTCGCGGCCGCAGTCCGTGTCGGAGCGGCACGTCACGCCGGCAAGTGTTCGGCCCTCGATGAACACGTCGTGGGAGATCACGGGAGTCAGCCGTGTCTCCACGGCCTTGGTGGCCTGGTATACCCGGTTGGCGGGAGGCACCTCTTCCAGCAGCAGGCTGTCCACACCGATGAGCCATGCGCCGACCGCGACGGACGCCACGTTGACGACGATGCCCGAGATGAAGAGCTTCCACTTGTTCCGGATGAGGAAGCGGGCGAGGTCCTCCAGCAGCCTGTCCAGAAGGAGCGAGGCCTTGATGGGCCGTGCCGGCGGCCCTGCGAAGCTCAGGACAGCGGGGAGCAGCGAGATGTTGGCCACGTAGGTCAGCATGCACGCGATGCCGGTGTAGACCCCGAAGGATGCGACCGTAGCGATGGTGGCGGTGGCGAGCGAAGCGAAACCGATGCCGTTGGTGAAGTTGGTGAGGAAGCAGGCGCCGGTCATGGCCGCGGCCATTTCCCGGGCAGCCTCCTTGCGCGACAGGCCGCGAGCCCGCCCCTCGTTGAAACGCAGGACCAGGTGGACCGCGTCCGAGACGCCGAGCACGAGGACCATGACGGGCACGATGTGGTTGATGATGTTGATGGGCTCGTCGGTCAGCTGCATGATGCCGATGGACCAGACCGTGGCGACCGCGACGACGATGAGCGGCAGCAGGACCCCGGACACCGAGCGGAGGAACAGCAGCAGGAGCAGCGCCATGACGCCCATGGAGAGGGGCATGGTGGTTGCGATGTCCCGGCCCGACAGCCGCGTGTACTCCTCCG
>Ga0233425_10004959_pt1 | contig 21664 bp, 17 predicted proteins | sample Watercolumn_Towu_2_FD_181712 | JGI IMG/M metagenome (GOLD analysis project Ga0233425, IMG submission 181712) | Freshwater microbial communities from Lake Towuti, South Sulawesi, Indonesia - Watercolumn_Towuti2014_140_MG | ecosystem: Environmental > Aquatic > Freshwater > Lake | place...
GCTGAAACCGCGGGTGATCGCGAGCAGGGTCGGCTCGCCTTTGCGTTCGAGCAAGGCATTGGTCGCGACCGTCGTTCCGATCCGCGCTTCGAGCGGGGGCAGCGGGCCTTGCGCGCATCCGGTCAGGCGCCGTATCGCCGCGACCGCTGCGTCGTCATAGCGTTCGGGATCCTCGGACAGCAGTTTGGCGGTCACGATCCGTCCCGCAGGGTCGCGGGCCACGACATCGGTGAAAGTGCCGCCGCGATCGATCCAGAAATGCCAGGTCACATCGCCAGCCTAGCAAAGCTGCGTTGCGACCGGTAGCCGCCGTCCATGCGCGATATGCGTCGCTTCGCCGTCACACGGAAAGCGACATGGTCACGGCGTCGCCCTCCGATAGGCCCTCGCGCTTTCGGACCTCGGCCTTGACCGGCAGGATGAAGCCACCGCTTTCCTTGTGGGGAAAGACCGAGGTCTGCCAGCGGGTGCCTCCGATCCGGGCATCGACCTTGATCGAGCCGAATCCGCCGGTGCGGCCGAGCGCGGCATAGCGCATCTCGGCCGCAGTCTGCCCGTCGATGGTGATGAAGTGCCAGCCGCCGCCCTTGCCGTTCGGTTGCCAGCGCCACAAGGTCGCCTCGAGTTCGAAGCTGTCGGCGGGCGGCACTTTGCGCTCAGCTCGCGGGCGGGAAGACGGCGCGAGCGCCGCCCAGCTTGTGGACGACCCCGTGGCGCATGACGAAGTCGACCTTCTCCATCCGAGCCACGTCCTCGAGCGGACTGCCGGCGACCGCGATGATGTCGGCGTCCTTGCCCGGCTCGATCGTGCCGATCGACGCGCTGCGCCCCAGCGCCTCGGCGGCGTTGACGGTCGCGGACTTGAGTGCCGCCGCGGGGGTCATGCCCGCCTTGACGAGCAGGGTGAACTCGCGTGCGTTGAGGCCATGGCGCGAGACGCCGCTGTCGGTGCCGAAGGCGACCTTCACGCCCGCCGCAATCGCCTTGGAATGGTTGGCAAAGGCAGCTGCTGCCGCTTCTTCCGCCTTCGGGATGACCGCCGGCGGAAGGGCACCCGCGCGGGCCTGTTCGACGGCGGTCACGGGCGCGATCATCGTCGGCACGAGCCAGGTGCCGTTGGCCTTGAACATCTTGATCGCCTCGTCGTCGAGGAAGGTGCCATGGTCGACCGTATCGACGCCGGCCGCGATGGCGGCCTTGGTTCCGGCCGCAGCGTGGCTGTGAGTGGCGACCTTGCGGCCGAGGCCGTGCGAGGTGTCGATGATCGCCTTCATTTCCTCGTCGGTCATCGCCCGGCCAAGGCCGCCCGAGACATTCGACAGGACGCCGCCGGTGGACATGTACTTGATCACCTGCGCGCCGAGCGCGACCTGTTCGCGCACCGCGCGGCGGCAGTCGTCGGGACCGTCGCAGGTGTTGGTCGCATGCTGGTGGACCGCCTCGGCGAAGGTCTCGGCCAGACCGTTGGTCCGGTCGCCATGGCCGCCGGAGACCGAGATCGGCGCGCCGGCATTGACGATGGTCGGACCCGCGATATCCCCGCGCTCGACGCCCTCGCGCATCGCGCGCATGCCGCGCGCATTGCCGCCCAGGTCGCGCACCGTGGTGAAGCCAGCCTCCAGCGTCGTGCGGGCATTGCCGATCGCGGTCAGCATGTCGTCGGCCTCGTCGCGATTGAGCGCCCCCATCCGAGCACGCATCGGATCGCCGCCGATGCCCCACAGGTGAACGTGCATGTCGATCAGGCCCGGCATCACGAAGCGGTCCTTGAGATCGACCAGCGTCGCGCCCGGCAATGCTTCCGCATAGCCGTCACGGACCTCGGCGATCTTGCCGTCCCGGATGACGATCGTGCTCGGCCCGCGCGGGGCCTTGCCCGGCTCGGCCAGCAGCGCGCCGGCGTGGATCATGGTGACCTGCGGGGCAGCGGCCATGGCCTGTGGCGCCGTGGCGGCCAGAAGCAGGGCGGTGGCGAGAGCGATCGATCGGCGCATTGGTAATCCCCTGTAGCGTGATGACCTTTTGCTAAACGCTTTTCGCAGCGAAGAAAATCTCCATTGCTCGCGCGCCGCCAGGGAGACCTTTGGTCGGGTCGAGGCAGGCGGGGCACGCTTCGCCGTAGGGGGCTTGCAACCTCCGCGATGCTCCGTCGTTACGGACCCATCGTTACGCGGTGGGAGCAGATAGGGGTGGAAATTCCGCAGCAGAGCTCGGGCTATGCCCGCTCGGGCAATCCGGTCTGGGCCTGGTGGCGTGACCGTGCGATTGCGACCGTCGATCATGACGCCGTCCTGCGCAAGGTCGCGCAGGAGGCCGGCTGGTCAGCCCGCTATGCGCTGATGGTCGTCATCTCGGCTGGCATCGCCATTCTCGGTCTGCTGCTGCCGTCGAGCGCCGTGCTGATCGGGGCCATGCTGATATCGCCCCTGATGATGCCGATCATCGGCATGGGATTCGCGCTCGCGACGTTCGATTTTGAAGAGATGCGAAGCGCCGGTTTCGCGCTGGGCGCCGGTGCGGTCATCGCCATCCTGCTGTGCGCCATATTCGTCGCTCTTTCGCCGGTGCAGACGGTGACCAACGAGATCGCCGTTCGCACACACCCAAATCTTTTCGACCTGCTCGTGGCGTTGCTGTCTGCGCTTGCCGGGAGCTATGCGCTGATCCGCGGGCGCGGCGAGACGGTTGTCGGCGTCGCGATCGCCATTGCGCTGATGCCGCCGCTCGCTGTCATCGGTTTCGGTCTCGCCACGGCCAACTGGACGATCGCCGGCGGCGCTGTTCTGCTATTCATGACGAACCTCGTCACGATCGGGCTGACCGCCGCCTTCGTTGCCCGGCTGTACGGTTTCGGATCGCATCTTACGCCCGCGCACACCCGGTTGCAGAGCATGTTGATGATCGTCGGGCTCACGGCGCTCGCGGTGCCGCTCGCGCTCACCTTGCGCCAGATCGCCTGGGAAGCGCTGGCCTCGCGCCAGATCCGCGACACGGTGCAGGCACAGTTCCCCGCAGGCGCCCGTATCAGCGACATCGAGACAGACTTCCGCGCCGATCCGGTCAAGGTCGTGGCTACCGTGTTGACCCCCGCTTATGCCCCGGAGGTCGAGCGGAAGGCGCAGTCGATCCTGACAAGCAATTTGCGGCGGCGGATGCAACTGACGGTCGACCAGGTGCGCATAGGCAGTGACGATGCCGACAGCGCGCAGGTCGTAGCCGCGCAGACGCGCGATCGCCAGCCGACGGTCGACCTTCTTGCGGAGAAGGTGGCCGATCGTCTCGCGACGATAGCGGGCATTCCCGCCAACGCCGTGATCGTCGATCGATCCAACCGTCGCGCGGTCGCGATGGTCCAGCCAATCGCGGGTGCCACGCTCAGTCTCTATCGACAGTTGGAGGTGCGCGCGACGGCGGGTCTCAAAGACTGGACCATCTTCCTCGTGCCGCCGCCGCAGCCTTTGCCGTCGATCGCGATGGACGGCAATGCGACCGACGCGGAAGATGAGGAAGCGCTCGACCTGAGCGCTTGGGCGATCCGCCGCCAGTCTTTGCCGGTTGTCCTGCGCGGTGTCCCCGAGCAGGTCGAGGCGGTGCGCGCGGCATTGGTCGCGCGGGGCGTCGATGCCGGTCGTCTCCAGGTGGATACCGAAAGGCGCCGAAATGTGTCGCTGTCCTGGGCGCTGCCCGAATGATCGGAGCCGCTAGGTACTATTACTGCAGTAAGCGTCCCGAATTGCGACACGGGCCGGAATGGACCACATGCGGCGCTCAGGTGGGCGCGCGCCTCTCCCCCGGGAGGCATCCCCCAAGCGCCTGCCTTACGGCCGCAGGGCTCCCCCGAAAGTGAACGATTCCCCCGTCGTTCATCCCTGCGGCCGCCCCCTCCCCTAAGTTCCGCCCTATCGCGCGGCCTGCCGTAGCGGTTCGCTACGTGCCCTCATTCGACACGTATTCTCCGCAGATCGTAGATTTCCCAATATTCCGCTCCTTCCTGTCGTCCTAAGCGGAATAAATATCATGGTTGTTCAATAGGTTAACAAAAAGTTACCCAGACAATCGACGAACAGCAGCGGATGGAAGGGCTGCCGGATGAACGAGCGGGAACACAGACATAGTGCGATGGAGCGACGGCTCGACTTCATCCGCCTGACGGATGCGAACTACGACGCCTTCCCGCGGATCAGTGCCGTTCTGGCCGAAAATGCGCCGGACGCACTCGACGAGCTCTATCGCCACATTGCGGAGACGCCGGAGATCGCCTCCTTCTTTGCGTCAAAGAAGCATGCGGACCATGCCCGAGACAAGCAGCTCGAGCATTGGCGTGAGCTGTTCGCGCGGCGTATCGATGCCCAATATTTCGAGCGTGCGGAACGGATCGGCCAAGTCCACGCCACGATCGGACTGGAACCGACCTGGTATATCGGCGGCTATGCCGCCGTGCTGGAGCGGGTGATCGAGCAGGTGCTTACGCAGGGTCTGTTGACGCGGCTGAACGGACGGGCGCTCAGCGACATGCTCGGCACGCTGGTCAAGACCGCGCTGCTCGACATGGATATCGCGCTCTCTTCCTATTTTCGGGTGGAGAGCGAGCGCCGTGCGGCCGTGGTCGATAAACTCGGTACGGCGCTGCATCGCCTCGCCTCCGGCGATTTCACCGTGCGGCTTGAAGACCTCCCCGAGGACTATCGCAAGCTGGCGGATGATTTCGAGACGATGCGCGGGCAGATGGCGGAGACGATCGGACGCGTCGCGCGCTCGTCGGACAGCATCAGCATCGGATCGGCTGAGATCAGCCAGGCGTCCGACGATCTTGCCCAGCGCACCGAGCAGCAGGCGGCCAGTCTCGAGGAAACCGCGGAAGCGATGAAGGAGGTCACCGACGCTGTCCGCACGACCGCCAAGGGTGCGGCGTCAGTCAACGAGAGCGTGGGCAAGGCCCATCAGGAGGCTTCGCACGGCGGCGAAGTCGTGCGCGAAGCGGTTGCCGCGATGGGCGACATCGAATCTTCCGCCCGGCAAATCGCCCAGATCGTCGACCTGATCGATGGTATTGCCTTCCAGACCAATTTGCTGGCGCTGAACGCCGGCGTCGAGGCCGCCCGAGCGGGGGAATCGGGCCGCGGTTTCGCGGTGGTCGCCAACGAGGTCCGGGCGCTGGCGCAGCGATCGGCCGATGCCGCGCAGAACATCAAGGGCCTGATCGAGACATCGTCGCGACAGGTGGGCCGTGGCGTCGATCTCGTCGGTCGGACCGGCACCGCGCTGGAGCGCATCGCCGGCAGGGTTGCAGAGATCAAGGAGCAGGCCGCCGAGATTTCCGAGGCTGCCGAGATTCAGGCGGGCCGGCTGGGACTGGTCAGCGGTGCCGTGTCCAACATGGACCGGATGACCCAGCAGAATGCAGCAATGGTGGAACAGTCGAGTGCCGCGGCGCGCACGCTGGCGCACGAAGCGTCGGAACTGGTGTCGGCGGTCAGTTCGTTCAGGCTCTCGGCGGCAGGTGGCGCGGTGGCGATCGCGCCGCGCGTCTCGACGAACGTCCGACCGCTGCGCGTCAAGACGGTCCCTGTGCCCGCCGCAGCACCCGCATCGGCTCCGCCGCTCGCCCGAGCGGTCGGGGAAGATTGGACCGAGTTCTGATCAAGCCGAGAAGGAGGCAGCGATGTCGCGCGAAACGCATCCGGAAAGCCGCAGGCGCGACGAGCGCCTGGTGAGCATCTTCAAGGTAGCCAAGGTGCGCGGCGATCGCGGTGACGCGCTTTGCATCGTTCGCAATCTTTCGAAGCGCGGCGCGCGGATCGAGACGAACTTCCCGCTGAGTACCGATCAGCGGCTAGAACTGCAGGTGCGTGCGGATGTCCCGATCGGAGCGACGGTGCGCTGGAGCGCCGACGGCAGTGCGGGCGTGGAGTTCGACTGCCCCGTCGACACCGACGATTTTCTGGGCGGGGGCGGCGATGCTTTGCGCCCGGCCCGGCCACCCCGGTTCCGCGCCGGCGGATATGGCCACATCGCCTTTGCGGGCAAGCGGTCCAAGCTGTTTCTCGAGAATATCTCGCTATCCGGCGCCGCGCTCGTCCTTATCGATCCCGTTGATCTCTCACCCGATGATGTTGCCGAGCTTTCGCTCGACGGGCTTGGTGAGATCACCGCGCTGGTCCGCTGGGTCAAGGCGGACAGGATCGGTGTGAAATTCTGCTCGGCGCTTCATTTCCGTCGTCTGGCGGCATGGCTCGGTGCCGGGTCTGCAGCCGGCCTCGTCGAGACCCGCATCGCATGAATCCTTCCTGCCAGAGCAACCCCGCGATGACGCAACGACGTGCCGGAACGGTCGATCGCCTGCGCACCGCCGAGCCTGCGAATGACGAGGCGGTGCGCTTCCGCGAGGCGCAGAACTGGGCCGCCTTCTACAAGGAGGCGCTCGATCACGCCGCGATCGTTGCCGTCACCGACACGCAAGGGGTCATTCGCTCGGTCAACCGGAAGTTCTGCGAGCTGAGCGGCTATGAGGAACGCGAACTGATCGGGGCCAATCACCGCATATTGCGGTCGGGCTTCCACGACAAAGACTTCTTCCGGTCGCTGTATCGGACGATCGCCCAAGGCAAGATCTGGCACGGTGAAATCTGTAACCGCGCTAAGAATGGCGAGCTTTACTGGGTAGACACGACGATTGTCCCGCATCGCGATGTCGACGGTCGGGTCAACAGTTACACGGCCATCCGGTTCGACGTCACCCTGCAGAAGCAGGCGGAGGAGCGGCTGTGGCGCCTGGCCAATGTGGATTCGCTGACCGAGTTGCCGAACAGGATGCAGTTCCTAGGCGATCTGGACGCGCTGATCGCGGGCGTCGATGGCGAGACATTCGCCGTCGGGTTGATCGACGTCGACAATTTCAAGGACATCAACGACAGCTTGGGGCATGCCGCCGGGGACGAACTTCTGAAGGAGCTGGCACGGCGCGTACAGACGGCGCTCGATCCGGGTGACATCCTCGCGCGTTTGGGCGGGGATGAATTTGCGCTCGTCCTGCGTCACTGTCCGGATCGAAGCGTCAAAACGCGTCGGATCCGCCGGATTTACGAAGCGCTCGACCCGCCAGTGATGCTGAATGGCGACCGCCGCAGACTCGGCGTGTCGATCGGGGTCACGCGCTTTCCGGAAGGCGGGGAAACGCCGAGCGATCTGCTCAAGCATGCTGACATCGCGCTCTATGCGGCGAAGGCGCGCGGTCGGAACTGCGCTGCCTATTTCAGCGATGCGATGCGCGATGGCGTAGTGCGCCGCGCCGCGCTCCAATCGCGCTTCGAGCAGGCGTTGCTCTCCGATGAACTGCAGATTCGCTATCAGCCAATAGCGCCGCTGAAGCCGGGGGATCCCGTTAAGCTCGAGGCGCTGCTCCGCTGGCAGGATCCGCAACGGGGGCTCCTGACGCCGGGGCAGTTCCGCGAAGCGCTCGACGACGAACGGCTCGCCGCGCTCGCGGATCAGCGTGTCCTCGACCTGGTTCTGCCTGATATCGTCGAATGGCGTCGGATCGGTCTCGCCATGGGCTGCGTGGCGGTGAATGCGACTCTCGGCGACTTCAAGCAGGGACGTTACGTTGAAACGCTGCTCGAGGCGGTAGAACGCGGCCAGATCCAGCCACAGGACATCTGCATCGAAATAACGGAAGACCTGCTGATCGGTCATCATGGTGGGCGGGTGCGTACCGCCCTCGATCTGCTGCACAGCCGTGGGTTTCGTATCGCCTTCGACGATTTCGGGACCGGTTACGCCTCGCTGAGCCACCTACGCGACCTGCCGGTCGATCTGGTCAAGATCGACCGCAGCTTCATCGAATCGCTCGGCACCAGTCGGGCCGATCATGCCATCGTCGAAAGCGTCATCCGTCTGTCGCACCATCTCGGCAAGCGGGTGGTTGCAGAAGGCGTGGAGACGCAGCTGCAGGCGCGCATCCTACGCGACCTGAAATGCGACTTCATCCAGGGCTATGTCGTCGCGAAGCCATTATGCTTCGCGGAGGTGGCCGAAGTCGCGCTGCGTCTCGGTCGCCCCGGGCTGCTCGATCGGCTATAGGCCCGCCATGATGCCCAGACGAACGAGTTCGCTGAGGCTGCGGGTCTGCGTTCGTTCCATGATCGCTGCCCGATAGGCCTCGACGGTGCGGACGCTGAGGCCCAGGCGATGCGCGATCAGCTTGTTGGGCAGGCCTTCCAATATGCCGGTCAGCACTTCGCGCTGGCGTCGGGTCAGCGATTCGACCACGCGGACATAGCGCTCGGCCTCGGGCGATCGGGGGGCGGGCGTCCGATCGAGCGCCGCCTGCACCGCCTCTCGCAGAGGCTCGGCATGGAGGGGCTTTTCGAGGAACTCGACAGCGCCGGCTTTCATCGCCTCCACCGCCATGGCGACGTCGGCCTGTCCCGAAATGACGATGACCGGCATGTCCGACCCGATCGATTTGATATGCCGGATGAGGCCGATGCCGTTCATGCCCGGCATGTTGACGTCGGTCACGACGCAGCCGGGCGCCTCCGGATCCAGATTTTCCACGAGGGACTCGGCGGTCTCATAGACCGAGACGGGATGGCCCGCCGCCCGCAGGATTATGGCAATCGTTTCCCGCACGCCGGGTTCGTCATCGATGACGTGAACATGCCCCGATCCGTCCTGCGCCATAAGCAACCCCTTCGCGGCCCCCCGTCCGGCGAAAATCGCCGGACAGCGCGATGACGGGGATCCGGTCCGTTCCGTCCTATAGACGGTCCCTTACGGCCCCCGCAGCAACCCTAAAGGGGGCTTGCTTTGCCGCAAGTCCAATTTTCCGCAATGCGGTTTTTTGTCCGCTGGCTATAGTGGCGGGACCTCATCGAGGACGCGGCGGACCTTCGCCGCCAGATCGCGTTTGGCATAAGGCTTCTGCAGAAGCGTGACCCCCGCCACCAGACGCCCATCCTTCATCAAAGCGTCGCGCGAATAGCCGGAGGTGTAGAGAATGCGCAGCCAGGGCTGGCGGACCAGCGCCCTTTCCGCAAGGTCGCGGCCATTGATCCCCCCAGGCATCACGATGTCCGTGAACAGCAGGTCGATATCGTCGCGACCGGCGAGGATGTCGAGCGCGGCTGCACCGTCTTCGGCCTCCAGCACCTCATAGCCCAGGCTCTCGAGCTGGACACGGGCATGGGCGCGGAGCACCTCATTGTCCTCCACCAGCAATATGCGCTCGTCCCCCTTTTCGAGAAGCTCCTGGGACGGCTCCTGCGCGGGCTCCGAGCTCTGTCCGGCATCGGCGGCTGCGGGCAGGAACAGCGAGAAGCGGGTCCCGCGCCCGACTTCGCTGTCGACTTCTATGAAGCCGCCCGATTGCCTGACGAAACCGTACACCATGCTGAGGCCCAGACCCGAGCCCTTGCCGGTTTCCTTTGTGGTGAAGAACGGTTCGAAGATCTTGTCCATCAGCTCGGGAGCGATGCCGCTGCCGGTATCGCTCACCTCGACGACCACATAGTCGCCCTCTGCGGCGTCGGGATGCCTGCGGCACATTTCTTCGTCCAGCTGCGCATTGTGCGTCGCCAGCACCAGCACCCCGCCCTGCGGCATGGCGTCGCGCGCGTTGATACAGAGATTGAGAATTGCTGCCTCGGTCTGGCCGGGATCCGCGAAGACGGGCAGCAGGTCCGGCGATTCGTCGACGACGAAGCGCAGGCCACCGCCCAAGGAGCGGCGCAGCAGCGGTATGTTGCGCTCGAGGAGCGCGTTGAGGTCGAAGCTCTGCGGGTCGAGCGGCTGCCTGCGGGAGAAGGCGAGCAGCCGCCGCGTCAGTTCGCCGCCCTGTTCTGCCGCCTGCAGCACCAGTGCCGCAAGCTTGCGCTGCTCCTCGTCGCGGAGCGTTTCCAGAAGCGTCTCGCTGCTCCCGATCATGATCGTCAGCAGATTGTTGAAGTCGTGCGCGACGCCGCCAGTCAGCTGGCCGATCGATTCCATGCGCTGCGCAAACTCCATCTGGCTTCGCAGCGTCTTCTCTTCGGTGATATCCTCGATCATGCACAGATGCTGCGGCATTGCTTCGTCCGGCATCGCAAAGCGCGCGATCGTCATATGGACCCAGACCGGCTCGCCCTGCTGGCGCACATAGCGTTTCTCGAGTTGGTAACCGTTGATCGAGCCCGCTGCAAACTGCTCCCAAAGCGCGACATCCTGCTGGAGATCGTCGGGGTGGGTGATCGCCTGCCACGTCAATGTCCGGAGCTCATCCAGGCGGCGCCCGACGATCGCCTCGTAGCGTGGATTGACGGTGTGGAAGTCGCCTGTTGCGGTGTCCATGACGGCTATGCCGATGGGCGAAGCCTCGAAGACCGCGCGGAACCGCCGTTCGGATTCTGCCAGCTCGAGCTGGTAGCGGGCGGCGGCGTCTTCGGCTTCGTCTATTTCGAGCGCGAGGCTGAACTGCGCGGCGATGTCGACCAGCAAGGCGCGGGCCTCGTCATCGAAGAAGCCGACATCGCCGGCATGGATGCCGAGGACCGCGACCGCTTCCTTCCTCCGGCGCAACGGGATCACCGCCATGCTCTTCCAGCCGAAGCGCGCGCCCACCTCGCGCCAGCTTTGCGTTAGTGGGTCATGGGCATAATCCTCGACCCAGACCGCTTCATTTCGACGGAATGCCACGCCGGTAGGCCCTGATCCCCGAGGATCGTCGGCCCGGGCGGACAGGCGGACATTCGCGACATGTTCGAGCGCGTCGCCCCGGATCGTCATGGGCCCGAAGATTCCCGTCTCCTCATTGGCGAAGCCGATCCAGGCGAGCTTGATGTCGCTGCTGCCGACGAGGATGTCGCAGATCGTCGCGCACAGGTCGCTGATGGGGGCACGGCGGGCAATCGCTGCGTTGCAGGCCGCCAGCGTGGCATATAGCCGGGCGTGGCGGCGGGATCGCAGTTCATAGGTCTTCTGCTGGTGGATGTCGGTATAGGTGCCGATCATCCGCACCGGTGTGCCGTCGGCCGCACGCTCGAAGATCATCCCCCGATCGTGAAACCAGCGATAGCTCCCGTCGGCGCACTGGCAGCGCATCTGGCATTCATAGGTCGGGGTCTCTCCCTTCAGATAGCGCTGCAGGGCGACCCGGCTATGGTGCCGATCCTCCGGGTGGATGCGCTGGCGGATGCTGCGCAAATTGTTCAGCCGTTCCTCTTCCGGATAGCCGAACATCGCGTTGAGGCGCTGCGAGAGGAAGATCTCGCGGCGGGCCATGTTCCAGTCCCAGACGCCCAGTCCCGAGCCTTCGATCGCCGAGCGCCAGCGCTGCTCATTCTCGATCAGGGCGCCTTCGGAGCGCCGGGCGGCGGCTTCGCTTTCGGCGAGCAGCGCGCTGCGCCGGTTGGCGGCATCGAGCGCGTCGGCCAGCGCCCGCTCCATGCGGAGCTGTCGCGTGCGGCCGATCGCGAGCGGAAGGCACATCAGGATCGCGACGCTGAAGAACAGTTCCAGATAGGTCCCCCGCTCGGTGGCATTGTAGCCAGCTATGGAGAGCCTTCCGTCGAGGCCGGAGGTGAAGCGCAGCAGCGTGCACGCTGCGACGATCGTGACGACCGATCCGACGCCGGCGCCGAGCAGGCCATGCCGCCAGGCGAGCAGCATCAGCACAGGCACCGCCAGATAGACCCCCGGATAACCCGGCGGCCCAAAGGTCAGGAAGAGCACCACCAGTTGGAGAAAGACGAGGACGATCCCGATCGCATCGATTGGCCTGGACAGACGGTCGCGCGGTGCGGAGATGGCTAGGAGCGGCAGGGCGAGGACGAAAAGGCCGAGGAAAACGATCAGCGCCCAATCGAACATGTGCCGATTGTAGATATCCGCGACCCCGAGGCCGACGTTCAGCCCCATGGCGATACCGACCTTGAGCGCGGTCGTTGCGGCGCCCATCGCCCCAAGCCATAGCAGATGGCGGATATCGGTCAGATCGAAGAAGCGGCCGATGCGGTCGCGCACGACGGCGGCGCACAGGGTGAACTGAATGGCGTTCGTGCCCGCACTCAGGGCGTCCAGCAGCAGCGGCTTGTCGCGAAACTGCATGTCGGCGGTGAGATTGCCGAGATAGGCGGCCAGGATGATCGCTGGCCACCGTCGGCGCGAGGTGCGCAGAAGCGCGGCTAGGGCGATCCCGTTGACGAGCCACACACCGGGAGTGGCGCGCCCTTCATTGGGAAAGGAGAGGCTGTAGGCCGCGGACAGATAGGTGGCGAGAGCGATCAGCAGGATCGCCGTCGCACCGAGAAGCCGACTTTCGCGCACCAGATGCAAGGCTCCGAGCGACCTTGGTATCACCGCTGCACGCCTGATCGTCGCTCCGCCCATCCGGTCCCCACATCTTCCCCAGGCCAGATCCTGTCACCCGCGCGAAAAGCGGTCCAGACTCGGTAGATACGGTAGTCACCCGGCGATCCGGGCTAACGCGTCGGATGGGACATCTTGCCCGATGGACTTCGGGCAACATGCTGCGTAAGGGGCGGCGCGATGATCGGGGGTCGGTCCTTCACCGCGGGAAGCGCGGCAAGCGTCTGCATGCGGGCGGCTCTGTGCCTGTCCGTGCTGGCGCTGATCATGCGGGTTCTCATTCCTGCGGGTTGGATGCCGGCATCGGCCGAGCGTGGTTTCTCTATCATCCTTTGTACAGGGCAAGGGGCGGTATCGGCCTGGGTCGACGACAAGGGCGAGGTGCATGAGGGCAAGCCGGGCGACGACCGGGCTTCGCATCCCTGCGTCTTCGCGGGCTTCGGAGCGGCGCTCGATCTGCCGTCGCTCGACAGCGGCGCTCCCTTTGCCTTTGCGCCGGCCATATCCTACCTCGTCCTGGCGCGCGGCACTGGCGCGATAGGTCGGGGTCTCGCTGCGCCACCGCCGCCGCCCACCGGACCACCAGCCCACTCCTGAACCATCTTTCGAAGGCGCCGCGCATCGATGCGGCCCCATATGCATGTTCAGGGGGGAGGCCGCGATCGGCCTGCCCGGTCGAGGTTTATCCATGTCTCCCAAGCATATTTTTATCTGGGGCGCCTCTGCGCTCGCAATCTTGCTGTCCGGCGCCGCGCATGCGGCAGCGGCCGAAACCGCGGACGAAGACCGCGCAACCATCGTGGTGACCGCCGCCTCGGTCACCGAAGAGGCGCGGCGTGAGGTCGAGAAGCGGCCCGGTGGTGTCGATGTCGTCGATGCCGCCGAGTTCGCCGACCGCGTCGCCGTCAGCCTGCGTGACGCGCTCGCCCTCTCGCCCGGCGTCTATATGCAGCCGCGCTTTGGCCAGGAGATCCGGCTGTCGATCCGGGGATCGGGGCTGAGCCGGGGCTTCCACATGCGCGGCCTGACGCTTCTCCAGGACGGCATTCCCATCAATCTCGCCGACGACAATGGCGACTTCCAGGAACTCGACCCGCAGGTGTTCGAGCGGATCGAGGTCTATCGTGGTGCGAACGCGCTGCGCTTCGGCGGTTCCACGCTCGGCGGCGCGATCAACGCCGTGACGCCGACCGGCCGGACCGCTCCGCGCCTCGATCTGCGCGTCGATGGCGGCAGCTTTTCGACGATCAGGACGAAAGCGGCGGCGGCCTTCGCCGACGAGCGGGGCGACGCCTATGTGGCTCTTACGACCGATCACTCCGATGGCGACCGGCAGCATGCGAAGCGTAGCGCGCTGCGCTTCAACGGCAATGTCGGCCTGCGGCTCACCGATGCGATCGAGACGCGATTCTATGCCGTGGCGAGCCGGATCGACCAGGACCTGCCGGGTGCGCTCAGCCTCGACCAGGTCAAGACGAATCCACGTCAGGCGCTTGTCAGCCTGATCGCGCTGGATCAGGAACGCGACATTGGCTCTATCCGCCTGCAGAACCGCACCACGGTGGATTTGGGCACCGGCACGTTGACCTTTGGCGGTTTCTACAACGCGAAGAAGCTGTTTCATCCGATCTTTCAGGTGATCGACCAGAACAGCGACGATCGCGGCGTCTTCGCCAGCCTCGACCTTGGCGGACGCGCGGCGGGCATGGACTGGGAGATCACGCTGGGGACCCAAGCGCGGTTCGGCAAGGTCGCGGCCAAGCAGTTCGTCAACGTCGCCGGAAATCGGGGCGCTCCGACGGCCAATGTCCGGCAGACTGCGCGCACGATCAACAGCTATGGAGAATTGCGCCTGAAGCCGGTCGATCGGCTCACGCTCGTGGCGGGCGGCATTTACACCAGCGGTAAGCGCGAGATCGTCAACCGCCTCGTTGCCGCGCGCAGCGGTTCGGCGGACTTCGACGCCTTCGCACCGAAGATCGGACTGCTCTACGATCTGGCCGACGGCGTTCAACTCTACTCCAACTATAACCGCTCGGTCGAACTGCCCGGCTTCAGCGAACTCAGCCAGACTCCGGCGACGGGGCTTCCCGGCTTCACTGCGGTCGGCCCGCAGAAGGCCTGGACGTTCGAGATCGGAACGCGCGGACGCTATGGCATCGCATCCTGGGATATCGGCGTGTATCGTGCCGATCTGAAGGGCGAGATGCTGCAATATGCGGTCAGCCCGACCATTCCAGCCTCGACCTTCAATGCGGGCAAGACGCGGCATCAGGGCATAGAGGCGGGCCTCGATCTGACGCTCGGCGCGCTGCTGCGGCTGCGGCAGGTCTATCAGTATAACGACTTCCGCTTCCGCGACGACGTCCAATATGGCGACAACCGGCTGCCCGTCCTGCCCAAGCATCAGTACCGTGCAGAACTGCGGATCGGTTTCGAAGGTCTCAACCTGACGCCCAATGTCGAGTGGGTGCCGCAGGGTGCCTGGGTCGATTATCAGAATAGCAAGCGCGTTTCCGGCTACACCATGTTCGGCGTGCGCGGGGAGGCACGCGTGGCCGAGGGCGTGACGCTGTTCGTCGATGCACGCAACCTGACCAACAAGAAGGCGGTCGGCGATATCAGCGCGATCCTGCGCTATGTCGCCAACAATCCGGCGACCGTGGCGGACGAAGGCAGCGTCGCCTTCTATCCGATCGAACGCCGCGCCTTTTATGGCGGCCTGCGGATGACCTTCTGATGCGATACCGGGGAGCGGGTTCGTTTCGCTCCCCCTTTTCGAAGGAACGACCCATGAAGATCCATGCTTCGATCGCCTGCCTTTCCGCCATTCTCGCCAGCGCACCTGCCCTGGCGGGACCCGTCAGTGTGGACAGCCCATGGCTGCGCGAGACCGCGCCGGGCGCCAAGGCGGGCGGCGGCTATGCTCTCATTCGCAACACCGGAAAGACTGAGGATCGGTTGCTGGGCGGACGTACGTCGGTCGCGGCCAGTGTCGACGTTCACAGCATGGCGATGGACGGCAACATCATGCGGATGCGCCCGGTCAGCGGCGGTTTGGCCATCTCGCCGGGCGGCAGCGTCGCACTCAAGCCGGGCGGCTATCATCTGATGCTGATGGGGCTCAAGCAGCCGCTCAAGCGGGGCGAGACGGTGACGATCACGCTGCGCTTCGCCAAGGCCGGCGAAGTGCCCGTTCGTTTCCGCGTCGAACCGATCGATCACCAGCTGGGCGGAGGCCATGACCAGCACTGAGCGGCGCCCGGCGCCGCGCTGGCTGCGGCCCGTCCTCTGGCTGGCAATCCTGCTGTTGCTGGGCGGACTGGCGGCTGCGGCTCTCTGGCCGCGCGACGAGGCTGCTGGGGGCTATTCGGATGCCTTTGGCGGGGCGTTTGAGCTGGTCGACCAGAACGGCCGCACCGTCACCGATCGAAGCCTCAAGGGGCAGCCCTTCGCGATCTTCTTCGGCTTCACCCGCTGTCCCGACATCTGCCCCACGACGCTCCAGCGCATGTCGCGGCTCAAGCGGCAGCTCGGTCCGGCCGGCGAGAAGCTGCGCCTGGTCTTCGTGTCGCTCGACCCGGAGCGCGACAGCCGCAAGCTGATCGGCGACTATCTGTCGCTCTTCCCGGTCCCGATCACGGGGCTGACCGGTACGCCGCAACAGCTGGCTCGCATCATCGAGGCCTATCATGTCTATCGGGAAAAGGTGCCGATCGAGGGCGGCGACTATCTGATCGATCACACCGCTACCGTGTTTCTGATGGATGCCGACGGCCGTTTCTTCGGCGCGCTCGCACATGGCGAAGCGGACGACACGAGCTTCGCCAAACTGCGCAGGCTCGTCGGAGCCTGAAACGCGACGATCGTCTGATGGAAGGGGCAGGTCGGGGGTCGTCTCGTTCATCTTTGTCAACTATCGAGCGGACGATGGCGCTGAACGATGCAGAACCGGCGGCCGGCGACCCCCGGCTTGATGACGAGGCAGGCCGTCAGGCGGCCCTCGATCGCTATGAGATTCTCGATACCCCGCCCGAAGACCAGTTCGACCGGATTACCGACCTCGTGCGCACCGTGCTGCGTGTGCCGATGTCGACGATCGCCTTGATCGACCGGGACCGGCAATGGTTCAAATCCCGGGCGGGGGTCGCGGCGACCGAGACGCCGCGCTCGATCGCGGTGTGCGATCGCACCATTCGATCGCACGCGCCACTGGTGATAGAGGATGCGCGCGAACATCCCGATTTTCGGGACAATCCGCTCGTGACAGGAGGTCCGAAAGTGGTCGCCTACGCCGGCGTACCGCTACGCTCCCCCGACGGCTATAATATCGGGACGCTTTGCGCGATCGATGTCGAGCGGCGCCAGTTCAGCGCCGAGCAGATCGACGTGCTCGGCAAATTTGCCGCCATCGTGGTGGACGAACTGGAGCTGCGCCGGATCGCAGCGAGCGACGCTCTGACCGGTTTGCTCAGTCGACGGGCCATGCTTCAGCTGATCGATGCTGTCATAAACGAGCGTGCATCGAGAGACTTGGCCGGGAGCCTGATTCTCTTCGACATCGACCATTTCAAGGCCGTCAACGATGCGTTCGGCCATCCTGCGGGCGATGACGTGCTCCGGTCGGTGGGCCGGGCTTGCGTGGAATTGGTCGGAGACAGTGGTACCGTCGGAAGGCTCGGCGGCGAGGAATTCGCAGTGCTGCTGCCACGGGCCGATGCATCTGAGGCGCTGGCCCTGTCGGACCGGCTGCGTGCTGCGATCTCGGCCGTGAAACTCGCTGTAATCGGCGAACGCCCGGTCACGATCAGTGCGGGGGTTTCGACGGCGCTCCATCCCGTCGGATCATCTTCCCGCTGGCTCGCAGCGGCGGATGCGCTGCTGTACGATGCCAAGCGCGCTGGACGTGACCGCTCGGTCTGCGCCGTCCTGCCGCCCGTGTAACGCAGGCGTCATTTCCCTTTCATCTTGGTGTAAACGCTACGGCACCAATGTTTCGCACGGCGCTGTTAGCCCGCCCCCTTCTCAATCAAGGGGTCCGACCAGATGAACGAAATGGTGCACGGCTACACGGACGGCAATGTCGATTGCAATCCGACAGACAATCCCACGCTGGAGAGCATCGTCGCGCAGCGCTATTCGCGCCGCCAGACGCTGTTCGGGGGCATTTCCGCCATTGCCGCCGCGACCTTCGGCGGCATGCTGCTGACCGCATGCGGCGAGAATGACGCCCCGGTCGTAAACGCCGGCCAGAACGCCAGCACCAGCTCGGGCAAGCTCGTCACGCTCGCCGGCACTGCCACCGATAAGAACGAGATCGGCAGCGTCGCCTGGACGCAGGTCTCGGGCCCGACGGTCACGCTGACCAACGCCAACAGCAACAACGCGACCTTCATCGCACCGGCGGTATCGGCATCGACCACGCTGGTGTTCCGCTTCACCGCGACCGACGTGAAGAACAAGTCGTCGACCGCTGACACGACGATCACCGTTACCCCGGCGGTGCTCGGCTTCAACTCGATCGCCAAGAGCCTCGACGACATCGTCAAGGTCCCCGAAGGCTATGCCGTCTCGGTTCTCTATCGTCTCGGCGATCCGCTCGACACTGCGACCCCGGCTTTCGCCAACAATGGCACCGACACCGGCTTCTCGAAGCGCGCCGGCGACCATCACGACGGCATGCACTATTTCGGCCTCGCTGCGACCGGTGCCACACCCGACGCGAACAGCAACAGCCGCGGCTTGCTCGTGATGAACCACGAGAATATCACCCAGATCTATTTGCATGCCAATGGTCCGACGACCGTGGCCGGTGCCCGTCCGGAAGCCGAGGCGCTGAAGGAAATGGAAGCCCATGGCGTCAGCGTCGTCGAGGTGACGCGTGCCAGCTCGGGCGCCTGGAGCTACGTCCAGGGTTCGACCCTCAACCGCCGCGTGACGCCGCTGACCCCGACGACCTTCTCGGGTCCGGTGCGCGGCACCGACTTCCTGCGCACGGCCTTCTCGCCGGCCGGCACCGATGGTCGGGGCACGATCAACAACTGCGCCAACGGCTACACCGCCTGGAGCACCTACCTGACCTGCGAAGAGAATTGGGCAGGCTATTTCCGCCGCGTGACGGGCGACAACGTCGCCCGTGGCGGCGCAACTGCCAAGTCGGTCGTCGCTCTCAACCGCTATGGCATCGGCGAAGGCGCAAACGGCAGCTATGGCTGGGCCACCGTCGTCCCGGCCGACCCCACCAGCACCATCTATTCGCGCTGGAACGCTAGCGTCGTTGCGGCCGCTGCGCCGAATGGCAGCGGCGACTTCCGCAACGAACCGAACCAATATGGCTGGGTCGTCGAGATCGATCCCTATGACCCGACCAAGGCGCCGCGCAAGCGCACCGCACTGGGCCGCTTCGGCCATGAAGGCGCCTGGCCGTCGCAATTCGTCGCCGGTCGCAAGCCCGCCTTCTACATGGGCGACGATTCGCGTGGCGAATATCTGTACAAGTTCGTCTCGGCGCAGGCCTGGGTCGCGGCCGATGCCAATGCGACCGATCGCCTCGCCATGGGCGACAAATATCTCGACGCCGGCACGCTCTATGTTGCCAAGTTCAACGCGGACGGCACCGGCACCTGGCTGCCGCTGGTCTTCGGCACCGGTCCGCTGACCTCGGCCAATACGACCTATGCCTTCTCGGATCAGGCCGACGTCCTCACCAACGTCCGTCTCGCCGCCGACGCGCTCGGTGCGACCAAGATGGACCGTCCGGAGTGGACCTCGACCAATCCGGTCACCGGCGAGATGTATCTGACGCTGACCAACAACAACGCCACCGTCCGTCCACTGACCGGCACCGACGCGGCCAACCCGCGTCATTACAACGACCCGAAGGGTTCGGCGAACACGGCTCAGCGCGGCAATCCCAACGGTCATATCCTGCGGCTTCGCGAAACCGGCGACACGTCGGAAGCGACGACCTTCAACTGGGACATCTATCTGTTCGGCGCGGACTCGGCCGATGCCGATCCGACCAACGTCAACATCTCGGGCCTGGATGCGTCGAACGATTTCTCCAGCCCGGACGGCCTGTGGTTCGGCCGGGGGCAGAATGAGTCGGGTCAGGCCAATCCGCTGCTGTGGATCCAGACCGACGACGGCGCCTTCACGGATCGCACCAACAACCAGATGCTGGTCGCGCTCCCGGGCAAGGTCGGCGATGGCGGCACCAAGACGATCACCAACACCGGCGCCGACGGTACGACGCGGACCCAGGCGACCGTGGTCGGCAAGGCCGCGACCACCGGTACGCTCAAGCGTTTCCTGGTCGGTCCGAAAGGCTGCGAGATCACCGGCATCGACTCGACGCCGGACGGCCGCACGCTGTTCGTGAACATCCAGCACCCGGGCGAGGACGGCTCGCTGACCACCCTGCAGAGCAGCTGGCCGGCGACCCAGGGCGGCAGCAGCTCGACCGCACGTCCGCGTTCGGCGACGATCGTGATCACCAAGACCGACGGCGGCGTCGTCGGTCTCTGATCTGCGCCTGAAACGATGATGGAAGGGGGATGCGCTGTAGGGCGCGTCCCCCTTTTCATTTGAGGTTGCTGTGCTTAGCGCACCGCCGTCTCGGCCTGCGCCTTCAGCGCCTTCGCCTTGTCTTCGGCGGCGCTGCGTATAGCTTCGGCCTGCGCTTCCAGCTTTTCGGCCTGGATGTCTGCCGCACGCTCGATGCTGTCGCCGCGCTGCTTCAGCGCATCGGCGGTCGCTTCGCGCGCGTCCTCGGCGGCTTCCTTCGCCTTGTCCATCGCGGCGCCGATCCGCTCATTTGGCCCGTTGCCCTCATAGGGGCGACCGGCCGCCTGCGCTTCGGCCTTGTCCTTCTCGGCGCCCGCCTTCTGCTCGGGGCCCTGACAGGCGGTGAGCGTGGCGAGCGCGGCAAGCGGGATAAGGACGAACCTGTTCATCTCTGTTTCTCCAAAAATCGGCAATGCCCCGGCGTGAACATCAGCGGCGCTCGCGAAGTTCCGTTTCGAGCGCGGCGAGCTTGGCCCGGTAGAGCTTGGCAAGCTCTTCATGGGCGAGCCGCGCGCCGGGGTTCGACGCGATCAGCGCGCGTTCGGCGCTTTCGGCGGCTCTACGACGATAATAGGCCATGTCGGCCTCGATGCTGGGCATGGTCTGGCTCTTCTGCGGCCGTGCGCTGGATGCGGGCCGCGCACGCAGTGCGGACAAGGTCATTCCGGTCTTTCTCTGCGATAGGAGTGGGGGGGGCGGGCGGAGAGGGCTGCCGCGACGAGGCGGCAGCCCTCGATCGGATCAGCGGCGCAGCGCCTCGCGCGCACCATCGGCGACCTTGCCGGCGGCGGCCTGCGCGGTGCCTGCGACCTTCTCGGCGATGCCTTCGGCCTCGAGCTTGCGATCGCCGATGATCTTGCCGGCGGCTTCCTTGATCGAGCCCTTGACCTTGCGGGCCTCGCCCTTGATGCGATTGCTGTCCATGTCGGTCTCCATCTTCAAGAGTGCGGCGCTACCGGACGCAGCGCCATGCCTCCCATCTGGACCCGAACAGGTCGCCGCCAAAGATGCGGACGGACCAAATCGTATAGTAGTGCGGGACTAGTAGTGCCTGCGCTCAGCGGATCGGCCGGCTGAGCGGGAAGCCGCGTTCGCGGGCCCAGAGGATCGCGGCTGCGCGGCGGTTGACGCCGATCTTCGCATAGACGCGCGCGATGTGGTTGCGCAGCGTGTTGCGCGATACGCCTAACTCGCGGGCGATGCCGGCGTCGTCGCCGCCTTCGCACAGCAGGCTCAGCACTTCCTTCTCCCGCCGGGTCAGTTCGCTGACCTCGACCGGGGCTGCGTGCGGATGGGGCGAGCGGAGATTGGCGAGCTTCTCGACGACGGTGCGGCTGAACCAGTTGGTGTCCTTCATCACCGCCTCGATCGCGGTGATCAGTTCGAGCTCACTGTGGCGCCGTTCGTGGATGTCCTGCACCACCCACAGGATGCAGCGGTCTTCGTTCAGCGGAATGACCTCGGCCGAGACGAGGCAGTCGACGAAGCCGCCGTCCTTGGTGCGCACGCGCACGTCGCGGCCGCGAAAGCCACTGCGTTCGTCGAGCAGCGCCGAGGCTTCTTTGAGGAAGCCGGCAGGCTCCCACAATTTGAGCCGGGCCATCGCCTGATCCATCGCCTCGTCGCCGACATAGCCGGTCAGCTGCTCGAAAGCGTCATTGACGTCGCACAGCCGGAAGTCGCTACTGGTGGTGATCGCCATCCCGACCGGCGCGAGCCGGAAGGTCCGCACGAAGCGTTCCTCGCTGGCGCGCAG
>Ga0233425_10004960_pt1 | contig 21663 bp, 19 predicted proteins | sample Watercolumn_Towu_2_FD_181712 | JGI IMG/M metagenome (GOLD analysis project Ga0233425, IMG submission 181712) | Freshwater microbial communities from Lake Towuti, South Sulawesi, Indonesia - Watercolumn_Towuti2014_140_MG | ecosystem: Environmental > Aquatic > Freshwater > Lake | place...
TAAGCATACGTTCTATTTGCACCTGAAAGAGACTGAGTTTCGCTTTAATCATAGGGCTGTTAATATGTACCTTGAAATACTCAAATTATTAAGAAAAAATCCGCTTTAGCTTCCTAAGACCCTATTTCAATAACAGCAAAGCCAACACCACTAGGCCAACAGTGACCCAGCCTATCGCGTCAATGTATTTATGCAATTGTTCTTCCATGCGTTTGCCACCCCATTTCATGAATCCAGCCACCAGGAAGAATCTGGAGCCTCGGCCAATAATAGAGGCTATGGTGAAAGGTAGGATAGCCATGGATAAGGCGCCTGCAGCGATGGTAAATACTTTGTATGGGATAGGGGAGAAGCCAGCCACAAAGATTGCCCAGAAACCGTAATCTTTGAACCACGATTGCGCAGTCTGGAAATGCACCCAGTAGCTGCTGGTTTTGAGAGTCGGCTCGATGATGTCGAAAGCGAACGCACCAATCATGTACCCGAATAACCCACCGGCCACAGAGGTGACCGTAGTCAGCATGGCAAGGCGCCAGGCTTTGCTGGGATTGGCCAAGCACATGGGTGCCAGCATCACGTCAGGAGGTATTGGAAAAAAAGATGACTCGGCAAAACTGAGTGTGCCTAGATACCAAGGCGCATTCGGCAACCTTGACCACGTCATGACGCGCTGATACAAGCTGGAAAATATTTTCATGAGATTTGAGCGATACAGCTGTGCCTGAAAAAAAGATAGAGCATTGTACCGCAATCTTTTGCGCCCCGTGTCAGGCAAAAGCAAAGGCTTCTGGTTCCAGGTTTTCGGTTGCCTGGTTTGGGTAGTTTGGCTTAGGTGGCTTGCTCGCTGCTGTGGCGGATAGCAGGTTGGTCAAACAGGCGCTCGTGTTCACTTAAAATGGCGGAGGTCTGATAGTACAGGTTGCGGTAGGCTTCGGCAGTACTGATGTTCTTGTCCAGTTCAGCGGTCATTGCGTTTACCGTTTTCAGCTTTTTCAGGATGGCCTCATGCGCCGCCAGATGTGCCTGGAATCTGGCTGTGCGGGCTTCCTGCTTCAGGCCGTTCAGCAGGACTGCCTCTTCGTGGATAAAGTGTTCTTCGGCAATTTCGATGCCATAGATCAACAAGGAGTGCAGCCTGCCCTTGCAAGATGCATGTTTCTCTCTGCTACAGTGCTCGCAATCGCCATGACTGTCGATATAAGTGCAGGTTTCGCGCATATGCGCCAGATGGCGTATCAGATGTGCATGGTCTTCATGGATAGACGCCAGGCCTTGCGCTGGGATTGTATTAAAAAACACTTTATCGATCGTAGCCATCGCGTTAACTCACGTGTTTTTGCTGAAGAACATCAGGTACACCTTAGAGCAAGCGTGACTGTAAATGGTTCAGTGTGATGGAGACTTTTTCGTGTCCGTGACATAAAAATTGACCGTTATCAAAGTGTGACGAGCAAACCAATACTCAGGAAAAGAATCGCCTTTTTGATGGGAGTCTGTTCGCCGGAAAACAATCCGGCATAACGCGCCAGTTGCTCGGCATGCTGTGTGCTGGCAACCAGCGCCGCCGTGTCTTCCGTCACGTCCAGCCCCAGTTTGTAGTCGATGATCCAGCGCGTGCCGTTTTCAATAAAGGTGCGGTCAATCACATGCATGCTGCCATCGGCAGAGGTCATGGCATATTCGGTTTTGGCTTCCGCACGTGTTTGCAGCGCCCATTGCCCATCCACGCTTTGCAGCGTGGCCTGCAAAGCACGTGAGATTTGGCTCACAGCGATGCCGGCTTGGGTGTGTCCGCGCTGCTTCAGCCAGTGATGCATGGCCTGATGCAGCGTAGGGATACGCTCCGGCGGCCATTGTGCCAGCCCTTGTTGCGCAATCAACTGCAAGTAGCGGTGTGCCAGCGTGCCCATGTCGCCGGTGAGGGTGTTTTCTTGTTCAACGGGGTGATAAGCCACGAATTGCGTGGATTGTGTTGCATGGTCCTTTTGTAGCATGGCGGGCGCTGCCGCAACTTTCACCCGCGTCAGATGTGGGATAAAGGTACGAATATCCGCTTCGGCCATATCCTCGGTTTTAGATGCTGCAAGGTCTTGAAATCGGCTGCCGATGGCTGGCCATAACAATTCCAGCAGGCTGTTCTTTAGCGGCGCGATTTCATCTTTTTTCTGGTTGGCTGTCGCTACCAGGTGCAGCTTGCGCTCTGCGCGGGTAGCCGCCACATAAAGGCGACGCACATCCTCATGCGCGTCCCGCACTTGCTCGCGCGCCAGCAGATAATCGTAAGCATTCACGGCATCGGTACGCGTGCGTTTGGGGATATAGGCGGCCGCCAGTAATTCCGGCTTGTGGTTGACGATAACTTCTTCCCACAAAATCAACGGTTTGTTGTCATTGTTGCCGCCATTTGCCGCACCCAGCCCCGGCAGGATGACTGTGTCGAACTCCAGCCCCTTGGATTTGTGGATGGTCATCATCTGCAGCGACCTACCTTCCGCATCCGGCGCGGCAAACAGCTTTTCAATCTCAGCGGTCATGCGCTCCAGGCTGAATTCATTATGCCGTTCCAGGCTTTCCAGACAATCAAAGAATGCCTGTACGTCAATCACATCGGCCTGTTCCCACAGGCAGCCGGCGCCGCCCAGTTTCAGCCATACGCCGCGTATCCAGCGGCTGATGGGCATGCGGCCTTGCGCGGCAAAGGCTTGCGCGAATGTCTCGCGCACATGGCGCAAGCGCGCCTGCCCCTCGTTTGATAGGCGGTTCACGTGCGCATCGTCTTGCATCAGGCTCCATATGGTGCTGTCCAAATCGTCACCCGCCAGCGCGTGTAAATCGGCCAGCGTCAGCCCGCACCAAGGGGCGCGTAGCGTGGCCAGCCAATGCACACGATCTGCCCGGTGATGCAGGGCATGGGTAAGGGCGAGCAGATCCTGCACCACCTGGCGGCCTTGCAGCGCCTCGATCTCGACCGCCTGGAACTTGATTTCTGGCTGTGTGCGACGCAACTGCGTCACCAGCGCAGCCAAGTGTTTTTTCGCGCTCACCAGCACGACAATCTTGCGTCCCGGGTCTTGGGCACGTTCGCGCAAAATGATCTCGATGATTTTGTTCGCCTCGCCCAAGCGTGCTTCTTCTGCAGTGTCCGGCTTGATGAGCGGATGCACCTCTACGCTGCTATCCACCGCATGTTTGCCTGGGTCTGCATGCGATTCGCGAAAGCGGATCGCGCCGGAACCAGCGTCATCTGCCTCGGCAAACATTGGCCGGAAAGTGCTATTAATCCATTCCACGATGGCCGGGCAGGAGCGATTGTTGCGGTAAAGCTGCAAGCGCTGCAGGCGCACATCACCGATTCCATGCGTGGCGGCGTCAATGAACAGGCTGACATTGGCTTTGCGGAAACGGTAGATGGATTGCATCGGGTCGCCCACGCAGAACAATGTACGGCCATCATCCGCCAGCCAGCCGCTGGTAAGCCGCTCCAGCAGGGAGATCTGGCCGGGGCTGGTATCCTGGAACTCGTCCACCAGCAGGTGTGAAATCCGGTAATCCAGCTTTAGTGCAAGGTCGGTCGGCATGCCGCTTTCGTCGCCCAGCGCCAACCTGGCGCGTTCGGCGATTTCGGTGAAATCTACCTCGCCCGCTCGCTGGAAGATGATCCACAATTGCGCCGTGGCCAGACTTAACAAACGAGATAAAGCGCTAATCATGCCCCAGCCTGCATCTGCCTTGTAGTTGGGCAGGCTGCGCACCGCATGCAGTGCGGCGGGATCTTCCAGCAGCGCCAGCACGTCCATCAAGACCTGTTTTTGCCCCTTGCCTTCACCTGTGGGGGGGAAACCGAATTTGACATTCAGCCCGCCTTCCTTGCGCGGCGCGCCGTCATTGGTCAGCAACAAATCGGCGGCAGCCTGCCACATCGGCAGATCGTTTATCGCAGCTTCCAGCGGCCTTTGCCAATCTGTCAGTGCATCAATGTTAATTGCGCTTGGTTGCTGGCTTGTGGCAAAGCGGGCGACAGGCATGAGCAATTGCTGATAAGCAGCAGGAAGGGCATGCGCCGCGGCATGCAAGTCCTGCTCCACCAGGTGTTGCAGTGTGGTTTGCAGGGCGGCAATATCCACCTCGCGTTGCGCCTGGTGCAGCCATTGGTCGCGCTTTTCCAGCATGCTTACCATCAGCGTTTGCAGGCGGGTGGCATCGTTGTCGAAATAGCGCAAAGCGGTTTGCACGGTTTTGCCATGGATGGCGTCATCCAGCATGCCCAGTGTCTGCGCGGCGGCTTGTGTGTACAGAATCTGCGCATCCTCGGTCACTTTCGGCTGCGCGCCAAAGCGGCTCATCAGCGGCATTTGCCTGGATAGATGCGCACACAGGCTGTCAATGGTAAAGATGCGCAGGCGCCCGGGGTTCTCCATCAGCCGCCAGTGCTGCATCTCCGCATGCCGCAAGGCTTGCAGGCTTAATTGATAAGTCACTTGTTTATGCGGTTTGTCGGGCAGTTTTCCGCCCGCTGCGTTCTGCAGGCTGTCCAGGATACGGCTGCGCATCTCAGCCGCCGCCTTGTTGGTAAAGGTGATGGCGATGATCTCTTCCGGCTCCTGCACATGGCACAGCAGTTTTAAAAAGCGCTGCGTGAGCAGCTCAGTCTTGCCGGATCCGGCAGGCGCCTCGACAATGAACGAAGCCAGTTCAAGCGCGCGTTCGCGGTTGGCGGCATCCAGCTTTAGCGGGTCGCTCATGAGGTCTCCCGCAACCGCTCGAACTGCAGTTTCCGCTCCGGCAGGCGCAGCAAGGGCAGTACCTCGCAATAGGTCAGCGCTTTCTCGTCGCTGAAAATCACCGCGGCCAAACCGCTTTTAACCTCATTGGCGATTGCTTCGATACAGGCTTTCCAATGGGCTTGCAAGGCGTTCCAGTCGTCAAATTGCTGCGCCAGGCCTTTGGGTTTGTCGGCATCGAAATCCGCCTGGCTCACGCCGCTGAAAGCATACTCGCCCGCTTTGACCATGCCGAACTGCAAGCTGCTTACGATTAGATTAGGGTTGTAAAACGTGGCATAGATAGGCAGCTGTGGCTCGGTGATGCGCGCCTCGCCCCAATTGGCGATGGCGGGTTTGGTGCCGGTCTTGTAATCCACAAATACCATATCGCTACCATCTGCTGCATGAATCCGGTCTATTTTTAGCTTGACCTCGATGCCATTGATCATGACGGTTTTCTCGGCTTCGCAGGCTATGGTGTCAAAGTTCACGCCGCGCCCCAGCTCGAATTGCAGCCAGCCGTCCACCAGCTTTTCCAGCCGCTCCTGTTCAAGTTTCAGTAGCGTGGGCGAGAACTGATGATGGTTTCTCATGTCCGCCAAGGCGCGACTGGCTGCCTTCTGCACCGCTTCATGGCGGGTCTCTGGCGACATGGCATGTAAATCCGAAAAATTACGGTGGTTTGTATCATGGTGCCAAAAATGCGCCAGTGTGTCGTGTACCAGTGTGCCGCGCGTCATCGCATCCAGGCCGCTCACAGGCACTTCCAGCGCCTTAGCGCCCAGGCGATAGCGGTAAAACGCCCACGCCGGGCATTTGGCCTGGGCCGCAAACAGGCCGGTGCCGCCACGCACATGTTCGCCGGGCTGTACGGCAGGGGCGATATGGTCTGGCAAATGCTCCATTTCCGATTTTTCTGCGCTCAAGGTTTCTGCCAGTGTCGCGGCCAGTGGCGCGGCATCCAGCACCGTGATGTCTTGCATCAGGGGTGAAGCGCGCAATTGCGAATCACCATCGGCCAAACTGCTGGAGAAGGTGATTTCCGGTGCCGAGTGCAGAATCCGTTTGTGTACCAGCGCGGCAAAAGCGGCCTGCACATGGTTATCCGCATTGGGCAGTTTGGCGTTGCGCTGAACGCTGGCTGGCAGCAGGGGATTGGGGCGCGCAGGCGGCGGCCAGATATGGTCGTTCATGCCCATCACCCAGGCTGCGTCCACCGGCGTGCTGAGCGTTTCCATCATGCCCAGAATCTGGATCGGCGCGGTTTGGGTGCTTTCCGGCTGAAAAATCTGAACTGTACAGATTTGCTGCATGGCGCGCAGCGCAGCACTGTAATTCAATGGATTGCCCAGTATATCGAGCGCGGCGAGTTGATCCAATGCCTTTTGCCAGGCTTTGGCAGTGAGCTGGTATTCCATGCTGGTCAGGCTGCGTTCGCCCGGCCAGCGCAGAGCTTGCAAGACCGCCGCAAATTGGCTTGCCCAGCCAGAAGCCGCTTGTTTATTGGGCTTGGTTAAAGCCAATGCGGCCTGCATATCCGCCAGCAGGTGTGGCGTGCGTCCGTATCGTGCGACAAAATTCAGCCAGCTTGCTATGGTTAATTGTGCAGGTAAATTCTCGCGCATCTGCGCGTCCAACTGAGCGCGCGCATCGGCTTCGCTTACACTGGCCGACCAGAACGGTGATAACAGCAGGCGGGAGATGTCGCTCTGCGCCAGCTGATAGCCTCCCAGCAAGTGCAGCAGATTGAGCGCGGCCTGGATTGCCGGTTGCTGCGCAAGCGGTGTACCCAGTGAGAAGTTGTAATCGCGCGCTGCGGTATCCTCACATGGCTGGGCGGTTTCGGGATGCAGTAAATCGTCCAGCAAATCCGCCAGCCGGTTGCGCACCGCGTCCAGCTTAGGCGTGATGATAGCGAGACGGGTAGTTTTGTTTTCGGCGCGCATCTTGGCCGCCCAAGCTACTGCTGCGCGGCATTCTGCGTCCTGATCGGTTAGGCGGATATGATATGCGTGCGCACTTTGCGCGTGGGTGGTGACGTAGGGTTGCACCTCGACACCGCGTGCGGCCAGAATGTCGCGCAGGCGCTGCTCCTGCGGCGCGATCTGGTCGTAACCGGCAAAGGCGATGCGTTGCGGCAATTGGCCGATGCCGTTTTTCAGGCAATCGAGCTGCCAATCCAGGTAGCGCGCGGCTTCCAACACCTGCAGCGCCTCGCAGCGCGCCTGGAACGCGCGTTGCCACTGCACGAACTGGCGCGTCTCTTCGGTCATCTTGTCGTGCGGCAGTGGCAGTTTCCATACAATGACGTAGCGATTGGCCTCTATCGCCGCTTCGCTCAGGCCATTAATGTCAAACAAATCAGCCAGCATGTTTTTTTGCAGCGATTGTGCGATGACGGATTGCCACAGCATCTGCTCGTTAAACGGCGAAAGCAGCGCGGGCGCAGCGGAAATTTCACCACACAGCAGCGCATCCTCAATCACGCTGTCGAGCCACTCTGCCTGTGTAAACACCGGTGCCGCAGCACAAGCCGTCGCGCCTGGCTCCAGGGTTGTGCGTGCGAGATCGGATTGGAGGCTGCGCGCCAGGCGAGCGGTTGAGCAGAGAATGACATTGTCGTGCATCGCATTATTGTAGCGGGTATTCAAGCGCTTGGCTTCACGGTAAAATCAGCGCAACATTTCCTTGAGGTTTCATCATGCAAAAACGACTTGGCCATCAACAGCGCGGAATAGTCCCTATCATTATCGTTGCGATTGCAGCTGTGTTGGCTTTGCTGGTGGCTGCCTATTGCTGGCTCATGCTTACCTGGTCGTATTCCACCGGCGAGCGCGCGGGCTTTGTGCAAAAGCTTTCCAAAAAGGGCTTTGTCTGCAAAACCTGGGAAGGCGAACAGGTGCTGGTTTCCATGCCCGGCACGCAGGCAGAGAAGTTTCATTTTACCGTGCGCGATGACGCCGTCGCCCAAAAGATCAACGATGCCGTGGGCAAACGCGTCAATCTTTATTACGAGCAGCACATCTGGCTGCCCACCAGTTGCTTTGGCGATACCGAATATTTTGTGCAAAGCGTCAAGGTGTTGGATAAATAGGTAGAAGATGCGTAAAAACAATCGAAAACTAGCGCTTGTCGCGTATCTGGCATTCATGGCGATTCCGCTCTACCAGGCGCTGGATATCTGGTTCAACAGCCCGGGAAGTTATAGCCGTGCCACAAGGGAGAGTTGGATTTTTCAAAAAGCCACGGAGTTTGGCACGCATTTGTTTGGAAAAGAATACGCATATCGCGGAATGTCGGTGTTTGTGTTGATGTTCGCATTGCTAATTGCGCTGGCTTTGTATACAGGGTACCGGCAATCAATTTCTGACAGTGATAATGGCAGAGATTAAAAACTACATCACGCCGGAAGGCTACGCCGCGATGGAAAAGGAGTTTCAGCAACTCATCAAGACCGAGCGGCCGGAGCTGGTGAAAGTGATAAGTTGGGCAGCCAGCAACGGCGACCGCAGCGAGAACGGCGATTACATCTACGGCAAACGGCGGTTACGGCAGATCGACTCGCGCATTCGCCACCTGACCAAGCGCATGGACTCTGCCGAAGTGGTATACAGCAACACGCAGACCAATACCGAAAAGGTGTATTTTGGCGCGTGGGTCACATTGTTTAACCTGAATGATGACAGCGAAAAGACCATCCGCATCGTCGGGCAGGATGAACTCGACCCCGGGCAAGGCTACATCTCGTGGGTTTCGCCCATGTCCAAGGCGCTGCTGGGCAAGAACCTGGGCGACACGGTGAAGGTAGCAACGCCAGCGGGTGAGAGCGAGTACGAGATTACCGAGATTCGATATTAGGGGACTTTTATGACTTATCTGATTTTGAAATACCTCATTACTGCAATGGTGGTCGTGGCTGTGTCCGAATTCGCCAAAATGAATGACAAGTTAGGCGGGCTGATAGCCGCACTGCCGCTGGTGACGGTGCTGGCGCTGATTTGGCTCAACGTGGAAAAACAGCCTGCGGAGAAAATCGCCAACCACGCTTGGTACACGTTTTGGTATGTGCTGCCAACGCTGCCAATGTTTCTGCTGTTCCCTTATCTGCTTGCTAGGCTTGGTTTTTGGCCGACTTTGGCCGCATGTGTGGCAATCACCTTGGTGATTTTTTATGTTTACGCACAGATTTTGGCGAAATTCGGCATTCAGCTTTTGTGAAAAAACGCTGGGATATTTTTTGCAAAGTCGTTGATAATTTTGGCGATATTGGTGTCACTTGGCGCTTGGCTCGGCAATTGCAGGCGGAACATGACATTCAGATTCGATTGTTTGTGGATGATTTGCAGGTGGCCAGCCGTATCATTCCCAATCTTGCGGCATCAAAAATATCGCAAACCATCGATAAGATTCAAATCGTGCGCTGGGATGCTGGAACGGACTTCTCTGACTATCCCGATGCAGTAATCGAAGCTTTTGGCTGTGAACTGCCTACCGAGTATCTTGCCAACATGCCGGCTGAAACGGTATGGGTGAATCTGGAATACCTTTCTGCTGAATCATGGGTAGAAGGTTTCCATGGTCGGCATTCTGACTTTGGCGCGGCACGGCACAGGCGGTATTTTTTCTATCCAGGCTTCACGGAAAAGACCGGTGGTTTGCTGCATGAAAAGTCATTGTCAGATCAGTCATTGTTAAATCATCGGCCTGTAATCCGCATCCCGCTTGCCTTGCAGGGCATCGTTTCACCTAATGACACGCGCGAGGCTTTGAAAATATCCTTATTCTGCTACCCGCATGCGCACGTCGCCGAGTTGTTGCAGCAATTGTCGCAGGCGTCGCAAAAATGTGTGGTCTATGTCTCGGCGTCCATCCTGTTTCCTGTGGTGCAGGCGTTTCTGGGACTTGAAAAAATCGACATAGGTGCCAACTACACCAAAGGCAGCTTGACCGTGGCAATCCTGCCCTTCCTGAGTCAGGACGATTATGATGTGCTGCTGAGGATGTGCGACCTGAATTTTGTGCGCGGCGAAGATAGCTGGATACGCGCCATCTGGGCAGGCAAGCCCTTTGTCTGGCAGCCTTACCGCCAGGAAGAAGACGCGCATCTAAATAAGCTGAACGCGTTCCTGGAATTGTTCTATGCGGATTCATGCCAGAAACAGGTGCTCCGGAAGGCGCATGAATATTGGGCTGCAGGGCAGGGCGATGCGAGTGTGTTGGGCGAATATCTGCGATATCTGCCGGACATCCAAAGCGATACTGCACGGCAATCCTCCAAGTTGGCCAGCCATGTGGATTTGGCATCTAACTTGGTGATTTTTATTGAAAATTTACAAGGAACTCGCGTATAATGCGCGGTTTGATTTTATCTTCCAATTTATTTAAAGAATTCAAGTTATGAAAATTGCACAAGAACTTCGCGTTGGTAACGTGGTGATGATTGGTAACGATCCGATGGTGATCGTCAAGACCGAGTACAATAAATCCGGCCGTAACTCGGCCGTGGTGAAAATGAAGATGAAAAACTTGCTAACAGAAGCGCCGAGCGAAAACGTATATGGCGCGCAAGACAAATTTGACGTGATCGTGCTGGAGAAGAAAGATGTGACTTACTCCTACTTCGCAGACCCGACCTACGTATTCATGGATGCTGAGTACAACCAATATGACGTGGATGCCGAGTACATGGCGGACGCGCTGCCTTTCCTGGAAGATGCGATGCCTTGTGAAGTGAAGTTCTACAACGGTAAAGCCATCTCTATCGAGTTGCCGACCACAGTAGTACGTGAGATCACCTACACTGAGCCGGCTGTAAAAGGTGACACCTCGGGTAAAGTGATGAAGCCAGCCAAGTTGGCTACAGGCTACGAAGTGGCTGTGCCTTTGTTCTGCAACCAGGGCGATAAAATTGAAATCGATACGCGTACCGGTGAATACCGTAACCGCGTGATGAAATAATTTAAAAACATTTTTGCGTCATCATACGGCGTTGCAAGACTAAAAATTCTTCCTAGCATATCACTACATATGCGGCGTTAAATTTGTTAGTCTTGCGCCTTGTCTGATTGAGCAAAAAAGTTTTAAAAATGAGCCAATATAAAAAAGGCGCACCTGATCGGGTAGCGCCTTTTTGTTTTATCGATTACTTACCTGTGAGCTTTTTCTCGATCTCTTTTTCTGCCACTATCCAGTAGTCGGCAGCGTAGCCTTTGAAACCATCTTTCTCTGCCAGGTAATAGGCGGCAACCTCGATCATTTTATAACGCTCGAACGGGCTGTTGGCGGTGGCAGTTTTTTTGCACTGGTTTTTCTGGCTGCTGGTTTCTTTTCAACTGCAGCTTTTGGTGCTGCTGGTTTTTTAGTAACTGCTGCTTTGGTGGTGGTTTTGGTGGTTGCCATTTGGGCTCCTTATAAAAAACTAACTAATGGTAAAGAGTTAATTAAAAAGCATGCGGCTTTTGGCCATATATGCCTATCATATTAAACCGTACCCCCTACTGTCAAACCATCTATCTTGAGCGTAGGCTGGCCGACGCCGACGGGAACGCTTTGTCCTTCCTTGCCGCAGGTGCCAATACCGCTGTCCAGCGCCATGTCATTGCCTATCATGCTGACCTTGGTGAGCACGTCCGGGCCATTGCCAATCAGTGTGGCGCCTTTGACCGGATAGGTGATCTTGCCATCTTCGATCATGTAGGCCTCAGCTGCGCTAAAGACGAACTTTCCGCTGGTGATGTCGACCTGACCGCCGCCAAAGTTGGCTGCATATAAGCCTTTTTTGACCGATTTGATGATCTCGGCCGGATCTTTGTCGCCGTTCATCATGTAGGTGTTGGTCATGCGTGGCATGGGGATGTGCGCGTAGCTTTCACGGCGCGCGTTGCCGGTGACGCCCATGCCCATTAGGCGGGCATTCAGGCTGTCCTGGATATAGCCGCGCAATATGCCGTTTTCAATCAGGACGGTGCTTTCCGGTACATTGCCTTCGTCGTCAATGCTGAGCGAGCCGCGGCGATGCATGATGGTGCCGTCATCCACGATGGTGATGCCTTTCGCGGCGACTTGTTTGCCTATCATGTTAGAGAACGCGCTACTGCCTTTGCGGTTGAAGTCGCCTTCCAGTCCGTGGCCAATCGCCTCATGCAGCAGAATGCCCGGCCAGCCTGCGCCCAGCACTACAGTCATGCTTCCAGCCGGGGCAGGGCGTGCATTCAGGTTAACCAAGGCCTGATGTACCGCTTTTTGAGCATAGTCCTGCAATACTTCATCGGTAAAATAGCTGTAGTCGAAACGGCCACCACCACCGGAAGAGCCTTGTTCACGTCGTCCATCCTGTTCTACATGTACCTGCACGGAAATGCGTACCAGCGGGCGGATGTCGGCTGCCATCACCCCGTCGCTACGGGCAACCAGTACCACATCATATTCTCCGGCGATGCTAGCCATGACCTGCGTCACGCGCGGGTCGACGGCTTTGGCAAAGCGTTCCAGCCGCTCTAATAATTTTACCTTGGCATCGGCAGAAAGCGATGCAATCGGGTCATGCGGCACATACAAAGCCTGCGATGGACGCGCGATGATGCTTTTGGCTGTCTGCTCGTTTCCCAATGCTGCAATCGACTTAGTCGCCAAGGCAGCCTGCTGTAAAGCCGGCAGGTTGATGTCGTCGGAGTAGGCGAAAGCGGTTTTCTCCCCGCTGACTGCGCGCACGCCCACGCCCTGGTCGATACTGAAGTTGCCGGATTTGACCTGACCTTCCTCCAAGCCCCAGCTCTCGGAGCGGGTGTATTGGAAATAGAGGTCAGCGTAGTCGACCTTGTGGCTGAGGATGCTATCCAGCACGCCTTGCAACGAGGCAGGCGTGAGTCCGGCAGCTGTCAGCAGGGTACTTTGGGCGGTGTTGAGGGTGTCGGGTTGCATAAGTAAAATTGCAAATACTATTAAAGACACTATAACAGACAGTTTGTTGCAGTGTCTTTAAGGAAGTTCTGTATAGGGGGCAATTAAATTGCTTTAATGGTTTTATGTTTGAGCGCTGGCAGGCTCTTGCGCAGGCTGGACTGGTAATCCCGGTTGATGTTGGCAATTACAATGCCCGAGCCGCGTGACAATCTGTCCAGTACGACACCCCATGGGTCGACGATCATGCTGTTGCCATGCGTTTCGCGTCCAGAGATGTGGTAGCCTCCCTGTGCGGGGGCTATGACATAACACAGGTTCTCGATCGCGCGTGCGCGGATGAGGCTCTCCCAGTGGGCTTTGCCAGTCGTTTCGGTAAAGGCTGCAGGGACGACGATGATATCGACTTGCCCCATCGCGCGATACAGTTCTGGGAAACGCAGGTCGTAACAAATGGATAAACCGATCTTGCCAAAAGGCGTATCCACAACGACGACATCATTACCAGATTCGATGGTGTTTTCCTCGTGGTAATGCTCTGCACCCAGATCCAGCCCGAACAAGTGGATCTTGTCATAGCGGGCTACCTGCACACCTTTGTCGTTGTAGACCAGGCAACTGTTGCGGACTTTGTTCGGGTAATTGCTCACCAGCGGTATGCCGGCACCTATTAACCAGACTTGATGTTCTCGTGCCTTGCGGGACAGGAATTGTTGGATAGGCCCATCGTTCGGTTTTTCACGCACTGCGACTTTGTCGCTATCCTTAGCGCCCATGACACAGAAGTATTCCGGCAGCACAATAATCTGTGCACCTTCTGCAGCAGCGACGTCGATAAGCCTTTCAGCCTCGATGAGATTGGAACTGACCTGAGGGCTGGACGCCATTTGTATGCCGGCTACACGCACAGTTTGTGATTTCTTTGCCGGAGCGCTACGTGTGGTATTCGGTTTCATTTGCTTGCCTATTGCAGTGGGTTATTGTTATTAGGTTTCTCTTCATTCTTGTTTGATTTTACCTCTTGCGGATTGCTCCATGTGCCGGTAATCACATATTCCGAGCTGGCAATCTTGTTAAGAGGGTCTTTTAGTATCTTTTGCGCAACAAAAGCGGCAGCGCCCGCGATCGGGCCGCCAGCCAATGCGGCCAAGGATAGAGTGTCACTGACATGTGGCACCACTTTGACGTTCAGGTTCTGCGTCTCGGTTTTGAGGTTGGTTTCACCCTTGATATGGGCTTCCGCGGCAGGCCCGGTCATGAAGAAGTCATTGCTGCGCAAAACACCATTGTTGATTTGCGCAGAGGCGCTGATTTTGTCGAATGCGAATCCGTCGCTGAAAAGGTCACGGAAATCCAGTGTCAGGCGCCGGGGTAAGCTTTGCAGGCTGAGCAGCCCTAGCAAACGGCCAACGCCGGGCTGAACTTTCAGGATTTGCCCCTTTTTGGCGTCCAATGTGAAGTTCCCGCTCAGGGCGCTGGCATCGAATTCATGCGGGCTTCCTGGCCATTGCAGTTGGCCGGACATTTCTGCTTGGCCAGCTTTTACCATATCCGGCTGACCGAAGCGCTTGAGGGTCTTTCCAACATTATCCGTTGTCAGGTTGAACTTGATGTTGGTGCTTGGGCGACGCGTCCAGTTCTGCCAAACGCCATCTGCATCCAGCGTACTGTCGCCGTTGCTGATGTTGAGCTTTTGGATGACCCAGTCGTCATCGTTCTCGTATGCATTCAGTGTCAGTTTCCCGAGCTCTTTGTTGCCTATCTGGAAATTCTCTGCCACTACATCCAGTGCTGGATACGCCTTGTCCTGCCGCCGAATTTCCTTGCTTGCAGCAGTGGCTTGTTGATGGCCCTGAGCCGTCGGGATGGTAAGCTGATCCAGACGTGCGATGATTTTGCCATTCCCTTCTGAAAGCCACGAAACATTACCGTTGATCTCTTTGCTGGAGATGTTCATGTCAATGCCGTCGTTGTTGGGTTTGCCAATCACATTCAGATTATTCAGCTGGCGATCATAGAGAGTGAGTTTTTGTATGGAAAAGTCCGCTTTATGGATAGGTAGGGAAAAGCCCTTGTTATTGCTGGTGCCATTGCTCAGTGCTTCTATCCAGGCGTCTGCATCGAGCTCTTCCAGCTTGCCGCGCACGGTGAGTCCATTCTCTGAAGGGGATTGTGCCTGTGTGTTGATAGCGATCTCGCCACGTTCCAGCACTGCATGATTGTCATGCAGCTGACGCCACAAAATGCCGGAAATGCTGTTGCCATAATTGATTTGGATCGAGTCACGTGTCTCGCTGGCTTGCTTTTTCACCAGGCTGAATGGTTGTGCCTGCTCGGCTGACTTGCCAACAGGGTCGGGCAACTTGATGGCAAGCCCATACAAGTTGGATCTGAACGCCATGTCCATTAGCGGTTTTTTGACATGTACTTCGCCTGACCAGTCGGTGCTGCCCTGCAGTTTGGCCAGAAGCGGATGCGAAAATTCCTGCTTGAGGCCTGTGTCGCTGACACGGCCGTTCGCAGCGATATGGATGACTTTGTCAGCACCTGCTTTTAGTGTGAACTGCGCTGGGCCGCCCAGAATCTCGGCCTTGATGTTTTGGGCGGTCAGACTGTTTTCGGTGAAGTTGAGTATGCCATTGATCTTGCTGAGTTGCGGAAGTCCAATTTCTTTGTCTGCAAAGATGGTGCCGTTGTTAACCGTGTAAACTCCTTTATATTTGGATGCGTCCAGGTCCTGCATCGGAATTTTCAGATCCAGCAGCAGTTTGCCCTGACCAGTGGTTTTGAGTGTGTCGGTGAACCCTTGTGTGACGAGCTTCACCGGGCTTTCATTCACGAACCGTACTCCATCTTCTACCGGCCCAGTTACTTCGCTGCTTATCAACAGCATGGGGGAATCAGCGTCGAGTTGTGGGATAGTAGTTTTGCTTTTGATAATCTGATTGCGGAATATGTATCCTTTGTTTACATTGAGTTCCATGCGTTTGCCTTCAAACAGCATATCTAAGCCCAGGCCTTGAATGTTAGGCCAGCCAATCCCATATTCCAGCTCGACATCACTGATTTTTGCAGTGACGCGGAATAGGCCTAGTTTAGGATCGAGCTGGTTTTGTGCGTTCACATAAGGGAAGTCGCCCAGTTTGCCCTTGATGATGAGCTTGACATCTTCCGCACGGCCGCTCAGGATTGAGGTGTCCAGCCAATGCAGTGTTGGTTTGCCCAAGATGATGGGGTAATAGAATAGCGCATATTTGGCATTGCCTTTGCCAAAGTTGCCTTCCACATCCAGCATACCTTCCTTGATGTTGTCGCCATGCGTGTAGCTGGCGTTCAGCTTGCCAGAAATGTGTGCATTGGCAAGGTTGAATTCGCGGGTGGAAACGATCAACTTATTTCCTTCGTGCCGCCAGGAAATATCGCCTTTGGCCACATCCAGCGGCACTGGCCAACGCAATATGTCTTTCAAATCCAGCACTGCTTGCTTGCTGTCCAGTTTCAAGATGCCGCGATCTTCGTCGGCCTGCATGCTGCCGCTTAGCTTGCTAAATCCCGGGATGGTGCCATTGGCCTTGAGTGACAAATCGCTGAACTGGGTATTGATGTTGTAGCTCAGTGTGCGGGTATCATCGCCTTTCCAGCGTACATTTAGCATGTTCAGCAGGCCGCCAGGTGCCATGTTCTCCAGCTGTGCCAGGTGTTCTGCGGGGAAAGGCGTATAGCTTGCAAATTCGCGCAGCGCTTCCAGCCGGATACTATCTAGCCTAAGCGCAATATCGCTGATGGGTCTGCCGTTAACGAGCGTATGGGTATAGCGCACATCACCTTGCCGGATATTGAGGCCGTTGCTGGTGGTGAGCTGGATGTTTTTGGCTTCAAAAGTCGAGGTGTTTTTGGTCTGCTGCAGGTTAAGCTGGCCCATCAGGCGGTTCAAAGTCAGCAGTTTATTCTGCTGCTTCAGGCGACTGCTGACATCGCGCAAAGCTACGTCTGACTTGATCCTGTCGATGCGGTTCTCATCAAAATGCATATCCAGGTTGGCCGTACCAAAGCCAGATTGCAGGTCAAACGGGTAATCCAGCCATTGTTTCCACACGGACAAATCCGCATCCACCAGTTTGGCGCGGATGTTGCCATGCCAATCACCGGTTTTACTGACGTCATTGCCGTAAAACTGGCCATTGATCTCGACCGGATGCGTGCTGCCGATGGAAGGGACAGCATGCAGCGAGAATTCGTGCTGCCCGGTCAGACGGCTCAACAACGGCCTATCGATGCGGAAATCGAGCTGGTTGAGAGATAGCGGTGGTGCTTTACGGAAATCATCCTGCCAGATGACGCTGGCATTTTTGATATTGATTTGGCCTTGCCGCAGCAGCCAGTTGGCAAGGTCCGGATTACCTTTGCCGCTGAGCGGGATGCCTGCCACAAAGATGTCGCCTGTGGTTTCACGCCGGACAATGAGTTGCGGTGACACAATAGAAAGATTGGCCAATCTGGGCTGCAGGCTGGACAGACTTTTCCAAGAGAGTGTGGCGACGATATGCTCGAGCTCCAGCGCTGGTCGGTTCTGCGCGTCGTAAATGGTGATATTGCTGGTGGCGACAACCGGGTGCAGCTTATCCCAAGTGGCGCGGATGTCGCCGATAGTGATTCTTTGCTGCGCGACATTCGAGATGCGTGCGGCAATCTCGTCTTTGTATTGGTGGATATTCGGAAGCAGATAAAACCGCAACGTCAGATACACTCCTAGCAGCACCACAGCCGCTATAAGGCCAATGACGGAGACATAGCGGAGTATCCAGCGGAACGATTTTATGATCATAACGGACTTTAAAATTTCGGCGTATTTTACTGTATTTCAGCGTTTTCTGCGGGTTTTCGCTAAAATAACGCCTTTTGCGCACAAGCGCTGACACATAGTTTGCAATAAAGACAGGGAAACGCTTGATTCAGTTCAAAGACATCAGTCTTGCCAGAGGCGCCAAACCGCTGATTGAAGATGCATCTTTTCAGCTACATCCCGGACAAAAGGTTGGGCTGACTGGCGCTAACGGCACGGGCAAGTCCAGTTTGTTCGTGCTGCTGCGCGGCGAACTGCATCAGGAGCGGGGCGATCTGGAGATGCCCGCACAATGGGTGATTGCCCATGTGACGCAGGAGACGCCCGCGCTGGGACAGGCAGCGTTAGATTTTACGCTGGATGGTGATGTCGAGCTGCGCCAGGTGCAAATTGCGCTGGCGGAGGCAGAAGCTGCGCACGATGGTGTTCGGGTTGCCGAACTGCACCAGAGGCTGGGTGATATTGACGGCTATGCCGCGCAATCACGCGCAGCCACCTTGCTGGATGGATTGGGTTTTATACAGACTGATTTTTTGCGTCCGGTGAAGGATTTTTCCGGCGGCTGGCGCATGCGGCTGAATCTGGCGCGGGCGCTGATGTGCCGCAGTGATGTGTTGCTGCTCGACGAGCCGACCAACCATCTGGATTTGGACGCGGTAATCTGGCTGGAAGGCTGGCTGCGTGATTATCGCGGTACGCTGCTGCTGATTTCGCACGATCGCGATTTTCTTGATAACGTCGTCGATAACGTGCTGCACATTGAACGCCAGCACATCACGTTCTATCGCGGCGGTTATAGTGATTTCGAGCAGCAGCGCGCCGAGAGACTGGCTTTGCAGCAGGCGATGTTCGAAAAACAGCAGCGCAAGGTGGCGCATCTGCAAAGTTATATTGACCGTTTTCGCGTGCAGGCTACCAAGGCGCGCCAGGCGCAAAGCCGCATCAAGGCGCTGGAGCGTATGGAGCGTGTCGCAGCAGCCCATGTAGATGCTCCCTTCAGCTTCAGCTTCAAGTCACCCAAGGCGCTGCCGGATCCGCTGACTGTGCTGGACAAGGTGAGCGTAGGTTATGCTGAAAAGCCCATTCTGCGCGATATTACGCTTACCATTCGCCCCAATCAGCGCATCGGTTTGCTAGGCAAAAACGGCGCGGGCAAATCCACGCTGATGAAGCTGCTGGCGGCGGAATTGAAGGCGGGGCAGGGTACGCGTACCGATGCCAAGGACTTGAAGATCGGCTATTTTGCACAGCATCAGGTGGAACTACTGCGGCTGAACGAATCACCCTTGCAGCACATGCAACGGCTAGACCAGGTAACGCGCGAGCAAGACCATCTGGATTATCTGGGCGGCTTTGATTTTCGCGGCGATATGGCAAAAAAGCCTTGTGAGAATTTCTCCGGTGGCGAGAAATCACGGCTGGCTTTGGCTATTCTGATTTGGCGGCAGCCCAATTTTTTGCTGCTCGATGAGCCGACCAACCATCTGGATCTGGATATGCGCGATGCCTTGAGTTTTGCATTGCAGGATTTTACCGGCGGCGTCATTATGGTGTCGCACGACAGAGCCATGTTGCGCGCGACTTGTGACAGGTTCTTGATTGTGGCGGACGGCCAGGTGCGTGAATTCGATGGCGACCTGGATGATTACAAGCAATGGCTCATACAACAAAAAGTACAGCAGAAAGACCAACTCAAAACCGATGTCCTGGAAGCAAAGCAGGATGCGCCTCCCAGGGCATCTTCTTATGCACAAAACAAGGCCGACAGACAGGCGCGTATTGCTTTACGGCGCCCGGTGATTAAGGCGATTGAGGCGGCCGAGACGCAGCTTGCCAAGCTGCAGTCGGAAAAAGGCGTGCTGGATGCCCGCGCTGCTGACAATAGCCTATATGAGCCGCAACAGCGTGATGAACTGCAGGCTCTGCTCAAACGGCAAGCGGTGGTAAGCGATGAAATCGAAGCGCTGGAAATGCAATGGCTGGATTTACAATCACAGCTGGAAGCGTTACCGTTGCCGGATTAACTTAAAATATTTAGGGAAAATACATGCAAGAAATGACTTTTTCACAACGTTTGCGCCTGCTGCACGGCACGTGTCTGGCTGAAAACTACAACGACGGACATCAGCCCAGCGCCAATCTGGACGATTACGATGCACTGGATGCAGCGCATTACTTGTCCAGCTTGCTGACGGTCAAGGCGATACAGGCGGCTGAGCGCAACCCGGCACAGGAGCGCGCGGAGAATTTCGACATGTTGAGCGTGTATCACGCCTATGCTTTGCTGGCGTACGCGTTCCTGACCATGCCGCTGGCGCAGGAGGGGATTGATCCGGCGTTTGAAGATGCGCAAGTGGTGATTGCCAAGACGCTATTTGCTGGCGTGAATGATGCCGAGTTGGTGGAAATCATTGACAGTGGATTCAACAAGTTCCGCTTGATCGCCGATGCCGAAAGTGAGCACTGGGGCGAGTTTCGCGAGAATCTGGACAAGGTTGCCGTCAGTTTCGTGATTGCTGGCACCGATGACGACAGCCCGCACGATAAAGCCGAAATCCATCCGATTGCAGGGCAGTTGCTAAGCCAGTTGTGCGAGGCGTTCGAGGCTGCTTGACCGGCTAATTCTTAAAGCGACGCCTAGTTTGGCTTCACGCCGCTGTGTTTGACCCAGATGTCTTGCAAGTCTTGATTAAGCAAAATCGCCCGCAATAACAATAAGGTGTCTTTTTTTCTTGAGAAAGGGTATCTGTTCTTAAGGTAGATTAGCAGCTTTCTGAAACGATTCCGGCTTTCAAAAAGATAGCAATACTCACGCAAACTGCGGGTAGTTTCTTCTGTTGCCGGTTTGAGTACACCCAACTCCTGTTTAAGATGCTGGTATACGCCGACACCAGCCAGGAAACTGGCGGTATATGCTGGTTGAGGCGCTACGGGGGTATCGCCGGCTGTTTTTTTTGCGAGTGCGCCAATGGCGTTGTTGCCATGCTGGCGGTATTTGGCAAGAGATTCGTCAATGAATGCCCGGGTGCCGGTGATGCTGGCAATCAAGGCAAGGTGGAAATCGAACGGCATTTTTGGCTGGATGGGAATCGCCAGGTCGGCAAGGCTGCGGTTAATCATTGCAGACGCGCCTTGTACGGAATTGGCAAACAAGATCCCGTTGATTCCTTTTTTGTTGCCACGCTTTCCAATAAACCTGGCTTTAATCATGCTCAGGTTGGAGTCTACGAGTTCCGCATCTGCGTGTACCAATGCAGGCTTTTTTTCTGCCGTTTCGATTAACTGCAAAAGTTTCAGCGATTTTTCTAGTTTGGTGGGCATCCAGACATCGTCCTGATCGCAAAAAGCGATGTACTCTTCTTTAGAATAAGCCAGCAGCTGGTAAAAATTCCGGTTAAAGCCAAGATTCCCCAGGTTATCCTGTACCAAGGTGATTCTTGGGTCTTCCTCACATAGCGTTTTGGCAAGTGCTACCGTGCCGTCTTTAGAGCCATCGTCGCGGATATGCAGATGCCAATGCGGGTAAGTTTGCTGTTGCAGGGATTCAACCTGGGCGCGAAGGTATCGTTCACCGTTATAGGTGGCCATCACGATGCCGATGATTGGGAATGGGTTGTTTTTCTGTGTTGTCATAGGGTAAGGTTTTAGCGTGAAGCAAGCTCGCTCAGGAATCGGTTGAAGTAATTTAACACGGTTTTTTCTGTGCAGTGTGCTTCGGCAAAACCTAAACCATGATCTGCGAGAGAAGAGGACAGAGCTTTGTCGGACAGCAAGGACTCAATTCTCGCGGCCATGTCTGCAGCATTTCCAGCTTCGCAAAACAGTCCCGTTTTGCCATCTTCAATATAATCATGTACGCCGCGAGAGTTGGTTACAACCATGGGCTTGCCGAAGAACATTCCCGATACGATGGTGACGTGTCCACAAGGTACTTCATTGTCGCGCAAGGGGACAACCATCAGCCGGCTGTGGAGTAAAACGTTATGTGCTTGTTTGAGCGGAATGTCGGTCAGCACGCGGACATTTTCCGGAGGGTCTTAGGAAGCAAAGCACTTGTTAAAGTGTGATAACTTCCTGAAATGGTTAATAAAAATAGATACTACAGTCGCTCTAAAATCACAGAGGCTAAATTCAGGCAACTTGTGCGCTGTTTTGCTC
>Ga0233425_10004961_pt1 | contig 21663 bp, 19 predicted proteins | sample Watercolumn_Towu_2_FD_181712 | JGI IMG/M metagenome (GOLD analysis project Ga0233425, IMG submission 181712) | Freshwater microbial communities from Lake Towuti, South Sulawesi, Indonesia - Watercolumn_Towuti2014_140_MG | ecosystem: Environmental > Aquatic > Freshwater > Lake | place...
GTGCCCGGAAATCGTTGCCACGAAGTTGCTTAGCTTCCACGCGTGGGCCAGGGTGGGGGCCGGCTCATGCCCCGCACGAGAGACGTTCTTCGACGCGCAACCGGGCTCCTGGCTCTGGCCCTGGGTCTGACGCTGGCCCAGCCCGCGACAGCGGCCACGCCGAAGCAGACCGAGAAGGCCGCGAGCCAGAAGTCGGCGAAGCAGAGCGGGAAGTCGAAGCCCAAGGCGCAGAAGGCGGCGAAGGTCGACAAGAAGCGCACCACCGACAAGCGCGGCGCGGCCATCGCCAAGGCTCAGAAGAAGAAGAGCGACGAGGCCGCGGCGGCCGCCAAGGCGAAGAACGCCGAGGCCAGGGCCCTCGCCAAGGCCAAGCCCGCCGAAGAGACCAAGGCCGAGAAGAAGACCTCGGAGAACAAGCCCGCGAACTGGGTGACCGAGAAGCCCGCAGCCGACACCCAGACCCAGAAGAGCGCCGAGGAGCGCGGCATCAACCCCTGCAACACACCCGACAAGGGCTGGGGCGTTTACGACAAGTGGAGCCGAGCGCCGTCGATGGGTCAGATGATCTCGGCCGGCAAGGGCGGCATCGCCGCGAACGGCGGCTTCGACGTGATGTTCCACTTCCACGGCCACGAGCCGGTCCGCAAGGAGTGGACGCAGGTGATGGACGGCGCGGTGCTGGTCGGCATCGACCTCGGCATCGGCTCGGGCCCGTACGCCTCGGCGTTCTCGGCGCCCGACTCGTTCAAGAAGCTGGTCGAGAGCGTCGAGAAGGCGATGGCGGAGAAGACCGGCAAGAAGAACGCCCACGTCCGGCGCGTAGGGCTCTCGGCGTGGAGCGCCGGCTACGGCGCGGTCGGCGAAATCCTGGGGCAGACGTACGGGAAGAAGGTCGTCGACACGGTCATCCTGCTCGACGGCCTGCACAGCGGCTACTCCGGCGACTCGCTCAACGAGGCGCAGCTCTTGCCCTTCGCCGAGTTCGCCAAGGAAGCCGCGGTGCGGCACAAGCTCATGTTCGTCAGCCACTCGTCGATCATCCCGCCGGGCTATGCCTCGACGACCGAGACGGCGAAGTTCCTCATCGAGAGGGTCGGCGGCAAGCCCAAGAAGAGCAACCCGCGCGGCGCCGACCCGATGGGGCTCGACCTGAACACGCGCTTCTCCAAGGGGAGCTTCCACGTGCGCGGCTACAACGGCAACGACAAGATGGATCACTGCGCGCACATCGGACTGCTCCGCGACGTGCTGAAGGTCCACGTCAAGCGCCGCTGGGACTCGCCGAAGGGTCACGCCAAGAACTGACGGGCGGCCGGCGATGACGGTCGTCGAGTCGCTGGCGGACTGGGTGTGCGCCGTCCGTTGGGACGACGTGCCGGAGCGCGTGCGCGAGCTGACGCGCGCCCAGGTCGCGAGCGTGGTCGCCGCGACTCACGCCGGCAGCCACAGCGCGGAGGCAGGAGCGGTGCTCGCGGCGGTCCGGAGCTGGCGCGCGGGCGGCCAGGTCAGCGCGCTGCCGAGCGGGGAGCGCTTCTCGGCGCACGACGCCGTGCTGGTGAGCTCCTCCTACTCGATGGCGCTCGACTACGACGACTACCTCTACATGGGGCACACCGGGCACTCGGCGGTGCTCGCGGCCCTGTGTCTCGGCGAGCTCGAGGGCCACGCGTCCAAAGACGTGCTCACCGCCATGGTCGCGGCCAACGAGATCGGCGGTCGTGTAGGGGCGAGCGCCGTGCTCGGGCCGCAGAACGGCCAGGCGTGGAGCTTCATCCACGCCGTGGAGGGGGCCGTCGCCGCCGCGAAGCTCTGGCGCCTCTCGCCCGCCCAGACCGCCCATGCCCTCGCCATCGCGCTCTACCAGCCGACCTTCACGCTCTGGCCCGGCTTCATGGGGCCGGGGAGCAAGGTCCTGACCGCGGCCCACCCGACCGTGGTCGGGATGCAGGCCGCGGCATTCGCGCGGGAAGGCATGAGTGGCGCGCGCGAGATCTTCGAGCACCCGCGCAAGGGTTTTTGGGCTTCTTTCAGCTGGGCGCCGCTGCCGAAGATGCTCTCGGGGCTCGGGGAAGCGTGGGTGAGCGACACGCTGGCGTTCAAGCGCTACCCGGGCTGCGCCTACGTCGACACCACGCTCGACGCGCTCTTCATGGTGCTCGCCGAGTTTCGGGAGAAGAACGCGCGCGCGCTCGAGGCCTCGGACGTGAAGCGCGTCGCCGTCGACGCCAGCCTGCTCAGCGTGGAGATGGACAACCTGTCGAGCGAGCACGTGCGACCAGGCGCGCCGCTGTCGCCGGTGAACGTGAACTTCTCGATCCCGTTCAACGTCGGGATCGCCATCGCGGCGGGCGCGCACGACGGGCGGACGCTGAGCCAGACGTTCCTCGACGCGCACGACGGAGTCATCCGCGAGCTGGCCGCGAAGACGGAGCTCCGGCACGACTGGGAGATGAGCCTCGCCGTGGTGCGCGCCTTCGACGGCGCTCTCGGTGGAGGCGGCGCGCTCGGGCAGATCCGACCTGCCCAGGCGCTCTCGGTGCTCGCCGGCTATCGACGCCAGCTCGGCGGGAGGAAGCGCACCGGCGTGCGCTTGCCGGCCCTGCTCGGGGAGTGGGACATGCTGGCGCGGATGGCCGGCGCCGCACGCCGCCGCCGAGCGGGCTCGGGCCCGCGGGATTTCACACGCTTTCGCATGACCTTCCCCGCGCGGGTCGAGCTGGAGACGCACGACGGGCAACACTACCAGGCACGGCAGGACATCCCCTTCGGAGCCCCGGGCCAGCCTGGGCGCGTCGAGGCGGCGTTCGAGAAGCTGGCGCGCGAGGTACACTTGCCCGGGGAGCGTGGCGCAGCTCTCGCGCGGGCACTGCGGCACTTCGAGAGCTCGCCAGTGGCGGACACCGTGCGTCTCGCCTGTTCGGCGTGACCTCGCCTAAGCTCGCGTCGGCATGTCGGACCACCCCCCTCCTTCTCTGCGCAAGGTCGCACCGACAGCGGCGCTTTTCCTCAAGCGCAACCCGCCGGTGGGCGCTCGCCCCGGCGCCCTCGCGATCCCGAAGGATTCACCGAAGCCGCGCATCCGCGCCATGGCCTTCGACCCCGACCACCTTCACGAAGGCGAGGTCGATCGGGTCTCCGAGCTGCGCGATCTGTTGAATTCCCACGCCGTCACCTGGGTCGACGTGCAGGGGCTGGGCGACGAGAAGGTGCTGCGCCAGGTCGCGGATCTGTTCACGCTCCACCCTCTGGCGCTGGCCGACGTGGTGAACGTGCCGCAGCGCCCCAAGACCGAGAGCTACGAGGGCCAGCAGCTCTTCATCTGCGGCATGCTGCGACTCGACGAGCACGGCGACCTGCACAGCGATCAGGTCAGCGTGTTCATCGGCAAGGGCTACCTCATCACGTTTCAAGAGGAGCACGGCGACCTGTTCGACCCGGTGCGAGCGCGCTTGCGGGACAACATCGGCCAGTTGCGCGGCTCGGGCGCCGACTACCTCGCGTACTCCATCATCGACACCATCGTGGACGGCTACTACCCGATCCTGGAGGCCTTCGCCGACGAGCTCGAGGTCCTGGAGGAGCGGGTGATGCGGCGCCCGCGCCCCGAGCTCTTGGTGCGCGTCCACGAGGTCAAGCGCACGCTGCTCCTGGTCCGGCGCGCGGTCTGGCCGCTGCGCGACGCGCTCTCCTCGTTGATCCGCGATCCCGTGCCGATGGTCACGGACTCTGCGCGCATGTACCTGCGTGACACCTATGACCATTGCATCCAGGTCTCGGAAATGGCGGAGAGCTACCGCGAGCTCGTGAGCGAGCTCACCAACACGTACATGTCCGTGATCTCGAACCGCACCAACGACGTGATGCGCTTGCTGACGGTCGTCACCACGATCTTCATCCCGCTCACCTTCGTCGTGGGTGTCTACGGCATGAATTTCCAGTACATGCCCGAGCTCAAGTGGCGCAGCGGCTACTTCATCATCCTGGGCGTGATGGGCGTGATGGGCTTCGGCATGCTGATTTACTTCCGGGTGCGCGGCTGGCTCGGCGACCCGGACGACCCCATGAAGCGGGACGAGCAGCGCAGGCGTTAGGCGTCATTTCGCCCAGTTCTCGACGGCCAGGCCGGGGACTCGGTGGACGCGGTGCACGAGAAAGGACTTGAACCTTCACTCCCTCTCGGGAACCGGAACCTAAATCCGGCGCGTCTGCCAATTCCGCCACTCGTGCGTTCGGCCGAAGCCTAGTTCAAATCATGGCTTGCCGGTACCCGGCGGGTTCGTAGCGCACCACTGCACGTGGGCCGGGTTCGGGGCTGCGCTCGGCGCGCCGCTCGGCGGCGTCAGGAAGGGCGGGTTCGCGAAGTCGAACAGGTCCAGCATCGGCCAGGCGTTGGCGTCGCGCGCGGTGAGCGCCGGCAGGTCGAAGCGGTTCTCGATGAAGCGCGTGACGCTGGTCAGATCCGTGACGAAGTGGCTCACGTAACCCGCCTTCACGTGAGGGCCTGCGACCAAGATGGGCACGCGGAAACCGAGGCGACCGTAGCCGTGCGTCGCGGGCAGGTAGTTGTCCGGCTCGCACGCCTGCGGAGGCGGCACGTGGTCGTAGTAGCCGCCGTGCTCGTCGTAGATCAGGAAGAAGACCGTCTTCTTCCAGACCGTGGGGTTCGAGGTCAGCGTCGCGTACACGTCGGCGACCAGCTTCTGCCCGAGCTGTGGGTTGGTCGGCGGGTGCTCGTCGTTCTGGTACGGCCCCTGGAAGGCCGGGTCGAGCAGCACCAGGTTCGGGAGCTGATCGTTGGCCACGTCGGTGGCGAACTCGGACATCTTCGCGCCCAGGTTCTCCGCGGTCATCCCGAACAGGGTCGCGAACGAGAGCAGGCCGTCGCGGTAGATCTTCCACGTGCGCCCCGCGTTCTTCATCAAATCCGTGATTCGCGGCGCTTGCTTGTAGATGGGGTCTGCGACCGGGTCGACGGTCTCCGTCTTGGTGTTGCCCCAGGCCGTGCCGGCGTAGAAGAAGAATCGGTTGGGCCAGGTAGGGCCGAGCGTCGAGCAGAAGAAGCGATCGCTGATCGAGAACGTCTTCGCCATCCAGTAGTAGAACGGGAAGTCGTTCTGGTCGTGGTAGCCCATCGCCCGCGCGCCACCGGGGTTGTTCGTCTTCACGAAACCGTCGAGCTTGCCCTGATTCCACTGCTCGTGGACGGGCTCCCAGTCGTGGTTCACGTCGTCGATGCAGAAGCGAGTCTCGTGGAAGCGCGTGATCTTCTCGTTGTTCGTCGGGTCGACGTTGAAATCCTGGTCCGTGGCCACGTCCACGTCGGTCACGCCGTAGGCGGGTAGCTTCGAGAAGTAGTGGTCGAAGCTCCGGTTCTCCATCATCAGCACCACGACGTGCTGGAACGGCAGCGCATCGCCGTGGGGCACACCCGGGCCCACCGTCTCGGTGGTGAGCGCGCCCTTGTCGTACTTGCACTGGAGTCGGTCCAGCGCATGCAGGTCGTAGGCCGGCGGCGTCGCGCCTCCGGACCCACCTGCGCCGCCTGCGCCACCTGCACCACCCGACGCGCCCGCACCGCCCGCGCCGGAGCTCCCGCCGGTCGCGCCGCCGCCGGGGCTCCCGCCGGCTCCGCCACCACCCGCGCCGCCCGCGCCGCCGCCGCCCAGCGCGCCGCTTCCGGCCGCACCCCCGCTCGAGCCGCCGCTGTCGTCATCGCCGCACGCCACGAGCGCGGCCGCGAGGGACGACGCGCCGCAAAACACCCAGACCAGCGTCCGCATCGGCGCCAGTATCGCACGACTACTCGGCTCGGCGCGCCTCGCGGCTGCAGCGCCGTGGCCAGCTCGGCTCCGCTGTCAGAGCACCAGGGGCGTACGACCCGAGAGCACCACGTCCCACCAGCGGAAGGTCTGCGCGAGCACGTGGTCGAGCTGCCAGGTGCCGCTGTCGATGGGGTCGCCCTGCTTTCGATGCGCGGGGCGCATGTTCTGATTCGGCAGGCAGAAGGCGGCCAGGGACGAGCTCTGGAGCAGGTGCAGCACGCCGTCGGACCAGCCGGTGCCCGCGTAAGCGATGACGGCAGGGATGCGCAGCGCCTTCAGATCCTCGAGGGCGTAGGGGATCTTCTCGTCGGTCGTGCCCGACGAGTCCTGGTACTTGCACTCGAGCGCGAGGGCCTCACCGCTCGCCGGGAGGACCAGCAAGAGGTCCACCCGCCGCTGCTTGCCGATGATGCTGGTGCCGAGGCTCACCTCCTCGTAGAGGTGGATGCCGCGCCCCGCGTACGCGGCGAGCAGGTAGCGCGCGACGAGCCTTCGGTACTGGTTGCCGGTCATCGCCGCACGGCATCGTACATGCAGTCGTCGCGCCGGGCACCCGCTTCCGCGAGGCGCTGCTCGGCCGTGCGGACGGCCTCGGCGCACACGTCCGTGCCGAGAAAGTGCCGGCCGAGGCGGGCGGCCGCGACGCCCACCGAGCCGGACCCGGCGAAGGGATCGACGACCAGCTCGCCGGGCTCGCTGCTCTGACGGATCAGGGTCTCCGAGACCGCGGCGGGCTTCTCCGCCGGGTACCCGCCGCGGATGCGCGCGCAGCGGATGACGTCGGCGATGGAGAGGTCGGCGAGCCTCCGCTTGCCCTTCTCGAAGAACAGGATGAGCTCGTGCCGCGACCGGTAGTGGTAGCCCATGCCGAGCAGCTCCTTGTCCCAGACGAGCGCCTTCCAGAACTTGAAGCCGACCCGTTCGGCGATGGGCTTCACGACGAACATCGTCTCCTGATCGCAGAACAGGTAGAGGTGGCTGTTCATGCGGAGCACGCGGTGAAGCTCGGAGAGCAAGGCAGGGAAGCGGGCATTCGGGAAAATGCGGAACCAGTCGTTGCTGCTCGCCTTGCTCCGCTTGAGACGCGTGGTCGTCCCGACGGCGCGGTGCTTCTCGAGCGACTCGTAGGCCGGGTCCGTCACCACCAGGTCGACGCTGGTGTCCGCGAGCCCCTGGAGCCAGGACACGGCGTCTTCGCCGAAGAGGCCGTAGGTCGGCAGCTCGCGGGCCGGCCGCACCACCTCGGCCCCGAGCGGGGTCAGGCGAAAGGCGCGGTCGTCCAAGCCGCGGTCGGACATGCCCACTCCCTATCACTGGGCGGGTGTGCAGTCGCCATTCTCGGTGCCCCGACTGGGAAGTTGTTCGTCCCACCTCCCGGCGGGCCGCCGCGCGCTGCCTGTCTGGGCGGCGTTTCGTTACAGTATTCCTGCGGCTTTTTGCCCTGAAGGCCCAGCCGCGTATGCTGAGACCTCCGCTGAGTCCATGAGCCAAAAGAACCCCCCCGAGCGCCCGAGCGATGCGCCGCCCGACAGCGACTGGGGGGAGGACACGTTCACGGAGACGAGCCCCCTGGCGAAGCGCTGGGCGCGCGTGGTCAGCCAGGCGTCCGAGCCGCCACTCGTTCCCGCGATGCCCACGCCGCTCGAGCCGGGCGGCCACGTCGGCCGCTACGAGCTCGTCACTCAGATCGCGAAGGGCGGAATGGCGGCGGTGTGGCTGGCGGCTCGCCCGCGCCGCAGCGGGGAGCGCGAGGTCGTGGCGCTGAAGACGCTCCTGCCGAACCTGTCCGCGGACCTGTCGTTCGTCCACATGTTTCTGGACGAGGCCCGCCTGCTCTCGGAGATCCGTCACCCCAACGTGGTCGCGATTCGCGACGTCGGCATGCACGGCGACATCCCGTTCGTCGCGCTCGAGTGGGTCGAGGGCGATTCACTGTCCGCGTTGTTGCGCACGCTCAGCGCGAAGGGGAAGGAGGTGCCGCTGTCCATCGCGCTGCGCATCGTGGGCGAGGCCTGCCTGGGCCTGCACAACGCCCACGAGCTTCGCGACAAGAAAGGCGCGCTCATCAACCTGGTGCACCGCGACGTCAGCCCCGCGAACATCATGTTGAGCTCGTCCGGCGACGTGAAGCTCATCGACTTCGGCGTCGCGAAGGCGTCGGAGCGCTTGGCCGAGCAGACGCGGACCGGCGTGCTCAAGGGCAAGGTCAGCTACATGGCGCCGGAGCAGGTTCTGCGCCTCGCGCCCGACCGGCGCACCGACGTGTGGGCTGCGGGGGTGGTGCTCTACCGGCTGATTTCGGCTCGATTGCCCTACGAGGGCGACATCGCGACCATCGTCCGCCAGATCAAGTTCGGCGAGCCCCTGCCGCCTCTGCCGGCCAGCACCCCGCGCGCCGTCGCGGAGATCGTGCACCGCGCCATGTCGCGCGAGCCCGGCGACCGCTACCAGACTGCGGCCGACATGCGGCGTGCCATCCAGTACGCCTACGCCGAGGTCTGCTCGCCGGTGCCGAAGGACCAGTTCGCGGCCTTCGTGAACTCGAACCTGGGGAGCGTGATCCAGGAGCGCCGCGCGGCCTTGGCCAAGGCCCTCGGTCGCCCGGTGGGCTAGGCACTCACCAGTCCTGATCTTCTTCGGCGCTGCCGGGCGCGGTGACCTTGCGCGCCGGACCGGGGTTCCCGACCTTGCACAGCTTGTCGCCGGTCACGAGCGGCTTGCCGTAGGGCACGCCCTTGCCAGCCGGGCGCACGTACACCTGCCCGTCGCCCACCGGCTTCGGGATGATGGCTCCGCTCGTCAGTGGGCGGCCGGTGCGCGCGTTCTCCACGGTCACGATGACGTCGTCCCCGGAGAGTCGATACCCCCAGTAGGACGCGCCGATGTGCTCCGGCTTCGCACCGGCGCACGCCACGCCCGACGAGCTCACGCCGATCACCAGCTGCGTCTCGGGGTCGATGGTGGGCGCCGGCCCTTGCCACTTGAAGGCTGCGTCGCTCGGGGCGCCGAGCGCGACGGCCAGGCAACTGCACACCGGGGTCTTCTTGTCGGGCGCGAGCTCCATGTCGTGGCGAGCGCCGAGCAGCGCGTACTCGGAGGCGAGCTGGTCGGCCTGGGGTTGGCCCTGGACCGGCGGCTCGTCCTCGAACTCCTCGCCGCTCTTCTTCTTTCCGGTGTTGAGGTTGGCGTTCGCGCTGGCCGAAACCCGGCAACCCGTGATGGCCAGCGTCAGCGCCGAGACCGCGATCAGCAGTGTCCGCACGGCGAAAGCGTGGCACCTCTCTCGCGGCGGGGGCAACTCTTGGGTACCCTCGGCGGGCATGGACGTCGACGCCCTGCGCGCGAAGCTGGCGGAATCCCCGGCGCTTCTGCCAGAGGGGCGGGTGCGAGCGGTGACGGGGCTGTCCGTCCGGCTTTCCCTGCCCGGGGCCAGGGTCGGGGACATCGTGGTGCTCCGGCGCCGCGGTCAGGCGCTCTCGGCCGAGATCGTCGGCTTCGATCAAGGAGAGGCCGTGGCCATCCCGCTCGGCGAGCTGACGGGGGTGGGCGTGGACGATCCCGTCGAGTCCACCGGCGCGCCGCTCGAGGTGGCCACGGGCTCCGCGCTCCTCGGCCGCGTGCTCGATGGCCTCGGCCGTCCCGCCGACGGGCTGCCGTTGCCGGAGGGGCTGCTGCGCGTGCCGGTGGATCGTGCTCCACCTGCGGCGCTCGGCCGGCGCCCGGTGAGCGAGCCGCTGGCCACGGGCGTGCGTGTCATCGACGGCCTGCTCACACTGGGCGTGGGGCAGCGCGTGGGTCTGTTCGCAGGGTCCGGCGTCGGCAAGAGCACGCTGCTCGGCGCCATCGCGCGCGGCACCAGCGCGGATCTCGTCGTCGTCGCGCTGGTCGGCGAGCGCGGGCGCGAGGTCGGTGACTTCCTCCAGCACGCGCTGGGTGAAGCCGGTCGCAAGCGCTCCGTCGTGGTCGTCGCGACCAGCGACGCCCCGGCGCTCGAGCGGCTCAAGGCCGTGCAAGTCGCGACAGCCATCGCCGAGAGCTTCCGCGACGCGGGCAAGAGCGTGCTGTTGCTGGTCGACTCGGTGACGCGCGTCGCGCGCGCGCAGCGCGAGGTCGGGCTCGCGGCTGGTGAGCCACCCGCGCGCCGTGGTTATCCGCCCAGCGTGTTCGCGCTCCTGCCTCGCCTGCTCGAGCGCAGCGGCCAGGGGGAGCGCGGCGCCATCACGGCCATCTACACGGTGCTGGTCGAAGGGGGCGACATGGACGAGCCCATCGCCGACGAAGTGCGCGGCATTCTCGACGGCCACATCGTGATGGATCGGCGCATCGCCGCTCGCGGCCACTACCCAGCCATCGACGTGCCGGGCTCGCTGTCGCGTGTGATGGACGCGATCGCGAAGGCCGGCCACCTCCAGGCGGCGCGGAAGCTCAGAGCGCTGATCGCCACGTACGAGGAGAAACGCGACCTCATCACGCTGGGAGCCTACGCGAAGGGCAGCGATCCACGGGTGGACCGGGCCATCGCCGCTCTGCCCGAGCTCGAGCGCTTCCTCTGCCAAGGCGCGGATCCTTCGGGCTGGGAAGTCACGCTCTCCGAGCTCGAGCGCCTGGCTCTGAAGCTCGGCTGATCAGCCCGTCTTCGCCGCGCCGTCGGCCGTGCCGCCGAGCTCCTCTTCGAGCTCCTCGAGCAGCTTCTTCGCACGCCGGCTGAGCTTCTTCGGCACTGCGACCTCGGTGACCACGTGGAGGTTGCCGCGCCCGCGCCCGTCGAGGCGAGGCATGCCCTTGCCGCGGATGCTGATCACCGTGCCGGGCTGCGTGCCCGCAGGGACCTCCGCGCTCACGCTGGTACCGTCGGGAAGCTCCAGCGTGAGCTCGCTGCCGAGCGCGGCCTCCGGGAACGAGATCTGGCGACGCGCCACCAGGTCGTGGCCGTCGCGCTGGAAGCCCTCGTCTTCTTCGAGCATCACGTCGACGTAGAGATCGCCGGGGACGCCACCCGCAGGCCCCGGCATGCCCTGGCCGGGCACGCGCAGCGTCTGCCCGCTGTCGATGCCCGCGGGGAAGGTGACCAGCACCTTGCGCTTCTTCTCGACGTAGCGCGTACCCGAGCAGTCCTGGCACGGCTTCGCGATGTGCTCCCCCGTGCCGCGACAGTGCGGGCACGTGGTGCTGAACATGATGAACCCGCGCTGGGTCGTGACCTGCCCGTTGCCCCCGCACTGCGGGCAGCGCTCGGGGCGACTGCCCTCGGCCGCGCCCGTGCCGGAGCAGGTGTCGCAGGGCGCGCTGCCTCGGATGCCGACCTCGTGCTTCGTGCCCAGAAAGGCGTCCTTCAGGCTGATGTGCGCCTCGACCCGGACGTCCTGACCCCGCTCGGGCCCCCGCTGCCGGCGCCGTGGGCCCCCGAACCCGCCGAACCCGCCGAAGAAGTCGCTGAAGAGGTCCTGGAACTGGCTCAGGATGTCGCCCATCCCGGCGTGCTGGAAGTCGAAGCCCCCGCTCACCCCAGCGTGACCAAAGCGGTCGTACTGGGCGCGCTTCTGCTCGTCCGACAGGACGCTGTAGGCCTCGGTAGCCTCCTTGAAGCGGGCCTCGGCGCTCGAGTCCCCAGGGTTCCGGTCAGGGTGGTACTTGAGCGCGGCCTTCCGGTAGGCCTTGCGGATCTCGTCCGCACTGGCCTGCTTCGAGACCTCGAGGACCTCGTAGAAGTCGCGCTTTTCGCTCATGCAGCCGGGGCTCTCGTCGAGGTGGCGCCGAACTCAGACCATAAGGTCCGAACCCATACTGTCAACGCGGGGCAACGCCTCACGAGGGCTGGCCTTTCCGTGCCTGAGCCTCCAAGGCCAGGCGCTGCTGCAGCGCGGCGCGCGCCCGTTCGAGCTGCCGGTCCGCCTCGGAGCTCCCGGGGGAAGCCGCCGCGAGCAGGCTCCAGCGGGCAGCCTCCAGGTCCGCCTCACTGACCGCGTTTCGCTGGGCGAGCTCGGTCAGGCTCTCGAGCAGCTCCCGGCCCAGGCGCTCGACCTGGCGGAGGTCTCGCTCCAGCCGCTGGACCTCCGCCCCGCGGGCCTTGAGCTGGGCCTCCAGGTCCCCGATCTCGTCGCCCTCGGTCTCCGCATCGACCGCGGTGAGGGCGCTGATGCGCTGGTCTTGATGCTCGATGCGCTCGCGGAGCTCGCGGTTCGTCGCCGTCTCTCGGCCGAGCTCCTCGCGCAGCAGAGCCACCTGGGCCTCGAGCGCGCGCAGCGGCTCACCGGCCGCCTCGCGCTCCCGGGCGGCCTGCTCGCGCAAGGCCTCGAGCTCGGCCTCGGCCTCGTCAGCCCGGGCGTCCGCTACCGCCGCACGCGACTCGACCTCCGCGACCCAGCGCTCGCGCTTGGCCAGCTCCGCGCGCAGGCTCACCATCTCGTCGGCATTGGCGTCGCGCGTGCGCGCGGTGCGAAGCTGACCTTGGAGGTCGCTGACCTGCGCCTCCAGATCGGCCATGCGCTCGCGGCTGCGTCGCTCGGCCTCGCGCGCCGAACCGAGCTCGACGTCGCTCTCCACGCTGCGCGGTCGCGTACCCAGGATGTCGAGCGGGAGTTGCACGATCTGGAACTCGTCGAGCCTGAGCGGCACCGCGCTCGCGAAGGCGATGAACCACTCGGGCTCCTCTGCCCCGCCGGGCACGAAGGCCGTGTCCAGCGACGGCTCGGGTGCGTCCTGGGCAGCGAAGTCCACGACCGCGAACCCGACGAACGGCGTCTGCCCGAGCATGCGGACGTGTTGGAACTCGGACGCCACCGCGTCGTAGAGCTGGTAGTAATCGAGTGCCGAGTCGAAGCTCGGGCCGCCCGGCAAGAGGCGCCGCCTCACGTCGGGGTTCGGGGCGGCCACCAGCGCCACGCCGCGCGGCGAGAGCGCGCGGCGCAGGCGCTTCAACACCGAGTGCGCCGGCCCGGTGAGGGTCAGGTCCTCGACCAGCCCGACGTCGAAGGCGCCCTCCCTGAGCGCGAGGCCCATGTCCGAGAGCGCGGCGATGGCGATGTTGCGCGAGCTGTTCCTGAGCGTGCTCTCGGCGACGCGGGCGGTGTCCGGGTCGTAGACGTGCACGAGTCGCGCGCCGCGCTCCAGCAGCTGCTCCGCGAGCCCGGACGACGAGTCACCGAACACGATGACGCGACGGCCCTCGAGCACGGGCTCGGCGTAGGCGGCCAGGGCGACGCTGGCGCGGGCGGAGTGCCGTTCGAGCATGGGGGCGGCAAGCTAGGGCAAAACCCGCCCCGATGGAACCTGGAGCGTCAGGGCTGCCGGCACACGGCGGGAACCCGGCACGGGCTGCCGCAGTTCACGGCCAGGGCCAGGCGATCGGGCTGCGTGGTGCCGAGGCCGGTGCCGGCGAGGCACAAGAGCACGGCGTCGTCCACGCCGATGTTGGCCGAAGGCTCACGGCACAAGCCGTTGATGCAGGTGCCGTGCGAGAGGCCGTGCATCGGTGGACACTCGACGTCCGCGTCGCAGGTCAGCGCACGGCAGTCGGTGGTCGCGTCGGGCTTCTTCGCTTCGTTCACGTCGCACAGCGCCACCAGGTTGCCGGTGGTGTGGATCACCAGGGCCTTCTTGTCCGGCGCGAGCTCGCCCTTGATCAGGGTGAGCTCGCACTTCCCGTCACGATCGCAGCTCGCCTTGACGTGGCGCGATTCGGTGTCGCGGAGCGTGCGCTCGCTCACGCGTCGACAGCCCGGTAGGAGCACGACGATCAAGGCGAGGACGAGCCGCCAGCGCATCGACGGATCATACACCGCCGCCCAGCGGCGCCGAACCTGGTAAGACTCGGGGGCCATGCCCGTGATCGAGAGGACGCTGGTCGTGGACGGCATCACCCCGGTGGGCGCCTACGCGGCGCTGCGTCGCGACGCGGGCCGGGGCGCCTTCCTGCTCGAGAGCGTCGTGCCCGGCGAGCGCTGGGGGCGCTACTCCATCCTCGGCGTGCGGCCGGAGCGCGAGATCGTGGTCGAGCCGGGTGAGGACCCGTTCGCGCGCCTCGCGCAACTCTTGCCGGGCTCGGCGACGGCGGGCGGAAGCATCGCGGAACGACTCGCGGCCTCGCACTTCGGCGCCGTGACCTACGACGCCGTGCACTCGGCGTTCAAGGTCGCGCCCTGGCCGAGCGTGACCGCCCCGGTGGCGCGCCTGGTCGGCTCGCCCACCGTGGTGGTCTTCGACAACCTGACTCACACGGCGACCGTCGCGTCGACGCGCGCCGAAGAGGTCGAGCGTGTCGCGGCGGTGCTCGCGCGAGCCCCCGCCCTGGCTCCGCTCGAGGCCCCGGACCCGGCGCGCGTTCCGGCCGACGTCGAGGTCGACACCAGCGACGCGGACTACGGACGGGCCGTCACGCGCGTGAAGGAGCACATCCTGGCCGGCGACACCTTCCAGGTCGTGGCCGCGCGGACCTTCTCGGTCCCCGCCGCTGGCGCCGACGCCTTCGACGTCTACCGCGCGCTACGCGTGCTCTCTCCGGCGCCGTACATGTACCTGTTCGAGCTGCCCGCCCGCGACGGAGCGCCCGCGGTTCACCTCGCCGGCGCGAGCCCGGAGACCTTGGTGCGCGTCGAGGGCAGCACCGTGACGGTGCGCCCCATCGCCGGGACCCGGCGCCGCGGCAGGACGCCCGCGGAGGATGCCCTCCTCGCCGAAGAGATGCTGTCGGACCCGAAAGAGCTGGCGGAGCACGTCATGCTCATCGATCTCGCTCGCAACGACGTGGGTCGCGTGAGCCGAGCTGGCAGCGTTCGTCTGGAGAAGCGCATGGCGGTCGAGCGCTTCAGCCACGTCATGCACATCGTGAGTGAGGTCTCGGGTGAGCTTCGGGACGGGATCGGTCCTTGGGACGTGCTGCGCGCCACATTCCCGGCCGGAACCCTGTCTGGCGCCCCCAAAGTGCGTGCCATGCAAATCATTCGCGAGCTCGAGCCGAGACCCCGCGGCGTGTACGGCGGGGCCGTCGGCTACGTCAGCGCGGGCCGCGACCTCGACTTCGCCATCGCCATCCGCACGGTCGTGCTGCGCGAAGGGCGCTTCGAGGTCAGCGCGGGCGCGGGTATCGTGGCGGACAGCGTGCCCGAGCTGGAGGCGAAGGAGACCCGGAACAAGGCCCGGGCTGCGCTCGCCGCGGTCGAGGCGGCTCGACGTTCCCGCGCCGGTGGCTAGGTTCCCGCAGTGGTCGAGTGGCTGAAGCACGTCCTGCCGGGCTGGACCCACCCGTTCCTCGACTGGCTGATCACGCCGCAGGCGATCACCGCGGTGACGCTGGTTTCGGTCGTGCTGTTCGTGGCCAGCGTCGTGGCGCTGCCGTGGTTCGTGGCACGCCTGCCTCGCGACTACTTCATGCACCACGATCACGAAGAGCCCATCAGCGTGATCGGGAACCCGGGCTGGCGGCGCGCGGCCCGCGTCGCGAAGAACCTGCTCGGCGCGCTGCTGCTCTTCGCCGGCCTCGCGATGCTGGTGCTGCCCGGGCAGGGTCTCCTGACCATCATCGTGTCCCTGGTGCTGCTCGAGTTTCCGGGGAAGCGGGCCCTCGAGCGCAAGCTCGTCTCCCGCCCGCAGGTGCTGCGCGCCCTGAACGCGATCCGCCGCAAGGCCGGCGTGGAGCCGCTCGTTTTGGATTAGACTCCGCGCCGCATGCACGACGAGAACGCGTTCGGCCTGCTTCTCACCTGGGTCGACCTCGAGCAGCAGGAGTACGCGCTCGAGCCCGCGGAGTTTGCGCAGCGCTTCCGCGAGTTCCGCGACGCTTGGCGCGAGGCGCTCGGGATATTCGCGCTCGGTCAGGACGTCCGTGCCCTCGATCTGGGCCACGCGCTCTACCTGGAGGTGGGCGACGGCGACCAGACGGAGGATCCCATCGCTTGGCTGAAGCTCGTACGCGCTCGGCTCGGGGAGAGGGGCTTCCCGACGGTGGGCGTCCTGACCTACGGCGGGCGTTGGCTCGATGACGACGGGCTGAGCGAGCTGCCGGAGATGAACGGCGTGTTCGTGGCCGTCGCGTCGTGCCCGAGCGAGCCGCTGCGCCGCGCGCTCTGGGCTGCCACCGCCGCGCACCACGACCAGGCCGACGCGCCCGGCGGCTGGGGCGCAGGGCTCTACGTCGACACCGAAGCCGTCGAGGCGCTCGGCAAGAAGTTCAAGAACGAGCCCACACCGCTGACGAGCGCGGGCGCGACGTTCTACCGGCTCGGGGCCTAGCTAGACCTAACCCGCGTCACCGCTCGAGCCGCCGAAGCCGCCGCCGCCCGTGTTGCCGCTGCCGCCGGAGCCGCCGCCGCCCGTGTTGCTGCTGCCGCCGGTGTTGCCGCCCCCGCTGCCCGCGCTGCCGCCGCCGCTGCCGCCGCCGCCGCCGCTGCCGCCGGTCGCGCTCGATGACGCGTAACAGCCGTTCGCGCACACGTGGAGCGCGCCGTCGATGAATACCTGTGCTCCCGGCTCGCACTCGTTGCAGCCGCAGGCGTTCGCGCAGGCCTTGCCGCAGACGGGCGCGGGGCCCTTGCCGCCGCACGGCGTCGTGGGAGGCCCCTTCTGGTCCTCCGCGCTGCAGCCTGTGAAGCCGAAGAACGCGAGCCCGCCGATCCACAAGCTCCGAAGCAGCCAACGCGTCATGCGCGAACTCTACGGCAGAACGCGGGGGAGCGCGAGAGCCTGCTCACTGGCACGCCGTGTCCGTCGGGTCGCAACGCATGATGGCCAGCATGTACTGGCCCGACAGCGTCTTCCCCGAAGACACGAAGCTGTCCACCACGAAGGTGTGCGTGCCCGCCGCAAGGGTCTTCTCGATCATGCGGTCGTGCCGAGCCTTGCAGGCCGCGCCCGTCTTGCCGCCCGTGAGCAGATGCAGGTCCACGTCCACGCCGTCGCGATCGAAGAGCATGGCGCGGATCGGCGTGGCTTGGGTCAAGACCAGCGTGAAGTACTGCTCGGGACCCGACTCGTCGGCGCTCGAACCGCAACCCGAGTACACGTCGATGAGGTCGCTCGGCGCGCCCGTCGTGCTGGCGTGGTGGGTGAAGGGGAGCGCGCCCACCACGAACGGATCGGCGGCGGTGCCGGCGCCGCTCGCCGGGGGCACGGTGGCGTCGGGGGCCGGCGCCTGGTCGAGCACGACGCGCTTGACCACGTCGAGCTGCTCCATGCTGCGGAGGTTTCGCACGTTGTAGTTGAAGTCGAGGGCCGCGCTGGTGAAGACGCAGGGCTGGCTCGAGCCCGAGACGTAGACGTTGCCGTGCAGGTTGTCGCTCGCCAGACCCTGCTTCGGCAGCCCCTTCGTGGCCTGGTAGACGCTCAAGTACGGCAGCTGCCGTCCCTCGGCGATGCCTCGCGTCACGATGTCGTAGACCTCGGCCCAGAGCGCGGCGCTCGCGCCGTCACCGCGCGGGAGCAGGCCCGCGACGATCGGCACCACGCCGGCTGCTTCGAGCTCGTCGAGCAGCTTCGCCATGTTCTCGTGGAACGGCCAGAGCGCGCTCGCGAAGGTCACGCCCATCTGCATGTCGTTGGTCCCGTAGCTCACCAGCGCGAAGCGCGCGTTCAGCGCGGTGAGCTCTTGATCCAACGGCGAAGGGCTGCCCGTGATGGCCCAGCTCGCCGTCTTGCCCACCACGGCGGCGAGGGAGGCCCGGTCGAAGGGCGTGCTGCTCGCGGCGCTGCCCTTCCTGAAGTGCTGGATGCTCGGCAAGAGCGCGTCGTGGCCCGCCAGGTTCAGCTGGTAGCTCGGCTGCGCCGGGCCCGCGAAGCAGTACATCAGGTTCTTGCTCACGGTGTGCGAGTCGCCGACCTTCATGAACACGTCGCCCTTGCGGGTCGCGTTCTTGTCCGCGATGGCGCGCAGGCGCTTGGCGACGTGCTCGGTCACCGGGGAGAGCACGCCCTTGCCGGGGTAGCGCGTGGGCCCGTCGTTCGCGCCGCCGCTGCCCGCTCCGCCCGTGGCCGTGCCGCCGCTGCCGCCCGCGCCACCGGTCGCGGCGCCGCCGCTGCCTGCGGAGCCGCTCGCGCCCGCGGCGCCGCCGCTCGACGGGCTGCCCCCGCTCGTGGCACCGCCGCTCGACGCGCCCCCGCTCGACGCGCCGCCCAGGTTGCTCGGCGGCCCGCCGCCGTCTTCCTCGCCGCTACACGCGAGCGCGAGCAGGGCGAGGGCGAGCACGCGGCGCATGGCCTGGGGATTATACGAGGTCGCGCTGGTAGACGCGGTACTTCTTGTAGATCTTCCCGCCCATGAACTTGATGCCGACGTTCACGGCGGCGTTGTCCTCGAGCGTCCAGGAGAGCTCGCCCCACTTGATGCCGAGCTTCTCGGCGGAGTGGTGCATCTTCGCGTAGAGGCAGGTGCTGAGCGCGCCGTACTTCTTCACGCCGCGGTACTTCTTGCGGATACCCAGGATGATCAGCCGCGCCGAGGTCGGTCCCTTCACCTTCAGGCGGTAGAGCAGCTTCGGCAGGCCGAGCGGAAACAGCTTGCCGTGCAGGTCCGGGATCAGCTCGTTCACGTTGGGCAGCGCCAAGGCGACCGCGGCGGGCTCACCGTCGATGTTCGCGATGTAGGTGAGCTCGGGCAGGAGGATCGGCTTGAGCTCGCTCGCCATCTTGCGCAGCTCCGCCTCGGTCAGCGGCACGAAGGACCAGTTCTCGCTCCAGGCGTCGTTGAACACATCCATGATGATGCGGACGTCGCGCTCGACGTTGCCCTTGTCCACGTGGCGGAGCTCGACCTCGGGCATGGCCTCGACGTCCGCCACGGCCTTGTCGGCGCGCTTCGGCACGTCGCCGACGGTGTAGCGCCAGGCGTACACGTCCTTGATCTTCTCGAGCCCCGCCTGCTCGATGAGCCCGCCCTGGTACGGGCGATGGTGCGGCATCAGGATCATCGGCGGCGTGTCGAAGCCCTCGATCAGGCACCCCATCTCTTCGTTGATGTTGAGCGAGAGCGGGCCGCGCATCTTCTTCATGCCGCGCCGGGACAGCCACTTGGCGGCGGCGTCGAGCAGGGCCTTCGCCACCTCCGGGTCGTCCACGGTGTCCAAGAAGCCGAAGAAGCCGACGTCGTCCTTGTAGCGGTCGAGGTGGCCACGATCGATCTGCGCGCTGGCGCGGCCCACGCACCAGCCGTTCCTGTAGGCCGTGAACGTGGTCGCCTCTGCGTGCTCGAAGAACGGGTTCTTCTTGCTCAGCCGCTGCTTCAGATCGAAGTCCAGGGGGCGGACGAAATTGGGATCGTCGCGGTACACGTAGTCCACGACGTCCAAGAAGTCTCCCAGGTCGCCCCCGATCGGAGTCTCACGAACTTCCACCGACATGGCGCGCGAGATAAGACGCAGCGCCGCGGGGCGTCAATCACGCGCGCGGGTGCGCCGACGTGCCGCCAGCAGCGCGGCCGCGAAGGCCACGATCGCGGCGGAAAGCTCGCGCGCGGGCGATGCCGGCGCACGGCAGCCGCAGCCACCTTCCTGTTCGGACGTACCGCCCTTCACGTTGCTGCCGCCGTCCACCGCGCCGAGGGTCGCGCCCGTTCCGAGCCAGCTGCTGTTACCCGCCTCGGCACCCGCGCTGCCGCCGCTGGGAGCGCCGCCGCTGCCTGAGCCGCCGCCGTTGGGAGAGCCGGCCCCGCCGTCCGCGCCACCGCCGCTCGGCGAGCCCCCGCCGCCGCCCGCGCCACCGCTGCCCGGCGGGAACGCGCAGTCGCACCAGTTCGACTGGTGCCCGTTGCTCACGCCGCAGGCGAACGGGCTCTGCGGCTCTTTCGAGCAGCCCGCCCCCGCGCCGAAGCGCGCCGTGCACACCATGCCCGCGGCGGCGCAGTACGCGGTGCAGCCCGAGCCGTCATTGTAGACGCCGGAGCAGGTGGTAGCCGTCTCCTCGCAGACCTCGTAGGCGCTCTTGGCCTTGATGCCCTCGCAGGGCCCGGGCGCGCCGGCGTCCGCGGTCGGGTCGCAGCTCTTCAGCACGAACACGGTCTCGTCGGCGGCGTCGCTCTTGCCGTCGTCGCCGTCGAGCAACAAGCGGCAGCTCCCGCCCACCGCGCACCAGGCCGTGCCGATCACCACTTTCGTGCAGCCCGAGCCCTTGGTCTGGTCGACGCTCTTCTTCTGGCTGCCGCCCTTGTCGTCGAACAGCGTGTAGTCGGCGTCGTTGGTGCGGTTCACGCTCGCGCGGAAGCTGGTCGTGACCTCGTACAGGCCCGCGGTCGTGATCTTCGGCTGCCAGACGGCCTTGCCCTTGCGGGTGCCGTCGCCGACGTAGGCGCTCAGGTAGCGGTAGTTGCCCTTGCACGCCTCGACGCTGTGGCTGACCCAATTCTCCGGCTTCACCTCCGAGTAGCCGGAGCCCGGCGTGTCGTTGTCCACGCTGACCTTCTGCCCCACGGGGCAAGCCGCCCGCGCGGTCGGGGCGAGCGCGACGACGGCGGTGAGCAGGAGCACGCGGCGCATGACGCCCAGGGTAGCACCGCGGCGGCCGCGATCAGATGATGCCGTACTTCTTGCCGACCTTCTCGAAGGCCTCGAGCCCGCGATCCAGGTGCGAGCGCTCGTGCGTGGCCATGTAGCTGGTGCGCAACATGGCGTGCTTCGGCGGGACGCCCGGCGAGATGAACGGGTTGGTGTAGATGCCGTACTCCTCGAGCAGGTCGCGCCACATCATGATGGTGCGCAGATCCTCGCGGATGTAGATGGGGATGACCGACGTCTCGGTGTGCCCGAGGTCGAAGCCCAGCTTGCGCAGCCCGTCGCGCATGTAGGTGAAGTTCTCGCGCAGCTTGTCGATGCGCCAGCTCTCCTCCTGCATCAGCTCGAAGGCGGCCATGGCAGCGGCCACGTTGGGCGGCGCCGCTGCGGCGGCGAACAGGAAGCTCGGCGCGAAGTGGCGGATGTAGTCGAGGACCTTGCGCTCGCCCACCAGCCAGCCGCCGATGCTGGCCAGCGACTTGCTGAAGGTGCCGCCCATCAGGTCGACCTGGCTTTCCAGGCCGAAGTGGTGGGCCGTGCCGCGGCCGACCGGGCCGATCACGCCCAGCGCATGGGCGTCGTCCACGAACAGGCGAGCTCCGTGCTTCTTCACCACCGGGACGAGCTGGTCGAGCTTCGCGATCTCGCCCTCGGCGCTGAACACGCCGTCGGTCACGACCAGCGCGCCCTCACCGGCGTCCACCTTCTCCAGGGCCTTGTCCAGCGACTCGGCGTCGTTGTGGCGATAGCGCACCAGCCGCGCGCCCGCGGACTGCCCGAGGCGGACGCCGTCGTAGAGCGAGGCGTGCACGTTGCGGTCGATGACGGCGACGCTCTTCTTGTTGCTGAGCAGGGCCGAGCAGGTCGCGATGTTGACCTGATAGCCGGTGGTGAAGACGAGGGCGCTCTCCTTGCCGAACCAGGCGGCGAGCTTCGCCTCGAACTCCTCGTGGAGCTTCATCGAGCCGTTGACCAGGCGCGAGCCGGTCATGCTGGTGCCGAAGCGGTCGATGGCGGCCTTGGCGGCCTCGCGCACCTTCGGGTGGGTGGTCAGGCCCAGGTAGTTGTTCGACCCGAACATGACCACGCGCTTGCCGTCGATGACGGCCTCCGGGCCGTCGTTCAGATCGAGCGGGCGGAAGAAGGGGTAGATGCCCATCTTGCGCGCGTTGTCCGCGGCGCTGAACTGGAAGCACTTCTCGAACACGTCGCGGCCGCCGATGCCGGAGAGCGAGCTGCGCTCCTTCAGCGACTCCTTCATGTCGTCGGAGCCGAGGGAGCGCGCGGGGGGCGGCGTCGAGTCGTGCACCGCGCTGCCGTTGGTCTTGGGCTTCGGCGCGCCGCGCGTCGCGGTGACCTCGCCCATGGAG
>Ga0233425_10004962_pt1 | contig 21656 bp, 26 predicted proteins | sample Watercolumn_Towu_2_FD_181712 | JGI IMG/M metagenome (GOLD analysis project Ga0233425, IMG submission 181712) | Freshwater microbial communities from Lake Towuti, South Sulawesi, Indonesia - Watercolumn_Towuti2014_140_MG | ecosystem: Environmental > Aquatic > Freshwater > Lake | place...
AGACAAAACGCCCGGCAGGTTTCAGTTTTAATCCAGTCCCCAACAAAGAGGAGTTACTTTAATGGCAAAAATACACTTGATTCTGCAAGGCAAGGGCGGTGTTGGAAAATCCTTTATTGCCGCTACCTTGACGCAATACAAAACAAGCACGGGCCAAACGCCGTTATGCATTGACACGGATCCGGTCAATTCAACGTTTAATGGCTTTAAATCACTGAAGGTCAAGCGCCTTAACCTGTTGGAGGGCGATGAAATCAACCCGCGCCATTTTGATTTTCTGGTCGAACAAATCGCCCAATCAAACAATGACATCATCATCGACAACGGCGCCAGTTCGTTTGTACCGCTTTCGCATTATTTAATCAGCAATGCCGTCCCAGCGTTATTGCTGGCCATGGGCCATGAAATGATCGTGCATACGGTCATCACCGGTAGCCAGGCACTGCTGGATACGGTCAATGGCTTTGCCCTGCTGGCCAGCCAGTTTCCACCCGAAGCCTCTTTTATCGTCTGGCTCAACCCCTATTGGGGGCCGATTGAACATGAAGGCCGGAGTTTTGAGCAGTTAAAAGCCTATACCAGCTATAAAGACCGGGTATCCGCCATTATAAAAATCCCGACCTGGAAGGCTGAAACCTTCGGGCGGGACATCAGCGACATGTTGCAAGACCGCCTGACTTTCGATGAAGCGATAGCCAATTCAAACCGAACGATTATGACAAGACAACGCCTGACCATTGCCAAAAAACAATTGTTTGAACAAATGGACTGCGCACCGGTGCTGTGATGACGGACGATGAACAAATCGACGAGATCATTAGGGAAATAGCCGAGAAGCATCAAATTGTCGTCTCCCGCAACGACCCCATCCTGGTGTTGCAAACCATCAATAACCGCTTGCTGCAAAACGGGCAAAAAGCGCAGCAAGCCATGATTGAGCAACTCAAGGAAGAACTTGAAGCCATCGCCATGCGCTGGAGCGAAGAGGCGAAAGAAAAAGCCGAGCGTATCCTGAATGCGTCTTTGACGGCCAGCAAGGAATCCATGGAAAAACTGATGCTGTCCGGAGCCAGGGAAATTCAAAAAGTGGTGCAGGCCGACATTGAGCTTTCCCTCAAACGCATAAATGCGTCATCAAGCGATGCCAGAAATATTGCCTTGCTCAATATCATATCGGCAAGTTTTTCGATTATCGCGGCGGCAATTGTTTTATGGGCGATAATGCAGGTTAGCCAATAAAAAATAGTTACCGGCGTCAATCCGTCTTTGACAATGACTAATATTTGAATTAGTGTACACTAATTCAAACCTCAATGATGGCCATGCTTAACGACAGCGAAAAAAAAACCAAACCCGGCAGACCCAAAGGCATCAATGCCTATGGTGAGTCTACTGTACCCATTCGTATCCCTCAAAGCCGGGTAAGCCTGATCAACGACTATCTGAGTCGCTGCGCTTTTAAAAAGAGCATTGATGCCATTGATTTACAGGAACATGTAAAAAGAGCGCAGGTACCTGAGACTTCTTTGGAATTGCCGCTCTATTCCGTCAAAGTGGCGGCAGGATTCCCCAGTCCAGCCGATGATCATGTCGAAAAACGACTCAATATCCATGACTATCTTATCAGTCAGGAAGATTCGACTTTTATGGTGACCATTGCTGGTCATTCGATGCGGGATGCGGGTTTATTGCCCAAGGATATTGCCATTGTCGATCGCTCCAGAACGGCTGCAATTGGCAACATAGTCCTTGCTGTGGTGGATGGTGAATTTACGATTAAACAATTAGCCAGAACAGAAACCGGTAAACCGTTATTACTTCCGGCCAATCCAGACTACAAGCCGATCGAAATCAAAGAAGGCATGGCCTTTGAAATCTGGGGTGTGGTGACCGGATCCATCCGTAAATACCTCTGATATGCCCACCTTCGGACTTTTGGATTGTAATAATTTTTATGCATCTTGTGAGGCGTTGTTTAATCCAAAACTCAGAGATAAGCCGTTGATAATACTATCAAATAATGATGGCTGCGCGGTGTCCCGCTCCAACGCAGCTAAACAATTAGGGATAAAAATGGGCGCGCCCTGGTTTCAGGTCAAGAACCAATTCAAGCCCGGTGACGTCATCGCCCTATCCAGTAACTATGGGCTTTACGCCGACATGAGTAATCGGGTTATGGCCACCGTCGCCAACTACACACCGACTATGGAAATTTACAGCATCGACGAATGTTTCCTGCAATGGGATGGCTTCAACCACATCAACCTGACAGAATACGCCAGAAAATTAAAGCACACCGTTTTGCAAAACACGGGCCTTCCGGTTTGCGTCGGCCTGGCATCAACCAAAACACTTGCAAAATTAGCCAACCATTGCGCTAAAAAACAGCCTTATTATGCAGGCGTATGCAATTTTAACGACTTGTCGCCAGGTAAAATCGATTCAACTTTAAAATCATTGCCGGTCAACGAGGTCTGGGGAATCGGCGGCAGACTTTCTGGCAAGCTTCATGACTTAGGCATTGAAAATGTCTATGACCTGAAAAACGCACATTCCCGCACCTTACGCGACAAGTTCAGTGTCACCCTGGCGAAAACTATTGCCGAACTAAATGGTGTAGCCTGTATCGAGCTTGAACAAATACCGTCACCCAAACAAGCGATTGCCTCTACCCGAAGCTTTGGTATCCCGGTCTCCGATCTGGACAGTTTATTGGAATCGGTGACGCTCTATGCGTCACGGGCGGCTGAAAAAGCCCGGCACCAACAAAGCTATGCCAGCAGTATTAGCGTATTTATTCAAACCAGCCCCTTCGCCGAGCGCCCGTACTATGCCAACTCATTCACCGCTGCACTGCCTAGCCCGTCCAATGACACCCGGCTATTAGTTAAAACCGCTTTATGGATAGTCAAGCGGCTCTATAAGCCGGGTTATGTTTATCAAAAAGCGGGCGTTTTACTGAATGATTTGGTTCCGATGGAAGGTCGGCAACGCGATCTGTTTTTTGATGAATCCGATGCAACATTAGATAAAAACGCCAAGGTCATTCTTGTCCTCGACGAAATAAACCGACGCTTTGGCCGGCAAACATTAAAACTGGGCAGTGAAGGCTTTAAAGCGCCATGGAAAATGAAGCAGAATTTTAAATCGCCGGGTTATACAACGGACTGGAATGGGCTTATCAAAGCGTATTGATGCCGAGACTATGCGATGTGTGGACGATTCGATTTAATTGCAACCCCTCAACAAGTGATAGAAACGTTTGACCTGCAAACGATATTAGACTTTCAGCCAAGCTATAATATCGCCCCCAGCCAAGACGTATTAGCCATTGTGCCAGCCGATGAATCGGAGGACAATCAGCGGCAACTGGTCTGGCTTAAATGGGGGCTGATACCGTCTTGGGCGAAAGACGTCAAGCTAGGTAACAGCCTGATTAATGCCCGCGCCGAAACAGTGGCGGTAAAGCCCAGCTTTCGCGCTGCGTTCAAAAAGCGTCGCGCCCTGATTATGGCTACTGGATTTTATGAGTGGAGACAATCCGGACAGGGCAAACAGCCTTATCGAATCTGCGCGAAAAATAATCAACTCTTTGCATTTGCGGGATTATGGGAGCATTGGGATCAACAAAGCGAATCGGTGTATTCATGCGCCATTATCACCACGGTGGCTAATGAATTGATGTTACCTATACATTCAAGAATGCCGGTCATTCTCAAACCAGAAAATTATCATGACTGGTTATCAACGAAGTCTAAATCTGAGGCGCTGTTGAATCTAATGAGTGTCGATGGATATGAAGGATTTTCAAGTTATCCGGTGAGCCATTATGTCAATAATCCAAGGCATAATGACCCCGCGTGCATAAATTCTGTTGAAAAGATGGTTAACTAATAGTTCACTCTCCATCGCTGCTGCTGGCTAGCTTCCAATGTCAAAACAGCCTTTTCCGGACATTCAGAAATGCCACCATTCTTAAATTCCAAGAGTAATTTTGATGGTAAACATTCCGCTACTTTTATTTGAGTAGCTGCAAGGAAACGATTGCCGACACTCGGAACAGCAATCCGTTCAAAATTTGAATTTCAGCCATCGACCCTAATGCGACAGTAAAAAGAAAGTTATAAATTTCGCTAAAGCAGCCATTCAAATTATATTACCCTCTCAATAAATAATGGCTTAAAGACTAAGATCGCTTAGTCCGGGATGGTCATCCGGACGTCGACCTAGCGGCCAATAAAATTTCCGCTCTGTTTCCTTGATGAGTAGGTCATTGATACTAGCAAAACGTAGGCACATTAAGCCTTGTTCATTAAACTCCCAGTTTTCATTACCATAAGAGCGAAACCAATGGTCTTCATCATCATGCCATTCATAGGCAAAACGCACGGCAATTCGGTTGCCTTCAAATGCCCACAGTTCCTTAATCAGACGGTATTCGTGTTCCCGTACTCATTTACGTTCTAATAATTCGATTATTTAATCCCGTCCTACGGGAAATTCGGTACGGTTTCGCCACTGGCTATCGATTGTATAAGCCAAGGCAACTTTTTCAGGATTTCGATTATTCCAACCGTCTTCGGCCATACGTACTTTCTGGGTTGCGGTTTCATTGGTGAAAGGAGGAAAGGGTGGCCGTGATTCAGCGCTTATGTTCATTAACTGCTCCAAGGTAAATTGTGAAAAGTGAATAGAATGATTTTATAGCGTATTCTCTGAATAAATATATCCAAATATCACCATCCGAGACATTACGATGTCATTAGGCAGTGCCTGTATGGTCTTCAATTGCAGGGATTTGTAATTTGAGCAGCCGAATCTCTTCCAATAGCGGCGCGATCAGTTTTTCAACCTCAACTTTGGAATATCGCGGCGTGATATACTGCGGACAATTCCAATCCAGCGCTTCAATATGTATGACGATTCCACGCTCAACTCGAGCCTTATAGCTAGGCAACGCTAACTTTGCCATTAAATCGGGATCATCATTTTCATGAACGATACGAGCACGTCCCCATATTTTTAGTCGTTGCCTGTTGGGATAATCCATCAAGATCAAGGATATTCGGTCATTGGCATTCAGGTTGCCAACGCTCAAATATTGAACATTACCGCGAAAATCGGCAAAACCGATGGTTCGATCATCCAGTACTTTTAAAAAGCCTATGGGGCCGCCGCGATGCTGGATATAAGGCCAGCCCGATTCGGACACCGTGGCTTGATAAAAGCTGTCGCGTTCGTCAATAAAACCAGCTTCAGCTTCGGTTAACTGATTCCGCCTCTCCTCAGCCAATTCAAAACGGCTATTTTTCTCCCGGCTGCCATAGAAGCTCTGGGCAGCTTTCACGCTTGGAGTAAAGGTAAGTTCGGCAAATGCAGTGGCCATATCGGTTCTCCACATGTAACCGGCGACTTGGCATCGCCGGTTATCAATAACAGTCTCTAGTTAAGCGGCTTTTTTCACATCCACTTTAGGGAAGTCAATCTCGGTCTGGGCGACCTCGTTGATATAGTTGGTCAAGGTATTCAAGGCGACATGCAATACAACTTCAACTATCTCAGCTTGGCTGTAACCTGCCGCTTTGACGGCATTTAGGTCGGCATCTGAAACATGGCCGCGTTCCAGCGCCACACGGCTGGCAAAATGGACAGCAGCAGCGGCTTTAGGGTCGGATGAGTTATCGTTTCGGTTCGCCGCAATCTCGGCATCATCCAGCTTTGCGACGTTTTTGCCGAGATAAGTATGTGCGGACAAGCAATAACTGCAACCATTGATTTCCGCAATGGCCAAGGCGATGCGTTCACGGGTTTTAGCATCCAAAGCTCCTTTGTTTAATGCACCGTTGAAGCTTAAGTAACCTTCCAAAGCGGCTGGGCTATTGCCCACCAGTTTCATTAAATTGGGTACAACACCCAGTTGCTTTTTAACCGCATCCAGCAATGGCAAAGTGGCGGCAGGGGTTTGGTCTGGGGCAGGAAGTGTGATTCTGTTCATGAGGATTCTCCAAGTTAAGGGTAGTGGCTTTGATCCGGACCGCACTATTGCGATGGGAACGGCTATACTTTGTCATATTCCACTTGCAATGAGAATAGACGTCAATCACAATATATTATTGCGTCAAGTGGAATAAAGTATGGATAGGTTGCATTTAATGACCGTATTTATAGCGGTTGCAGAGGAGGAAAGCTTTGCCGCAGGTGCACGACGGCTCGGGATGTCACCGCCTGCCGTGACACGGGCTATATCGGCACTGGAAGAACGACTAGGCGTGAAACTGCTCAACAGGACGACCCGTTATGTGCGGGTGACGGATGCCGGAAGCCGTTATCTGGACGATTGTCGGCGGATTATTCATGAAACCAATGAAGCCGATGAAGCTGCCGCAGGCATCAATGCAGAACCTCGTGGCCATTTAGCTGTTACCGCGCCAGTCATGTTCGGGAGGATTTTCGTCATCCCCAGCATTGTGGACTATCTGAAACGATATCCGGATATGGAAGTCTCGGCGGTTTTCCTTGACCGCGTCGTCAATTTGCTTGAGGAGGGTTTTGATGTCGGCATCAGGATCGGTGAATTACCGGATTCCAGCATGAGGGCGATTCGTGTCGGCCAAGTTAGGCGCATTTTGTGTGCATCGCCTGGGTATTTGGCAGAAAATGGGATGCCAAACAGTCCGTCTGAACTGATTTACCATAAAATAGTGGCCTCCAGCACGGTTTCACCCGCTGTGGACTGGAAATTTGGCCAGGGCATCACTGTTCGGGTAAAGCCTAGGTTAACCGTAACGAGTAATGACGCGGCCATTGAAGCGGCCCTAGAGGGAATGGGAATAACCCGGCTTCTTTCTTACCAAATAGAAGCCTATCGGGCATCTGTCCAGTTGCAAACCTTATTGACTGAATTCGAACCGCCACCCCTGCCAATCCATGTCATCCACCGTGAAGGCCGTTACGCATCGGCCAAAGTCAGGGCTTTCGTAGATCATATAGTTTTGAGACTTCGGTCTGTGCTGGCATTAAACTAACATGATCAGTTACGATTACTTATTTTTCATAGAGATACCTGATTACTTATAAGATTCAGCCACTTTAGAAACGACAGGTGACGAGAACCTCTTGATTTAACGGCTCTCACAATTTTTTTGAATTGGATAACCGGGTAAAAAAGTGGCAAATTTGACCTTTTTATTCATCAGGCAACATCAACCCTGTCTTTCTGTTTACGATAATCCTATATAATTCAATGCATTATGAAAGACCATTTTTTTATAACTTTGGCTGAGTGTTCTACGTAATCAGGTAGAGATAAATTACATCAACTTTCTTCAAATGGAAACCCTAAGCCTGAAATGAGGTTTTTTTATAGTGTGCCGCATTGAGTGTATGGATTATGGAAAGTCCATCAAAATCTATGGTCATTAGGCCTTCATACTATTGTGTCCGTTGGTAATCTGTGAATAAGCCAACCAAAATAATTACGACACCAATCACAATGTAGAAACCCTGCGCTGCGCCATTAAACCCGAAAGCAAAAGGCAACAAGACCAAAGCTGGGCCGACTACGCGCTCTACCCATCCGTGGATTGTAAACGGAAGTTTTTTGACAACACCAAGTGGAAAATCCGTTACAAGTGTCATAGCAAGGTGAATTACAGCCAAGAGATATGAAACTGTTCCAGCCATGCCTGTCAATCCAAGCAAAGACGGTGCAATCAAAAACAATACGACAGTTACGTAATCAAGATAGCCGTGTTGGGTCGGTGAAATTATTTTCATGATAATACCCCTAAATAGTTGATATTTTGTGGTTTATGATTATTGATGCACATTTCCTTAGACGCGATTGCCCACGAAGTTAAAGAACATAAGTTTCGCGGATTTCTAGTTAGCCGTTTGAGGTTTGGGATCGAAAATAGTTTAAAAATTATATTAATCAAAAGCATTTTTCAGTTCAACATTGAATTCTTGATCTGGATAATGCACTGCCTAGGAATGCATGACGGGGTTCTAAGCCCAAATTGGAATAATAAACTAGCTGACTAACTCTGTTTCAAAACAAGCCGATAAGTATGAAAATGAATCGTCCTCAGAACCAGTCGCCATTGGACCACTAAGCGCAATTTACTGTCCACCTATACGAAACCGCACCAAACCTCCAGCAACAAGCAATAAAAAGCTCAGCTCAACGGATAACAGTTGGGGCTTGGTTATTGGCGGAAGAGGCGGAATGTGAACTCAAGTCCATGACTTAAAGTACGAACAGAAAAAGCAATGTCTATCGATTCGTTTTATCGATGCCCAATTTTTGCATCCGATAGCGCAGGGTACTGGGTTTTAGGTTGAGCAGTTGTGCGGCGCCGTTGGGGCCTTCAATGACCCAGCGGGTTTGTTCGAGGATGCTAAGGATATGTTCTTTGGCTACTGTATCCAGGCTGGCGTTGCTGGCTTGAGCGAGTTTTACACCGTTGTCGGCAACATTGGGCAATTGCTCCGTCTCAACTTCCAAAATGGGCGCATCAGCGAGAATGACGGCGCGTTCGATGACATTTTCCAGCTCACGGATATTGCCGGGCCAGCGATAGCTTTGCAAACGCTGCATCGATCTGCCGCTGACCCCTATTATTTTTTTACCGATTTTTGGTGCGAATTTACCGATCAAAAAATTCACCAGCAGCGGAATATCTTCCAGCCGTTCCCGCAGCGGCGGCGTGGTCAGCGGAAAGACATTCAGACGATAAAAAAGGGCTTCGCGAAAATTTTTCCCCGCCACTTCCGATAACAGATTTCGGCTGGTAGCGGTAATGACCCGCACATCCATCTTGATGGGTATTTGCCCTCCGACCCGTTCGAATTCGCGTTCCTGAATCACCCGCAACAATTTTACCTGCACATCCAGCGGAATTTCGCCCACTTCGTCGAGGAACAAGGTGCCGCCCTCGGCCAGTTCAAAACGGCCAATGCGTTTGCTAATGGCACCGGTAAAAGCGCCTTTTTCGTGACCGAATAATTCGCTTTCAATCAAACTGGAAGGCAAGGATGCGCAGTTGACTTTAATCAATGGCCGGTTTTTCCGAGGACTGGCGGCATGAATGGCGCGGGCGATCAGCTCTTTACCGGTACCCGATTCGCCTTGAATCAATACTGAAGCGTCAGTCTGTGCCACGCGCTGTACTTGGTTTAATAAGGATTGCAGCGCCGGGCTGCGGCCAATGATGTCGTCGAAATTATGCGTCGATTTAATTTCTTCCTGTAAATACAGGTTTTGAGCCTGAAGTCTGGCCTGTTCCCGTTCCGTCAACACCCGTTCGGTAATGTCGATAAACATGGTGCGCATGAATTGACGGCTCGGGTCGAGTTTAGACCACCACTGTATCCAAATCGGCTGGCCGTTATCCTTGCGGCGCAATTCAAGAATGACGCCATCACTATTCGTGCCGTCTTCGATGGACTTGAGTGCTACCTCTAATCGATGCTGTGCTTCGATAGTGTCGGGCACGAATGAGCTCCCGAATAGACCCGGCACCTGTTCAGGGGTGATACCCAGGATACGCATGGCGGTTTGGTTGGCATCAAGAAATCGCGTATCGGTGTCCTCGTGCACATAAGCAATTGGCGCTTCATCGAACAAATCCTTAAAGCGCTGTTCGCTCTGCCGCCGCAGCTCTTCAACCCGAATCCGGTTGAGCTCCGCCGCCGCCCGGGCTGCGAAGATCTTAAACGTGTAGAGCAATCGCGGTTCTTCAGGCATGGCGCGCTGGTCGAAAATCGCCAGATGGCCGAGGATATGGCCGTCGGCATCTTGTAATGGCACGCCGAGATAACTTTCTACACCGTCCTCCTTGGGAAATATTTTCGAAAGTTCCGCCGGGTAATGGCACAGCTTACCGCGTAACACATCTTCACAGGGGGTGCCGGCCAATTCCCATTCCTGGTTGTCGATAAATTCGCCATTCATCCAGAAGGCCAAGGACCTCAGGGCGAGCGCATATAAATTCTCAAGAAAATATAACCTTAGCTCGATAGTCATCATTCCATGCCGCTTTGCGGCGTTTCTTGGCAAGGCTTAGTTTCGACGGCTCCCGGTCAAATAAGTTTACGCACAGATGGCGGAGCGTGGTGATTATCTCAGGGCCGTTGCCTTTGCGAATACGACTGGCATCATCGCCAAAGATGACATCCAGTCGCCAGTGCAGGCGGTTCTCCACGCCCCAGTGTCCCCGCACAGCTTGCGCAAACAGCTTGGCTTCAGCAGCAATCGAAGTAATGAAGTAACGGCGTTCCAGCGTTTGCGTGTCGCCTTGTCGGCATTCCCGTTCAACCATACCGATACTTCGAAGGCCCTTCCACTTTTGCGGATCGGGTAAGGTGCGCAGGTCGTCAGTAATCCAGTAGCGCCTGACCTCAAGTCGGCCATGATTTTTATCCACTTCTTCCGTAAAGGCGTGAGCGACGCCGGTAAAATGATGAGCTCTCGCCGTCGTAAAAAAATCATCAACTGCTTCATGCAGGTTGCCCTGATTGCCTTTCAAGCCCAGCACATAATCGCCACCCTGATCGATGATCTGTTCGGCAATGGCGCGTTGGCAACCCATGGCGTCAATCGTCACAATACAGCCTTTCAACGCCAAAAGCTCCAGGAGTTTCGGGATGACTGTGATTTCGTTGGATTTCTCATCGGTGGCTTCCTGTCCCAAAACCAACCGATTCTCACACGCCCAGGCACTGACCATGTGCAGCGGATTTCGCTGATTTTTACGATCCCGCGACCCTTTTGCGGTCTTGCCGTCGATGGCGATCAGTTCGCCTCCCGTATAGTCAGCTACCGCCTGTGTCCAATTCATAAAACAATCCCGAAACTTCGGCGGCGATAAACGACACAGCACATAGGCAATGCAATCATGTGAAGGAACGCCATTCGCCAACGGAATATAGCGACGGAGCCAATCCAGCTTGTCTTCGCCGAAATCTTCTATGGCTTCCCAACCATCACAACCACTGGCAACGGCGCATATAGAGAGAATAATAATGTCGATTAAGGCATGGCATTTGTTTCTTTCTATTCGATGATCGGGTAAGGAAGAGAAATGGGTTATTAAGTCAGGTATCACGGCACTATCCTAATGTGGCTTCTCGTGATATTTTCCTATCTTATTATTTCTATGTAAATTTATATGCGCTCGCCCTGCCAAGGACCTAACCCGAGTTTTATCGCTGGTGAATTCGGCAATGAAGCCATTTGCAACATGGGCGGCAATACACAAATGCCGCACCAAGGATCGCAAAAAATCCTCGCCGGTGGTTTGCACGGTGCCTTCCACCAAAGCGCGAAGTATGGCTAGTTCCGACGAATCAACAGTTTGCATGAGTTTAATGGTCCGGTTGGTAAGGTCACATGCCATTCTAACCTGTCGATTCCACAACACCAAGCCACAACTATTGGCGGCGGCCACAACTTTTAGTGGCCACAAGAAGCGCATAGCGTTGGCCGAAATCCGTTATGCCTTATATAAGTGATTGTATTAAATGAAAAATGTATGGGTTTTTAATTTTGGCATGCCGTTTGCTTTTAGTTAATTGTCCACTGCTACGTTGGTGGATGTTAATAAACAACTTAACTTTTTGGAAAAGACTCATGAAAAACGTAAACACTGTTGTATCGACCGCCATGGCTTCACTAATTGCTTTAGGCGCATTGGGCTTGCAATCCGAAGCATTTGCTGCGGACAAAAAAGACGTTGAAAAATGTTACGGCATAGCCAAAGCCGGCAAGAACGACTGTAAAACCCTTTCCAATGCGTGCGCCGGCCATTCCACCGCCGACAATCAAAAAGATGCGTTCATAGCCCTGCCAGCCGGTTCTTGTAAGCGAATTGTCGGCGGCAGCCTGGAAGCGCCCGCAGGCATGTAACCGAAACGCCATCCCATAAACTACCCTGATACCCCTTATGAAAAACACATTCAAACGCACTGCAATTTCGCTTTGCCTAGTTTCATGCCTCCCCACTATCGGCTTTGCCGATTACTACCACAAGTCCGACGAAACGGTGTATACGCTTTCTAACGCCGCTGACCAGAATGAAGTGCTGGCTTTTCAGCGTGCCGAGGATGGTCATATGGAAGCGGCAGGCAGTTATGCCACGGGCGGGGTAGGCACTGGCCGGGGCCTTGGTAATCAAGGCGCGCTGGCGCTGAGCGAGAACAAGCGGTTTCTTTTGGCGGTCAATGCCGGCAGCAACGATCTCTCGGTCTTCCGGATTGAACGGGACGGACTCAAACTTGTCGATCGCGCCGCCGAGCAAGGCTTGACGCCGGTCAGCGTGACCGTCAGTCATAACCGTGCTTACGTCGTCAACTCAGGTGATGATTCGCTCTTCGGTTTCGAATTCAATCCGGCAACCGGCAAACTGAAGCCATTGCCGAAATCGTATCGTAACCTCAGCGCTCAAGGCACTGGCCCGGCACAAATCAGCTTTAATCGGGATGCAGACGCCTTGGTTGTTACCGAGAAAGCCACCAATAAAATCACCAGTTTCTCGTTGACTGAACAGGGTTTGCCGCAAAGCCGCCACGTTATCGATTCTTCGGGAACGACACCTTTCGGTTTTTCTTTCGGCAAACGCGGGCAATTCTTTGTGGCCGAGGCCCAAGGCGGCGCGGTGAATGGGGCTACCGTTTCATCCTACCAACTGCTGGAAGATGGATCGGCCCACCTGATCGACGGCGCGATTGCGGTCGGTCAAACGGCCGCCTGCTGGCTGGTAACGACGCCGAGCGGCCGTATTGCATTTACCGCCGATACCCCGGCAAGCGCCATCTCCTCCTTCGCCATCGATCGTAGCGGACACCTGTCGCTGCTCAACTCGAAAGCAGCCGAGGAAATTCGACCGACCGACCTAGCCATGGCCTCGGATGGTTCGGTTCTGTACATATTAAGCGGCGGCGACCACAGCATCGGCGTTTACACCATCAACGGGGCGGGCGCACTCAAAAAGCTGGAAAGCCTCGATACCCTGCCGGCGGGCGTTACCGGACTGGTCGTCCGCTAGATTGATTAGATAGAGTACGACATGACTCTCACTCGGCTACAACCTCAAGGTGCGGCAGTGAGCTTTGCGATTCCGGCCTGCGCCGGAATTGGACTTCGCTCTCTGCATCACCCGGATGCGTTAACCCATCCTGTCCGGCCTGGATGGCTGGAAGTACATAGCGAAAACTATTTCGGCAAGGGTGGCGTCCCCTTGCGCGACCTGGAAGCCATCAGAACCGATTATCCGATCAGTTTGCATGGCGTGGGGATGTCGCTGGGTTCCGCCGACGAGCTTGACGATCAACACTTGCGCCAATTGAAGGATTTGATTCAACGGATCGAACCGGGATTGGTTTCCGAGCATTTAAGCTGGAGTTCCTTTGGCGGGAGGTATTTGAACGATTTGCTTCCGGTACCTTATACCGATGAAACGTTGGCCCATTTAGTCGCGCGAATTTCGTCGGTACAGGATTATTTAGGCAGACAGATATTGATCGAAAATCCGTCCAGCTATCTCGAATACCGGTTTTCCAGTTATTCGGAAAGCGCATTTCTCAACGAACTGGCGTGCCGTTCCGGCTGCGGTATTTTGCTGGACGTGAATAACCTCTATGTATCCTGCGTCAACCATGGCTGGAATGCGCTGAACTATTTACAGGACATAGCCTCTGGAACAGTCGGGGAGTTTCATTTGGCCGGCCATGGCGTCAACCGGGTGGGCGAGCGGACGATTCTGATCGACACCCACGATGCTCAGGTCAGCGAGGCGGTCTGGCAACTGTATCAAACCGCCATTTAGTGCCTGGGAATCCGTCCGACCCTGATTGAATGGGACTCCGATCTGCCCGCATGGCAAGTGTTGGCGGCGGAAGCCGCGAAAGCGGATACCTATATGGAGCAGGCTTATGAACATGCTGCATGATACGCAACGGGATTTTTCCCGCTTTGTTTTCCAGGAAACCCAACAGATGCCCTTGGACATCAAGTCTAATGGCTTGAGTGTCGAGCAGCGATTGACCATCTACCGGAATAATAATCGGCTTGGCTTAACGGAAGCATTGCGCGACGTTTATCCTGTGGTGAACTGCTTGGTCGGCGAAGACTTTTTTAATTGGCTCGCTGCCGCTTATATCAAAAGCTATCCACCGCAATCGGCCTGCCTGCTGACATACGGCGGGCATTTCGCCGCGCTGATAGCTGACTTTGACGCGGCGCGGGGCTTGCCGTATTTAACCGACGTTGCGGCTATGGAATGGCTTTGGCATGAGGCCTATCACGAAGCCGATGCCAAGCCCTTGCCGCTGGCGGCCCTTGCAGCGCTCGAGCCGGAGCAATACGGCCGGTTGGCTTTCAGGCTGCATCCCAGTGCGCGGCTCATTACTTCGGATTATCCAATAGAACATATCTGGGAAAGCAACCAGCCTGATTATCAAGGGCAGGAACGCATCGATTTACGTGCTGGTGGCTGTTGTTTACTGATGTACCGTCCGCAGCGGCAGGTAGAAGTCCATTATCTGGCGGAAGCCGAATATCAATTTTTAAGTCTATTGGGATCCGGGAAGGCACTCAGCCAAACGGTCGAAACCGTGATTTCCGATCACCCCGATGTGAATGTCCCACTCCTTTTGCAACAGTGGTTGCTCAAAGGCTTATTGACCGATTTTTATTTGGTTTGATGTAACTGAGATATGAACACACAGAACATCTGCAAACTGATAGCCCCTTTTTATCAACCGAAAGGGCGGGTTTATAAATTCAGAATCCTGCTGGATAAGCTACCGCCGTTAGGCAATTTAATCCTACGTTGCTGGGTAGCCTATGCGTTCTGGGTGTCAGGTTTACTCAAATTACAGAATTGGGACAGCACCTTGTACCTATTCGAAAACGAATATGCCGTCCCGCTGTTACCGACAGACTTCGCCGCCATGCTAGGCACGGCCGTTGAACTCCTCGGGCCGGTGTTGTTGGCAACGGGTTTGTTTGGGCGCGGTGCGGCAATGCTACTGTTTCTATTCAATATCGTTGCGCTTATTTCCTACCCCGATTTGGGAACCGCCGGCATCGAGCAACATAAAGTGTGGGGCATCATGTTACTGGTCTGTTTGTTACAGGGTCCGGGCAAGTTATCGCTTGATGCGTTAATAAAGCCATGCCTTTTTACTCCGGACCTCGACAGTGTAACGATAGCAAGAAATCGGGAGAAAACATGAATGCGTCAAATGCCGCGCAGCCTCTGCAAGGTCAAACAGCATTGGTAGTTCAATCCAATGCTGGCATTGGTGCCGCAGTGGCGGAAGCATTCGCCGTAGCTGGCGCCAAGGTAATGCTTAACTATCTGAATGGCAATGAAGCAGCCGACCAGGTTGCGCAACGTATTCGGGCCAAACAAGGGCAAGCAATGATATTTCAGGCCGATGTCAGTCAGGAAAGTCAGGTTAAAAGCATGTTTGATGTCCTTGTCGTTTATTGGGGTGGCCTCGATATATTGGTCACTAATGTCAATCTGGAAATTGATGACTCGGTGGTGGATATAAATCGGGAGCAATGGCAGAAAATCCTTATTCAAAATTTGACCGGGCAATTTCTGTGCGTTCGGGAGGCAATGCGTGAGTTTTCAAGGCAATGTTTCCAGTCTGAGTCGCCAAATTCGTCAGGCAACATCATCTGCGTGTCCTCTTTACGGGATGCTTTATGTTCGAGCGGGCTGATCAATTACACCGTCTGCAAGGCTGATATGAGTAAGTTGTTCAAGACCGTCACTTCAGAGCTTGGTCAAGAAAATACCAACATTGATCTATATTCTGCGAACGGTCCCTCTCTTGCTGAATATTGGTATGCCAATCAAGCGTTGGCAATAGCTTCAGACTCGGCAACACTTACGTCGCGCAATCAGGAGTATATTGCAAAGGCGGCCGTCGACTTGGCTGCGGCTGCTTATGTCGATGGAGTGATGATAGACGAATTCGGACAAATTCAGATTGGCTCAGAGTCTGCCACGTTCGAATAACCTTTAGATCGGAGGATCACCAGGATGAAGACCTATAAACCACAAGCTATCTCCTCGTCGGAAATCACGCCGCAATCCTTGTTCCATGCTCGGCGAAAATTTATGCAAATGGCCGGCGGCGCATCACTTGCGGCCATTTGGCCGCAGTCACTATGGGCGGCTGATAAATTGTTCGACGTTAAAAAATCCGCTTACAGCGTGGCGGAAGAGCTAACACCACTGAATGATGTTGCCCGTTACAACAACTTTTATGAGTTCGGCACCAGCAAGGATGAACCCGCGATCAACGCCGGCACCTTAAAGACTCGACCCTGGACTGTCACAGTAGAAGGCGAAGTTAAAAAACCCAAGGTTTTTGATATTGATGAGTTATTGAAAATGGCACCCGTGGAAGAGCGGGTTTATCGCTTGCGCTGCGTGGAAGCCTGGTCGATGGTCGTGCCGTGGCTCGGGTATTCGCTAGCCGAATTGATCAAGCGGGTGGAACCCACCGGCAATGCCAAGTTTGTCGAATTTGTCAGCCAGCACGATCCTGAACAGATGCCGGGACAAAAAACCTCGGTGCTGGAATGGCCATACCGCGAAGGCTTGCGGATGGATGAAGCCATGCATCCCTTGACGCTGTTGACATTGGGCCTGTATGGAGAAGTCCTGCCCAATCAGAACGGCGCGCCGATCAGGATAGTGACGCCCTGGAAATACGGTTTCAAAAGCGCTAAATCCATCGTCAAAATCCTTTTTGTCGACAAACAACCCGTGACCAGCTGGATGAAAGCCGGGCCTAGCGAATACGGTTTTTATGCCAACGTCAATCCAGAAGTTGATCATCCGCGCTGGAGTCAGGCCAAGGAACGCCGCATCGGTGAGTTTTTGAAACGCAAAACCCTGATGTTTAACGGTTACGCTGAAACGGTGGCGTCGCTGTATGCCGGCATGGACCTGAAACAGAATTATTAAGACTATGTCGATCAAAAGCATTAACAACCGCACCCAGGGCTGGATCAAAGCCGTGACCTTTTTAGTGGCCTTGATACCTTTGATCAAATTGCTTGTCGGTACTTATCTTGATGATTTGGGCGCCAATCCGATCGAAAAGATCACCCATGTCACAGGTTACTGGACGCTGGCCTTTTTACTGATCACCTTGACGATCACTCCGCTAAAACGCCTATCGGGCTGGTTATGGCTGATGCGTTTACGGCGAATGCTGGGTTTGTTTGCGTTTTTTTACGCTGTCCTGCATTTTTCGACCTATTTGGTGTTAGACCAGTTTTTCGATTGGGACAATATCGTCAAGGACATAGTCAAGCGACCTTACATCACCATCGGTTTTAGCGCGTTTGTTCTGCTGATTCCTCTGGCAATGACTTCAAATGACGCCATGATCCGCCGCCTGGGCGGGAAACGCTGGAAGACATTGCATAGTGTGATTTATCTATGTGCAATCGCTGGTGTTGTGCATTTCTGCTGGTTAGTGAAAAAAGACCTCACTATTCCGATTATCTTTTCGATATTGCTTGGATTGCTGCTTGGAGTCCGTTTCTTCTTTAGGATTCTGGATGCTCGCAAACGGAAACTCAATGCACATAGACTAGCGCAGCATCAAAAGAAAAGCCCTACGCTGATATTGTAGGCTGGCATTCGGGTCATCGCTGGGGCTTATCATGTCCAAAACGTCAACGCTTATGATAGCCGGCTTAAACAGTGGATGCAGCGGTTTCATGGCGTCGCAACCAAGTACCTGGAAAATTATTTGGGCTGGCGCCGATGAGTGGAGTACTGGGGTGAGCGTAATTCGCCGGTCATCGGACTCAATGCTGCTCTCGGGCGACAAAATCAATTTCAACTGCTAATGCAGACATAGCCTTTTAATAGCTATGTTCAATAAAAAGTAACAGCAAGGATAGTTGATTATGTGCTTAATTTCTCGACGAAATCCTTCGCCTGCTTTAGCGTCAGACCAAGCTTACTTGCGGCAAATTTGATGGCATCGATTTTCCTCCCGTCTTGAAGCAAGGTCATTATTGCTTCTTCCGTGTTTTCTGCTATTTCTTCTACCTGGATCAGTTTTTGGATTGCACTGGAAATATCCGAAGCCTGTTTTTGGGTTAAAGGATTCTGGTTGAGCGTCACTTTACGATCCTTCAGCGCGAGAGCTATAGACCAACTTTTGCAGGGTCTGCTTCTGCCGTTCGAATCCTCATAGGTGTCGGGAACCATGAATACCAGAATATTCTGGATATCATCGATCTTAATTCGATCAATGCTTGATTGCCTAAATCCCTGGATGTCTATGGTAACTATCCGCTTGACCGGATCAATTGTAATTCGACGAATCTTTAGCACAAAGCCACAAAATCCTAGCAGTAATGCACCTGCAACGCTGCCATAAAGTTTTCCGTAATCAAGATCAGGTGCGTTGATGATGTTTACAACCAAAAAGCACATGCCAAAAGCCGCACCCCAGAAAACATAGCGTAACCACTCGGAATTCTCTTTCAAGACAACAACATCGTTATGGCCATGGAAGGTCATTTATCTCCTCAACATTTATAGTCAACGATATAGGCATAAGCAGTCGCCGTAAACTCGGAAATTCTGGGCTCACCGATGGCTTGCTTGTTCCACCATCGCATAGGATATTGAACTTTTAAATAGGTTTTATCATCCGTGTAAAAAAACCACCCCGATTCTCTATTTAAATTGGGAAATTGCTTTTGTAACACTCCAGAGACCGGCAGGACTTTGTTATTGTTGCAATACTGGAGAATAAAAGTGTCCACATCCCTGGCAATTGCGATGGTTTTCAAATCCGCACTCTGCAACAAGGAAATCAAAGCATAAACCAGCACAAAGATAATCATGGCAGCAGCCAATAAAATACCCTGCGGTTTGTTTAATGAGGTCATGATTCGTGGTATTGAAAATAATGGTGAGACATTGCGGATATCAGCTGGCTTGCGAGTGTGGCGCCTTAAACGCCAGTGCCAATACACAGCCATCAACGTTGCCAACAAGGTTAGTAAAATTTGAATGACAGGTATCATTAAAATCGCGAGTGCACCTTGCGCATCAACATGAACAAACAATGCATCCAGATAAAGTAACGGCCCAATTGTCGATATGACAAGGGCTGCCCAGATTAATAAAAGATTAACAGGCCGGCTTAAATGAAAAAAACGGGCACAAAGTTGGATGACTGCTATCGTTAGATAAGGTATCAAGGCCCACGCAACATAACCGAGAACGCCTTGCTTCCAGCCGCCTCCAACGAAGACCATGAGTCCTGACGAACAAAGCGCTCCCAAGGCCCATATGATTAATGTCAATAACTTGATAACGGTGTCGTGCATCAATAGTTTACCGATGTTGGCCTGGCTTCTTCCGTTTGCGTAAAAGCATCCATTTGAGTCCGGCGACTCCTAACGCTGTTGGCGTCAGGAACAAAAAGCTTCCGGCAGATAGGAATGGAATGACAAGGCCAGCCCACGATTCGCTGTAGCTATGCCCGATGTTTCGCATATGGATGAGATCGCCCAAGTACAATTTTCCCGCAATCGCAATCGCAATCGCAATCGCAATCGCAATCGGAGCAATAAAAATCGATGCGATGAACAACAACGACCGCTTTGCGACCCAGCCGATCAATACGCCGAAGGTAATACTTAACCCCAAGATAATAAAGCTGTCCATGTTAAAGGAGTACGTCATGCTTGCCTCGCATAAAAGTACCGGATTTTGTCTAAAATTTATTGCGCTTTGATTCGCGGCGCCGCCGTTAGCCGTTTGTAAAGCAGTTGTGTTTCCTCATCGCCTATTTCCCGCGATGACATTTTTTCATATCTCGATCCATTGAACTCATAACTGCCTATCGTGCCCAGCAAAGCAGCCAGATGACCGAATGTTTCAATAACCGGTAAAGCATGCGCATGGCGTTGCAACAACCAAATTTCAGAGCCGAATACGCTACCAAGGTAGGCGTAGGTACGTCCATCAAATATCGGGTATTCGCATCCACCGTTGCCACACAGAGTTCTGAGGAAATACTCCGATACGTCATCACCGTTTAGATCAACTCGAACGGTGAGAAGTCTTTCATCTTTGTCCCGATCGGCTTCAAGATCGAGGCCGGGGCGAAAAAATTCATCACGGGGAGTAAGCCATTGCCCATCGTTATAATTGAATCGGACAAGAATTGAACCAGCGTCTGCATCCGCAGCAAATGCGGTCAGTGCAAACAGAAAGGCCAGAATCAACAATGAAATGCTACTTTTTATCACCATGCGACCCCCTGCAAACGGCATAAATAATCGAAATTAACAGTGGCGCAAAAAGGAGGAGGATGAACAGCCATATTCCGCGGGAAGGAGCCAACCTTGCCGAATCGATTGCCCACCGTGTCTTGTCGGGGCCGTATAGCCAGAGAAACTCGATAGCACCGATAACCGCCGGGATCATCAATCCGGCAACAAATACCGAGATCCTTCGTCCCCATTGATTTAGAATCACCCAGCAATTGGCGACGAGCAGCCCTGGCACAATAAAAAGCGAATCAAAAAATATAAGCATTCCATCCCAACTACCGGTACCGTTTGTTGAGCCAATCAGGATGATCTGATAGGCAACAAAAACCGTATCAGGGAGCACAATCCCGTTACCAATCTTGCTTAGAGTAGAGACTTGATGATTTGTAGCTTGTTCACTATTCATGATGTAGCCCCATCTTGCAAGATGTTTATGTCCCCAATATCTTGCGAGTTATAGCCTAAGGTTTCAGCTAAACCGTGGGCCGCTAGCGGCGCGTTCAGGTTGAGCGATTTGTAGCCCATCCAACTCAGCAAGCAACTTTCGACCGCGAGCCTTCATTGCCGGCGTACCAACAACGGTAAGTTCACGCAGGCGCGCCAGAACTGAAGGACGATAATTCGGACTCTGCTTGGCGATATCGGCAAGCGCCTGCATAGCAAAGGTCTTGACGATACTGCTACCATCGCTGAAATAGGATAAAAGAATATCGACCACCTGTTGCCTTTCTTCTTGATTCAGCTTGAGCCTGGGAAGTATTTGGGCTAAGTGCCACCGAACTTCTTTCTGGTCAGATATTGCAGCTTGTTCGATCAGAAAGCTCTTGAAAGGCCATAAGTATTCCGGATGCATCAGAGAAATCTTCTCTATCGCGTCTGATGCCCGCATGCGCACAATCACGTTGGGGACGGCCAATCCCGTGATCAGTTCACTGAACAGATCGGGATTTTCTAAAACATCCGACACCACCTCTTCCGAGCGACCAATAGATCGGCGGTCGCCACCCTCAAGTTTGCGAAGAATTAGTGGTTCAGTTGCCATTCAAGCCTTTTCTCTCGATAGATGAGGACTCTCAAGTAAGGTTTTCCCCTTCTTAGCAGAAAGGGTGCTGACGTAAGCAAGTGCCATCTCTATCCAAGCTGATAACGCTTGGTCGTCCTCTATCCCTTCAAAGTCAACCATGATAAAACCAGGCATAGGCCGACCCGCACCGGTACACCCAATGCCGTTAAGTTAAGCCTCACCGGTACTGCCGCTTTGGTTTGGGGCTGAATCGGTTCTTGGGTCTGGTCGCTTTTCGGTCAGGCCGTTTACGTT